>Ga0265798_10005508_pt1 | contig 16977 bp, 16 predicted proteins | sample P3T30metagenome_FD_192430 | JGI IMG/M metagenome (GOLD analysis project Ga0265798, IMG submission 192430) | Plant litter microbial communities from East Loma Ridge, Irvine, California - P3 T30 | ecosystem: Environmental > Terrestrial > Plant litter > Unclassified | place: USA: California... | reverse complement strand
GATGTGGCGCTTCTGAACAAGGGAAAAGAAATGTTAGAGGAGTAGCAAGAGGAAGGAAAAGAGAAAGAGTGAGGCTATGGTCACATAGGCAACATCTCTCCATCTCTCATTAGTGTAAGAATCATACCTAGAAAAAAAATACTGCTGATGTGAAATACATCATATCCAATTGTGGTAAATTTCAAATGCCAATGATAAGCCCCCCAACAGCACAGTTTTCTACCATTTAGCATCCTGCTTAAACACTGGCACCTCTTGAAAATTATCCACACTCCACTTCAACTTGCCATCCCCCGTAATCCATGCTCCCTGGTCCGTGCTCTTCAACTCCACCTTCTCATTCTCGCCAATCTCATTTTTACTCACTCCAATGCTATCCCTAGCGAGCCAGATAGTAGGCGTCTTGCTCGCAAACGCAGGATTCAAATACGCCTTCTTCAAGCTCCCTTCTTCGTACTGCGGCTCATCATCCTCGTCAAAGTCGCCATCGCGTAACCATTCCTTCATCGCCGCATGGCTGGCAAAGATATGTGGTTGCAAGAAACGAGCCAAGGGCGAGATTACGTGCGCTGGCACATGAGTTCGCTCGCTCACACGATCAATCCTCTCCTCTGCGTGACGCAGAGCGTCAGACTCGCCTTCCTCTGCCGTGGAGAGCAATGGTGCTTGATCGTCGTCTTCGGACTTGGGAGCAAGATCTGCAGGCATGTACTCTTCGAGTGGAGCGAGGTAGCGGTTCATCGTGTAGTTTGAGACGGCCGTGGTGAAGAATAGGACACCGAGCATGATCAAGGGACCGGTGGCGTTGCGTAGGCTAAATAGACCGATAAGGCAGAGCTCAGCAATGTAGATACCAGTGAGAATTTGCTGGAGAGCAAGCGTGTAGGCGTGGCCTTTGGTGTCAATCTTGGGTTGTGCGGTGTAAAGTAGTTGGTATCGATAGCTCCAGTAGAAGATCATCAGACCAATTGCTGCAAAGCCAAGGACAAGCGGTGCAATGCATGCGTAGGCAATCGCTGAGAGAACTTAGTATCGCCATTTCTAGACAGTATCAAGACAGATGGCTTACCGATAATGACAAAGTTGCCATACTTTGGAAACAACTTGCCCCAAGACATACCCCTCATTGAGATGTAGGTGTTGTACTTTTGGCGAGGCGTCTTATCCCAGAACTTGTCATAAAAGATATAGAATAGGACATCGGTGTAATTCAACATGTTGCTCGGAGCATTGGTCAATGCCTGGACAACAAAGTAAGTGAGATAGGTGTTTGATGCTCGTGGCAGACGCTCCGCAAGAAGTTGAGGTACTGAGCTCGGGTCTTGGGCGATTTGAGATGCTACAGCCGCAGCTCCTGACGATAGTGTAGTCACAAGGAAGACCTGTAGCACTTGGAAGACATAGTACCATTTCAACACCTTCAGCTCGATTACTGTCTTTGTAGGGTCTCCAAATGTCGTGAAGATATCTGTACTGGTAAGCCATACTCAAGATGAGGTGCGCCAGTCGAATATACTTACATCTGAAGATGTTCGGCACATAGCTAGCCAATGCGCTCAGCAACAGCGGAGGTAGCAGGCCACTCAGCAAGTTCATCAAGGTAGGCGGAAGCTTGTTGAGAAAGGAGAGCCACTTGAAATTCTCGGCAAGATACTGGATGTTCGAGAAGACACCAACTATAGAAACGGGGATGGACCAGAAGATAATGGTGGCAACCACAAGGGATATTGCGACCCCGCTTTGTGATATACGGCGCGCTGGTGGTAGGTTCAGGTTTCCCCAGACGATATCGCTCGGGGTGTGCCCTAAGAAGCGGGGTGCAAGAGCTAGAACATCTGAGGACGCGACTTGTTGGTAGGCTCGCTGAGCCGCAGGTTGCGTGCGGTATTCGACAAATACCGCTGCTGCGCCATTACGACTTTCGATTGTTTCATTTGATTCACGGGCCTTCTCAATCTCATCCTCATTCTCTTTGATCTGGTCCCGGTAGTAGCTGATGCTGTCAACTTCCTTGCCAACAACCGGCGTCTTCGGTTTGTGCGTAGGCCGCAGAGACTTTTTCATCTGCTTCGGTAGTTGTTCGTATTTGATGTTACGGTTGTGACTCTTCCCCACTTCTTTATGGACGTTCAGGATTAATGTCATCTCAGCACCTTCTAGCTTTTCGACTTTCGAGTTCCTCTCTGAAACCAAAGATACCAGCTTATCGCCCTTGGTGACTGGCCATATCCTGACTGCGTCGTCGCCGAAGAATCTATGCATGTTACTCTCGTCAAGAGCGGCAGTAGGTGCTGAGAGATAGAGAACAGTACGCGAGGACAATCTCTTCGCGTTTGGCTTGGCCAACTTCCATGCTTGTCGTAGTCCAATAAGCCAGAGCCGTTCACGTGCGACTGTGAACATGACAAAGCTGAAGAACACCCACGCAACGACAGCGTGAGCGTAAAGATGGTCCTTCTTCTTCACATTTCCGATTGCAATCCGATTTAGCTCCCTAGACCTGCCGCCTCCGGTCCAGTTAACTGGTATGAGAATCGGCCAGGTGATGACGGCGCCTACGACGCAGATGAAGATCAAGGTCCTGAGGAACCGAAGAAACAAGTATGAGTCCAGGGAGTGATGATAGAGCATGAATTTATCAGGGACAGTCCTCATGATGTGAACCCAGCCAAAGTAACCCGGTGATTTTGGGCATGGTGTGCGATTCTTTTCCTGAACTGTGCCAATATACGTCCTTGGAAAATAGATATTAGGGAACCTCGGTCTGATGAGGATGAATACAACAATGTACAAAGTCGCAATCACGGCCGTCGGAATGAAAGCCGCAGCGAGGGCGGCGAAAGACGATGGACCGGGAGACTTGATCCCGGAATATGTTAGTGAAGATGCATTGGGTAAGGTTAAGTGTAAGCCAGGTACGTACCGACAACGCGCCGATGTTGTCATGGCCGCTGGCCATGAACACCGTCTGGTGATCCATCTCGGCTGGCTGATGTTGAATTCAAGGAGATCAGCAATGCCTCATTGTTGACGCACTGTAGAGAATCGCGTTCGAAGAAGGCAGAAGATGGTTTAGTGGGCTTTGGGGCAGTTGCACAATCCTGCCTGTGTGTTGCTTAGTGTTGAGACGTGCAGAAGGGTGAAGCGTGTCGCGATGGAACCGATGACGTAGACGCGCGGCGCTGGCGGCGCGGAAGGCACGTGCGACTAACTTTGAACAACCAAACCAACACTTTAAGGTTTCTTTCTGCATCCATCAATTCACAATTCTATCAATGCCAGAAGCTTGCGTTCTGCTGGAAATATTCCGCATGTTCATTACAAGGCTATGCTAACATGTACATAAGAAACTCGCTACTTGTGATCATACAACCCTCTGTGCAACCTGGTATCACGGTATCCAATCCGCTCAAACACCCATTACCCAAACGCCATGTGCGGACACGTCGCAAATCTCTAACGCCATCCAATACAATATGCTGCAGGGCGTAACTAAAGCCACATCAGCCACCGAATGAAGCCCAATCCCATACCGAACACCCTCTTCACGGAGCCAACAAGCACCACGATGAGCCATACACACCACATGACAGCAACAAGACCCCATTCAACCAGCATCCAGCCGAAGCTCCGTACCCACCTCATTCTGCGTCTCCGGGCCCGGATCATGCGATCGATCTCATCGGTGATCTGCTTGACCTGGAGGGGTCCCCGGCCCGAAACTTCACTTGTAATACGTACAGCCTCATCTCCGCCTTCCAAGATACGCGGCATCAGGTCGGAGTCGACGGTAGATTGAAGATTGGAGATTTGGTTTGTGAGTTGCTGGATGGCTTTGTCGCGGAAGCATTCAAGAGTCGACTGCAGAGCTCTTGTAGATGATTCAAGATCTTTGACCAATATACGTGCAGCTAACACATGCTCTTCCTTAATTGAGACGGGATAGAGTTGCACCTTGGATGTAGCAGCAGCGCATAAAAGGAATTCCGGAGGTGTTCGCTGGGCATGCGCGCGGCGAACGATTTCTTTTGCCTTGACGCCAGAGCAGAGGAACAGCGCGCGAACACGGGCGATGTCTGCTTGTGTAACCATGTTTGCGTTGTTCTTGCGGTCACCATCATGGTCCCCGTTGTCAGTAATACTCCAATGCCTTCCATTAGGTCCTGGTCGAGAGCCACTGCGCTGCCGGCTCCCTGCCTGTACGTTCCGAAGTCCGGTAAGCGGAAGATCCTCTCCGGTGACACCAGGCCGAGCGAGCACTTGATTCATTCGGTCTTGGCTCTTGCCATGGATAGAACCGAGTGAGTCTTGAGATGAGTTGCCAGAAATGGTGCCCAGATCCATGCGTGGCGGCAGGAGGCGATCGAGACGAGGCGATCGACTGCCCTTTTGCTCTCGGGCCTGGCGCGAAATGTGGTGCTCTAGATCCGAGTTTTCGTCGTCAATCGGATGGATGGGACGGAATGAAGGCAGGTCGAGATGATTGCGGTCTTTGTGCAGAGAGGTTACACTACCTTCTGTGTCCGCAGTGGTGATGCGATTAATCGGTGGCCGTTTGGCGTGTTTCGCTTTCGTGGCAACATCATCGTCGAATTCCACAGAATTGCGGTCCGACAGGGTGTCGGAGTCGGAGTCGTCTGCACGATCTCGTCGGAAGATGATATCGCCAACTTTTGTACCCTCGTTCTTAACACCCTTGAAGAATCGCGTAACAGCTGAATGTGGCTCCTGGGTCTCTCTTCGACGCAGTTTATCGGGGCTAGGCAGGCTACTGACACTATCGTTTTTGCGATGACCAAGTAGGTTCATCACCGCACCAGGAGCTGCTAGTATTGCTGTCCCGATGTTTTTCTCGTCAGATGTCTCGTCACTGGTTTGCCGTGATCTTCCTTTCTTGTCTGCTTCGGGAGTATCTGGGCGTAACTCATGCTTGTGTTCTTTGTGTTCTTCATGATGTTCATGCGAGTGGAAAATGTTGTTGAATTTGCTTCGCCTCGACTTTCTCGTCTGCGAACCAGACCGGCTTGCAGGCGACGAGGGATCACTACCAATATATCCAAACTGTTTAGCATGAGGAGTACTTGGAGCTGTGCTGTCCTGATTATCGAGGGACGATCGAGGCTCGATGTTGTTGATAGTCAAACTAGACTTTGGACGAGGTTTGGGCGGCACCTTGAAGTTACCGTGATCCTTGATATATGCAAAACCATTCGTGGGACGTGGAACCTCGAGAGAATTCCGAGAAGGCTTGCTCTCGGATATAATGTCTTCGTTGTCGCGCCCCCACTTGTTTGGTGTATCAGGTGAGATGAAGGCGGGAGATTTGTCTTGGTATTGTTTGGCTTGTTGTTCGAGGAGCAGAGCAAGTGGGCCGGTATTGTGGTCCGGGTCAGTTATAACACGAATCTTGCGCTTCCTAGCATCAGATTCTGAGCCAGAACTATCAGAATCGTCATGTGTGCGTAGTCGTGAGCCACGTCTAGAATGCTTGCCACCCTTGGGACTATCAGTACGCAGAGCTGGTAGCAGCCTTCGTTTGCGTCCGCGTTCGCTGCCTTTGTCGCTCTCATCTCCCGTCGTAGGGTCTAATGCGATGCTGGGCAAGCCATCAATCCAGCTCTTTCTTCGTTTGTCAGAGGTTTCAATGCTTGCACGTGGATGAAGTAAGTCTTTCTGCTGTGCTTCCTTTGGCGGGAAAATTTTTCGGCCATGGCGATTTTCTACCAGCATCTTGTTGTCTCCTTGCTCTAGCCAGTGTGCATCTGCTAGCAGTTCTTGTGGGGTGAAGAGCCAGCCCTTGTGAGGTCTCGCCGATTTGCTGGGTGTAGGACTTACTTCATGATCGTGGTGAAGCTTGGGTAGTTGTACAGCATCGTCTCGACGGTAGGCAACATGTTTGGCATACTGCTCAACGCGATCCACCCACTCATGTACATGCTCAACATGCTCAAATTCTTCCGACGGGTGATCGAGGGTCAAGCGTTCACGAGCCCTGCTCCGTCGGTTGCGGATATATTGTAGAGGGTTGTAGGGACGGCCAAGTTCGTGCTGTTTGCCGGCGTATGATGGCACACGGGTGAGCTGCGCTTGCGGGCTACCTGGGACATTATTCGAAGACACAACAAAGTTGCCTGGGGCGTTAGCGTCTGGTTTCAGGGGTGGCAAGTATTCGAGCAGTCGAAGATATTCAACCTGAAGCTCGATGTATGCACGAGCTTTGTCCACTCGTGCGAGCGTAGCAGCGGAAGGGCTGACGGTCTGCGAAGACAGAAAAGGGATGGATCCGCTTCTCTGTATAGAGGTAGACATGTGGCGGGTGGGAGAGCTCTTGCCCATTGGAGATATGTTACGAGAGGCTCGTCGTTGTTCGTTGAGGTACTGCCTCAGACTGCTACCGGTGCCGTAGTTGGAAAAGCTGCCTTCTCGCTGCGCTCCAGACGCAGCACGTGGTTGCGAGGCCATCAGTTGGCCTGCATTGATATGTCTCCTCCGACTCTCACTCAAGTTCAGCGCCATGTGCACTAGTTGATTTGGATCAATGGCCGGAGACTGCATTTCGTATGCTCTCTGCCTGGCCCTGGCTACATGAACGCGGTTGGTGTCCATGTCCATTTCCATGCCCTGGGAATCGGCCACATCGATGCCAGATGCGCCAGGTGAGTGGGGAGGGGACAGCCGTGTTCTGGGCACCCGCTCCTGGCGTCCATCCTTCCGCGAGCTGCGCTTACCCTTTGGGTCCTCGGTGCGCGCGTCTTGGTGGGCATGGCGTTGTCGCGGCCCGCTGGCAAAGGTGGAGTCGAGAAGGAAGCCGCCCGATCGGCGAAGGCGTTGCTTACGACGAGCAACATCTTCGTCTTGCACGGAACCCCTAACCAGCGGACTTGCTGACCCTAGAGTCGTTGCGCCTGTGTCGGGCCTTGAGTCTTGGCTTCGCCGCGGGGAAGAGCCACCCTCGCCATTATCCGTGTAGGAGGCGCCAGAGTTCCTTGCGATGTACGTGTTTGAGGATGCCGTCCAGCGATCAGAGTCGCCTGAGCGTCGGCCATTGCTGGAAGGAGCCGACATGTTCTGGTGATTGCGGCTTTGTCACCTCGCAAGGCTAGGGGGTCGCATGGCGATGAGCTCGAGGGCTGCGCGAAGCAGAGAGGAGCTGGCGCGTGGGGTGGTGTTTGCCAGGCGCTACGATAACGGGTACATACTACGTCGTACCGTGACCAGTATATGGAATCATGTGTGGGCGTACTTCTGGAACGAGCTCCAACTTGGATGTTATGATGATAGAGGCGTTGAATTGCAGCGTCGGAGTGAATGGCCGCCAATCGCCGCCCATACCCCTGTTTCTGCCCGAACCACCAACAGTGAGTCCGTGTTCTTCAACACCATTTGCAAACAATTTGCTCATTCTCCAACTGATGGACATGTCAAACAATCACAACATTGGAGCAAACCAAACCAAACCACATGCGGGGTGTCTTGGATTCTCTCAATCTGTACGTACGCTATGCGATGCGCCTCAAGAGACGATAGCGCCTAAGGCTGACGTTGGTTGACAGGCCAGTTCCTAGCAAGGCAGCACTACACGCTTCATCTGGTAAGCCCGCCTGCCTTGACGTGTAGGCGGCCCTTATTGGAGGACTGGCGTTGCGTTGATCTCTCCCTGCAAACCACGGCAAGCGCCTGCCAGGCCTTTTGACCTCGCTTCCCGTCTTCAATATCGCTTTGACTTTCGGCATTACTACCTGTACGTAAGCCCCGGAGATGCACCAGAGACGCGCACAATGCATCGTCTGCAGGCTTGCGACCCTGCTGTGCTGTCAAGTACTCATTCGCTGAAACATCACGTGTTCCCGCCTTGCCCCGCAGCCTTCTGTACCCTAGGTATCCATTAGTATGAGAATCTCCCGTGCGAAACTTTTATCCATTCATCCGCAGTGAGACTCAAAGTGGCTCAAGCCTCCCTGTGCAACAGGCGTTGGCTGGCGAGCTTTTGTTCGCCAAGTGCCGCGGTGTACGTTCAGTTGGCATGTATACAGTCTGCTCACTCTTCAGCGTCCGAAATGCCGCACGAGGCTTGTTTCTGGAAAGGACGGCTCTTGTTTGTTGAGTCACTGCCGTCTAGTCGGCCCTTATCGACCTCACGCCAAAACGACCTGTACGGTACTCCAAGTCAGAAACGCAGACCTGTCCAACAACGGTGGTTGTTGGGAAGCATCACTGCATCATCGGCTTCTACTTTCAAGCCATGTGAAATCCATGACTAGCCTTTTCGGGCATTCCGATTTACTCCGGTTTCTACACGTCCAAGACCAAGTCGTAGTAGTGAGGGGAACTTGCTCCAACGAGGCGTGTCGCATGCTCAGCTCGTCTCCCGAAATACTGACCCTCTGTCACACTGCGTTCTGGCGACGAACTCGATGCCGATCATGACCGTCGGCTGATATGCATACGACTGTGCTTGTGTTAGTCGCGCATAGTGACAGTGGGAACCATGTAAGAATCACGATTTAAAGCGGAGATGGTTCAGCGCATGTATAGGCCCACAATCTACACCAAGGCCAGGACTTATCTTGCGGTGAAGCCGTTGCACCCCATGCGAGCCAACCGCTTGGGCCCCCAGCAGCCAACCACAACAATACCGCATGGACCGACGTGCACTGCACTTTGCGAGCCGTTGGGGCAAGCTTGAGACATGGAACACTGACCCATGCTTGCGCGGGCTAGAAAGCTTACGAATCGATAAGCATGCTTTCGTGTGCTTTGCATGGGCAGAGCAGATGGAGCAGCGACAGATGGGAAGGCTGACATGTACCGGGCTGAGCATGTCCGGGTCACGTCGCAGAAGTGTTGTAGCATCGTCAGATGAATGTCATCAATGGCATACCTCGCGCAGGAACGAGGCCGCAGATGGCCTTGATACGACGCAGCGGTGTTGATATGGCGCGACCCACAATGTCATGGGGGCTAAGAAGGGTACCATGCCCTTGGTAGGCTTCCCTCGGCCCCGGTTCCAAACTCCCAGACGGTGAATAAGGTTTCGTGGCAGCTGGATGTCAGCCTCGGACCCATGGCCACCGATCTTACGCCCGACGCCCATTTCCCGTCTATCGAAAGCTACAGGCCAAGCTTGGGCTGAGTTTGGCGAGGCGGAGGTCAATGGCCAGCGTGAGATGATGCCGGCAATGTCTTCGTACATTCGTTCGTATTGCGCTTGACCTGAGACATGGCCGGCTCAGACCAGCAGAGCAGCGGGAGCCACGTTGAATCGGGGGCTGGACTCGATGGAGAATCGCAGCCATGTTGTGTTTCTTAAATGCAGGCCAAGCAGTCCATCGCTTTGCAGTGCAGCTGGACTCGAGGCTTGGAGCAAGACCAATTGGGTTGCAAATCGGCGACTCGTTGTAAAACAAAAAAAAAAGTGACTCGATGCGCTGATTCGCCCGCAACCTCGGCTCCGCTTGGGCCAACAGAAAGGCGGACTGTTCCGGAACTTAGTCGCAGTAAGGCTGAGGACGGCAACAGGCACGAGGGAGGGGGAACTGCGACGGCTGCCCGCTGCTGAGGCCCGTAAGAAGCAACAAGGAGACGGGTCGAGTTGGGGGATGGCGATGCGAGCCCAAGTCGTCATGTTGATCTTGTAGCTCTTCAGGTCGCCAACAGGCCAGAATAGGAAAGGCCTGACGACCACAGCAGCCATGCTCGCGCTAGCAAGCTCGCAGCCCTCTGCTTCTCTTAGACTTGCAGTTCGTCACGATGGCGGCATGATCCGAGCAGGGTTTGACGGCATCCTTCGTTTCTTTTTTATTATCTGGCCGAGTGGCCTGGAAACCGGTCTCTCTCTACGCGGCGTCCCCATGTGATTCGCCCTGGGCCCCATGGACGTCGTTCAGCCTGGGGCATAAGCTCCAATAAGCACTCAGCTCGCCAGCTTGCCGCTTATAGCGTGGCTTGCAGCTCCAAGTTCGCCCACTCATGATGGGGAGACGAGGCTGACTGCGCCATTCCAGCCTCGTGCCCACCTCCACCGGGTCGAGCGAAAATCGGGATATCTTGTAGCCTGGCCCCCCGCGCTTTCCCCCCCCCCTCCCCAGATCGACCTGGAAGCATACCACACATCCCTAGTACCTCAGCGGTACACCTGCTACCCTCTAAGCCCGTCGCCTCTAGCTGCCGCTGGAGCTGAACTACACGCCCCACCAGTGCATCCTGCCAAGTGTCGACGCAACTCACTTGGGACGAACCGGACAAAGCCGCCGTATCCCAGCCTTCCCAGACCCTTTGACTATCCCATACCTCCAAATACATGCCTCCGACGAGATCCAGAGCCAGAATGAAAGAAGCCGTGGCCAAAATCCCGACTGCTACCACTACCCGAGTTAGCGAGCCATTGGAGCCACCTCCAGCACCAAGAGCAACCGTTGTGACAGCTCCTAGCGTTGAAACTACATCCAAATCTTCGCCAACATCCGAAACAAATTCAAAGGCTCCATCCCGCAGGGTCTTGCGATTGAAGTGTCCCGTCTGCTCCGACTATCCCGATGGCTTCCGCAGTGAGCATGAGCTACGACGTCATACCAACCGCGTCCACAAGAAGACGCGGAAGGTGTGGGTGACCATCGACACTTCGCCAGACAAATCGTTCCTTGCCAACTGTAAAGCATGCCAGACGGGGAAGAGGTACAATGAATGCTACAATGCTGCGAGCCACCTTCGCCGCATGCATTTCCACCCCCACAAGCGCGGCGAGAGAAAGATGACTGCTGCGGAAGCTCGACGCGGCGGCAAGCCAGGTGACTTGGACCCACCCATGGACGTGCTAAAGGCCAACTGGCTAAGAGAGGTCGACGAGATCCTTGGGGAAGACAACGAGTCGGCAGAGGCCGACGTCGCGAGTTCGTCCCTCTCTCCACCTCGAACGGTGCCACCGCAGTTGCAGCAGCCGACTGCCTCGACCAAATCCGAAGGGAAAGCACCGCCGACACCGACTACGCCGTCGATGCGGTCGATGGCCATAGACAGCATTGTGGACAAAATGGACGCGTCCTGAGCACAAAAGCCCACGCTGAGTGGGACGCTGATAGAACGACTTGGACCTGTATCGGTTCTGCGGCCTGGACCATGGCTTGCCGAAAGGCGAACTCACTGAACATTGTCGCTGGGTTCGGGTCTTCGGGTCTTCTGGCACGATTGGTGTTCGCTGATACAGTGGCTATCTCATTCAGCGAGCGAGGCGAGGGTGCAAGACGGCAGTGTTCCTCTGCATGCTCGCACTCGTCTGTTGATAAGGTGCATGGACACATTGGGTCGCTCTTCGGGCTTCTGTAGAGGTGGCTACTGTGGGGGAGAGTGGTTTGGCGTTGAAGGCGGGAGGGGCTGAGGGGGGGATAGTGTACCATGACGGGCATGACCTGCGGCGAGCGAGGCATCAGATAGCGACCAAGATTAATACAGAAAAATAAGATAAAATCACAGATGCATATTTTGAGGACATGACACTCTGTCTGAAAGGTATGCTCTTTGCACACATTTGCGTCATGAATATGTGGATGCTGTGTAGTGGGGAGTAGAGTGGCGAGGCAGCCCCAAGCGCGCCTGGATGTGTGGACAGGCTGCGTGGTGTCAGGAGAAGCATCAGGGGGGGCACGACAGTCGTTATTTAAGCAACAATGGAGAGACTAGCCAATGCATGAGGTTAGGTTCAGCAAGCGAGCGACACATGATGTGAGGTGCAATTAAGATGGCTGTCGATCAACAGATGGTACTTGGTAGTGGCGGGTCGGTACTCCCGCGGACGGACGGGCTCGTGCGCAACAATTTGTGCTGCATCCTGCATCGTCAGTCCCTCCACGGCCACGGCACCGAGTCTTGCAGCGACCACGAGGTATGTGAGTAGACGAGTAGATGAGTAGAAGCACCTCCGCAAGCGCCTGCCGCATCATATATCCGCTTTCGTACATGTCGAAGCTAATCGTCCCGTCTAGCTGCAGGATTCCACGCCGCCCATGTCCACGCCGCCGCCGCCGCCGCCGTCGCCTGTCATGCGCTTCCTTGCTTTGCCATAGCCGCGCCTAGTCCTATCCGCGCGCTATCAGGCCTTGCCATGGCTGTGTCGCCTGCATGCCCTCCATGTCCCACGAGTCGCCATCGCCGTAACCAGTGTGCACTTCGCTTGTGAGCCACTGTAGAATAGAGGGTAGCGCCTGGGTCACGTTGCCCGCCTGCCTGCCTGTCTGCCAATGTCCGTCCCACGAGCATACCGTAATCATGTCAATCTGGGCAGACTGTACAGCATCCAGCCATGGGGCATTGCAGCACCTTCCCATGCCTTGGCCAGGCAGCATAATGCTGTAAATCTGGGCAGCCTGGATGCACCCAGCAGGTCCCACGCCCCGCCTGGATGGGCATACTTTGACGATGGCTCCGTCTTCATACTCCCATCCGGATGGTTTCCCCATGATGTATTCGAAGCACGCATGAAGATTGCGGCGCACTTTGTGAGCGAGCCGACACCCAAGATGCAGCAGATACGGCAGAATAATCAGTACCGAAAGCGCTGCATCATAATCAAGTAAGTGGGCCGACCTCGCGCCCCACACATGTGTCCTAACAACACTCTTAGCAAGAACGGGAGAGAAGTGCGCGAAAACACATACCGCCTCGTAGCCCGCAATGCACAAGACTTACAAAGAGTGTCTGTAGCCGATTCGCCTTTTGAAAACGTCGAGCTGGATCTCGATTCCACAGGAAGCCGCCCAGTCTCCGCGCGCTTTAGCGATGCTACGCCATTCAAACCAAAACATAGGGCGCGGAATAGTGAAGCACTAGAAACTTTCAGAGGCACACTTATCGACGGTGTTTTGCAACCAAACGTCCGCCTAGGGAATGGCTTGCGCTTGTCGAACAACCCCGACATCTTGGACTCTGAAATCACGGAGACGAGAAAGAAAGCTACCAGACGTTCAAAAGATGCGGCTCCATCCCCAGAACCACGCAGGAAGCCTCTGCGTCAGCTAGACGTGCATTCATCGCGAAACCCTCCTCTGTCCCAGGAATCAGACAGGCCCCGGCTTCCGACTCGACTTCAGTCTCGAGCACTTCCATGGGCCCGCGATCTCGAGCGCCGCGAGGCTCAAATAGCCGAAAGGGAGCGAGAACTTTTACAGATACAGCAGCGGCTTCTGCTCCAGACTGTGCGAAACCAAAGCTCTCCACCCCGTCCGAACCAAACTGTACGATCCCCACCAGAATCTAACACTCCACACGAGCATCGGACGCAGCGGTTAGCTAGTGCACACACCGATGATGAGTCTAGTGTAAAGGTTGCAGATATCGAGGCAAGAGAACGGGCCCTTCAACAGCAAGAAGAGATTCTACGGTACAAACGAAAGGTCTGGCTCCTCGAACAGAAGCTGGCTCAGGCTACTGGGCGTCCCCCGTCTAGGCGCGTGCCTCGCCAACGCCATGTGGGCGTGGAAGAGTATGATGCACCATCTCCTCACGAGCCTCGACCTGACCAAGGAGCTGTGTCAGACCCGCAGTACGATCGATCGGATGGTGATAGACCCGCTGACCATGACTTTGGCGACGTGTCTCCACCAGATGCCCTCCAGAACCTTCGGTCTCGCATTCAGCTACCGACCAGAGGCACGCTACGATGCGAACCAAGATCCACGACGTGGCTGAAGACTGGGATGATGTGACGGATGAGTTCAGCAATCATATTAATACGCAGCCTCTTCCGGAGAAATCACCCGAAGTATTGGCACATCACCTGTGTAACTATTGGCGTGAACTTCGAATTGTCGAAAGACTGTCAAGTATGTCGTACTTTAAACCATCAACGCATCATGTCGCAGTTACTACTGTAAAATACTCATACTCATACTCGAATATGATACCCGATCTTGTAAAGTATGCAAGAATTAGAGTATAGTAGATGAAATTAAAACCCTCCACCCTCCTCAACCTAAACTCACCGTTTACACAACCTCTGATGTACTGCACTATCCCATTGGTGCATCCTATCGGGGATGTAGCTTTTACCTTTCCGCTTTTCCGCCCTTGTCTGGTAATGGATAGGGCAAAGAAAACAACAACCGGGAGGCGCGGAGGGACGACGGTCGGTTCTCCACAATACATTGCCGATTCTAGACCCCCATTTGCCCCTTCCACGCCATATTCCCGAACCATGTGAGACGACATATTCTTGCTTTTTTTGTCTTTGCAACGTACGACAAGTATATATGTGTGTGTGTATGAATGAATTGGTATATATACATGTATGTTTCAGTGTATCTAGACCGGACATTGTCTGCAAGTCGTTGGGGAAGAGTGTAGGATTCGCCCTCGAGATTTTGATGAATTCTTTTTTTCTGAGGTTAACATTACATGAATAATGGGAAAGCAGGAGGGAAGAAGAAAGGAAAAAAGAAAAGAAAGAAGAGACAGACAGACAGACAGACAGACAGAGAGATCATATTCTCGTAGTGGAAAGCTGACAGTAGAAAGTTGATGGTGGTAGTACAGACATTTCATCCTTGGCCGAATAGAAGAAGAAGAAGAAAAAGGAAAGAAAGGGAAGAAGAAGAAGAAGAAGAAGAAGAAGAAGAAGAAGAAGAAGAAGAAGAAGAAGAAGAAGAAGAAGAAGAAAGACGACAGGTTTGACGCCCAATTCCAAACGCCTACGCTTTTTGGTGCAATTCAAACAATGGGACGCAAAGAAAGAACAGGATGGAAATGATGGTAGGGGGGGAGGGCATATACGTTGAAGAAAAGAGTTTTTTTTTACATGTGAATCTTTTTTTCTTCTTTTCTTTCTTCCAGTGGAGAAACGGTGGTGTGCTTGTCCACTCACTCGCTGGGCCAGAGCCGGTGTTTTATCCCTTAATTTCAATTATAAGTGTGGGGGGGTTTTTTTTCTTCTTCTTTCTGTTTTGGCTACACTCCATGGCTCCAGTCCTTTGTTAGCGGTATCCCCGCGTCGACTTCCTTTTCATCTGTCGACTCAACTTGGACACTCGTCTCCGTTACGATACTAATGCCGTTACCCTTGGTTCTGGACATGATGATGGAGTCTTGTGATCCTGTTCGTGTCGGACTTTCCTCCTCGCTTATAGTGCTGTTGTATTGGGGCTCCAACATGTGACTGTGCCCCCTATGATGTTCGCTCAAACGTGATAACCGTTTGCTGCCGCCTGTGATGGTGACAGTGCGTGCGGTGCTAGTGATGCGATCGTTCTTGCTCACGGACTGGAGGCCGTATTGTCCTTCTTCGTCGTCGTCACCAGGACGTACCGCATTGGTCAGGTTTGCCGTTACCGTCTGGTTGTACTGTCCCGTGCTCAGGTCTCCGGACACCAGCACGCGCCTTGTCAGGGTATATAGGAGTGCATCGATCCATCCGCAGGAGGTGAGAAGGCAGCCGGCGATGACGTAGAAATAGTCGGGCATGGGGTGGCCCGTCATGGCTATCATACGGCCCACAGCAATGGGCAGTGTCAAAACCACGTAAACAGCGGGGTACATGATCATGAATTTGTTTGCTCGTGTGAGCTTGCTGGTATCGTTTGCAATGATGCTTCGGATACGACCACGGAGGTGGACGAAGATGTGTGCATAAATAATGATTGTGCCGAATTCAACAATAAAGATCCAAAGGTAGTGGAGCCAAAGTCGTTCTTCTTGGTATTCGCTCGAAACCCAGCACTGTTTGATGTCAATTTTTCTGATTCTTGACCGCTTGTGAAAATTGGTAACATACCCAAGCTGCTGCACGAGCAAAGTATCTCTCTTGGTGCATTGCTGGTCCGAGCGCTGTGAGGAAGAGAGCGAACAACCATAAAGACAGAATTGCGACAACAAACCATCCATAAGGTAGCTTGTATCCTTTGACCACACCTAGCCATGTATGTATTCCAATTGCAAGGACGAAGAAGCCACTTGCAACATCCCCAATTTGCAAGAACCAGGCCTGAACGAAACACGCTCCGGTTGGTGCAACAATCTTGTTGATCCTAAGCCAGTGGAAAGATATGGAGAATGCAACTGATTGCTGGAGATCGGCGATGAGGAGGTTGAAGATGAGAATTACGTATTGGTTGTATCCGACGTATTGTCTGTAGTGTTTTCGCCATGATATCATGCGCTGTGTAATGAAGCCCAGTAATGCGCCGACAGAGAGCAAACTCATCATTGCACATACCGCTAGCGGAACCATACCCGCCCTGTAGATGGGCGTGAGTGGATCCATACTGTCTGGAGGTGGAAAAAATCGGTTCGTAAGCATCCTGGAATCCAGGGTTGAGGTCATGTCGGCCATATCGTGGGGTGCCATGTTTGCAGCAGACCACGCGTCTGCGCAGTCGGATTCGAGAGCGGGACGGCTCGAGAGTAGGAGGGGAGGTATGCGTATCGTGAACTCATCAAGACGCCATGTTTTGGGAAAGCGGCAAAGGGTATATTAGTTCCGAGTCTGCATACCCAGGAAACAGGTCCTCGGTCTCTCGGCCAATCAAAGGGGTGTCGGGTAGTTGGGATGGTTTGCGGTGCGGCTTGTTGGTAGATGGAGAATGTGGTCAATACTTTGTGTATTTTCCGCGAAAATGTCTTGCGAAGAGTGGCCAATGTGAAGGATACAAGGAAATCAATCTCAACAGGAACAAGATCCGATAAATAACCAGGTGGGGCAGAGGGCCTAATATGGACATGCGATGCTTATGGCCAGAAGGAGATCGCCCAACAGACTACTGTACCAGGTAAAACGGAGATGCAGGTGCACCAGCCGCGGCATGTTAGACGGCATGGACGGGTGCCAGACGATCGCCAAAGCACTAGAGTGCGCCAGGTTGACAGGGTTGGTGGGAGTAAGTTACAGTTTGGCGTGCTCCTGCATCTCTCCTAGCATCCGCTCCTTGTCGTTGAGCTAGTGTATTGCTAATTGAGCGAAGGCCCAATACTACTGCGTCGGGCATGTCTTCGATA
>Ga0265798_10005506_pt1 | contig 16981 bp, 18 predicted proteins | sample P3T30metagenome_FD_192430 | JGI IMG/M metagenome (GOLD analysis project Ga0265798, IMG submission 192430) | Plant litter microbial communities from East Loma Ridge, Irvine, California - P3 T30 | ecosystem: Environmental > Terrestrial > Plant litter > Unclassified | place: USA: California... | reverse complement strand
GACCGGCGAGCGATCCGAGATCGGGCTGATCGGCAAGGCTGCCGGTGATCCGGCCCCAGCGGCTCCAGAACGACTGATACGGCAGCGCTGCCCAGGCTGTGACGCCGTCACCCAGCTTGAACTTGCCCGTATCGGTTTCGGCGACGAACTCGCGGTCGAGCAGCACCGGGTTGCTTGACGTCCAGTCTGCCGCCTTATGGCCGCCGATCTGGAAACGAACAGATATCGTCATGCTAGCGGGACCTGGAAGTCATAGATACCGTCCGGCGGCACCGCCTCCAACTGTGCGGCCTGTTCTAAGATCGCCTGCACCAGCGGCGCCTTAGTCGGATCGTAGACCACCGCGGCCGCGGCCCGCACAGGCGCGCGATCATCGGCATCCCACCGGTATATCTCCTCGGTCTCGAAGCTGAGGGTCATGTTGCAGATTCCGCCCGGACCGATCTCCTGCTCCGCAACACGGAACAGCTGCCGCACGAAGCCGAGCTGGGGAAACGTGAACGGGACGACAGCGCCGACCGGATATTTCCAGGCGCGGATGTCGAAGGGTGCCATGAACGTCCGATCGTATTGCCGTCGCTGCAGGACCTGTTTCGCGACCCGCTGCGCCTGGCTGGGCGACTCGACGACGGCCAGATCGAGCGACATCGCCCGTTCGATGCCGGTATTGCAAGGGATCGCGACGTCGGGATACGGCAGCAGCTGGTAGAGCGAGCTCGTCGAGGAATCGGGGTATCGCCCGCGGACAACGGTAGGCGTCTGGTCCAGCGATGGATCAGGATTGAAGGTGAACGCGCCGACGACGTCGTCCGCATGCAGTCCGTCGTCCGCTGCCGCAAGCGCCAGATCGTTGTGCATGATGACGAGCGACAGCCGGCCCTGAGTGTCCCGCAGCCGGCCGTTGCAGGCTGCGCAGAGCGCGTCGAGCAGGCTGCGCGGGTCATCGCCCTCGGATAGGACGCCGGCGCCGCGGTATCGTGGCTCGGTGCCGTTGGTGGAGCTGTTCACCAACTCGTCGCACTGATTGGCTGCGATCAGGAAAGACGCGAGGTTGATCCGCTTGGGTGGCAGCCCGCAGCCGGTTGCCAGCTTGCCGTTGATGCGGCCGCCGAGCAGCACGCGAAGGATGAGCAGCGCAACATTCTCGCCGATGTCGGCGCCGTCGTCCGTGATGTAGCGCCACGTCGATTGGTCGTCGGCACGCATCGGACCGCTGCCGCCGGCGGTGCTGTCGCGGCGCACGTCGTATAGCCGGGCACCCTTCCCGATGATGGTGATCCTGCCGGGAATGCTGCTTGAAAACGGGCTTTCCGCCTTCTTGCTCAACCCGGTCGTGCGGAAGACGAAGTGCGCGTAGGCGCAGCCGGTCAGGCGGCGGCTGCCGTTCCACTTCCCGCTCGTCCCGACCGTGATCGTCTGTGCCGATCCCTCGAGCACCGTGTTCGGCACGGAGAAATAGCCGACATACTTGCCCTGCGCACCGCCAGCCCTCGTCCACGCCAGATCGTCGTTCAGCCAGACCTCGTCCATGCTTTCGATCCGGTGGGACGCAAGCGCGACAATCCAGGCGCAGAACTCCTGGTTTGGGCCATACCATTCCTGATATCGGATATCGGTGCCCATCGCGGTCGATCCGAGGACCGTCTTGCGATAGGCGCGCGGGTCAATGCTGGCGGTCAGCCGATCCGTCTGCGACGACGGGATCGCTGGCTTCTTCTGCAGAAGCGTCGCGCCGATCGACAGCGCCCCGGCCGCGAGGAACAGCGTAGTGGCCGACACGCCAACGGCGGCAGCGACCGCGCCGATGCCGCCCGCCAGACTCAACCCTCCCGCGATCGCGAGACCGGCGCCAGCGGTGACGATCGCCAAGCCGGCGACGCCAACGACGATGGCCGCGACCTTCAATGCCTTGGCCATCAGAGCACCTCATACTTCACGCGCCAGGCGCGCGGCTCGACCCATTCGGCGCGGCTGAACAGCAACAGCCCTTCCCGCTCCCCCTCCCGGCCGACGCAGACCACGACCGCGCCGAGGCAAATGCCGAGGAGGCCGGCATGCATGACGATGTCGCCGCGCTGGGCGAGGGCCGGCGGCACGCGCTCGAACTTGCTGTCCAGCGTCCTGACGAGGTCGCCGGCACCGATGGTGTTCAGCGCGCGAACCGATGACGCTGCGGAGCGATACTTGCCGCGGAACTCGGCCATAGGGTCGACGTCGGTCATCGCCTGCACCGCGCCGCCGGTGAAGGTGCAGCAGTCATGCACGCCCCATTCGAAGAGGCGCAGGCGCAGGGGTTCGAGGTAGGCGGCCAGGCGCGCCTCCCAGTCGGGCTTTCGATACATGCTGGTCCGATCAGTCGGGTTGCGCGGCGCCGTTGGCGATGGCGATGGCGAGCTATGCCGACAGGTCGGCGGGGTCGTAGAGCTGCTGGTCGAGATAGGAACGCCCGGAGGCCTGCCCGAAGAAAGCGAGATAGCTTTCGAGCTCGAGGCTGATCGTCTGGCTGTTTTGATCGCCCATGATCTTGGGCACGCTCATGTAGCCGGTATAGAACGGCCACAGCGCCCCGATCTGCGTCAGGTTGTCGGGGTGCAGCATGGCCTTCCAGAGCCGCGCGTCGCGCCCCTGCCAATTCGCCTTGTTGCCGATCTGGTTCATGGTCTCGCCGTCCACGCCGGGTAGACCGGACAGCTTCAGCGTCACCGTGTCGCTGCCGCCCTCCTTCGCCTTGACCGAGCCGACCGAAACGACGCGGGGGTCGACCGCCTGGAAGGTGAAGCCGTCAAGATCCTCGTCGCCCGTGCCCTGGAAGGTGAAGCTGTATGGCGCGTCGGTGACGCGCACCACGTCGCCGAGGATGTCGAGATAGCAGAACGTCACCGGGCGGCGGACGCGCTCGCCGAGCGCCGCCGTGGCGGCGGAGTCGGGTCGGTCGATCATCAGAACGCCTCCTCGCAGTTGAACGCGATCTCGTATTTCTGGCCAGCGCTGACCGTCCAGCCGGCCTCGTCATCGGCGAGCGACATCAGGCCGAACGGGCGCACCATCTCCACCGGCGTGCCGTCCGGGATGCCCGCGATGTAGGGGATGACGGAGATGGCCAGCCTGCCGTCCGCATCGGCCATGCCCGCGGCGACGATCTCGTGCAGGCGACCGTCGACGGACAGCGACCAGCCTTGTCTGGCGTAGCCGCCGCGATAGCAACCGCGAAGGCGAAGCACCGTGCCGATCTGCCCAGCGCCATCGACGACCGGCTGTCCCACGCCCTGCTGCGCACCCTCGCCGGCCCCCAGCTTCAAGGTGCCGGCGCGACCCTGCATCATAGCCAGCGCGGCTCGCCACGGTCGGAACGCTTCTCGACCGATGATGGGCGGGTATTTGACCTGCGCCGTCCATCGCGGCGCCTCGGCGAGGATCGTGACACGGCGCACGCCGGTGAACTCGCTGCGGTTGGCCTGGCTGGGCTGACGCAGCTTCCACGTGACCTCCGCCGGCGCGCGCGGGTAGTGAGGCAATTCGACGAGCATCAGCCGTATCCTCCGGCCAGTTCGGGCCTGTTCAAGCGGTTCATCGTCCGGTTGCTCGCACCTTCCATAATCGGCTCCGCTGCGCCGGCGACCGTCCTGACGGCCGTCTCCTGCACCGTCGCCAGCAGCAGCGGCGACGCCTCGACGCGCGTCTTCACGTCGACGGCGACGCGATCGCGCCGACCCGCCGCCATGCCGGACAGGTTGGGCATCGCGGGGCTGCGGAGGGCGCCCACCGAGGGGCCGCGGAGCGAGCCACCCGAAGCGAACCGCGGAAGCCGGCGCGAGTTAAGGGCCGACATCGTGTCTGCGCCGTAATAGTTCACCGCGCTCTCGTTCATGATGAACTCGCGGTTCGACAGCCGCACAGCGCCGCCGCCAGGCCCGCGCAACAGCGCGAGGATGCTGTCGGACTTCCCCGTCCCCGGTCCGCTGATCAGGCCGCCGAGCGAACCGCCGTCCGCCCGCCCCGGGATGCCCGAAAGCGAGCCTCCTTCCGCGAAACCGAAGAAGCTGCTGCCGATCGCCGAGACGATCGCCTTCTCGATCGCGATCCGGGCGAGATCGGCGATGATCGATGCCGCCATCTTCTTGAAGGCCGACCCGACCGACTCTGTGCCGCTGACGATCCCGACCAGGCCGTCTTCGATGCTGCTGAGGCCGTTCGCGACGACGCCGTCGAGCGCTTCGTGCATGTCGCCGGTGGCGGCGCGTAGCCGCTCCCGATACTGCTCGACCGGCCCGGCGTTCCTCCGCTCGACGCCCTTCTCGTCCGCTGCCTGCAGGTCGCCCAGCATCGCGCGACGCTGGCGCGCAATTTCCTTCTCGGCTTCCGTGGAATCACGCGAGGCGATCACCGCGTCGAGCTTGGCGCGTTCCTCGTCATACTGGATCGCCAAGATGCGACGTTCCAGATCGCGGCGCTGGCTTGCGGAGGTGACGAGGTCTGCCTGCTTTTGCAGCAGATCGACCTGGTTGCCGCGGCTCGCCTGCGCGACTGCCAGCCCCTCATCGGCGATGCGCTGCGTCTCGCGGGCGTCCACCACCTGCGTTTCGAGCTTCGCCCGTTCGTCGTTCAGCCGCTGGAGTTCGAGCTTGCGGGTCTCCGCCGCCTGCCCCTCTCCGAGGCCGCCCTGCTTGGCCTGCTGCGCGATCTCGTTGTTGCGGTTCTGACGCTCCGACTCGATGCGGTCCTTCTCGATCTCCGCGCGCTCGACTGCCGAGTTGGTCAGGTCGGCGCGCGCCGCCGCGATGTCGTTGTTGGCCTGCCGCTCCGCCGCGCTGTAGGCTCGCTCGTCGGCCGCCGCGTCACGGACCTCGGCACGCTGCTTGCGCGCCGCGGCTGCGGCCTCGCGATCCGCCTTCTTCTGCGCGGCGGTGCCGGTCTTGGCATCGCGGTCCCCCTGCGCTCCTACCGATGCGCTACGAAAAGCACCGGCGTCGGTACTCGCCGCCTGCTGCGCCGCCTCCGGCGAAAGGCCCTGCTTCCGGTATTTCTTATATTGGGTCAGTTCGAGCTTCTGCGCTTCGAGCGAGTCCACCTGGCTGCGGATGCCACGTTCGCGCGCGATCACGAGATCGCGCGTGACGCGGGCCAATTCGCCGTCCACGTCACGGCCGCCGGCCCGATCGCTTTCGCGGATCCTGTTTTCGAGCGGAATGTTGGCGGCGCGCTGGGCAGCGAGATAGTTCGCGCGCTGCAGCGCACGGTTTTCCGCCACGATGCGGGCGTCCGCCACGTTCGCGCGCTGATCCGCGTTGGACAGGCCGCCACCAGCCGAGATCATGGCGGAGCCGCCAATGACGGTGTTTCCGGGCCGGCGCGCGTCTATGCGGGCCTGCGCTTGCTTCGCGCGTTGCTCCGCGGCGACCGAGTCGTTCGCGAAGCTCAGGACCTGCTCACGACGGCGCGCCACGGCCAGCTGCCGCAGCTTCTCCGCAGCCTCCCCGACCGCGCCGGCGAAGGCCAGCATCTTGCCGGTCGCGGTGCTCGCGGACCCGCCCGCCTGGGCGATGCCGGACGCGGCCGAGACGCCGGTCGAGGCGAGGGAGACAAGCCCCTGGTTCAAGCGCCGGCTGGCCGCGGCGGTCTCCTGCATCGACGCCGCGGTCGCCTTGTTCCGCTCCTCGGCCGCAGCAGAGGCGTTCCGGAACAGAATGATCGCGCCGACCAGCGCACCGATCGCGAGCACCGCGGCGCCGCCGGCTACCGATCCGCCGATAAGCGTCAGCGCGCCGGCGAGCAGCCGCGAAGCCGCTGCACCTGCGCGCGCGGCGAGCGTCGCCCGCGTGTTCGCAGCCGCCGCGACGTCGGCCGCAATTGTCGATCGCGCCTGTGCGCCAGCCAGTGAGCCCTCAGCAACCGCGAGTTCCGCCGTCACGGCATTCAGCCGCTGCCGAGCGACGGCGAGACGATCGGCAGCGAAATTAGCGGCGTTGTTCGCGCTCGTCTGCGTGGCCAATGCGGCGTTCCGGCCGTTCAAGCCTCCCTGCGTCAGCGAGACCGCTGCGGCCTGCGCCTCCGCTCGCTTCGCCGTCACGAGCGCGCGCTCGGCAGCGATCTGTTCGGCCAGCACCACCTGCTCGGCACGGCGCGCCGCGATCGTGCTCTCGATGCCCGCGACCTCCGTCGCGGCGCTTGCCGCGGCGAAGTTGGCTTTCGCAGCCGCAGCGGTCGCGCCGCCGAGCATCACGACGTTCGAGGCGAACAGTTCAGCCCGGAGAGCCCCGACGGCCGCCGCCGCTGCGGTGATCGGCCCGACCGCAAACTTCGTTGCGAAGCCGGCACCGATGACGGTCAGGGCGGGAACGATCGCGTCGAGGTTGTTCGCCAAGCCGACGATAGCGCCAGAGACGCGCCCGGTGGCGCTCAGGCTGGCATCGGTTTCGCCGATATACTTCCCCAGCGCATTGTTCAGCACGACGAACGACGCGCCGATCGTCAGGTTCGACTTGGCCGCCTGCGTCTCAAGCTGCGCCGACCCGCGCAGGAACCCCTGGAAGAAATCGCGAGACGTCAGCGTCCCGGCGATCACGTCGTTGCGAAGTGCCGAGACCGACCCCTTGTATTTGTCGATCCCGTTGGCGACCGCCTGCAGGATCGGCCGCGCGCCCTCGTTGATCGAGTTGAACTCTTCCGCTCGCACGAACGTCCCGCCGAGCGCCTGCGTCAGCTGCAGAAGCGCGCCGGCGCTGGCCGACGCATCGCCGCCCTGCACTTTCAGCGCGGCGCCGACACCGTTGGTGAACTTCAGGAGATCGGACTGGCTTGCGCCTAGCTCTCGGGATCCCTGGCTCAATCGGCCGTAGAGAGTGCCGACGCTTTCAAGCTGGACGCCGTAACGCTGGGCGATGGCGTATAGGTCGTTCTGCGTCTTGCCGAGGTTGGTGCCTTCGAGGCCGGCAACCTTCAGCTGATTGGTGAACTGCGTATAGCCGTCGGCATAATCCTTGATCTGGTTCACCGACAGCGCAGCGCCGATCGCCGTAGTGGAAGACAGAAGCGCCGATCGCATCGCGTTCGATGACGCGCGCACCTGACCTTCGACCCTGGCAACGGACGTGCCGAGGGTCGCGATCTCCGCCCGTGCGCGCCCGATGGTGCCGGGCAGGCGCTGCAGGCCGCCGCCCAGCTGCTCGAACCTGCGGTCCATCCGATCGAGGCGCTGGCGGGTCTCGCTCTCGAATGCGCCGACTGCCTGATCGCCGCGGGTGAGGTTCCGACGCAGCAGCTCGACGCTGGCGTCGACCTCAAGCAGCAACGACTTGACGTCGGCGGTACCGGCCATGGACAATGGTCCTTCAGATAGGGGAATGTTCGATGGCGAAGATCAAGCTGCTCGCCGGCGATTTCGGCACGGGAGCGGGCACGCTCGGTTCACGCGACATCACGCTGCCGCGGCCCGATCTCGGCATGTTCAAGACGGAGCAGGTCGCATTCCCGATGATCCAGTCGATCGAGATCGCGACCGAGGAGAACGTGAAGCGCGCGGGCGGCACCGTGGGCTGGGGTCTCGCAGGCGCCGCGCTCCTCGGCCCGGTCGGCTTGTTGGCAGGCCTGCTGGCTGGCGGCCGCGGGAAGGATGTAACCTTCGTCGCCCAGCTTAAGGACGGCCGGCGCCTGTTGGCGACGACCGACGCCGGGACCTACAAGAAGTTGGCGGCGAGCACGTTCTAATCGTCGCTTGTGGCCTCGTTGGCGAGCCGCCACGCTTCCCACGCTGACCAGAACTCGTGCGGTGTCGAGCTCCAAAACTGCGCCGGCACCCACTGCAGGATGCCGGACGCGATGCCCGCTAGTCGCCGACGGGGATCTCGGGCGTCTTCGTCTCCGTCGGCTTCGCTTCCCCCGAGGGCAGGCATCCGCCCGTCAGGGCCATGCCCAGCACCATCGCCAGGCGTGGCTGCACTGCCATGCTGCCGACGCTGTAGAGCAGCTCGCCCATGGCTTCGGCGTTGACGCCCTTGGCGGTCGTGGCGATCGCCCGCTCTTCCGCGGTGGAATATTCGTCCACCACCAGGCCGCGACCCCAGGCGCGCACCAGTTCGGTGGTGACGATTGCCTGCGCCTCCTGAGTCAGCAGACCCTGCTCGGCCAACGCCGCCAGTTCGAGGAGCGGCTTGGCCGCCTTCTTCTCCAGCGCGACGATCGCCGTGTAGGACGGGCGGAGGACAAACCTCTGCCCGTCCAGCACGATGTCGACTTCGCCGCGAAGCTCGTTCGCGCCCTCAACCATCAGGCGACGCTGCCATCCGTGACAGGTGCAGGCGCACCGGCGTCGGCGTAGAGCTTCTTCACCGCGATCAGCACCTCCGGCCCCTCGTCGGCGTCAGCGATCGCCTGCGCTAGCTCCGGCGTCGAGGGCGCGTCCTCGGGGAGGTAAGGCCGAACCGCCGAGGCGATACGGCCAGGCGAAGGCCACCCCTCCAGCTGACGAGCCGTCTCGGCGGCGTTGCAGCCCGTCGTCTCGATCAACGCGGCGTCGAGGTCGCTCGGCTTCCGCGTCTTGAACGACTTGCTGCCGATTTTGATGTCCATGATCGACCTCCTGCTTAGCCGAGGATGTCGGTCGTCGGGGCCGCAGCCGCCGAGAACTCGACCTTCGCCTTGACGGCATCGTTCTGCCCGAACTCGGTCGAGCTGATGTTGCCGTAAACGCTGCCGGCGAAGACGACGTCGCTGGTGCCGCCGGTCGCGCCGCCCTTCCGGATCTGGATGTTGAACGGCGCCTGGGGGGACGCATTGCAGAGTGTCTCGAGGCGGGTGTAGCCGCTCGCGTCGGGCAGGTTCGGGATGGTGTCGAGCGACAGCTTCAGCGACTTGAGACCGGGTGCCGACGTGCCGTAGCCGGCGTCATCCTTCGTGGTTGTGTCGATCGACGCAGCATCGCGGCTAATCGAGACGGTCTGCTGCCCCTTCACGAGGGCATAGGTGCCTGCGGTCGAGCTTTCGACCCAGACGAGGTAATCGTTGCCGAGCTTCTTCGCCATGGTGTTTCTCCCGATGGAAAACCCCGCTGGCGACGCGGGGCGGAGGTGGACGTTTCGCCGCGATCAGTCTTGCTTGAACGCGATGATTTCGAAGGTCGTGGTCCCGACGTAGCCGGAGGCGTCTCCAATCAGCTGGGCGTCAGACCCGAGCGAGCGGAAGGCGAGCGCCCATCCGTCACGGTCGATCCGAAGAGCACCGAGCGACGCCTCGACCTCGTCCTGGATGTCACTGCATGGAAGGCGCTCTTCGCCAGCCGTGATAGTGGTGATCGTCAACGTGACCTTGCGGTCGGGATCAGTTGGATCGTCAGTGAACGGCTCGGCGCTGATGTCTCCGATAATGACGACGGGCGGCATCGTATCTTCGGGAACGTCCTGAAAGACCGTTGCAAGCGACACGTCCTGATCCAGACGATCGAAGGCTGCCGCCTCTACGGCTGAGCCTGCCCCGCTCATTCGTCACCGCCGGCGATGCGGCGGATCGCGCGATCCCACACATTGTTCAGCTTCACGTTTACCACCTGACGCAGATTGCCGATGCCGCCCGTCACGAACCGCTTGGCGGCTATCGCGCGCACTCTCAGCTGATACGGCGCCCCGGAATCACGGCGGCCGCGAACGAGAAGCGAGCCAGACACCTTGCGCCGGTGGACGGTGACCGTCTGCGCCCTGCGGCCCAAGTCGAGTATTCGGGCATAGAACAGCTTCTGCCGCCCTGCCTTGGTGCCGAGGAAGCCAGCCTGCAAACGTAAGGTTCGAGGGAACACCTTCCACTTCACGCCGGCGCGCAGCTTGCCGCTGCGGCGCTTCGTCGTACCGGCGATGCGCTGCTCGATGATTGCCGCGGCCGACGGCCCAGTCTTCGTCAGGACGTCGACCATCTCGGCGCGCATCGCGTCGGGTAGGCCTTTAAGGATGCGGCGGAAGCCCTTCGATCCGCGAATGGCGGATGAGGCGCGTGCACGATTCAGAGATCGCGCCCGCGCAGTGCGATTGACCGGCATCAGCTGGGCACTCCACTTTCGCAGGTCATCACCAGTGTGGTGCGATCAGTCGATGGCGGCGCGGTGCGGATATCGAGCGCAATGCCGTTCCACAGCAGCCGGTGCGCGGTCGTCACGCCCGCTCTCCGCCTGATTGTCACGCGATAGAACTGCGTTGTCCTCAGGATGCTTTGGCTCAAAGCTTCCCCGCCTCGCAACGGGATAACCTCAGCGGCAATATCAGCCTCAACATCAAGCCATGCAGCCTGACCTTGCGGCACGCGGCGACCGCCACGCTGATTATCGACTGCGTTCTGTTCTTGTAGCGTCACTCGCTCGCGCAGACGGCTCGAAAGCCCCTTCCCGACCGCCATCAGAGACGCCGCAGCCGGAACCGGTCGCAGATGCGCTTAGCGGCTTTCTCGGCCTTCTCGAACACGTCGCCGCCTTCGCGATCGGCGTCATATGCAGCAATTAGGATCAGCATCGCGCGCTTAAAATCCCGCGGAACGGCGCCGGCGCTGGCGTAGCCCGCGGTCACAGTGACGGTGAAGCGCTGGGCGCTGTCGCGGAACGGCCAGAAGAGGCCTGAGCCTGGAGAAACACGTGCCGGACGGCGTGTGATATCGAGACGCGCGCCAGGTACGGCGATCGGCGTCCCGTCAGCGGCAGAATAGGCGACGCCAGGAAGGGCATCGGCAGCGATCGGCCATGCGCGTAGCTCGACGGGTTTGAACCCGGACACATGCTCGGTGACCTCGCGCTGATCGAGAATATGGCCAGTGAAGCCTTCGACCCACGCCGCGGCATCGGCGATGAAGCCGGCGATCTCGTCGTCGCGGGTATCGTCGTTAGCGGCAAGCTGAAGCTGCCGACGAGCTTCCTCCATCGATACGGGCAGGGGCATGAATTACCTCGCACGAAGGAGGGTGCTGGCGCCGGTCAAGGGGGCCACCCGGCGCCAACTTCGATCAGGCGTTGCCCGAAAGGTTCTTCGCGACCGCTTCCTCGGTGCCGAGGTGCGGATCGTTGAAGTCGATCTGATTGGCGATGGCCGGCTGACCCTTGCGCGGGTTGTTGTCGACGGCCGGATGATCGACATCGATGCGATCGACGATCTCCGGCTCGATGAACGCACCGCTGGCTGCAACGGCCGTCGCCGGGGTCAGGGTATCCTCGGTCATTCCGGCAGTGTCGGACACGCCGGGGACATGCGAGGGGGCGATATCGGTCGTGTCGACCGTCTTCTTGGTGGCAGTCATAGTCGTAGCTCCCAGAGCATGGGGCTGGCGCCGCCAGCCCCGTCAGGATCAGGCAGCGGCGCCGATCTTCAGCGCGCGCATCGCCGACGGGTTCTTCACGCCACCACCAACACGCTTGGTCGTGTAGAAAAGAACGAACGGCTTGGCCGTGTACGGATCGCGCAGCACGCGCACGCCGGTACGATCGATGACCTGATAGGTCTCGACCATGTCGCCGTAGAGCGCAGCGACATTGCCGGCACCGACGCCGGGCATGCCGGGCATGTCGACGACCGGCTCGCCGGCGAGCGTCGGCGGCACGCCGAGCGCAAGGCTGGGCTGCCACAGATAGGCGCCGTCGGTGGTCTTCAGCTTGCGGAAGGCAGCCTGCGAACCACGGTTCATGAAGAACTTGGCGTTGGCGAGGAACTCCTGCGGCAAGTCCGCCTGAAGGTCGAACAGCGCGTCGGCGGTGATGCCCGAAGCGGCACCAGACGCCAGCGCGAGGATCGCGCCATACGGGTGCTTGGCGGCGTTGCTGCCGCCGGTGACATAGGTCAGCACGCCGTCGGGCTTGTTCGATCCGTCACCCGACAGGAAGGCGACGCCCTCCTGCTTGTCGAACTCGACCGACACCTCGTCGGCAAGCCATGCTTCGACATCGATTTCTGCGTCGTCGAGCAGGCCCTGCGATGCGGCCGGGTTGGCGTAGATCTCGCCCATGGTGAAGCCGAGCGAGGTCAGGCCGGGCGTGGTCGTCTGCGGACGGGCCGCGGTCTCGCCAACCCAGCCCGAACCGACGATGCCGTCCGAATAGACCTTCTTGAAGCCCGAGCTGCTGATCGTAACGACCGAGCTGTTCTGGCGCATCGGCGAGATGATCTTCTGCCGCTTGCTGATCGTCCGATCCCATTCGATCGGCGCCAGATAGCCGCCCTCGCCGTCGGTCTTCGTGGCCGCGGCGCGCAGTTCTTCCAACTTCGCGGTCGGCTCGCGGCCCTGAAAATACGCCTGGAACTGGGCGGTGTATTCCGGGTCACGCGGCTTTTCGCTGTCGTGACCGTCACCGAGCGCAGCCGCGAGATTGACGCTCTCGACCGCCGCCTGAAGCTTGTCGAGGTCGGCTTCGATCTTGCCGAGCTTGTCGGTGGTGACGACGTCCGTCTTGCCGGCCTTGATCTCGGCCAACTGATCGGTGTGGGTCGTCTTGAAGGCTTCGAACGCCGTTGCGAGCGCTTCGATGCTGTCGATCTTCTTGGGCTGGGCCTCGGCGCGCACGGCGATGAGGCCCCGGCCCGCTGCGGCAACGCCGCGCAGGTTATGGATGGTCTTCATGTCTGTTCCTTCAGACGGTGAGGGCGTTCAAGAGCGCGGTGAAATCCGGCTCCGGTTCATCGCCAGCGCGAAGCGTGGCAGGGTCGGCAGCGTTTCGCGTGCCCATCGCGCGGTACAGATCGCGACGCGCGGAACGCGGCACGTCATGCTTCGCGAGAAACTTGTCGAGCGAGGCCTTGTCGGTCGGCAGATCGTCTGCGGCTGCATAGACCGGCATCTGCGCCTCGCGATCCATCAGCGAATCTGCGAGGCCGGCGTCAATCGCCTCTTGCCCGCGCAGGAAGACATCCTGCCCGGCGATCAACGCCTCGAACTCGGCGATCGGTCGCCCGGATCGGGCGGCATAGGTCTCGCACATCGCCGTATCGATATGGGCCAGCGTCCCCCACGCGTCGCGCATCTCCGATTTGGTGCCGAAGAACAGGCCGCGGGCTTCGTGGATCATAATTTCGGCATTGGCGGCGATGACGATCTCGTCACCCGCCATGGCAATCACGGACGCCGCCGACGCGGCGATCCCGACGACTTCGACCCGCACAGGCGCATCGTGCCGGCGCAGGAGGTTGTACGCGGCCACGCCCTCGAAATAGTTACCACCGGGGGAGTTGATCTCGACGGTGATCGGCTTGCCTGCGACCGAGCGCAGAGCGCCAGCGATCCGCGCCGTGGTGATGCCGCCGCCGTCGCCATCGTCACCGATATATCCGAAGATCGAGATGGTCGGTCGGTCGGACGCGAGCGCCGTGACTTCGACCTTCTCGAAACCGGCGGCCAGCGCGCGGGTCTCGAACTTCCAGTCGGAGCCGGAGCCGACATTCGCGATCTCGGGTGGACGTTCAGCGGCGATCACCGCGCGAAGGCTATTTCGGTTCATCTTGATCCTCCACGATCCCGGCAGCTGCGGTGCCGGCGCGGGGCAGCTCGGCCGCATCGCCGCCCTTGGGGTTCATATCGAGCGTGTCGCGAGCTTCATCCTGCGTGAAGAACGGCCGGCCACCACCCTGCCCGAGGGCACGCGCGAGGAACTCCGACTGATCTTTCATCGAACCGCGCAGCAGAGCGCGCTCGTTGAACTTCGCATAAAGCACCGTGCCGTCGCGCGATTGCTTCTCCTGCCGGCTGAGCAGCCGCCAGATCGCCTCTTCCCAGATCACGAACCATGGCATGAGGCAGTAAGTGACGAAGAAAAGGCCAAGCTGTTCGATGCCGCTGCCCCAGCTCGTCTCGTCGAACATCAGCAATGGGCGCGGCACGCCGGTGTATCGCGAGCCCTGCTCTGCTTCGTACCTGCGAAGCTCGACGAACTGGTTGTCCTTGGCCGACCCGGAGAACGGCTTCGGCTCCATGCCGCCTTCCAGCAGCATCCATTCGCCTGCTGCGTCCGCCCCTGCGTAATCTTCGGCCAAGCTGGCCTTCAGACGATCGTAGGCTTCCTGGCTAAGCTCTTCCTTGATCTGCAAAGCACCGCCCGCCATCACGCCGCGCCGCAACAGGTTGGCCATCGCCTTCTCTGCAAGGTGGGCAAGGCCGATGGTGTCGGCCGCCACGTCGAGCAGCCCGAGCCCGTTCAAGCCATCGAGCGACACCGGCGCGCGGAAGTGGAAGACGTCAGTCGCCGATAGATATTCGGGCCGTCCGCTTTTCGGCTGATATTTGAAGCGGAGGTTGCCGCCGCTCCATTCCTTGGTGACGGTCTTACGCGGGAACGGGACGATCGCCTGAATTTCGCCGTTGAGGCGAACTACGCGACCATAGACATTGCCATCGAGCAGCGCGGCGAGCTGCATGTAGCTCTTGAACTCGCTCGGCGTCATTGCCCCGTTGCCGAGCGGGTCCAGCTTGAAGACCGAATGGAGCGGGTGATCGGTCGCCTTCTCGGTCTTGCCGTCAGGCGTGCGACGGATAAGCGAGAGGGGCAGCATCCCCATAGAGCCGGAGATCAGCGACGTTCCGCGGAAGAACACCGAGTTGCGCATCGCCAGCCGGTCGCTGATCGTCACGCCTGACAGCCCCTCGCGACCGCCCTTCAGAAAAGCGCCAAGCACTGGATCGTCTTGGTTCTGGATATCGTGAACCGTGTAGGCGTAGACCTGCCGCTGGTCGGTCGCCTGCTGCCGGCGGGACGCCGCGCGCAGCAGCCCTTGGCTCGGTTTGTAGCCGTGGGGGACAAGAGGTGCCATTCGGCCTCCTTAAACCCGCCGAATGCCGCGGGATTCGTAGACCGACTTCTTCTTCGGCTTGTCAGCGGCCGTGGCGGCGCCGACGGCCATCGTCGTCGTCACCATGCCGTCGATCCGCCCGCGCGACCGCTTCTTATTGAACATGCGGTTGCCTTGGCCGTCGGCGTCGATCGCAGCGTTGGCCGCGCAACTGTACGTCACCGGCGAATTGTCGATGATGATCCGTTGTTCGAGGATCGCGTCTTCTGTCTTGGTTATCGAATGCGGCATGCAGAGCTGCCGGTCTTCGAACATGATGCGCATGCCCTGCGCATGCGCGACGATCTTCAAGCCGCGGCCGGTCGGCTTATCCGGGCCGCCGTACAACCAGACCTCAAGCCCGACCTGGGCGCAGGCATCCATGAAGCTCGAAATGAAGGCCGGGTCGACGACCAGTTCAAGGACGTTCTGCTCGGCCTTCAGCTTCGCCACCTGAGCGGCGACGAAGGTGTAATCGATCGTCGATCCCGGCGTCGCGACGAGATAGTCGTCCTCGACCCATTCCGCATAAGGCGCACGGTCGGCCTCGGCCCGCTCCTTCAGCTTTTCGGCCGTCGTCCAATACCAGCTCTTCACAGCCAGCTTGTCGTCGCCCATCGGCTCCCAAGCTGCGGACAGCGCGGTAAGGTCATTCTTCTGCGAAAGGTCGAGTGCCAGTCGGCAGAACCGATGCCGCATCGACGCTTCGTCGACCGGCCCCTGCACCGCCGACCATTTCTCTTCATCGATCCAGAAGTCGGCCGACGCGGTGTCGACACCGAAGTAAAGACGAAGGACGCTCGACTTGGTCGAGGGGCGCAGCAGCGCCGACGCCACCGTCTCGCGGATATTCTCGATCGGGAACGTCTCGCCGAGCGCCGGTAGAGACTTCTGCCAAGCCTTCTCGTTCTCGAACACCGTCTCGCGATCGGCTTTGTCGATGCGCGCGACAAAGGCGAATGCCGTGTCGTCCCGCGCTTCGCCCTTGGCGATCTGCTGATACATCTCCGAATAGGCCGTGCCTACGTGCTGGTTCGTGGCGGGGGTGTTGGTCCCCATCAGCATCAGCGCATGGCCGGCGACCTTGTCGATGCCGCGCTTCCACGTTTGAAGCACGTTCTCATCGGTCAGTTCGTGGATCTCGTCACCGGCGACATAGTTCGGACGCGGGCCGGACAAGCTTTCGCCGCTGGCGATCGGCTGGAAGAACGACCCGCTGTCGGGGTGCTCGATCTTCCACGCGTTTTCGAGCTCGCCGCGGATGACAACTTCGCCGAGGGCTTCGAGGCTCTCGCCTTCGTCGTGATCGGGGATCGTGGCGCGGCACATGGCCGCCGCATCACGAAAGAGGACGTTCGCGGTCTTCTTGTCCTCGCCGATCGCGTAGCATTGGGCGCGCTGAATATCGCACCAGCCCATGATGTAGACGCCGATCGCGCCCATCAGCGGCGATTTCGCCTGCCCCTTCCCCGTCTCAAGCCAGCCCGAGCGGAAGCGCCAACGATCGGTCGCGGTGCGCCAGCCGAACAGCGAGCCCATAACGAAGGTGTGCCATTCGAGCGGGTAGAACGGCTGGCCCGCGGACGGCCCGTCGGTCACCTGAAAGACGGACGGCAGGAACTCCAAGGCGTGCGCCGCCGCGTCCGGTCGCCAATAGATGCCGCGGCGCTCGCCGTCGCGGATATCGCGAAGGTGGCGCTCGGCCGCGTGCTTCACCAGATCGCCAGCCGTGAACAGCTTGCCCTCAATCGCGGCTTTCGCCCAGGCGGTGGTCGGATCGGGGTCCGACAGGAAGCGGTTAGCCACGCTGCCTGATGTACCGAGCTGAGCCGGTGGTCCGTGTGACCTTCTTCACGACCTTGGCGCCGGTGCCGCGATCACGCGGGCTGATGCAAAGCGACTTCTCCAAGGCGCTTGCCTGGCTGTCGGCGTTGCTCATGGTCGTCCACCACGGGTTATAGGTCGGGACGCCCGTTTTCTTCGCCTTGATCACCGGGCCGGATTTCAGGACCTCGCGGGCGCTGATGTCATAGGTGACGTAGGCGACGACGAGTCGCTTGATCGAATGCGAGTTGGCGACCGCCAGCTTCTCGACCGTTCGCAACTCGCTGATGATGCTCTGCCAATAGGTGGCGGCGGCCTCCCGATCGGCAGCACGACCGAAGATCGTGCGCCAGTTCGGCTCGGGCGGGACGCCCTCACCGCCA
>Ga0265798_10005505_pt1 | contig 16984 bp, 10 predicted proteins | sample P3T30metagenome_FD_192430 | JGI IMG/M metagenome (GOLD analysis project Ga0265798, IMG submission 192430) | Plant litter microbial communities from East Loma Ridge, Irvine, California - P3 T30 | ecosystem: Environmental > Terrestrial > Plant litter > Unclassified | place: USA: California... | reverse complement strand
CGACCGGCGCGCTGAGGGGAAGGGTGGCGAAGGCCCTCAGCTTGTCCGGCGCTTGGGCGCACATTTTTACGAAATCGTCGTTGACGCCGCGCGCTGCGGCGGCGGCTTCGGCGGACGGCACCCAGTCTAGCCATGGGTTGGGGAGGCTGACGATGGACATGTCGATGCCGTGGGTGCGCATGAAGAGCAGCTTTTCCTCAATGTCCCAGTACTCTTTGCCGATGGGTCGGCCTCGCGAGGTCGAAGGTGCGGCTTCTTCGGAGGGTAGGATTACCAGACGCTCTTGGGTGGGATTGGGGGCGTCTGGGTATGAGCGGATGTAGGGGACTGTTGTCCTGCTGCGGAGGTAGTCGATGTATGATGGAGGGTAGATGTGTGTGTGTACGTCGACGACTGGGCCGTGAGCGGTCTGTTCGTCTTGTACTTGCGACATGATTGCGTTCTGTGATTTGTGGTATGATGGAAGAATGGGGGGGTTCTTCGTTCGAAATGCTGGTGAGATGCTGTATGCTGCTGTATCCGTAACAAGATCGAATTCAAGAGCACGATAGAAATGTCCTTAAGGTATCAACAAACGTGTCCACAACAGCAATACATGCGGCCAAAACTGATCTGTTTATTTATTGCAAGGTAATTCAGTACAACAACCGAGTACAACCTTGCCCCACTATCAAGCAACAACCCCACCATACGCGATAGAAGATAAGAAGCCAAATCGGGAAGCTCTACGACGACTCAAACCCGCGGTTTACGCCGACGACAAGATAACAAATCCCGGTCAATGATTATTTCTCCATGTTCCTATCATCATCCCCGTGGCCGACTGTAATCATTACCGACGCCATTGAGTCAAGATAAAAAGACACACAGAATCCATACCAATACCAAGTAGCTTCACTCTGCCCCTCCCCTCACCACAGCATCACTACCGTATTACCAACACCAACACCACCACCACCATGTCTTCCACCCCCCACATAACAACCGCCGTCTCCCACGACTCCCTGCACATCCCCCTCATCGACTTTGGCGCCTTCCTCTCCCCCACCACCACCCCAGAAACCAAGCTCGAAACCGCCCGCGCCATCCTCTCCGGCTTCCAAACCGCCGGCTTCATCTACCTGCGCAACCACGGAATCCCCAAACCCACCGTCGAGAAAACTTTCGCCGAATCCGCCAAATTCTTCGCCCGCCCCTTGCCCCAAAAAGACGCCCTCGCCTGGACCTCCCCCGAAGCCAACCGCGGCTACGTGGCGCAGGGCCGCGAAAAAGTCACCGATGCCACGGACCCACGCGAGATTGAGGAGCTGAGGGCCGCCGAGGGGGAGGATTTGAAGGAGAGTCTGGAGATTGGACGGGAGGGGGAGGCGGGGCATCCGAATGCGTGGCCCGAGGTCGAGGGCGAGGAGTTCAAGGCGAGTATGCTTGAGTTCTTCGAGCTGTGCAAGGGGTTGCATGTCAATGTCATGCGGGCGATTGCGGTGGGGTTGGGGATTGAGGAGGGGTGGTTTGACTCGTACTGCGACAAGGGGGATAATACGCTGAGGTGAGTTTTTTTTGGCAAGCAGCAGCTGTTTCTTGGTTGTTGTTGTTGTTTTTTGGCTTTTTCGGTTTGTGAGTCTTACTGACTGACTCTATTATCTCATCGTCGTAGACTTCTGCACTACCCTCCCTGCCCAACAAGCGAGTTCAAGCAAAACGAGAGGCGAGTGCGGGCTGGAGCGCATACGGACTACGGCTCCATCACGCTTTTGTTCCAGGACATGGCCGGCGGCTTGCAAGTCCTGTCTCCCAAGGGCACTTTCGTCAACGCCACGCCGATCGAAGACACCATTGTCGTGAACGCAGCCGATCTCTTGACAAGGTGGTCTAACGATACTATCAAGAGCACCAAGCACCGCGTCGTCGAGCCGCCAAAGCCCGCGGAGAAGGACATGCACCCGAGCAGGTACAGCATCGCGTACTTTTGCAATCCCAACTTGTAAGTTCTTTGGACAGTGGGGAGCGGAGGTTTGAGTGGAATGTTCTTGCTCACGCTTGCAAATAGTGATCGTACTATTGACGCGATCCCGGGGACTTATGACGACGTGAAGGGAAAGAAGTACCCGGCTGTGAACAGGCGAGTCCATTCTCCTAGTGTTGTCTCTCGGCGTGATGCAAGCTTGCTGACAAGTTGTAGTGGCGAGTACCTGGTGAAGCGCTTGACAGCGACCTACTAGTCGGCGTCTTTTGCGACAATGCTGGGCAAGACGGACCGCCGACACCTCGCCTTGGTAAAAAGCATTCGGTTTCCTAGTTGCAGCACGCCACGTCTCAGAGTTCATCATAGCTTCTTGCTTCCGCCTCATCCATCAAGATCTCAGAAAATTTGACTGTCGTCCAAAGGATCCGGCGATGATCGTGAATTCTCTTCTTTTTGCTTCTCCCTGAAGGTGTCCTCCATCTTCTCACTCCCTCCGTCCATGTCAACGCTCATGTCCATTCGCTCGGTGTAAGATGGTGCTGTCTTGGCGGGCGCGGGAGTCCTGCCAGTTAGGACTTCAAACAACGAGTCTTCAACATCGCCATTGTCCGAACTTGCCGAACGCATTGATTCGGAAACCTCTTCCCTCCCTTCCGGGTAAATTAGAATGAAAGCGGTCCTGGTCGCGGCCAGCACGACAGGTTTAGCGGCTTCGGTCTTGCACGGGGCGAAAGAGAAGAGTGGCGTGACGGACAAAACCGCTTCGATAGGTAAAGGCGGCTGATCCGACGCCGCGTGGTAAAGGAATGCAACGTTGTCGTTGCAGTCCAACAAGAGCAAGTCAGGCTGCGTGGGATGCCACTGCATCCGTCGCACGTTGTTGTGGTGGATGAGGACCGCGTGGGCGCGCAGAGTGCCCATGTCCCAAATCCAGACTGTGCTTAGCATGTTCTCGTCGCGAGTGGCGAGGTAGTGGCCATCGGCGCTGAAGCGCGCTTCTGCGACTCCGGCTTCAGAAGGCTCGCTTGAGGGTTTCGCGCGGGTCTGTGGAGGTGAGATTGGCTGAGGAGTTTGGGTGAATGAGCGCTTGTTTGTTGCGGATACGGACTCTTGCCAGATTATCGCTTGGTCTATGGGGGCAATGTTTGGCTGGTCTATTGTGGTGCTGTGTTCGATCACGGCTAGTGGTGAGAAGGTCTTGGTGTTGAGTAGTGTGATTGTTGAGTCGTGGCGTGAAATGGCCAGGATGCTTGAGTCTAGAGACCATGCGATTGACTTGATGCCCAGTTCGAGCTCTAAGTCGCCGTTCTGTGTTGGAGTGGGATACGAACGAAATGGTTGTCCGTCGGGTGTCAAAATGTAGACTCCAGGATGAGCGTGTGCAGTATCGATTACGCTGATCCAGCGGCCGTCCGGAGAGAATGCTATACTTCTAGCATCGATACTGCTCAGAGTTGTAGGTTCTGTTGTCCGATCGATCGAAGGAAAGTGTATTGTCAGCTGGTCCTGCGCCTGCGACCGTGAGAGTAGTGCAAGGGTTTGTGGTGCTCCTTCATTGCATGGACGAGCAGCCCAGCTACGCGTCTCAGTCTTCGTTTTGAGATCCCCAATCTCGATGCCTTTCCCAGTGACTAGGTTCCATAGTTTTGCCCTACCGAACTCCCATGTCGTGAGCAGGTGGTCGTTGCCAACGAAGTCTGCCGAAACAAAACGACCGAGCCCTCCGCTTCCATTCTCCAAGCGGATACGGTGCGACTCATCATCTATGTCTAGCACCTCAATACTTTGCGCAGAGTAGAGCAAGATCCTCGCGCTGTTGTCAGTCCACTTGATCGACGAGACATCCTTGGACTGCAGACGAATCTTGAACTCCACGGCGCGTTCAGGCGCTTGAGTGTAGCATATCTTGACTTTCCCGTTCGATGTGCATGCCAGGAGCTCGCCGGACGGTGATATTGACGCGCCCGATCCGAGCAGTTGTTCAATGGCCTCCATGGCAGGATGTCGGCATCGGCCGGACGAGGTAGTCAACAGAGCGGAATCAGCTGGAAACCCAAAAGTGAAACCAGGAGTAAAGACGACGGATTTGCGTCAAAGTGAGCTCAGAATTCACTCATGTCGATCCAGACCAGGCTAGCGTGAACATGCTTTCACTTGTTGTGCAGGCGAGGTCCATGTTACGGCTTCCATTGTTCGTGCCACGTTAGCGCGAGTCATGCTGCGGTACGGTACGGCAACGGAAAGCTTAATTCCAGTCCATTGGTCGAATGACGTGGAAGCTTCCATGTCGCGAAAGTCGCTGGAAGAGACGAGATGTTACTGGCTGCCTCAAGCATCTCATTGGTATACACGAGTGCCTTCGACGACGACGAGGTAGGACTATTGCACGAGGATATAAGCCCAGCAAGATCTCCCTCTATTGCAGTCAACCATCAATCAACACAACTCAACAATAACACGCTCGACTGTCTAATAATACAGCAAAACACCCCGCACTTGATCCACGAAACAGGATTGCAAGCCCTCAGACACCGCTCATACAAATACCACTCACACTCGCACCACACTTCGACTGTTACACACAACAACCGCAACCATGTCATCGGGCATGCAATTCACAGACAAGGCCTCCGCTGCTCTGGCGGATGCCCAGGACCTCGCTCAGCAGTACGCCCACTCACAACTACTGCCCATCCACTTGGGAGTTGCACTCCTCGACCCATCTCCCGACCAGAGCAAGGACCAACAAAACGACCACTCACATAAATCACACGCCGCCGGGTCAGCATCCCTCTTCAAGCAAGTCATTGACAGGGCACATGGCGACACACAACTACTCGACCGTGCCATGAAAAAGGCACTCGTCCGCACACCCAGCCAGGACCCTCCTCCAGAGCACGTCAGCGTGTCACCGGCATTCTCCAAGGTCTTGAGATCCGCCAACGATCTATCAAAGACGCAAAAGGATACCTACATCGCCGTCGACCACCTCATCCAATGTCTCGTCCAAGACCCGAGCATCCAGCGCTGCCTGGCAGACGCCAACGTCCCCAACACCAAGCTCATCGACAACGCAGTGCAAGCTATCCGTGGCACCAAGCGGGTGGACAGCAAGACTGCGGACGCTGAGGAAGAGAACGAGAACCTGAAGAAGTTCACCATCGACATGACTGCCATGGCCAGGGAAGGCAAGATCGACCCAGTCATCGGTCGTGAGGAAGAGATCAGGCGAGTTGTCCGGATTCTGTCCCGACGAACGAAGAACAACCCGGTCCTGATTGGTGAACCCGGTGTCGGCAAAACGACAGTCGTTGAAGGTCTAGCCAGCAGAATCGTCAACGCCGACGTTCCAGCCGGCCTCTCTGCATGCAAGCTCCTCAGTTTGGATGTTGGTGCCCTTGTTGCCGGGTCCAAATATCGCGGAGAATTCGAAGAGCGCATGAAGGGTGTGCTCAAGGAGATCGAAGATAGTAGGGAGATGGTCGTCCTGTTTGTCGACGAGATCCATCTTCTCATGGGTGCCGGCAGCTCTGGCGAGGGTGGCATGGACGCCGCCAACTTGCTCAAGCCCATGCTTGCCCGTGGCCAGCTCCACTGTATCGGTGCAACCACCTTGGCCGAATACCGAAAGTACATTGAAAAGGACGCAGCTTTCGAGCGTCGATTCCAACAGGTGTTGGTCAAGGAGCCCACCCTCTCGGAGACCGTCTCTATCTTGCGTGGACTGAAGGAAAAGTACGAGGTTCACCACGGTGTGACGATTCTTGACGGCGCCATTGTCGCTGCTGCCAACCTCGCAACTCGCTATCTGACTCAGCGAAGATTGCCAGACTCGGCAGTCGACCTGATCGACGAGGCCGCAGCAGCCGTGCGTGTCGCTCGCGAATCCCAGCCAGAAGTTCTTGACTCTATGGAGCGTAAATTGCGCCAGCTTGAGATTGAGATTCATGCGCTGGATCGCGAAAAGGACGAAGGATCCAAGGCACGCCTGGGAGAGGCTCGCGCAGAGAAGGCCAACATCGAGGAAGATCTCAAGCCAATGCGCGAGAAGTACGAGAGTGAGAAGGAGCGTGCGAAGGAGATCCAGGAGCAGAAGATCAAACTTGATCAGCTCAAGACAAAGCAGCAGGAAGCCGAACGTACTCGCGATCTAGCGACTGCGTCCGACCTGAAGTACTACGCCATTCCTGACGTTGAGAACCGCATTGAGGTTCTGGAACGTGAAAAGGCTGTTGCAGACCATGAAGCTCGTCGTGGTGACCAGGGCGAGGCTCTCGTTGCTGATGCGGTCGGACCTGACCAGATCAACGAGATTGTGGCTCGCTGGACCGGCATTCCCGTGACCCGACTGAAGACGACGGAGAAAGACAAGCTGCTGCAAATGGAAAAGGTTCTTGGCCAGCTGGTAGTCGGCCAGAAAGAGGCCGTCACCTCTGTTGCCAACGCCATCCGCCTGCAGCGTTCCGGCCTCAGCAACCCCAACCAGCCGCCCTCGTTCCTCTTCTGTGGTCCCTCCGGTACCGGTAAGACGCTTCTCACCAAAGCGCTTGCCGAGTTCCTCTTCGACGATGCCAAGTCCATGATCCGCTTCGACATGTCGGAATACCAAGAGAGGCACTCTCTCAGCCGCATGATCGGTGCACCTCCTGGCTACGTCGGTCACGACGCTGGTGGGCAGCTTACTGAGGCACTCCGTCGCCGTCCCTTCAGCATTCTTCTCTTCGATGAGGTCGAGAAGGCTGCCAAGGAAGTCTTGACTGTGCTCCTGCAGCTGATGGACGATGGCCGTATCACCGACGGACAAGGTCGCATCATCGACGCGAAGAACTGTATCGTTGTGATGACCTCGAACTTGGGCGCCGACCACCTCGCCCGACCAGTCGGCACCGACGGCAAGATTGACCCAACCACTCGCGAGCTCGTCATGACCTCGCTGCGCAACTACTTCTTGCCCGAATTCCTCAACCGTATCTCCAGCATCGTCATCTTCAACCGACTCACTAAGAAGGAGATCCGCAAGATCGTCGATGTGCGGCTTGACGAAATCCAAGCTCGTCTCAAGGGCAACAACCGCGATGTCAAGATCGACTTGTCGCCAGAAGTCAAAGACTACCTTGGCGCCGCCGGCTACAGCCCAGCTTACGGTGCTCGTCCACTAGCCCGCCTCATCGAGAAGGAAGTTCTCAACAGACTTGCCGTTCTCATCCTGCGCGGCTCGATCAGGGACGGCGAGGTCGCTCGTGTCGAGCTCGAGGATGGTCACATTGTCGTCTTGCCTAACCACGGCGACAGCGATGGTGACGACGACGATATCGACATGAGCGATGAGGAGGCTTTGTTGGAGCTGGAGGATCGCGATGGTGATATGGAACTTTACGATTAAGGAGAGAGAGAGAGAGAGAATGAGAGAGAGAAATGATGTGGACAAATGATTAATGAGGTGGGAAGGCGATGAGATTGTTTCTTTAGCGTTCAAGCATTGGGATTTTCAGAACCAGAAAGGGTGTCAATAGATTTTGGAAGGGCAGTGAATATAGATGAAAAGGGCGTTCACAGGAGGATTGATGAATAAGAGATTCACAGGGTTGTATGCAGATTTTCAAACTGTTAATACTTTTACATTTTCATCTTCACTGTAGTTGGTTGGTTTCAATGTTCGATATGATCAAGTTTATCTCTTCTGGTCACAGGACATGTTCATTCTCACGACTGAGACCTTTCGTGGAAGAGAAAGAATAGCAGGACAACTTACGATCATCTTAAGATTCCATCATGTCGTCTTAATTATCACACACACCATCCCATCCAAGCTTCATGGCAGGAAGCGGCAATGGCGTTCGTGTCTCCAACCTTAATCGTCCTCACGGAGGGAGGATCCGGGTCCAAGACAGATGGAGCATAGTGGCAATCGGGGGTGGAGCACAATGATGCATTAATCAAGGCATCCCGGTCGCAGCAGCAGCAGCAGTCGTCGACCCAACCCAAGCGAGCGAGCGTATCTCGAGGTACTATCGCTCTGCCGGCCTGACGCCGCCGCGTGTGTTTTCGTGTTGTGACCTTCTTGTGCTACCTTACTTCCTCTTCCATCAGTGTTTGTGCATTCTATCTACTGACTTTCGTGCGACTTGTTATCATTGCGACGAATCTTGGGACTGTACTGCTTTTCTTGTGCGATTACGACAGACGATCTTGCTACCCACCTACCTAGTACCTACTGTATCTTTCGCGAAGGATTCATCTACCACGGACTCGAGACTACCTAGGACGGCTGGACCAGAACGACGCCTGCTTTCTTGCACACCATTTACGAGACACGAGACGCTGTAGGTATAATCGCGCATACCACAAGAGCGTGGACCCAGCCCACCGAGCGAGACGCATAGAAGCGGCCGCGCACACTACAACAACCACATACTGTACTCGGGACCATACGGCGCATGCGCACGTCGCTATACATACTGTCCAAGGTGGACGGAGCAAAGAAGGATTGGCATGAGCATAGTGAATAAGAGGCTGGGAACAAGAGCGTACGATTGCGATACCCATCAAATACACACAACGCCATGCGATCGCGAGCGCAAAGCTATCGCACTCTGGACGGTCTACAAGCGGAGAGAGATGCTGTGTCTTGGTATTGGAGGTTGACGGCGGCAGCATCGTCGACTATGATCTTGGGAGGCTTCCTCATGCTACCTGCGACCTACGTGAAAGTCGATACTCTCCGAGTCAACCAAACCGCGATTGGAATCTTCGGCATCGCCATCCTCACGGCGGGATTCTCCTTTTCCGCTCTACTCACATTCACAATCCGAAATCCACTATTCCAAGCAGACGCGATCCACCAGCCATGCGCCCTGGCCAGCATCGTGGGCCTCCTCACAGTCTTCTACGACTTTATAATATCCTCAAGCTACACCTGGAAGACGCCCACCCTCCTCCTCGCCATCGCAGCCGGCCTCAGCACTATAATCTACGCCAGTTTATTCCTCCTCTCCCACCGTCGCATCTCAAAAATCCGCTCCCGCCCTCAACCCAGCAGCGGTAGCAGCATCCACCCTCTCACCCTAACCTCTCCATCGCGGACAAGTTTCGCCAGCCCGGCAACACCCTACGAGCCCTCAACACTTGAGCCCACAGAATCCCGCCGACCCTCTACTTACCAGTCCCCGGGCTTCTACGAGAACTACATTCGGAACATGTACCCCACCTCCGCCCACAGCAATACCAACACCAACAACAATCCCGGCGCACCTGCCTCCAGCACCGGAGACCTCAGCTACGACCCGCACAGCATCTCCGAAGAGGAAATGCAGCGCCAGCAAATGCTCATGCTCCTCCTGGCAAATGAGCAGCCGGCACAACAGCGACAACAACAGCAAAGTACTTTCCACATCGACTGGCAAGGGGACCAAGACGGCGACGAAACTCCCGCTCACGGCTACTACGCTCCTGGCGTAGGGACTAATGCCTCCTCCAGCGACGGGGGAGTCGGGACCGGTGGTTCATGGCCTACGCCCCCGCCGCCTCAGCCTCCCCAACCGCAGCCGAGTCCGGGGAGGAGGTGGAAGGGTGCGCTGAAGCCTTGGGATGGTGTTTGGAGGGGTGTGGCTAGACGGGAGGAGCAGCAGAGGATGAGGGTCAGCGAGCAGCAGCAGCAACAGCAACAGTTTGAGCAGCAGCAGCAGCAGCAAGAGCAGGTTCAGCTACATCAGTTGCATCATCAGCGCTCTGCGGAAGGGCGAGAGGAGCGGAGGCGGGAGATTGAGTTGGGGTATCGATGAGTGGCGATTTCTCTCAACAAATGGCAAGACGGCTCGGGGGAGAGGAGAGGAGTAGCAGGATCCCATCGCTGTTATTCATCGCCCTCCTTCAATACAGCACCGGCCTCCCGCATAAGCTCGCCGACTGTTTCGATCCATGGTGTTGTCCCAGTCGGACGAGACCTTCGTTGAAACCATCCAAAGAAGACGAAGCGAGACGAAACCGTGAACGATTTTATGGATGGTTTCCTTTCCATCAACAACCCTCATCACCTTTTTTGTTTATTACTGTGTTTTTTTTCTGATACATAATCTTGGACGATTGGAATAATACCTTATACATGTATGTGTATCTTATGAATTATACACACACCTCACAGCGACATCAACCCAGCTCCTTCGCACCACAAATATGGTTCATAGCTTAACAAGACCAAACAAAACTTTGTAGGTATGCTTCCATCGCTTCTTCACTGGCGATCCTTGGATGCCTCCCTAGGTGTCTTTATTGGTCAGAATTGAGTCTTCTGATTTACAATCGGAGTATACGGGATTTGAGGAGAAGTTCCAGGAGACAGATCTATGCTCCAGCCCATAAGCTTCACGACAAAATCACCGACATCGATATCCGTGTAGTGTTGACGGAATCATGTATGTTGCGGGACTCCAATGGTCGTTGCAAATGGTATGACTAGAGCCATTTTTGGGCGATTTCCTAGCGTCGGATGTCTCGTGGGCAATGAGAAGGTGGGACTGAGTCTCACAGACACGGTTGGAGAGATGGATTTATCGTCTTTGGTTCTCATGTTCAGAACGCATCAAGCAGAAATCCCGATCCACGTTGCATTCATGGCTGCAAGCAGAACGAACCACCACACACCAATTCACATTACACCAAATCAAATCACATCACATCAGATCACATCAGATCAAGTCGAACCAGACCACGTCACCTTTGGAAAACAACCGGAGACTCTCCGCACCCGCCAAAACCAAGCAAATGCGCCCCGTCCCATTCATCCACACCGCCGCCCTCCCTGCCATCCTCTCCCTGGAAACCCGGCTCCTCTGGCAACTAAATTGGTCCCCGTACTCCACCAGCGACATCCTCACCCCGATCCTCACAACCCCCTTCCAACACTTACACACGCGCTTCGCCCTCGTCCGCTTCCACCGTCAAAACAACAGGGCGGTGGCGACGGGGGAGGACGCCCTACCAAGCCCTGGTAACCGGCATTAGCGAAATTAGGCCGTGATGTTTTCGATGGCATGATCTTTTGACAAAGACGATGGTGACTGCGTTTTCGATTGATTGGACACTTTTGTGGTTGTGGTTCGGACCTTCCACTGTCTTGCACGCATGCCCTTTCCTCTTCCTCATTTGAACAAAAACCGAGAGGCGAGCGAGCGGGGCAGCCAGCCGACTCTTCCAAGAACCTTCTGTCTCTCTCGCGCGCACGCATCACCTCACTCAGTCCCAGGCATCCCCGACGGCTCGATCAACTGATTTGGCTCAACGAACGATACATTCGCATCAGCGCGGATCCGTTCCAGAAGCCCGGCATCCTCCACAGTCGCCGCGTAGCCGTGCCTCGTTTTGTGGAAATCGCACGTCTGCGAGAGGTTCTGGCCGAGGTGGGCCCAGTGGTCGTCCAAGGGGTAGTCGCACTTGTAGTCGAGGATGTCGCATTCGTCGGAGTGGAAAGCTACGATGAACCTGTCTTTGATCCTGGCTTCGGAGTCCATGTTCAAGAGAGGGGCGAGGCCGTTCACGCGTGTGAAGTTGAATACGTACAGTGCGGGGGTGTCGGCGGGGATTGGAGGTGGGTAGTTGAGGGCGAAGCACAAGGTTGACAGAGTACAACATAGTATTAACAAGAATAGCAATGGACGGGAAAACATCGTCTGGTCTGGGCTGGTGAGGTAGCCGATCGGCTACTAGAGAGTAGTGGCAAGGTGTGAGGCGACTTGAACTTCGTGTAGATGTTGCCGCGGCTGGATTTTGGTGACGATTGAAACCACAATCACGACATGCTGCTGGACTGCAGTTTAATGTCGAGGATTTTTGGCGGATGACTAGGTGGCTAGCGCCCAGCTGAGGATCCGTGGCCGATTGAATAGCAGCGAAATCTCCAAAAATGGACCAGAGAGTGAGGGATTTCTGAAGAGACATATCTATCGTTTCGGGTGTCAGCTTTTGCGCGCGCCATACGAAACTTCAATCTTGACAGTATTGGTTGAGATACCCACGTCTCAAGTCCTGAGATGTTGTTGCTCGTGATGCACCATCGTTAACTCTTGACAAGTTCTTAGCGCCGGATATCGCACGACCAATCAGAGAAAGCCTTTGATTGAACTGTCGATCATTGGTTAGCATGTCAGAAAAGGCACGACTGCATCTTATTACATGTGCCCTTCGATAATCGTACAGCTTCCATATAAACTGCTTGATGGATAGACTCGTCCCGTCGAGTATTGTAGTTCCCAGCACCGCTGACTTTCATGCATGCCTAAGGAAGCTCAACGCAGGAAGAACAGTCGTTGAAAACGAAACAGCCGCAAACCCAACAATAGACTCGATCGACACATAGATGGCCTGCTTGCAACACTACTGACAGGCAGTCAATATAAGTTACTGTGGTGAACAGCGCCTAAAATAAAACGCCGGTCGACGTTCTCGTCACCTTGCAGTCGCGCCAGCCCACAAAGTTCGCACGCAACACTATATCGGATGTGCCGCAAGCGCGCCGGTACCCCCTGATGTTGCAATACCGGGATACCGGGGGGTTTGTACTGTATTGTGGCTTTTAGAGCTTTCGGGACAGCTATCGCTCACATCAAAACTTGTGGCTTCGCTTCCGAGTTTGCTTTTGGAGCGTGAGGGGCTGGCCTTTCCGGGGGCTTTTGTTTTGACTTTCGTGATGATGGGGACTCGACTGGGCGAGATCGCAGGCGTTGTTATGACTGAGGGATCATGCTTTTACTGTTGTAAAGTCTCGGGTGTGGCTGCAGATATCAGGGTCGACGATGAAGAACATGTAACTTGCCGTGTGGCAATACGTGGGCGTGGGTATATGTATTGCCATGATGTACGCTAAGGTCATGCAGTCGACCCGGCGTCTTGGAAGTGCAGAAAGGTCTTTTGTGATGGAAGTTCGTGGTGGTTGGAGTCTGGAGCTGGGTCCATGAGGTAAGAACTTGACGCAGGTTCACACCGGCTTTTCGCACGGCCATACAGGTCTTGTATATATCGAGTTCATAGACCACCTCAGGCGACAGGTCCGCTGGAGGGTCCAGGCAGGTGTAGAATGTTGTGTCTGGCAAGAGAACAGACCGCTCGTGCATGGAGGAACGGAAGATCTGCTGCACAGCACAAGGCAACTTATCATATGCGAGCTGCAGGAGCCACGGACAGGGAAGAGAAGGAGAAGGAAAGCATTCAAGTGAGGCATCCACCTGGGCGCTTGCTGTAGTCCAACAAGCGACGGCTCCCATGTTCACCATCCGAGATGCTCTCAATGATGGTCATACGATGCGCGATTTCCAAGACTGGAACATGGAGAACAGTGGAAAGAGGAGAAGCACTCGGATCCAGCTCCAACCAGCCAATGCAAAGGCGGCACAGCTCCACGACTCCACGCGAACAAAGAGGCAGCCAGCCGTGTGCAAGGCTCAACGCCTTCTGACAGCGTGTGGCCTCGGGCTGGGGGGGACCTTGGGAGAGGTCGTTGATAAGTCGATGGCGCAAACCGCGAGATACCGCACCCTTAGCGCTGGGTTTGTCTCAAAATGTCACTCCACTTTGCGAGTCTAATCGGCTCCCCCTAGCAACTGCCAAATCCTCCTCAACCTGAATTCAGGCTGGCAGGCTGGCAGAGACGGGTGAGGTTTACAAAAACAGGTTGGCTGGCGGGGTAGGATGCAACAATGGCATCCACGATACCATGGAGTTGCAGTACCACTTACTACTGTAGATCTCGGATCTCGATGATGCTGTGCAGCCGTGCTTGCGCTACCGACTCTCCGTCCAGCTTGGTGGTCTTGTCGTCCCCACTTGGGACCTCCTTCCTTCCAACTTCCGAACGGTTTTTCCTGTCTGTGTGGTAGTTTCTGACGTCGTAATCCTGTCATTCACCTCTGGGCAACAACTACGGAAAGACTGCACATCGTAACACGCGACTTTTCACGCGAAGAAAACGAATCTGGCGCGCGCATGGTCCAAGTCGCATGGACGTGATAACACGGCAGCGGTATCGAGTGATTGCACAGCTGCGGCTGCCGTTTTGAGGTTTTGTGGTTCACCTAAACTCTATCACCAGCCCCCCTGCACGGCACTCACGGACACAAGGTTCACGGACACTACGGACTTCCTCTGCCTTGATATACCAGTAGACATCCCCCACTACGCGAGCCGCATCTCATACCTGTTTACCTGCTGTTCAATATTCCTAGACCATGTTTACCTCGTGCCTCTAGCATCATCCGTCTGCGTCTGCACGAAGCGTGTTTCACTCTAGCTCTCACCGTCTTTGCTATCAAGTGTTGCTTCTCGAACTTGACGCGTGCTTCATCCACAGGAATCTCAGCAACTTGTTCGACTCAATTACCAATTCTAACCCTTCGACCATGGACCCAGAGACGCTCGTCAGTTTCGCCTTTCGCGCTCCTCATCATGTTCGCACTGTCGAACTCCTCGGCTCATGGGACAACTTCTCGCGTCCATATGCAATGTACCACGACAAACGACGCGGCCACGGCTTCTACACCGGCTGCTTCCAATTCGAAAACATCATCTTCGACGGCTCCGAGGTTGTCTGGACCAAACCACGAAGTGGCGGTTTGAAGCAAGGCGGCACTTATTGGTACTACTTCCGACTCGACGACGGGATGGAAGCCTACGACGATCGACGCGAATGCACAGCCGAGTGCCCGCTCATGCCTGGCCAGATGGTCAACATCATGTATGTGCCGAGAGAGATGCCCGAATCACCCTCATTACGACGCAGTGCAAGTGTCAATCTGGTCGGCACCCTCTCGCAACTATCTTCATTACACACCATGAACCCTCAAGCCAAATACCAGGCTCCTGTTCCACCGCCAGTATCGAAAGTCCACGAGAGATGCATTTCGGACTTCGCTTTGAACGGAAGACTGGAGAAACATCCTCGAACGCCGAAAGAGGCTCCACCTTCGCCACCATCGTCCGAAGAGGGTCTATTGAAGACTGGTCGGAGGATGTTTGGAAGTGTTGGAACTTTGAGTCGACGTGGAATGTCGTCGATCGGTTCCCTCCGAAACATGGCTGGCCGAGCTGCAGTCAGGGCACGCCTACGACAGGACTCTGCCACATTTGAATCCTCTTTGATCGATGAGAGTGGCGAGTGCGCGTCCATTCACCCTCCCAGGTCCATGCAGCGGGAAGTCTCAAGACCACCCACCCGTCGGCCTACAGCCGAGATAAACACCGACTTCCACAGTTTTTCTCAAGTAACTGCCATACCCACGCCAGCAGCATCGCCCACAAAGCAGCGCCGCAGGAGCGACAACAGCGACGATGATCAAGACGACACCGCTTCCATTGGCCCTCGTTCTATCATCGACATCCAATTCCTCTCCACAACAGCAGCAGCCGCAGCAGAAGAAATCGACTCCCAAACCCAAAGACCACGCCTCTACTCTCTCCACAACCCTGACCAACTCCTGGCCTCACAAGAAGAAGACTCCACCGACTCTACGATTCAACCAAGTCACTCGCCGGTGTTAGCTTCCCCAACATTCTCCGACGCTACCCTCAGCACCCTCGAAGGCGACGCCACTCCCTCTGCGCGAGAGTCTCTGGTGGCAATGTCGTATGTCGACGTCGGCAGTGACGAGAGTGAAACTACTCAACTACGACAGGGCCATGCCTCCGACCCTAGTCAACAGCAAAGCTACAGACTCCCTGATGGCTCGGAGTGGCCTTGCCAAAAGCCGGAATCTACGGCTGCGCTGGCTATGACGGGCGGAACCAGGGAGCGCAGCAGGCCCGAAGTCATTCATAATGAATTGGGCTACTTGAGCGATTCGATCCATTGATTGAAAGCCTGACTGTCCTTGCTGTTCCTCTGCGAGACCATGGTCTCCGCGAACCTAAATTTGCCATTGTCGGACTTCTTTTTTCCTCGTTTACTAGCGAAGCGATTTCGGAATGTTTGTCTTTCCTTCTCTTGTTCTTCTGTTTATGGATTTAGCGATCGGCGTTTCTGGTCACCGGATAATCCTTCCTTCGTTCTTACGGGAGTCGAATTTTGTTCTTATTTGTCTTCTTCGCGGACTCTTTCTCTGGAAGGGAAATTGGACGTATATACTTGCCTATTTCATATACCCCCAGAACGGTGGAGACCAGGGCTGGACTAGACTTGTGGGAGGAAAGTCTCGACGAAATGGTGCATGCATGCGTGCATAAGTATGGATGTGGATCAGTCATATCTTACATAGATGGACAAAACAGAAGAATTGTACCCAGTTGATTCCAATGAACAGCATTCCAATTCAGATGAAGAAACATTGACTTGATCTTACTACTGGGACACACCCTCCCCCGGGACCCAAGTCTCTCAGGTCCGCAAACGTACGTCTTGCGAGGTAATACCGTGATCACACTTTGAGCCTACAGATGATGGTATATCGCCGCGGAGACAACCTTTTGAAAGCTGGTTGCATCTTGGATGGAAAGTCGAGCCCTAAGGCGGCAAATGCGTGGATGCTTCCGCCTAGAATCTGATGAGATATACCAGTGAGAGAGAACGGCGTTTGAATGGCTGTCTTTTCCTTTTGCTGTCCCACTGGATTAAAGCCTCGCATAAGCTGATACCAACGACTTCCGTGGATACAGAAGGATCCTTTGTCATGGCCGTGCCGCATACGCAAGTTTTGGTGGTGTTCGTTCCATGAAGTCGTTGATCGTCTACATGCTATGGTAGTTGTGATGCCTAACAGCGAAGTTCACAACAAACAGACGAGAAAGGTCAATACTTGGTCCAAACTTGACAAACGATCTATAAAACATCGATACGAAGATGTTCTATATATATACTAGAGTTGCATCTGCTTCAAAACTGTGCGCGGCCCATATGTGAGTATATTCACGGTGTTGTTTGAGCAATTCAGGGTTAGGGTTGGGATAGTTTCCGATCGCTCTCCCAACTTCAACCTCCAACTTGGAACGTCGTCTCCAATCTTAGACAACAAGCACGCGACATAGAATCGACATATCATTCCG
>Ga0265798_10005504_pt1 | contig 16986 bp, 17 predicted proteins | sample P3T30metagenome_FD_192430 | JGI IMG/M metagenome (GOLD analysis project Ga0265798, IMG submission 192430) | Plant litter microbial communities from East Loma Ridge, Irvine, California - P3 T30 | ecosystem: Environmental > Terrestrial > Plant litter > Unclassified | place: USA: California... | reverse complement strand
GAAAAAACCGGCACATCAAAATTATTGGTGCAGCCACATCAAAACTTCAACCTCAATAACGGCGATCAGTTAAAGTTCAAATTGATGGATATTAACAACAGCCTGTATGCTGTGGCAATTATTGATCATAAACCTGCTAAAAAATGGTGGCAGTTCCGGCAAAAATAAATTCTACGGTTTCCCGTAAAACAAATCAGCTATTCTTTTTGTAATTTTGAAATATGGAGATGACATATTTAATAATCGGGTGTATGGCAGGAGGAATTCTCGGGGCGGTTATTCTGTATTTTGCGCAGAAATCATCAACGGTTTCGAGAAGTACTTATGATGAGCTGAACAACCTGTACATCAGAAACAGTTCGGATACGGAAAATTCCCATCAGAAAATCCAGGAACTGTCTCAGAGCATCATTAAAGAGAAAGAACTCAGTTTACAGCAGTCGGATCTTCTCAATGATCTTAAAAATGAATTTGCAAAAGTCTCTGCAGAATATGCTTCACTGAATACCCAGTTTCTCGAACAGAAACAGTATAATTCCGGACTGACTGCACAGATTGAAAGCCTGTTGACGGAAAAACAGCATATGTTTGCTAAAAATGCTGAGCTGTCCGCAGTCAATCAAAGCCTTCAGAAATCCCTGGATACACAGAAATCAGAAATCACAAAGATCCAGGAAGAATCAAAGACGCAGTTTGAAAACCTGGCGAACAAAATCCTGGAAGAAAAAACAGAAAAGTTCACCACACTGAACCAGAATAATTTAAAAAATATTCTTGAACCGTTCCAGGAAAAGATCACCGACCTGAAAAACCGCGTGAATGAAGCCTATGAGAAAGAAAATAAAGAACGTTTTTCACTGGCGGAAAAAGTAAGGGAACTTGCTGAACTGAACCAGCAGATCTCGGAAGATGCCAAGAAACTGACCCGGGCTTTAAAAGGTGAAAGCAAAACCCAGGGAAACTGGGGCGAGATGATCCTGGAAAGTATTCTGGAAAAATCCGGACTGGTAAAAGGCAGGGAATATTTTCTCGAACATGAGCTCCGGGATGAAGACAACAAAGCACTCTTCTCAGAATTTTCAGGCAAGAAAATGCGGCCCGATGCGGTTGTGAAATATCCGGATGAACGGAATGTGATCATTGATTCCAAGGTTTCGTTAACCGCCTTTACGGAACTTGTGGATGAGACGGACCAGGATGTTTATCTGATAAAGCTTAACCAGCATTTATCTTCCATAAAGAACCACATCAGCCAGCTGAGCCAGAAAGCGTATGACGATTACGGAAAATCCCTTGATTTTGTCATGATGTTTATCCCAAGCGAGCCTGCCTATATTGCGGCGATGCAGGCAGACCAGAATCTTTGGAATTTTGCGTATGACAAAAGGATATTGCTGCTTAACCCCAGCAACCTGATCACCTCATTGAAACTGATTGCTGATCTCTGGAAACGTGAATACCAGAACAGGAATTCCATGGAAATCGCGGAACGGGGTGCAAAACTGTATGATAAATTCGTGGGCTTCGTTGATAACCTGGAGAAAGTAGGCAGGAATCTGGATCAGGCCAAAAACGTTTATAATGAAGCGTACAAACAGCTCTCAACAGGAAATGACAATCTTGTGACCCAGACGCAGAAATTAAAATCATTAGGCATAAAGAATAAGAAAGAACTTCCGCAAAGCCTGATTGAACATTCCCAGGTCCCTGTTGATCTTACCAATGAATAAAATCTTCACAATACAAATCCCGGCTGCCAACCGGGATTTTCTGTGCTTAACATTCAATTTAGACGCTCTTAAAAATTATTTTACATAATTTTGCGGAATGTTAATAGAAAGCTTTCAGAACGAAAAAATAAAATACCTTACCCGGCTTCTTACCGACAACAGGTTCCGTAAAAAATCAGAAGTTTTTGCAGTAGAAGGCCAGCAGGAAAACGAACGGGCCCGGAAATTCGGCTTTGAGGCAGTAGAGTTTTTCATCTGCGAAAAGATCTATCAGGAAAAACTTCCGGAAGGGAAGGTTCATCTTGTAAGCGAAAAGGTATATGAAAAAACGGCTTACCGGGGAAGTTCTGAAGGCATTATCGGAATTTATAAAACGAAAGAAACTGATCTTTCTTCATTTACTCCCGGGGAACATGCTACGGTAATTGTAGTAGAAGGTGTAGAAAAACCCGGAAATTTAGGTGCTATTCTGAGGAGCTGTGAGGCATTCGGAATTGATGCGCTTATTGTTTCAGACGGAAAAACAGACTTTTATAATCCGAATGTAATCAGATCCAGTGTAGGCTGCCTGTTCGGTATGCAGGTATTTCAGGCCGATAACCAGCAGACCCTTGAATATCTTCGGAACAACAGCTTCAATATTTATACAACGATAATGGACGTAACAGCAAAAGACCTGTCGGAAAGGGATTTTAAACAGAAGTCTGCAGTTTTATTCGGGACGGAACATTCAGGATTAAGCGACTTCTGGGCCGGCAAAGGAAGCAATACACTGATTCCTATGGCCGGAAGCATTGATTCTTTAAACCTGAGCAATGCGGTGGCAATTACATGCTATGAAGCTCTGAGGCAGAAAAAGGATTAAAAAACCATCATTTAACAGAGCATAAAAAAACCGCATCACTGGGTGACGCGGTTCTTTTATTTTTAGCGGCTAAAAATTATTTGTTTTTAACTGCAGTTTTAGCAGAGTCAGTCTTAACTTCAACGCTATCTTTCTTAGCATCAACTTTAGCATCGATAGAATCTTTCTGAACGCTAGCTGTAGAGTCCATATTGTTCTGAAGTGAATCAGCTTTGTTCTCTAAAGAATCAGTAGCTCCTTCAGTAGTGTTAGCTTCAGTTTTTTTACAAGCAACTAGAGAGATTGCAGCGATAGCAGCTACGAATAATGACTTTTTCATAATAAATTAAATTTAATTTTGTTAATATTGTTATATATAAATCTTTTCTGTTCTGTTATTTGAACAAGACAAAGGTATAGCAGATAGAAAGTTTGTTTATGAAAAATAATTGTAATACCTTTGTAAAATCGTTTTACAAGTGAATGTAACTGATAATCAATAATTTAATTATTTAACAGTAAATTGACAGATTTAGATTTATTGCATTTTGAGCAGCTTAAAAAGGATGTACAGGCTCAATATCTGAAAGAACACACTCCCTCCTACGATGATATTTCGAAATGGAAGGGGATTGATATCATATATTTTCAGGAAGACCTCCGTAAAAAAGCCAAAGGGAACATCAGCGAAAAGTCTTTTTACACCTATTTCAAATCATCACCGGTTACCAAACTGCCAAGAATAGATATGCTCAATTTACTGAGTATCTATGCGGGATACGAATCCTGGTACGAGTTCAAAAAACAGCATCTTTTTGCCGGGGAACTGTTACAGGATGATGATGAATTATCTGATCAAGACATTACAGAACTGGAAAAAACAGTGACTGCATCATCAGAACTCCCAAAAGATCCTGTTTTAAGTAAAAAAACCGAGATAAAAGCGCCTGAAATTTCTGATTTACAAAAATCAGATACTGAAAATCAGAACATTAATATAAAACCGGAAGTCGCTCCCATTCCTGTTCCCGAACCGGTAAAACACCGTAAAAATTTCCTGCAGAAGAATGCCTGGATCTTTCTTACCTCAATTTTAATTGTGGTTACGGGACTTTTAGGATTTAAAGATGTTCTTTTTTCCAAAACCTATAAATACTGCTTCAGTGATGCCGACCGAGGTGCAGGTGTATTGAATATGCTTGAAATAAAGGTGATCAAAGAAAACGAATCCCCCATTCTCTATAAAATAAAGCCCGGTGAATGTTTTTATTATTCCACGAAAGATAAAAACCTGAAAATGCAGATCAGCGCGCCTTTCTATGAGTATCTGGAAGTCAATAGAAGCCTTGAAAATGCACCGGATGAAGAAATGATTGAACTGAAGCCGGACGATTATAAGATGGCAGCCTATTATTTCTCCATTAAAGACGTAACCGGCGCACCGAAAGAAGAGCAGCTTGCCCTGATCAAACAGAAAAGAAACCAGCTGGAAAACCTGATCAGCAGCAATGCGGTAATCTATCAGGTATATGACAACAGCACTTACGGGATTGAAAGACTTGACAAACAAAAGTATATTACCCTCGTAACAACCCCTACTACATCACTTAAAAACCTGACTGTAATAGAAATGAAAAAAGACAATAACGGAAAAATCATCTCCATTAAATTTAAAATTGCAACCACAGATGAAAATAATAAATAACTTTTTAATTTTTACCCTGTTATTTTTTGCATTGGTTTCATGTAATAATAAAAAGACGGAAATAAGCGACCTCGACAAGCTCAGAAACAGCACGAATACAAAAACCTATCCTGCGGTACAGATGGACAGCGCACAGGCCATCAACCTGATTACCAAACAGAAAGTACAGGAACTTCTGGACCTGTCTACTTTATATCTTTCCGGAAACCGGAATACAGAGATTGATACGGTGATCTATTCCCAGATGCAGAGCTATTTCCACAAACCGGACAGTTTAACGTTTAAAAAACTCTTCAGTGAACTGGACAGCTTAAAAGTAAAAAGCGTAAAAGTAAATAACCTGGAAGTTTATAAAGATTTTTATAATGAGGATACGCTGGATTTTGCCAAATTCAGTGTGGAATATTTTGACAGCAGGCATAAATCATTGGGGTCTTTTGAGAAAAACGCCCAGTACATCCTGGTTTCCACTCCCAATACCAACAGGGAATTTAAATTCTTCTTTTTGGACTTCTATTCCAATCCTTTACTGAAGAAAGACAGTACATCCGTAGGGGTTACCAAATAGTCAAGCGGAATATCATATTCCCAGACATCATCGATATTTTCATCGGGGTTAAAATAATTAACTCCGGTTTTTTTTGATTTTTCAGAAACTTTCTCAAAGAACCCGTCATAAAAACCTTTGCCATAGCCTACCCTGTTGCCCGTATAGTCGCAATAGAGCAAAGGGGTAATTACATAATCAAAATCCAGAAATCCTGAATCTTCATCAGAAACCGGTTCGGAAATGCCCCAGGTATTGGTTTCAAATTTCGTATCCTTTGAAATTTCAACGGAGATCAGCTTCGTATCTGCGATTTTGGGAACAAACACCCTGATATTCCGGCTTAAAAAATAATTAATAAATATTTTCGTATCAACTTCCCTGAACTTTTCAATCGGGATAAAAATATGGACTTTCTCGCCGGTAACCGGTTTAAAATAATCAATAAAATTTTTAAAGATCTTTTCAGATAACAGGAAAGCCTCATCTATTGACAAGGCTTTTCTTTTCTGTGTATATTTTTTCCTAAGCTCAGCTTTTAACATAATCTTTATGCAATTAAGCTTATAAAATTTTATATAATTTATCAGACAAACGAACTCTGAACGGAAGTTCAAAAGTAACCTGATCGCCTGGTTTTGCGGTTTCACAAGACCCTCCGTTTGCAAAAATCTCAGTAATGGTAATCTCCTGCTCGCCGGTGGTAGGCCCTGAAATAAGTACTTTATCACCTACTGAAAGCTCTTTGTTTTCAATTAAAAACTGGGCAATTTTTGATTTTGTATAATAATGCTCTGCTTTTCCGAGCAGAACTTTCTTAACGGATATTTTCTTGCGGACATCTTTTGTCACTGCTTTTGCCAGCGGCTGGTCAGGCAGCGCACCTGATTTTTTAAATTTCAGTGCCTCAGATTTCCCTTTCCTGAATACTTTATTCCCAACCTGCAGTCCTTTTCTTAATTTTAACTGCTCGTCCCATGGCAAATGGATCGTCTCCAGGCATTTGTCTGAACAGCAGTTTTCCATGGCAGCTTTACATTCGTCGCACTGGATAAACAGTAAATGACAGGCATCATTGGCACAATTGGTATGGTTGTCACAAGGCTTGCCGCACTGGTGGCACTGTGCGATGATATCATCTGTAATCCTTTCGCCTAATCTATGGTCGAACACAAAGTTCTTCCCCAGGAATTTACTTTCAACACCTTCTTCTTTTACCTGACGTGCATATTCAATAATTCCGCCCTCAAGCTGGAAAACATTTTTAAAACCCTGATGCTTAAAATAGGCACTTGCCTTTTCACAACGGATCCCGCCTGTACAGTACATCAACAGGTTTTTATCTTCTTTGAAATCCTGTAACTGCTCATTGATAATCGGTAAACTTTCCCTGAAATTTTCTACATCGGGAGTGATGGCTCCTTCAAAATGCCCGACTTCGCTTTCATAATGGTTCCTGAAATCCACTACAATCGTATTGGGGTCTTCCAGTAGATTATTGAATTCCTGCGCTCTCAGATGCACCCCTTTGTTGGTAACATCAAAAGTATCATCATTCAGGCCGTCGGCAACAATTTTATTCCGGACCTTTATCGTCAGTTTTAAAAAAGAATGGTCATCGTGCTCAACCGCTACATTTAAACGGATGCCTTTCATAAAATCGTATACTTCCAGCGTATCCCGGAAAGCTTCGAACTGGTCTGCAGGCACACTCATCTGGGCATTGATTCCTTCGTGGGCCACATAAATACGGCCAAGGGCATCAAGGGCGTTCCAGGCTATAAATAATTCGTCGCGAAATTTTTTGGGATCTTCAATTCTGGCATACGCATAGAAAGACAATGTAAGGCGTTCCTTACCGGCTTCATCAATAAACTGAGCTCTTTCTTCTGCGCTTAAGGTGTTATACAGTTGCATGCTATAAACTTTTTAAGTGAGAAAATTTTTGCAAATATAATAATTTTTCACGGCGTCTCAAAGTATGACAATAGTGAATTATTTCAGCGTCATATTTAACCTTATCTGTGACAATACATCTTATATATGACATTTTGTCTTTAATAAATTTTTAATGTTTGTTAATATCGGTTTTAACAATTATGACATAATGTATAAAGTATTGCTTATCCTGTTAAATTTTAGTTAAAAATGAAACATTACACTTTAAGTATCTACTGATTTAGCATTAAATTTGTTTACAATAAAAAGAATTAATCCATTATAAAAAACAATAAGAAAGATATACAATGAAGAGTACTTTAAAAAAACTATTACCATTTGCTGTAGTAGGCGTCATTTCAGGAGCTACTACCGTTGGAACACTACAATATTTCAATCATGATTCTGCCAACGGGGATCAGTCTTATTTTACCAAATCTGCACCCAATGTTTCTTTTGCAGGCATGAATACGGCAGCAGTAGGTGATGATTTTGTGAAAGCCGCCAAAACAACAGTCCCGGCGGTGGTAACCATTAAAAACTACCAGTCCAGATCAACGAGCAGGGCTTCGGAACAGGATCTTTTTGATTTCTTCTTCGGCGATCCGCTTGGTGGAAGAGGCCAGCAGAGACAGAAACAGCAGATGCCGGACAATATGCCTTCAGGAATGGGATCAGGGGTTATTATTTCTCCCGACGGATATATTATTTCCAATAACCACGTGGTGGCAGGTGCCAATAAGCTGGAAGTGGTACTGAGCAATAAAAAATCTTATATCGCAACATTGGTGGGTACGGATCCTAATACAGACATTTCATTGCTGAAAATTGAGGAAAAAGGATTGCCGTATTTAAATTTCGCCAATTCAGACAATATTGAAGTAGGACAATGGGTACTTGCGGTTGGAAACCCGCTGGGCCTTAATTCTACAGTAACAGCAGGTATTGTTTCTGCAAAAGGCAGAGGCATCGGGATCTTAGGATCTCAGGGGAAAGCAGCCAACCCGATTGAAAGCTTTATCCAGACGGATGCGGCGATTAACCCGGGTAACTCTGGAGGTGCGCTGGTCAATACTATTGGTGAGCTTATCGGGATTAACTCGGCGATACAGTCTACAACCGGATATTATCAGGGATACGGATTTGCGGTTCCTTCAAACTTAGCCCGAAAAATTGTTGAGGACATTAAGAAATTCGGGATTGTACAAAGAGGCTTCCTTGGGGTAACTTCCTTGGATTTATCCAATGACATGCAGGTAGCAGGCTACAACAAACAGAATAAAACCAACATTAAAGCAGGTTCCGGAGTCTACGTAACCGGATTCGGGGATAACAGCGGTGCCGAAGATGCAGGCATCAGAACAGGTGACGTAATTACCAAAATTGACAACACTGCCGTTACAGATTTTGCCGATCTTTCAATTGCCATCGGAAGCAAACGTCCGGGTGACAAAGTAATGGTAACCTATCTGAGAAGCGGTAAAGAAGCCACTGCTACCGTTACTTTAAGAGATCAGAAAGGAGGAACTTCCGCCAGAACGAAAGCAGACCTCAGCGTAACGGAAAAAATCGGGGCTGAGTTCAAACCGCTGGATGAGAGATTCAAAACCGATTACGGATTAAACAGCGGGGTTATTGCGACCAATGTTACCGAAGGAAGCGAGATTGCCAAAATAGGAATTGTTGATAACTATATTGTTATTGAAATCAACGGTAAGCCTGTTAATTCGCAGAAAGATGTTGAAAAGATCCTTGATAAATATTCAGGTAATGTGTCTGTAAAATTTGTGGATGCTTACGGACAGATTTATACGAGAGGTTTTAAAATGCCTTAATCAGAAGAGAGAAACTTAACTTCACTCCATATCAAAAAAACGCTGCTATTTTATTTAATAGCAGCATTTTTTATGTATGATTTACCTATTTATTTTTTCAGCGATTCTCCGTTTCTTTTTCCGTTCATAAATAACTTCTACAATTTTACCTCCCATCCACGCAAAGGGAAAAAAAGTAAGGAAAATAGAAATTTTATAGAACGTAGGATGGTAAGGAAAGACAATAACATCCAGCATGGCTATAAACAGCATGATGAAACCAATGAGAATGGCGTAGGCCACTTTTGCATATTTTACAATGATAGCTGTAACCACTCCTCCAACGGTGGTTCCCAGGCCGGAAACAAATAAGAGGAAGCCGAAAAAGGCATCATCGTTCTGCATGCTCTGAAGAAACTTCTGCCAGTGCTCAAACGGAGCAAAAGCTTCAAAAGTAACCCATTGCGGAAATGCTCTTATACCAAGAGTGATGATAAGCCCGGCAATTCCGAGACCTACGATAACCGCAATTGTATTTCTTAAGAAGTTCATTAATCCTGATGTGCAATCATGGAAATTTCGATATCAACATTTTTTGGCAGGCATGAAACCTGTACCGTTTCACGGGCCGGATAACTTTCTGCATCCAGGTACGAAGCATAAATATCATTCATTACCGCAAAATCATCCATGCTTTTAAGAAAAATAGTTGCTTTCACCACATTTTTAAAAGTCATGCCGGCTTCCGTAAGAACGGCCTCAAGGTTTTTCATCACCTGATGCGTTTCCTTTTCAATACCTTCCACCAGTTTGCCGGTTGCAGGATCTACCGGAATCTGTCCGGAGATGTATAACACGCCATTTGCCATATTGGCTTGTGAATAAGGCCCGATTGCTGCGGGAGCATTAACCGTGTTGATTATTTTTTTCATTAGAATTTATTTTGGGTGCAAATATAAAATTTATATTCTATTTCCATACCAGATATCAAATCTGATGCTAGAATGGTGCATTAGGCTGGGTAAAACTTCTGTCTTTGTATTTTAATGCATCACTTAAGATGTTGGCTTTGATCCCGATAAAGAAATCATAAACTTTGTACTGGCCGAAAGGCACCCAGTTGAAGTTGATGGTAAAACTTCGCTGGTCTCTGGAAAAACCGATTCTTGTATAAGCCAGCTGCTTGGTGACCATATCATAATGCGTACTGCCGTTGATATTCCAGAAAGGGGTAAGCTTCAGGCTTCCGTCCAGCCCCACCGAAGCCAGCCTGGTAGGCGCCCTTGATGCTGAGCTTTTGGTGAAAGCGTAATTGGCATTGATATTTAAAGTCCAGGCCTGATCAAAGTGGGCATAATTGTCATCATCAAAATAATAATTTTCATTCCTGACTTCTCCTTTTGCCTGGTATTTTTTAGAATAATCTGTTTTCTCCCCAAATATTTCGCTGCTTAGCGGATAAGACATCTGCACGTTGAATCCCTGTATCCCGAAACCTCCGAAATCTTCTGTCCTGATTCCGGTGTCCTGGCCGGGAAGGTAAATCACTTTGTACGGGTCTAAAGATAAGCTTGTGTTGACACTTAATTTATTATCGAAGAAAGAAGACTGCCCATTGATGGTAATAATGGACCACGGATGGTCTTTTGCTGCAAAGTTATAGCTTCCGGAAAGGTTTAAAGATTCAAAAATCTTCAGTTTTTTCACCCCTGTGGAATCACTTTTGGACTTTACCTTCATTTCAATATTGTTCCCGATGTTGAAACCTAATGCACCTACCATTCCGCTGCTCGGGCTTCCTACAATTCCGCCTTCAAAAATGGAATATGGTGTCAAAGCACCGCTTGCATCATAGTAATTCCTGAAATACCCGAAACCGGATCCTCCGAAATCCGGTGAATAGGTAAACCCTATACTTGGGGTCATCATGTGCCTGATGGCTTCAATGGCAGATCCTTTTTTAAAATTTTTCACTCCGTATAAAGTAGTCTGGAGACTTGCTGTAGTAGAGAAGGTAGAATATCCGGAAATTCCTTTATCTACTTCGCTTACGGTCGCATTCCTGATGGGATCATAATACTTTTTAAGTGTTTTTGTCGTTAAGGCATTGTCAATATTAGCTCCCAAACTGAACGTAAAATATTTGGCTAAGGTTGTATTGGTCCCCAAAGCAATATTGTTCCTCAGGCCGGTCTGCATTTTTTCCCACATGGCTGCAGTAAACAATTCGCCTTCATCGGTCTGTACAAAGTTCGTTAAATTTAACCCTGTGTTTACTGTGATATTCTCCAATAAGCCCTGACGCACTCCTGTTTTGGAACCGAACAGGTAAAACTGGTTGATGGCCACATTCATCTGCGGCAGACGAAGATCTGACAGTCCTGTCGCAAAGTTCTGCGAGTAGGAAGCCGTACCGGTAATGGTTGCCGGCAGCTTCAAAAATCTTTTGGTAATGGTAACCGTAGAGTTTTGCTGGGTGTTCAGAACATTCTGGTTAAGGATGTAATTGTTATTTAAAGTATTGTTGTAAAACTTGGTGCTTACAATATCCACTGAAGCCGAAAAGGTAAGAAAAGGATTGGCTTTTGTATCCTGGGTATGCCTCCAGGCAATCCTGTAGGTACTGGTCTTCCCGTAATCATCCAGCCCTTTGATACCACGCACTGCAGTTCCTACGTCTGCTGAGAAATTACCTGAATACCGGTATTTTTTTATATAATTCATTTCCGGCCTGAGGTTCCAGCTTCCCTTCGTATAAATATCGGCAAGGATTTTAAGGTCAAAATGCTCCCCGATCGGCTGATAGTAGCCCAGTCCGTTCAGGAAGAACCCTACATCCTGTCTTTCCCCGAAACTCGGGATCAGGATACCGGCAGACCTTTTATCTGAAAAAGGCAGGATGGCAAAAGGCATCACCAAAGGTGTTGGGACCTGTTCAATATACATCTGGATCGGTCCTGAGATAATTGAAGACTTGTTTCTTGTTTTTACCAGTTTGATATTGGAAGCCCGCAGGTGGTAATCTGCTGCCGTATCTTTTTTCTTGATGAAATAATCGTCAGTGGTATAGTTGGCGCGCCTCATGGCAAAGACGGAATCATTATACTTTTTTGTTTTTTCGGCGACAATTACCCCTTCGCTTTCCTCTGTCCTGGCATTGAAAGCAATGGCCTGTTTGGTTTTGGTATTGTACTGAAACTGGTCGGTTTCATATTTTTTGCCGGCCTGTGTGATTACTGCAGGTTCTATAAACCTGCCCAGTGAGTCCTGCTTGCCGCGCGCGAACATGAGGCTTTTCTCTTCATCTATAGAGATATAATCTGCGTCAATCTGCACATCCTGGTACTTTACCTGCGCATTTTTATTCAGGTAAATCATTTTTTTCTGAAAATCCCTCCGGTTATAGTCTGCTTTTGTCTGCATGACATCATCAAGGGCTTCTTTTTTCAAGATAACAGTATCTTGCTTTGCAATAGTATCATTAGCCACATTTTCGGGCAATTTTTCAGGAGTTTGCTGTGCTAAAAAATTGTTAAAAATTAGGATAATTAAAATTTGTAATATATTTTTGAAGACGGTTTTGGCCAATTTATTTTGTTATATTTATGATATACAATTAAGGCCCAAAATTAATATAATTTTTAACACTGTAAGATGCACAAAGTAAATTTTAAAATAATTTTATCATTTCTCCTTATTCTGTTCAGTAACTTTATTTTTTCACAGAAAAAATTTATCGTTGTTTTAGATGCCGGACACGGAGGAAGTGATCACGGGGCCAACAGAACCTATGCTGATATCGGAAGGATTGCAGAGAAGGATGTTACCCTTGCCATTACCCTGAAGGTGGGCGCAATGCTTGAGAAGAATAAAGATTTTAAAGTAATCTACACAAGGAAAATTGACGAGTACCCTTCTTTATCAGACCGGACCAACCTGGCAAACAGGAGCAAGGCAGACCTATTTGTTTCCATTCACTGTAACTCATCAAAAAGGCCGACGGCTTACGGAACGGAAACTTTTGTACAGGGCCCGGACCAGAATGACACCAATCTTGAAGTGGCAAAAAGGGAAAACGACGTAATTTTCCTGGATGAAAAAGATAAGCAGACCTTCGGTTCTTATGATCCAAGCTCTCCGGAATCTTTAATTGCCCTGAAGCTTCAGCAAAGCCGGTATCTTGAATCCAGCCTGCTGTTGGGAGGCTTGGTGGAAAATAATTTCGTCAATAAGGATAAAAGAACTTCAAGAGGGGTATTCCAGAAAAACCTTCACGTTCTCCGTATGAATGCCATGCCTTCCGTACTTATAGAAACCGGATTTATCAACCATCCGGAAGAAAGCCATTATTTAGCCTCGGAAAAAGGACAGGATGAGATCTCAGAAAGTATTTACAAAGCGATCATTGATTATAAAAAAGCAGTCGACAGAAAATCCGGTAATTCCTATGTTGTGAAGAAGCCCGAGCCTGACAGGCTGGCAGAAGTTGCATTAAAGAATGATTTCAGGATTTTACTTTTAAGTTCTCCGACAAAATACAATGACGGCGATCCGGCTTTAAAAGGACTCAATTACATATTGCCGATTAAAGAAAACGGACAGTACAAATATTATTACGGCGTAACGAATCTTGCTTCCGTACGGGACATCAATATTAAAACCGCTAAAGATGCAGGCTTCAGGAATGCATATGCGGTAGGATTTATGCCTAACCAGAAGATGAATGCCGGATATTATACGCTTGAAGTGTACAGCGGAGATAAACTGAATGGTAATTCATTCATTATACAGACCCTTAAAGACGTGGAAAGAAATAAAGAAAACGGCGTTTTTTATTATACTTACGGAAAAGCGTACACCCTGGAAGATGCAGTGAAGCTTCAGAAAGATATTGAAGCTAAAGGCATTAAGAATACGGTGATCCAAAAAGTTTTCAAATAATAAGAAATAATTTTGAAGTTAAAAAGTTAATGGTTATTTTTGCAACCTCAAAATTTGGCCTATTCGTCTAGTGGTCAGGACTCAAGATTTTCATTCTTGCAACAGGGGTTCGATTCCCCTATAGGCTACGCCAGGCAACACTTAAAAGCTCTTTTACAGAGCTTTTTTTGTTTTTAACGGGGGGAATTATTTATAAGCCTCGGTACATAAACAATTAAAAAATCAGATATTTTTTTCATTTAATGAACAGTCACCGGATAATTTAAGCATCACAAACAGTGGATATTGCTGGGCAATGAACCGTAATTTTAAAGATATTGAGCAAAAACCAGCATGATTTTAGTGAATAATCTTTTTTTAATATCAGAAAAATATTATATTTGCACCGTCTAACAGAGACATTAAGTTAACAGTAAATACAGATGTATTTGAAGAGCTTGATTTTCTGCAGATACCAAATTTCAGATCATGCCGGATTTAAAAATACAGGAAGCAAAGCTCCTTTTTAAGAAAATCCACTCGAACCCAAAAAGTTACGATTTAAAGATCAATGAAGATGGGATAACAGGCAGTGATGACAAAATAAGTTTCAGGCTTTACAGGACAGGTGAAAGAGTTGATTTTGAAGTAACGATTGACGGATTCACCTTCACCAATACTACCGGAGAATGGAACAATGCGATGGTTATGCTGAAAAGCACCATCAAAAAATTAGAAAGAGAAGAAGAGAATATTAAAATAGAACAGGCGATCGATAAACTCAGAAAATATTTATCAAACGAAAATTAATTTTTTTTAAAAAATTATTTGGTAGATAAAAAAAAAGTTTTTACTTTTGCACTCACATTTGAACGATATGGCAAATCATAAATCAGCATTAAAAAGAATCAGACAAAACGAAGTAAGAAAAGTTCGTAACAGATATTACCACAAAACTGCTAGAACAGCAATTAAGGGGTTAAGAAATGAAGAAGATAAAACTGTTGCTGCAGAACAACTGCCAAAGGTTATCGCTTTATTGGATAAATTAGCTAAGAGAAATATTATCCACAAAAACAAAGCGGCTAACTTAAAAAGCAAATTAACTAAGCACGTTAACAAACTGGCTTAATCAATATAGCTGGCCCGTTCGTCTATCGGTTAGGACCTCAGATTTTCATTCTGGTAAGAGGGGTTCGACTCCCCTACGGGCTACTGATTTTAGTTACTGCTAACCGGGTAATTAAATAAGAGTTGTAAACTTATAAAAACAAAAAAACTAACCCTGTAGATTTATTTACAGTTTGGTAGATGGCCCGTTCGTCTATCGGTTAGGACCTCAGATTTTCATTCTGGTAAGAGGGGTTCGACTCCCCTACGGGCTACTTAAAGAGATTCATTTTTTGGATCTCTTTTTTTATTGTTATCACCTCACCACCTTATCTTTATATTCAATTAAACTCAATTCAGGCCTGATAATTCCTGCAACGACAGAAGATAAATCATAGAATCAAAATCATATCTCATCCTACGACTTCTTAATAAAAAAATTAATATGATGAATATTTTAACGCAAAGTTTTAATTTTAATTGTGCCTGTTTAGGAGCAAAGGATGGATCAATTAAATTGATTTGAAAAAGCTGAGGTCTGAAAAAAGAATCTAAGACAGAAAAGAGCAGCCTGCTTGTAGGTGAATTTGAAAAGAGAAATCTTCTCTGTAGTTATAATTTCTGTACGGTCAGTAAAAATGTAAAATGGAGAATTTTCTATTCTGAGTTTTGTTTTACTGAAAGAAGAAGAATTGGCACCGCTGATTTTTGCAAAATCTTGTTAAGGTAATATTTTCCGTTGCAATGAAGTATGGGTTTGTTTTTATTGATCCTAAAAAATTCAGAGGTACATTCATAATGTACAGCATATTCCACCGACAGTATTAGAGATATAATGCCCCAATAAGACGAGGAATATGCTGCAAATTAAGTTTATTATTATTTTTTAGCTACCGCTTCTTCGTATCTTCTGCTGATTTCTTTCCAGTTGGTTACGTTCCAGATCACTGTTAAATAATCTGCTCTTTTATTCTGATATTTCAGGTAATACGCATGTTCCCAGACATCGATTCCGAAAATAGGCGTTCCCTTCTGGTCTACCACATCCATCAAGGGATTATCCTGGTTGGGTGTTGAAGAGACGAAAAGTTTCCCGGATTTATCCACAGATAGCCATGCCCATCCTGATCCGAAACGGTCAGCTCCCGCTTTGCTCATCTTCTCTTTGAAACCGTCCATACTTCCGAAGGCATCATTAATCGCTTTGGTAAGCTTAGCTGACGGCTGCGTATTTTTTTCAGGTGTAAGAACCGTCCAGAACAGTTCGTGGTTGTAATGACCTCCCGCATTATTCCTGACAGCAGGGCTCAATTTTGAAGCATTTGACATAATCTGGAACAACGTCTGCTTTTCCTGCGGCGTTCCGGCAATGGCTTTATTCAGGTTGGCAACATAGGCCGCAGCATGTTTTGAGTAATGGATCTCCATGGTCTGCGCATCAATATTTCCCTCCAGTGCATTGTAAGCATAAGGCAGAGCTGTCTGCTTAAACTGTGCGAATGCAAACTGCGCCGCAAATACTGCACTTAAAGCAGCTACTTTCATAATCTTCATAATGTTTCGTTTATGGTTTATTTAACAATTATTTATTAACGTCCGGAGGCCTGAGAAATAATATCGTGCCGAATATAACTTCCAGCTTCCCTCTCCTGACTTCCTACTATTACTTAAGCAATTTCCTGATATCTTCAATTAACAGTTCCCGGTCAGGATGGTATTTGCCGGTCAGTTTCGGTACTTTTCCCTCCGGGTCTTCATAATTCAAACCTGAGTAATACAGAATCGGCATATTATCCTTGTTATATCTGCAGCGGATATTTCCTTCCTGATCAACAAGTGCAATCATCCCGCTGTGGTTCAGGCTTTCGCTTTCATCTTCTTTATCCCCGACATAAATATTAAACTGGTCTGCTATTTTGCCGATATAATCCCTGTCTCCTGTAAGAAAATGCCAGTTCGGGGATTTGACACCGATTTTCCGGGCATGTTCTTTCAATAATTCCGGAGTATCATTTTCCGGATCGATGCTTATGGAGATTATTCCGAAATCAGGATTGTCGATTTCGTTCTCAATGGCCTTCATATTTGTATTCATTACCGGGCAAATCGTGGGACATCTGCTGAAGAAAAACTCCACCAGATATACTTTTCCCAGCATATCTTTACTGGTAATCTTTTTGCTGTTCTGATCGGTAAGTTCAAAATTCGGGACTTTCATCACCGTGTAAAGATTCTTTTTAAAATAGCCCATTCCGACACCGATCCCTAAAAACAATAAAGCAATAATTACAATGGGAATAATCACTTTGCGTTTGCTGTTGTTTTCTTTTTTACTTCTGGACATATTTCGCCGGATCTTTTTTAAACTCGTCTTTGCA
>Ga0265798_10005503_pt1 | contig 16988 bp, 24 predicted proteins | sample P3T30metagenome_FD_192430 | JGI IMG/M metagenome (GOLD analysis project Ga0265798, IMG submission 192430) | Plant litter microbial communities from East Loma Ridge, Irvine, California - P3 T30 | ecosystem: Environmental > Terrestrial > Plant litter > Unclassified | place: USA: California... | reverse complement strand
CCCCTCCCCAACCCTCATCCTAACGGCCTCACCCAAATACCCCACCGCAAGCCGCGCCTGCCCCAGCATCATACCCGCCAGCACCGCAATCGCGCCCACAGCCCGCGGATCCCAGAACTCGTTGGCAGACGGCGACGGCTTGAGTTTAAAAGGCTTCATGGAGGACGGGAGGAAGTGGTCTAGTGTTGTAGCCCAGCGCTGCTCGATCAGCGCTTCGGCGTCTTTGCTGCGTGGTAGGCGCTCGGGCGCAAGGTTTGCGCTTACATCGTCCCAGTGTCGTGTGTACCGTAATTTATTCCGCGTCTCGGGCTTCAACTCGTTCAAGCTCTCAATGTGCCGACACCTGCCTTGTTCATCCAGATGCGCCCACGCCGCGAGGTCAAGATCAGGATCAACGTCTCCCTCCTCCTGGCCGTAGTAAAATTCAGACGCGACGGGCGAATCAGGCAGCATTACTTCGTCTTCGGAGGCAGCTACGAGAACGCGCTGGGAATCCTGGATCGAGTCGAGTTTCGTGATGGGCTTGGCGGAGGTGGTGTACAGCGACGCGTGTGGGATTTTGAGCGCGAGACGGATGGCTTGGTGGATTTGCTCGGGGGAGTGGTAGGGTGAGATTGTGAAGGAAGGGACTGTGTGGTTGGTGGTTGGGCAGTGGAGGTGGATGAATTTGCTCATTGTTGCGGGTGCGTCGAGAGGCTGGTGGAGATGAGAGTGTTGAGGGCGAGGACGAGGGCGGAGATGTGGTTATGAGCGCTTCGATGCGGAAAGGAATTGCTGGGAGCGGGTGACGCTGCGGGTCGCGTGGACTGGCTTTCACTTGCGTGCTGGTCATTATTCAGGGTGAGGGCCAAGATTGCTCCGTTTGAGTGTCTCATGATTCCGAGACACAATCTCGCTCTCCCGTTCCTTTTGATGATGTGTGCATATGGCAGTACAAGGTTTCCCCCAAGCTACAGCTACATACCATTTATTGATATCCTGCCCTTTCGTTATCTGCCAAATGTCGTTCGTTCCTTCGTAGACGGCTTTAGTAGATTGTGCCATACATCAGTATCCCGACTCCACATCCCATCCAAGTCATCCACACACATTTCCCCTCTTCTTTACCACATATACCGACCCTCATCCGACATCCCCACACTAACCCCCTCCATCTGCCCATGAACCAACTCCACCTCCTCATTCACCGGCACAAAGCTCGCCATCTTCGGGTCCACGTTGTGCAAAGCCGCCTTCATCTTGCATCCGTTCATCTGCCCCTGGCACCCATCCTTCTGGCACAAGTGACCATAGTAGCAATCACCGGCCCTGCACATGCCTTTCTTTGGGCACCCGCTGCACTTGAGCATGTACTCAAGCACATGACGCGATTCCGGCTCGAGGTCCTGGTGGTCGTAGGGACAGCTGAACAACGTGCACGCGCCTTGTAGATGCTTGCTATTGCAGGGCTTTTGCTGACGGAAGCGGGCGCTGTAGATGGACCATTCGTCTTGGGTGGGTGGGCGGATGTAGGTGTCTATGCGTTGCGAGTCTGCGTTCAAGGGGATGTGGTTAGGTGGGCAAGAGGTTGGGAGATCGGCGGAGATGTTGGAGCGGTCTGAGGTGGCGTACCGGTTGGTGAGGGAGGAGGGCACGTGCTGGAAGGTGCACTTATTGCCGAAGCGACAAATGCCCTGTGGACGTTAGCTAATTGTTGTGGTGATTTGTGGTGTATGTACTGACCTTCTGGAAAAATTTGCATAGCTGTGACGAGGGCTTGTATGAGCCTGTGGGCTTGCTGCCGAAACTTATACCATTACTTGCACTGATACCGTCTGTGCCTGCCACGCTGTCTATCGTTGAACTCCTCAGGCTCACGGGCGTGCTATTACGCCAAGAATCGCTGTGACGAGGGCCTGTGGACACGACTGGAATGTCCTTCATCTGTGCCAATTTAGGCTTAGGCGTAGCGTTTCCGTTCGATTGCGCAGTTTTGGTGTTGGGGACCGTAGCGGGCAACTCGGACCATCGGAAGACGGTTGGGAATTGAGTGACGTTCAAGTTGAAGTGATGGAAATCGGAGTTCCAACCGGCACCTTGTACCAGGGTGATCTTATCCCGTACGCCGCTGAAGGGTACGAGTTGGGAGAGATAGGCGTTGTCGTGACAGGCAGCAAGCAGAACGTGGCTGCATGCGCTGTCTTCGGAGGCTATCTTGAATTGTTCTATATATGTGTTAGCAAGAACTTGGACGCTCGCGTTAAAAGCTGGGAATACCTCTAATCTTGTACTTGCATCCCTCCTCATCTAGAGCATCGACAAAGTCGAAGAGACTGATGGCACGTGTAAATGCAGCGGAGAAAGGAGCCAGCGAGCGCTTCTCCAGTCCCGTAAGCTTAGACTTAGCCAGCTGTTTGGATACATTGGTAAGATCAGCATAGATCTTGACGACTATGCGTGCTGTGCGGGCCTCTGGGACGCTCTGATGTAGGTATTTCTCTACTGCGTCATTCAGCATGCGCGCGGCTCGCATTCCACCCTCCTCTTTGTCGCGAATGAGTTCGTCGTTGAACTTCGCTACGTTAGTGACCTGTTCGTTGCATAGGCCAGCGAGCACTTACGATATAGCCATTTCCGTCGACGAGTACCAGCACATAGGGATTGCGAGGCACTTCTGCCGCTTTGGTAGTCGCTGCAGGCGCAAGAGGCGTGGCAATAGCTACAGGCTTTGAGCCTTTCGTGTCGAAAGCTCTCTTAAGATCTTTGTAGTCGTCTAGTAGTTGGCCATACTCTTTGAGTAGGTTCTTTCTATACGTTAGCTAGGGTTCAAAAGCGAGAAACCCATCATTAGCGAGCGCACACACTTGCAAGTCATTCTGGGCGGTATGATTATTAAGCTTGAACTGCTCCAGATGCGTGTCCAGCGAGTCGATCTTGTTGTCGGCCAACATTTTGGGACGCGCCGAGTGGACAAGAGCTCGGGTGAGCACGCGAGATCGGGAAGCTCCCAGGGTTGACGTGCCAGAGTAATCCTGATGGCTATTGCCCGATTCTGAGCCCCAGCGCAGTCTCCAACTTTGCCGCAAACAAATGCAGATTGTTGGGTGCTTGTCGAGCGAAACAGATTCGATGTGGTGGGGGCAGTTTTCATACGCGAGCGGGTCTGTGCGATCCCGAGTGCAGGGCGCGTGCTCACGTGTGCTAGCGTGCACCAAATCATTAAGTAAGTTCTTCTTTCGGCAAGCTCTCATTCTGTTGCTTGCTATTGTATCTGTGTTACTATCCGAGATCTCTGCACTATCACCTTGCTATATTTTGCCACCGATACCTATTTGCACATGATTTCCATCCACCTTCTGATGGTCCGCTTCCAAATAGAAATTGCCGAAGCAAGACTGTATAAGAAAAAGACAGCCCAAACCGATCTTTCGCCGATCCGGATCCCATTTCCTTCCGTGAGCGAGTGACCTTTTCCTCCCACAGGTATATATCCAAGAGCCCAAAGAACCAACATAGAAATACAACAGACAAAAGGAACAAATCGACAAAACCTCCCAATGCACGCTAAATCAAGTAAACCCGAACAAATTGATCAGAAAAATGTACAAGAACCGAACGGAACATGACAGAAAAGATCCAAGGTCGCTCACGTCGGACTCCTAACATATTCCCTCGCATAATACTTACTCTCCGCCTCAACCTCCACGGCCCTCTGCACACCATCCACCTCCACAACACCATAATGTCCCGGACCCATCCCCGGATACACTGGCATCGCATCACTTCCCCGAACTACAGGTCCTTCGTGTACTTGCCACTTCGCCTCGGCAGCTGATAAGGTGGGCGTTGGGAAGCCGCTGGGACTGTACTCTACGACGCCCACTGGGGCGTGGTACTGCGGCACCGGAGCGCTGGCGCGGGATTCCTTGCGTCTTCGGTGGAGTATGAAAACTGCAATTGCGATTATGCTGAGAACGGTGCAGCCGCCAATTGTGCCCCCAATGATGGGCCCCAGATTAGGTTTTGAGTCGGTGTTAGGCGTGAGTGTTGGTGTGCTGGATGGGGTGACAAAAGATGTGACTGTCACAATGGAAGCTTGCGGAATCGAAGTCGGCATCGGTCCATAGGAGCGCAATGCGGTGCCGTTGAAACCTTTAGCTGCAGTGCAGCCATGCTGTGTCATGGTGGTGCGAGGGTAAACGATGAGCCATTTGAAGCATTCTGCAGCCGATGAATGTGTGCATTTGAGAACGGCGGAATTGCTAGAGCATGCGGCGTCGCTGCATGAGGCGGACATTGCGGTGCTGGCGATGCAGGTCGTGGGGATGACGCATGAATCCATAGATTTCGGGTCGCAACAGCCGTGGACGCCATTCAACGTGTTGGTTGCGCAGATGTTGTTTGTGTTGGAACAAGTTATTGAAGATGCTGTGATATGGTTAGCTTTGGTCAAGGTCGGTATGATAAGGCTGAAGATAGGTACCTTGTACCCCAGATATGAAGGCGCACGTGTTTCCACCTTGTGGTTCTGGTGTTTGACGTCTAAAGAGCTCATAGCCAGGTAATTGTGCTGCTGAGGTCGGCACCGGGCTCCAATTGTCTGCTGCTATCGCGAGTCCAGTAGGTTCTGGTAGAGCCCACTCGAGCACTGCGGCGCGGACAAGAGCTGGTGCAAGAAGCACACAGATTGTGTGAGTAAACACCATCGCGTTTCCATGTAAGAGAAAATGATCGACACTAGTGTCGGCAGCTCAATACCAAGCAGAGCAAGAATTGAGAGAAATAGGAAGTAAGCTGCAACTCAGCAGGCTGAAAACTGTTACAAGAAAGCGATGAATTGCGAAGGTAGGCGACGATCGTTACGCGATGAAGCTGACTATAAGAAGGTCGGCAACCCCACCAGGCTGACCGGGAAGCTGCACTCCCTTGTGTAATCATCCAAGCGATCCACTGTTATCGAAGTGAGTTGCTCAGATCATGCAGGTAAGCTTTCCTAAAAGCATGTGGTTGTATGCACGGCAGACACATCACTGCCGCACCTCGACGCTCGAGCAACGAATCATGTAGGCCTCCTGCAACCCTGGGACACGTAAACATGGGATCTGACCATTTACAGCAATCGAATGCGCATGCGGCTGTCTTTGAAGGTATGTAAGCATGCCGGGGCTGAGCACATGTTGGTATGGTGGGGTGGTTGGCGATTGGGCCTAAGCTTAGACTAGGGTCAACTGGGTAGGACAAATATAGCTCGTGCGCCCATTCGGAGAGCGATGCGCCACGCACGATGATGCTCGAGTAATCGGGATGAGCGTGTTCTATCGAATAGTAGCGCTGTCTGAGATCCAGGACTCTGGAGTCGAGCGTGGTGAAACGCACTTGCAGTTCCCACGTGTGTTCGGGCACTGCCTCTATGCCGAAGTGCTTACGCTAGGGTATATGAAGGCTCAACAGCGGAGTGACGAGGCGCGATGATGTGAATCATAAGCCTGGATCGCGATGCGAAGTGCGTAGTGCTGTTGAGATCAGTCTGTGTGAGTACGATCGCTCAGCTGGTGTGCCTACGGAGCAAGGGAGAAGTTTGGGTTACAGCTGCTTGAGACAGACGCTGGTCGAGGTTCGCATGATGAACACCCGATATTATAGGCTCATGCGCAGTCTCAGAACTGTGGTATGATGCGCCAGTTCTTTTTCTTCTCTTGTATTGACGATTTGTATTGTTGACTCTAAAAGTGCCCAGGTCGCCTGTGATGGCTTCCGCTCATGCCAGGTCGGTCCAATCGTAGCATTCACTTGAAGCGGCCCTCAGCCGCCTTCCAGTTGATGACGTCCCAGATCGCCTTGAAGTACTCAGCCTTGCGGTTCTGGTACTGAAGGCTGTATTTCGTTAGTTTCCTTCCTCTGACTACTTCCATCACACTTACTAGTACGCATGCTCCCAAGCATCAATACCCAGAATAGGCCTGAACTGACCAACAACCGGGTCCTGGTTCGCATAGGTCCTGATCTGGACGCTGCCAGTCTGTGTGTCCTGGACCAGCCATGCCCATCCGCTACCCTGAATGCCCGCCAGTGCCGTGTTGAACTTCTCCTTGAACGCATCAAGGCTACCGTAGCTATTGTTGATAGCTGCACTGAGCGCGCCTGTAGGGGGCTCGCCACCGCCCTTGCTGGTGGGCGCAAGGTTCTCCCAGAAGAGGGTGTGGTTGAGGTGGCCACCGCCGTGGAAGTTGATGAGCGGCTGTAGGGCAATCTGAGCGGCGATGTCTTGCTTCTGCTTGGCCTCGGCAATCTGCTCGCTGAAGTTGTTGAACGAGGTTACGTAGGTGTTGTGGTGGTTCTTGTGGTGGAGCTCCATGATCTTGCCGGAGATGGCGGGCTCGAGGGCGCCATAGTCGTCTGATCACAGCGTTAGAGATCCTAGTATGAGGGCAATTTGCACGCTATGCTTACACGAGAGGTCGGGAAGTGTGGCTTTACCACGCACGAATGTGGTGCCAGCAAGTCCGGCTCGTGAGACTGTGGGAGCTGTTGCACGCGCAGCCGAGCGCAGGGCAGATGTGCGGAGAAGTGTCGTGTTCATGATGCTTACGATTGATTCGGTGGTCTCAATTGCACTTCAAGTGAGGAATTGGATGTTCTAAGTATCGTGGATAAACCTCCAAAAGGTGTTGCTGTACTATTACTTCGCATTTCGTCATAGCGTCCAAGCTCCATCGCGGTTGCTGTGTCCGACAGCCAATAACTTCCCACACCCACTACCCCACCACTGATAGGTATATATGATGTATTCTGCTATCCATTGTCCCGCACTGTCGCGACGAGACGATGTTGGAATGAGGATGCAACTTACACAGGACGTGTGGCATTGTTGAGCGTTTTCTTCACGCCACGCGAATCATCCCGTGTGGCCATTCTCGGCCCGTCAACAATGAGGTGGTCGACCGTTGGGCAACAATTTTCACCACGCGCGTGCCTGCCCTGATTTGCTGGCGCATTTCGTACCTGGCATCTCACGCGATATGGGAGTGAGGTTTGTCCCTCAACAGTAAATCCTTGATATTCTTCAACTGGTGTATGTCATTCTACAACATCTTGAGCTACTCGTCCTACCCCACCATCGTCGTACGCCATTGTCATGGCGCCGGCAAACATTGTCCATTTGCCAAATGGCCAGAACCTGACCGTCACACCCGTGTTCGGGGGTCTCTTCTTCAAATCGAATGACTTGCACACACAGTCTCCGTTCCCACCTGGCTGGACAATCATTCTCAACTCAGAGGAGGAAGTTGATGACGAGCAGGACGATGAACAAGTAGACCAGGACCAAGAACGGCCTCCCACACGCGAGGTACGCCGGTACCGCCGACCGACTCTCAATGGCGACCACCTCTACATCTCCTCGATATCGAATCCCAGCAGCAATGAGTTCAAGGCCGCCGCCTCGCCGACGCGCCAGATCGCCATGATGCTGTGGGCCAGTCTGTACTGGTATTTCCACCAAGCAGAACCTACGCTTCAAGTGACGAATGCGATGTCGAAGAAGACGGCCAATGCTGGCAAACCGAAGGGCGAATGGAGGATCAGCATCAACAGGGAAGGCATATTCAAGGGCAAAGTGGTACTGCCAAAGCTCGAGCGCATGGGACTTGTAGCCAGCGAAGACTCCACAGTGGGATGCGCACAAGAGGAGAACTCGCCTGAAGGCTGGCAGAATATGTTCGTCAGCCGGAGAACATTCTGGCAACTGGACCCTCGCATCTACCTCTTCACGTTGTCGCCCATGGCACAGTCACCCTTCCCATCAGGCTCGCCGTATCCCTCCAGACCTTCTTCACCAGCGCGCAATGCGGGCGCCGAGCCCCAACTCGAGCACGCCTCAGCCTCGTCCGGACTGTGGTCGCCGACTGCACCAGGTCCCTTCCATTCGAGTTCCCACCTTCCCACATACTATCCTCCACCGCCCGCCCAATACGTTTTTACGAACAATGTCCGGCATCCCGTGAGGCCCAAGCCTCCCAGGCAGGGCGAGGTGTTCTACACGCGATACATACCCAGCATCGGTCAATACCTGTCCTTCAGAGTCGCTTCTTGCTCGTCGAAGCCACTTCGACACCGTGGCCCTGTGTCCACTCATGCTGCCACGCCACGAAATAGCCAACTTGGCCCAAGCGATTCTCTCATACCTACAATGGCCTCACTGAACCTGGAACTTAAATCCGACGCAGAGTACCTGAACAAGTGGATGAACGACCCGCGCGTGTCGCATTTCTGGGGTGAACAGGGCGACATTACCCATCAAGAAATTTTCATCAAGAACGGCCTCAAGTCCAAGAACTCCTTTCCAGTCATAGGATGCTGGGACGGCAAGCCATTTGGCTACTTCGAGATATACTGGGTAAAGGAGGACAACCTTGGAAAGTACGTGCCTATAGTGAGTGATTGGGATCGAGGATTTCATTGCTTGGTGGGCGAACAGGAGTTCCGGGGACCGCACAGAGTGAAGATTTGGCTGAGTGCACTTGTGCACTACTGTTGGCTCGCAGACAATCGAACGGAGAGGGTCATGCTCGAGCCACGAGTCGACAACGAGAAGTAAGTTCATACGGGCGAACTCAATCTACGACAGAGACTGATATACGAATAGACTCGCACAATACCTTCAGGAAGCCGGCTTCTACAAAGAACGCGAAGTCAGCCTGCCCCATAAGCAAAGCAACCTGTTCAAGATCAACAGAGACGTCTGGAAAGCGCCGGCGCTATGAGTAGCGGCACTGCGATTGTGGAGTCTGCAGGATAGGACGGCCGATCACATACATCGTGTAGCGTTGGGGTTTTGGGCAGCAGTTGGTGGAGCACAGTGGGTCGTCGAGATACCACAAGTCTTGCTGTTAGACAATCGCGACTCCATTGGCTGCACAAATCATCATCATTCAAATCACTGTCACGGTGCGTTGTTCAGCGGCGACAAGTGAGAAAGTGCACCTGCATCCCACGCTGAGGGCGGCCGGTATCGGAAGCCCCTCCGGACGTACTGCAGAGAACATACCATGCTCAAGATAATGCCATCTGTGCCACAATCAAGGCATCGATGTTCGAACGGTAACGCGGATAAATTTCTGTATCTAGCATTTGCCGTATCGTCGATCGGGCACACTACGAGTAGTCTAACGAATCAGAGCTCCGGGTGTGTATTTTCCAGTGATGCAATGTGGGGTCTTGGCGTTGAGGCTCAAAATTTGACCCCACGTGAGAGATCCATGGAACCGGATCGGGTAGAAAAGGACTCGATGATCTGGCTTTCTTGAGCTTCTCTCTTTGCCTAAATACTCTCGAACATCTTAGAATACAATTCTTGTGGACGCGCACGTCTAATAAGCGGAATCTTAACATTCCGCAATCGGACCATAAAACCTCCCACTACACTTACCACCACCTCAACTCACCCACCATGCCCACCATTCCAGACCCCCAATCCCAACCCGCAACCATGTCGTCCTTCCCCAGTAATCCCGCCTTCGACACCTACCAGACGTCTCTAACCGGCCGGTACTGCTCGCCCGAAATGTCCTCGCTCTTCAGCCAGCGCTCCCGTCACTCCACTTGGCGCCAGCTATGGCTGTACCTGGCCGAAGCAGAGAAAGAGCTGGGTATCGAGACGATTAGCGACGAGGCGCTCAAGCAGATGCGCGAGCATTTGACGCTTACGGATGAGGATTTTGAGGTTGCGAGAGTTGAGGAGAAGAGGAGGAGGCATGATGTTATGGCGCATGTGCATGCGTTTGGGGAGGTAGCGCCTGCTGCGGCGGGGATTATACACTATGGCGTAAGTACTGTCCTCGTATCTTCACACAGATCTCAGGCGTGGCCCCGGAGAAGAGAATATGGAAGTCACGTGCCAAAGCCGTCAACACCACCCACATCCTGCCACCTCTCGGAAGTACTTCGCTAACAACCCATCCAGGCCACATCCTGCTACGTAACCGACAACGCCGAGCTCCTCCTCATGCGCACAGGCCTCGACATCCTCCTCCCCAAACTCGCAAAAGTCCTCTCCAACCTCTCCCAATTCGCCCTAACCCACGCCTCCCTCCCCACCCTCGCATACACCCACCTGCAACCCGCCCAACTCATCACCGTCGGCAAACGCGCCGCCCAATGGGCCCAGGACCTCCTCTTCGACCTCGAAGCACTCGAACACGTACGCGCTGACCTGCAGTTCCGCGGTGCGCAAGGCACGACTGGCACACAAGCTAGTTTCCTGGAGATTTTCGGTGGGGATAGTGAGAAGTGCGATCAGTTAAACGAGTTACTGTGCAAGAAAGCGGGGTTCCCGGGATGCTATGCGGTTAGCACGCAGACGTATACGCGGAAAGTAGACCTCCTCGTCGCAAACGCGATATGCGGTATTGCGTCCTCTGCGCAAAAAATCAGCGGCGATATACGTCATCTCGCGGCGTGGAAGGAACTCGAGGAGCCGTTTGAGAAGGACCAGATTGGCAGTTCAGCGATGGCGTATAAGCGCAATCCCATGCGTTCGGAGCGTATATACGCGCTGTCCCGCGAACTCATGTCCAAGCCCGCGAGTTTCGCGAATACGCTGGCGGACCAGTGGATGGAGCGCACACTGGATGACAGTGCGATTAGGCGTATCGATATCCCAGAGATGTTCCTCTTAGCAGATGCTATTCTACTCTCGCTCGATAACGTAACCTCCGGAATGGTCGTGTACCCAAAGCGCGTCGCCGCGCGCGTCCAAGAAGAACTCCCCTTCATGATCACCGAGAGCATCATCATGCGCCTCGTAGCAAAAGGCGTGTCCCGTCAGGAAGCGCACGAGCAGATTCGCGTTCTCTCGCACCAAGCCGGGGCACAGGTTAAGAACGAGGGCAAGCACAATGATCTGGTGGATAGGATCAAGAAGGAGAAGTTCTTCGAGCCGATCTGGGCGGAGCTGGATGGCATGCTGGATGCTAGCTTGTATACGGGCCGGAGCGCAGAGATTGTGCAGAAGTTTTGTGGAGAGGGGGGTGTGCTGACGGAGAAGTTGGGGGCGTATAGGGAGTATATTGCTGGTGCGGGGGTGGCGGAGTTGAATGTTTAGATGGAGGATGGGAAGGATGGGGTGTAGATGACTTGTAGTGGGGAAAAAGTAATGCATTTACGACACTGTAGAAATTCGCTGTTGATCGCACGTACTCCGTCCCATATGCAAGACCGATGAAACGCCTCGTCGAAGAACGCCGCCCATGGCCCACGCATCCCTAGTAACGCCTTTACATGCAAGGCAAGGTATAAAACTCCGAAGATAGAAACGAATCGTAACTCATCGTACACACCATCTCTCAAATCTTCCGCCCCCTCCGTCTCGGCAGCCCAGACTCCATGCCCACAGTCGTGGGAACATTGACTTTCGGTGCAGGTATGCCCTTCTTCGGCGTCGCACCAGAAAGACCAGTCCGTTGCGCATTCTCTTTACCATCCGCCGGCATCCCTAATGATGGCTGAGGGAGCACGACTTTCTTTGGTGCTGCGAGGCGACTGGCCCGCGGTTTGGTTGGTGTGACGCCGACCGGTGTAATGTCGAGACTGGGTAGCTTGCTGTCTGACTGCATGGCCACTGGAGCCGGGATGGATGTGCTAGAGGCGACTGGCATTTTCTTAATCTTGCTGGCCTTGGGCTTGGGCAGCTGGTGTTGTGGTGCTGCCTCCTTTTCCTCTTGCACGTCTTCTGGTAGCAGGGATTCGGGCGCAAGCAGTACTTTTCCGGGTGTGCCGTTCGCCGTACCCAGTCCTCTGACCCTCCTAATCTTAGGCGTCGAGTTCTTCGATACTTTTGACTTCTTCGCGCTTGGCGTGGAAACTGCGTCTGACATGCCAAGTTCATCGGGTGTGGCCAGTGACTCTGCTTCCGCGACAGTCTCGGGACTTTCTTGGTAGTACGCCAGCTGCTCGTCCCAGCGAATGTTCTTGCCGACAACAAGTTCTCTGGTGCTGTCATCAAGCGGCGGTAGACTCGCAGCATCGACAGCCAATTTTAGCAGGCGGACGGTCACACCAAAAGCACCCTGCTTATTCTTCCGTGTATTGGCTTTTGTGAGGGTCGCTAGCTCTTGTGCGTCGCTTTTCTTGAGCACGACGTGATCGGTGCCATCGGCGCGACGAATCGAGATCTTAGACGTCTGCGCTGGTGCAGGCGTTGCTGATGCAGGTGCAGGAAGTCGTGACTTCTTGGTGCGTGAGGACCGCCTGGAGCCATGCAGGGACTTATCGTCTGCCGCGTCATTTGCATTATCGAGTGTGGGAGATGCTAGGCCACTGCCGCCCATGCTGAGTAAGAGGTTTTGAGACAGTTCTAGCGTTGGTTCGGCGTCATACTTGGATGGCGAATTGGGATCCTTCTCATCTAGAATCTTTCGAGGTGACGATAGAGCGTTGCGAACAACGTCTGAGTCGCGACGGTTCTGTAGGGACTCTCTGCGATGTGTGATCACAGCTGCCTTCTCGGCCTTGCTGGCAGCAGCACGAGAAAGAAAGCTCTTCAGAAGGGCAGTGTCGTCGTCCAACGCGATAGTCATGGTGGCATCCTCTGCGGCCGAGTGAATTGGAGCGGGTGGCGATGACAATTTGCGTGGCGTTGGTTCCGCTGGAGTAGATTGTAGTGGAGTAAAAGAGAACGTGAGCCCATCAGCGATGTCTTCCGTAGGTGTTGCAGCAGGTGCTGGTATCGCGTCTTCGCGGTGTTCATGTGAATGAGGCTTCGGTGACATGCCACCTGCGTTTGCCTCATCACCCTCTGCGTCCTCCGTATGCACGAGCTGTCGTCCACGCAGCGTGTCTTGGTAGTCTCGAAAAATGTCAAGTTGCAAAGAGGCCTCAGTGAACTCGTCGTCTGAAGATTCATTGTCCGCATCGAGCAGAAGGGCGTCCTCGTCGGCTGCTTCCAGATCGTCTGTCTCTTCGTACGTCTCCTCCGTAATCTCAATATCTTCCGTGTTGGGTTGCTGATGTGGTGAAGCAAGCGGATCGACCGAGTCTTGGGACAGAGTCTCCGTTGGTAGTGCTGGGTAGACTACCTCGTCAATGGTGTCTGCGGACTCCGCGTTTGACACCTCGCGAGGTGGGAATGTAGAGGCCGGCGAAGCAACAACCTCAATGTCCAGCTCCATATCCGTCTTTTCCGTATCTAGGTCGGTGACACGCTCGTCATACACCATAGTTGTCTCCGGACTGATTTCCTTGACATCTACGTCCTCTCTTATAGTACCCTCCATGGTGTGCATAGGCGTTGCCTCCATTCCTTGTTGCGGCTCGATAATCGCGTCCAGGATGTCCTCTAATCTGTCACTGTGCGGCAATTCGGGGTATTCAATCTCCTCGGCCACTGGGTACTGTGGTGTGGCAATGTCCTGAGCAGGTGACTGAAACAAACGAGTGATGGTGACATCTTCAGCCGGAGCCATGGTCTGAGTGCACGGGGTCTCCTCTTCTGCATCAACCATGGTTTGGTGCGGAAGCTCATCAACTGGATCTGCCTCCTCTTCCACAGTGAATGTGAATGTCCCTCTTCTGCTCTCGTTCTGCGGTAGTATATGCTGGACGTGTTCCATGACGGGCTCGGCAGGACTTTCGACCATCAAGACGTTTTCTTCACTCAGGTCTCCGCCATTGGTATCCACGACATCTTCGCCTTCGTCACTCTCGTTCACAGCCTCTTGCGCGTCCACTTCCGGCTCTCCAGTACGCGCCGATTTCTTTCCTACACAACACGTCAGTCTCAATACCACCATCCATCAAAGCCAGTCCCTACGTGGAAGCACGCTCTTCCTTCGATCCCAACGCGTCGCCTTGAAATTGCGCTTCCTGCCATTGGCCCTCGCGCTACTCTTCTCCATCGCCTTGGGACTCATATGCTGCTGCTTTTTGACCGCCCTCGACCGCGCATCGTGTTCTTCTTCATCCGCCTCATCAGGTGCGTCCGAAGCACGCGACCTCAATCCGAACCGCCGCCAGATCTTCTTCTCGCGCCCCTCCTCCGTCTTCTTCGTCTCCTGCTTGCGCTCCCAGCCCCGCGGTATTCGTGCGATAGGTAGAGACGCGGGATCGAGGAAAGATGCGTCGATGCCGTCCCATGTTTGGTTGAAGGATGTTCGCGAGGCGTGTTTACGCGGTGAGGGGACCATGGCTAGCGACTGCGACGTTAAGGATGCTCGTGGGTGTAATTATACTAAGTAATTCATGAGCATCAGAATGCGACGGCCAGGCGTGGAGGGTTCTGGGTTGTGCGTGGTCGGCCCGTTGGTAGGCAGCGGCGACCATAACAACACAGATCCAAACATCGGGGAGAAGCCGCGCTAGTGCCGCTAGGCTGCTTTGGGTTGATTCCCGCGGCTCAAGATTTTGGCGGCGTCGCCATCTTCAATTGCGACACCAAGACTTGTACTGATACTGAGCTTAACTACGCCGTTGCTTTACATATAGCCTTTGATCGAACACCTCGAGGTGACTACGCGTCATGGTTCCAAAGCCTCAGGGCTCCGCCGTGCAGTCGGTCACGCATCGTCCCCTCCCACCGCTACCGAAGCTCCGCGTCCGACGACCGAATAAACCAGAGACAAATCCGTGTTTGGGTGCGATGTCATCAGTATTAGGTGGGTGATAATTCAAGTGTCAATGCAAGAATGGTGGTTGTGCAGTCCGAGACAGGCTGCGCGATCACCAGCAGTGGCCACGGCAACCCCAAGCGTAAATGCTAACCTGCACTCCACAGGTTGCTGGGCCTCATCAGGATACAGCGTCCAAGGCTGCGCACAGCTCGAACAGAAGTTACGGCAGTGTATGGACGCACCAGTAAGTCCAACACATCACAACACCAACTACAATGTATCTGACATCTCCAGCGCAACACGAACCAAAAGAAGAACACGATCAATTACCACCTCTCGAGAATGTACCCCAAGATTATCGGCCCTCATAAGCGAGACTAGACGGGATCACCCGCCTGTATACTATCTGTTGGGGACGACGCATGCGCATGGGAGGAGTTTACATCGGGCTGGCGTTTGGGGAGGCACATTGGCATTTGTACATATACAAGTAGAAAGAGATTGGACGTGTAAACAACGACATTGATCGGCATGAAACTCGTCGATTCTTGATCCGTCGCGTCTAGAGGTACTCGACACACATGGACCTCGAGTGTCGCTTTTTCAGCTGTGCGGCCATCGATCAGATCTTCCAGACATTTTGAGCAAGCCATACGACTGCAGAATCCACTGTTTTCGCGCTTTCTCCTTTCTTCGGAGTGGTGTCACATTAAGCTACATCCGCCACATTTCTTCGTCGTATTCCAGACACACCATCCCCCGCCATCTTGACGAATTTTACGCGTCCTACACACAACATCGCATGTGGATTACTGCGCGAAGTCACGCATGTATGATTTTGGGACATAATTGCCAGCAGAACTATCGATTTCATACTCGTCAGTCTTTCAAAGGCGAGGGAATTGGATTATTTAGTTGCATGTACCTAGGCGGAAGCGTTGTCTGGAATAAGTCATGCTGAGTTCTTTTCAAGCTTAGCGTAGGAAGAGACGAGCATGTACCAGAACATGACTTTAATTTTTTCGTCGCAAGAGAATTGGCATTCAGTACCAAAGGAGAAAGATTTCTTTTAAGCACGTAAGAACTATCTCATTATCTAGCATACTTTATTTTCCTCTTCTCGACGAGCTGCGGGAAAACAGCTAGCTATACACAATTAATGCTCCCTTTCTCAGCGGCGCAGAAGACCGCACACACCGCAGGTCATCGTTTTTGAATCAGATAAGAATTTCCCACGAACGTAGGACGAGGTAATACAGAAGATAGCGAGAGGGAGTCTTGAAGTAATAGAGTATGAATGTAGTGCATGCAGCCTTGTTCTTTTATTCGTAGCAATGGAATTGGGAAGAGGACACGTTCGAGCCAAGGACAAATCAATACATGACCTGTGTCATCATGTTTCTTGAAGCAACGCAACGGATCATGCATCGAACTCCTCAGGCATTGACAATGGCGAAAGTGAAAGAAAGATGTGGTAGAGTACATCAAGGCTACCTAGGTATGGAAGAGGAAGGACATAGACATAGACGTCGTAGCCTTTCAGTCCAGTCAACATCCATAGCGTCTTCGTATCACATATTCTAGCGAAGTAGACTTTCAATCGTTGAGAATTTACAGCTAGCAAAAAACATCGATTAGGAACGCTATCATGTCGTGTTAGTTTATTCTTTTCCAGAGCCGCAGACATAAGAGTCCCCATCTGGAAGGTTTAAGAAAACGACAATATGTTCCAATCCCCTCCTAAGAATCAGGTAGTTAGAGTATTAATTCTAGGCAAAAAGAATTAGCCGCGCTTGGATAGTAAGATATAACACCTTTGAAGCTCTATCTCTAAGTAGTATCCTACCCTTGTAGAGTAATAGGAAGGAGAGGCATATATAATCTAAGCGCTAGCGGAGTTCCGATTAAGCTAGGGCTAGGGCTATACGTCTCTCTATTTTAGAAAACGACACTTTCTAAAAGTAAACATACATTGAAGTTTAGCTCGTTTTTTAGTTAAAATTAGACACGCGCTTCTAACACAACCAAACAGACATTAGTTAGCCAAAATATTTCTTTCCTTTTTAAGAAGAAGGCTTTTTAAGAAACATAGTGAGGTCGTAGAAGTGATTTCAAAGCAAAAGACCGACATGGCAGGGTTGAAATTTTGATTTTCGAGAAGCAGACATGGATAGTCGCTGGTGGCGACTTAAAGAAAAACGCTTTTCGAAGAATGGGACATGTGATGAGGCGCGCAAGAAAGAACGAAAGAGGACAAGACAGACATGAAGGTCCGTTACTCTCCTTTCACGAGCAGTGGATATGAATTCGCTCGTTTCAGCTTTTTTCCTTGGAAGAAGAAGAAGAAGAAGAAGAAGAAGAAGAAGAAGAAGAAGAAGAAGAAGAAGAAGAAAGAGAGAAAGAGCT
>Ga0265798_10005502_pt1 | contig 16989 bp, 15 predicted proteins | sample P3T30metagenome_FD_192430 | JGI IMG/M metagenome (GOLD analysis project Ga0265798, IMG submission 192430) | Plant litter microbial communities from East Loma Ridge, Irvine, California - P3 T30 | ecosystem: Environmental > Terrestrial > Plant litter > Unclassified | place: USA: California... | reverse complement strand
ATTGAAAACCGGCAATTTGCCAAGGCCCAGCCCCTCGACCTGGCCGCCGTGCTCGATGAAAAGGTAGACCAGCTAGCGCCCCTGCTAGAGGCCCGCGAGCTGCGCCTGCACCGGCACGTGGAGCAGGCTCCTGTGCTGGCTATGCACCCCGGCCTGGCTGACTCGCTGCTGCACAACCTGCTGTACAATGCCATCAAGCACAACCAGCCGGGGGGCGACATTACGGTGCGTATCAGCGCCGAAGCGCTCGAAATCAGTAATCCTGGCCCGGCCATCGACGGCGACCCCAGCCGGTTTTTTGAGCGCTTTCGCAAGCACCACGCCGCGGCCGAGTCGCCGGGCCTGGGCCTGAGTATTGTGCAGCAAATAGGTGCCTACTATGGCTTTGCGGTCACGTATAGCTACGCGGCGACGGGGCAGCGCCACACGCTGCGGGTAGCCTTTCGGCCCGCGGCAGGCTAACTGCCCCTAGGTGGCCTGCGTACCTTGCAGCAATCTTACGCCGCACGTATGTCCGATTTATCCCCCAAGCTCACCCACCTCAATGAAGCCGGCCAGCCGGCCATGGTCAACGTTGGCCAAAAAGCCGTGACAGCCCGCCTGGCCCGCGCCCGCGCCCGCGTGCGCCTGGGAGCCGATATCCTGGTCTTGGTGCAGGCCGGCGACCTGCCCACCCGCAAAGGCCCGGTGTTTCAAACGGCCATTATTGCGGGCGTGATGGCGGCCAAAAAAACCTCCGACCTCATCCCCCTCTGCCACCCCCTAGGTCTCGACGACTGCCAGATAACCATCGAAGTCGTGCAGCCCGATAGCTTGGTAATAGAGTGCGCCGCTCGCGTCACGGGCAAAACCGGCGTAGAAATGGAAGCGCTTACGGGCGCCTCGGTGGCCGCCCTCACCGTATACGACATGTGCAAAGCCATGTCGCATGGGATTATAATTGAAGAGATTAGGCTGGTAGAGAAGACGGGCGGCAAGTCCGATTATCGTTTTGATGGATAATTGGGTGATGAGCAATAGGCTCGCCGCTGAGTAAAAACAACGTAAAAACGAGTCATGCCGAGCGCAGCGAAGCATGACTCGTTTTTATAAGAAGCTTGGCTTGCAATAAGCCTACTGTCTTATTCAAGTAGTCACTAAATTAAGTCCTTGCTTAAACTGCCTAGGCACCTAGGGGTGCGCGGCTACCCACACGGTACCGTCCTCGTATTCCTCTTTTTTCCAGATGGGTACGACTTCCTTCAGGGTATCAATGATGTACTCGCAGGCGGCGAAGGAGTCTGCCCGGTGAGGCGTCGATACGGCTACTACCACCGCCACATCGCCAATCTCTAGGGTGCCGTGGCGATGCGACACGGCTATTTTGCGGAGCATAGGCCACTTTTCCTGGGCCATTTCGGCCACGCGGCGTAGCTGGTGCAGCGCCATCGGGGGGTAAGCTTCGTAGTGCAGGCGCACCACGCGGCGGCCCTCGCTGCGGTTGCGCACCGTGCCGATAAAGGCATTTACGGCCCCGGCTTCTTCCGACTCGGCGGCAGCTAGCACAGCCGCTACATCGATAGGCTGGTCGGTGAGGTCGATTTGCATAAAGTAGATTGTTAGTTGATAAGCAAGAGCGCTTGTCAGTACGAGGAGGCACGACGAAGCAATCGCACCAAGACGAGTCCACATAGGTGCGATTGCTTCGTCGTGCCTCCGCGCAATGACAGACGTTTTTAATTCTTAACCCCCACTTACGGGCGGAATCAGCGCAATTTCGTCGCGCTCGTGCAGTACCACATCGTCGGCCGCGTACTCATTATTGACTGCTACGGCGAGGCTGCGCAGGCCCGCTAATTCGGGATAGGTGCGGCGCAGGTCGGCGAGCAGCCCAGCGGCCGACTGGCCAGCCGGTGCGTCGAGGGTCAATGATGATTGCCCTACTATTTCGCGGGCAATGCCAAAAAGGGCAATGTTAATATTCACAATAACAACTGATTAAAACGATAAGACTACCCGCCTATCGTGGCCATGCTCTCGAAGTTGAGCTGGTGCACGGGGCGCTGGCGCTCGGCCTCGAAGCCATTGGCCGCGCGGTGATAAAATGCCTGACCTAGGGCCTCGGCAATCTCCTGGTCGGAGGAGCCGCCGCGCAGCAGGGCGCGCAGGTCGAGCACGCCTTGGTCGTAGAGGCAGGTTTTGATGCCACCTTCGGCGGTGAGGCGCAGGCGGTTGCAGGTGCCGCAGAAGGTACGCGAGTAAGCGGCGATAATGCCTATTTTACCCACGTGGCCGGCCACGGTATACTCATCGGCCGTGGCGCCGGCCCCAGCGTAGGCGGGCACGAGTGGCCCTAGGTGGGCCTCCAAGTGCTGCCGGATGCGGCGGTGGTTCCAGGGCAGCGACTCAGGCGTGGCCACGTGGCTGCCGCCGTTAAAGGGCATTTCTTCGATGAAACGCACCTCTACGGGCAGCTCGCGGGTGAGCTCGGCCAGCGGCACCAAGTCCTGGATGTTGCGGTCGCTCATCACGACCGTATTGATTTTGAGCTGAATGCCAGCATCAAGCAGGGCGTGAAACGTGCGCATGACCTGCGGCAGCTCATCGCGCCGCGTAATGTCGAAGAAGCGCTGCCGGTCCAAGGTATCAAGGCTAAGGTTGACGGCCTTCACCCCGAGGCGCGCCATAGTGGGCACGTGCGGCGCGGTGAGCACGCCATTGGTCGTCAGGCTAAGGTCGTTGATGCCGGGTATGGCGGCCAGGCGCTCCATAAAGGGCACCAGGTCGCGGCGCACGAAGGGCTCGCCGCCCGTGAGGCGCACTTTGCGCACGCCCAGGCCGGTCATGATGCTGACCAATCGCAGCATTTCTTCATAGCTGAGCAGCTCGTGCTTAGGCATGTACTTAATGCCTTCTTCGGGCATGCAGTAAAAGCAGCGCAGGTTGCAGCGGTCAGTTACGGCCAGGCGCAGGTATTCCAGGGGGCGGCCGTGGGCGTCTAGTAACGGGGTGGGCGTGGAAAAACTGCTCATGCGGAAACCTAAAGAAGCCTGGGACTACCAGGCCATATACTACCCTAAACGCGAGGTGGGGATTTTCATTCCTTCCAACCCAATAGCGTTATATAAGGTTGGGAATAACGGGGGCTAAAGTAGCCTGGACTTTGTAGTCCGAGCGCTCGCGCAGCGAGCATCCAGCGTAAGCAAACGGTTGCGCACGTAGATGCGGGCTGCGCCTGCGCTTGGACCACAGAGTCCAAGCTACTTTAATACTCTTCGATGCCGCCGCTGAGGGTGCGCACATTGTCATAGCCCAGGCTTTGGAGCAGGGCCACGGCCTGGGCGCTGCGCACGCCGCTCTGGCAGTACACCACTACCGGGCCCTGGCGCGGTACCTCGGCAGCACGGTCGGCGAGCTGGGGCAGCGGCAGCAGCACGGCGCCCGGCAGGTGGCGGCGTTGGTATTCCAGTGGGTTGCGCACATCGAGCAGCAGCGGCGGAGAATCGGTACCTAGGAGGGCGTGCAACTCGCTGCTGGTGAGTAGCGTGTCAGCAGGAGTGGGCGCGCAGCTCACGTCGAAGTAGTCGGCGGGGTTGGCCGTGTCGAGGTTGATGAGGCTCTGCACGGCATCGCGCTTGAAGCGCAGCGTGCGACTCTGAAAGCTCAGCGTGTCGAGTATCCAGAGCCGGCCGCTGAGCACGTCGCCAAGACCTAAGACCACCTTCAGCGCCTCGGTAGCCTGCACGGTGCCGATAAGGCCGGGCAGCACATTGAGTACCCCGGTCGTGTTGCAGTCGGGCGCTTCGGCGGCGCTCGGCGGCTCGGGGAAGAGGCAGCGATAGGTGGGTCCGCCTTGGTAGTTGAACACCGATACCTGCCCCTCAAACTTGTAGATAGCCCCCGATACCAGCGGCTTGCCCAGGCTCACGCAGGCATCGTTGAGCAGGTAGCGGGTCGGAAAATTATCGGAGCCATCGACTACTACATCGTAAGCGGCTACCAGCTCGCGCACGTTGTCGGGGCTGACACGCACGCGGTGCACTTCATACGCCACCAGCTCATTGAGGCGACCTAGGGCGCGGGCGGCAGCTTCCACTTTCGGCTGGCCTACGTCGGCGGGGCCATACAGAATCTGGCGCGGCAGGTTGGTCAGCTCTACTTGGTCGGCATCGGCCAGCCCTAGGGTGCCCACACCGGCCGCGGCCAGGTATTGCAGAATGGGGCAGCCTAGGCCGCCAGCGCCCACTACCAGCACCCGCGCCTGGCGCAGGCGTTCTTGGCCGGCCTCCCCGATTTCGGCAAGCTGGAGGTGACGACGGTAACGCTGGCGCTCGGCAGGGGAAAAAGTAGACATAAAAAGCAATTTAAAATCGTTTGTCATTGCGAGCGCCGCGAAGCAATCGCACCAGAGTGGCGCGGCCGAACAGGTGCGATTGCTTCGTGGCGCTCGCAATGACAAACGGCTGTTATTGCTAAACTGCCTACTTAAGCATTCAGTTTACAACCCATACGTCACGGTGAGGTAGTAGAGGCCGCCCACGCTGGGGCCACCTAGGTAGCTCACGTAGTAAGTATTGAGCGCATTGCTGGCCCCGAGCTTCAGGCGCACCTGGGGCGCGGGCGGCAGCTGGTAGCTGAGCTGCGCATCGAGTGTGCTGTAGGCGGGCACGTCGCCATTGACCAGAAAGGTTTGCGAATAGTAGCTGACCTGGTGGCGAAAATTCAAGCCAAAGCCAAAGTTGCGGTAGGCGTTCTCGTTGGCCAGGCTGACGTTGTACATCCAGCGCGGGGTGTTGAAGCCGTCTTCGAGGCCGTCGCCGTTTTCGGTGCGGTCGAGGCGGGTGTAGGTAGCGTTGGTGCCGAGCAGGTAGCCACCGGCCAGGTTGTAGCGCAAGCCCGCCGAGCCGCCATAGTTGTACACCTGGCTGCGCGAGTTGGTCCAGAGGCGGTAGCGGGCCTGGGTGGCGCGGGTATTGAGGGCCGTGGCTACGGCATTCAGGTCGCCGGTTACGGGTAAGTAGTTGGCTTGCTGCGGGTCGCGCAGGGGCGAACTGGCGGCATTGGCCGTGCTGATGGGTACATAGGCTTCGACCTGCGCAATAAAGTCGCGGTACGAGTTGTAGTAAAAATCGACATCGACCAGCAGCCGGCCACCCTCCCCAAACGCCGCTTTATAGCCCATTTCGAGCGACTTGATGTACTCGGGCTTCATATAGGTGTAGGGATTTTTCTGCAAGGTGGCCTGGTTGGCCAGGATAGCGGCGGCTCGCTTCTGGGCGGTGGTTTGGGCCGAGGTGTTGGCATTGATAGCGGCCGTTACCTGGCTGTTGAAGGCGTCGATGCTAGCGCGGGTGTAGCTGTTCTCAAATACGCCCTCGCTCATCACGCGCAGCCCGCCGATGCGCTTTACCTGGCCGCTGTTCACGTTTGAGAAGCCCTCAAACAAGCTCGGGAAGCGGTAACCGCTCTGGTAGCTGAGGCGAAAATTCTGGCGCTGCGTGGGCGAGTATACGGCCGTGAGACGCGGGTTGAGCTTCACATTGAAGTAGTCGTTTTTATCGACCCGCAGCGTGGCCGTCAGGCGCAGCTTTTCCTGGAAAAGCCGGCCGCCGGCCTGCAGAAAGCCGCCGGTTTTAGAGTACGTCAAGTTATCACCTAGGGCGTCTTTGCCCGGCTCGGGGTTCACGAAGTAGTTGCCATCGGGCACCACGATGTAGGTGCGGTGGTCGGCACCGGCCAGCAAGTCTAGCTTATCGGTCAAAGACTTACCGCTACGCCGCAGTGCTTCCGCGATGTTGACCTGCGTCTCGCCATGCAGCAGCTTGGCTTGCACGCGCAGGGCCGCGCCCTGGTCCCAGTTGTTGATGTCCTGCAGCTGACCTAGGCGCTGGTTGAAGGCCTCGGTGCCGGGCTGGAGGCGGCCGGCATCGGCGGCCTGGCGAGCGGTGGCGTGCGCTTGGGCTACGCTGGCCCCGCCACTAGTAGCGGCGTTCCAGGCGGTGGTATAGTCGGCGTTCCAAGCCGCATCGGGCTTGTAGCTGCGGTCGATGTTCTCGCCCATCGAGCGCAGGTTGTAGCTGCGGCCGGTGTTCTCCTGGGTGAGGTAGGCGCGGGCCTGCACCACGGGGGTGGTCAGGGTAAGGGCGTGCTGCTGCAACCGGTAGTCTTGCAGCCGAAAGCGGTTCGAGCGCTGGTACACGTTGTCGAAGCCTGCTACGCGGTAGGTGTACGCCAGCTCTACGCCCGGCCGAAAGCGGTAGTGCAGCGCTGCATCGGCCTTGAGCATCCGGATGTTATAGTCTACCAAGTCGCGCTCGTTGTAGCCCGTGCGGGCCACCGCGTACTGCTTGCCACCTAGGGTCAGGTTCGAGCGGTCCGATGATTCGTTGCCGTAGCTGCTCACTGGGTCGCGGGCCGGGTTGTCGGCCCCGAAGAGGCCAGTCGTGGTATTGCCCAGGCCGTTGATGTCGGTCTGGTCGTTGGCTAGCCAGTCGAAGGCCCGCAGATAAGTCGCGTTCACCTTGAAGGCCAGCTTGTCGGCCAGCAGCACCTTGGCGTAGCGCACGCTGGTTTCGGAGTAGCTGGTCGAGGAGCCGCCGCCTTCCCCAAACGTCTTCACGTTGGGGTCGTGGAGATGGTTGACACCCGTTTGCTGGCGCACGTTCAGCCCTTGATAGTCAAACGGATTTTTGGTCGTAAAATTGGCCAGGCCGTTGATGGCATTGAGGCCGTAGAGCGCGGCGGCGGTGCCGGGCACCACTTCTACTGCCTTGATATCGAGGTCGCTTGGTCCCAGTACGTTGCCGATGGGCCCGCCGATGTGGGGCGCTTGGTTATCAACCCCATCCACGAGCTGGGCAAAGCGCACATTCGTCGTATTAGTGAAGCCCCGGGCATTTATCACCTTAAACCCCAGGCTGGGCGTGATAATCTGCACGCCCTTCAGGTTCTCGATAGCATCGAAAAACGATGGCGCCGCCGACAGTCTAATGGCCCGCGGATTCAATTTCTCCACGGTCACGGGCGACTGCAAAAAGCTCTCCTCCACCCGCGAAGCCGACACCACCACCTCGTTGAGGTCGGTGTGTAGGGTATCCTGGTGCACGGGTAGGCGGGGCACCCTAGGGCTTTGGGCATAAGCCGCTGGCGCACTAGTGGCTACAAGCACCAGCGCAGTGGCGCCTGCACCGAGCCCCAAAAGCCGATAGCGAGTTGCAGAAAATACTAAGTTCAAGATAGGCCTTTTCGTTATATCTTTAAAGATATAACGAGGGTGTGCGTTTTTTTGTTTTGCCCTAGGCCAACGTCTGCAAGGGCGGCGAACTATCACTATGACTTGTCGCCGAGCGGCTGCCTAGGTCCCTTTTTCCTTATGAATCGATTCGACCGCATTACGGCCATTCTTATTCAGCTCCAAGCCAAGCGCGTAGTGAGTGGTCCGGCCCTGGCCGAGCGGTTTGGCGTGAGTTTGCGCACGATATACCGCGACTTGCGCACGCTGGAGCTAGCCGGAGTACCGCTCTTCGGCGAGGCGGGCGTGGGTTATTCGCTGGCCGAGGGCTACCGGCTGCCGCCCGTGCTATTTACCCGCGAGGAAGCCACTGCCCTGCTCACGGCTGAGAAGCTGGCCGCCCGCCTCACCGACGTGCCCACGGCGCAGCTCACCGGCGCGGCCATGGACAAGCTGCGCGCCGTGCTGCGCCGCCCCGACCGCGACCACCTCGAAACCCTGGCCCCGCACATTCAGGTGCTTGGCCCCGCCAGCCGGGCCGGCCACCCCACCGATGCTCACCAACTGCTGCTCGCGGCCGTGGCCACGCAGCGGGTAGTGCACCTGCGCTACCAGGCGGCGGCCGCCGAGGTGCCCAGCCAGCGCGACATCGAGCCTATCGGCCTGTATCTAAGCCAGCAGTGGCACGTGGTGGCCTACTGCCGTCTACGGCAGGCCTTTCGGGAGTTTCGCCTCGACCGCATCGAGCACCTAACGCTCAGCGAAGAAGTATTTGCGGCCCGCCCCGAAACCTTGCAGCATTACTGGGCGGCCCAGGCCGAGCGCGGGCGAGTCAAGGAAAAGGTCGTGCTGCGCTTTCAGCCCGCTGCCATGCTGCCCGAGGCCGCGCGGCGCCTGCACGATACCAAGCGCCAGTACGGCTGGGCCCACGAGCAGCCCTTGCCCGATGGCAGCCTGGAAATGACGTTGTACCTAGGCTCGCTGCCCTACCTGGCCGCCTGGCTGCTGCCCTACGCGGGGGCCGTGACTGTAGTGGAGCCGCCCGCGCTGCGCACCCACCTAGGCGAGCTGGCGCAGCGGGCCTACAATTTTTTTTGCACCTCGGGCTAGGCTGCTGACACAGGGCTGTCAGTAGCGGCCAGGACTTTTGTAGGGTCAAGCAACAACGCTTTTCAACTCTTCATTTTTCTCTGCTGCCCATGTTTAATGTGCTGACTTCCATCAATTGGCTGAGTGTGCTGGTCGCTTTTGCGGCGTATTTTATGCTGGGTGCCCTGTGGTATATGGTGCTTTTTCCCAAGCCCTACCAGGCCTCGCTCGGCAAAGAACACGAGCCGGCCGCTAGCCAAAGCCCAGGCCTGCTTTACGTGGTAGGGCCAGCCGTGTGCGTGCTCCTCATCACCATTACCTGCGCCGTGCTGCTCTACGCCCTCCATATCGATACCTACGGCGCTGCCCTGCGCTTTGCGCTGCTGGTTGGGGTAGGGTACCTGGTGAGTAATACCGTCAACATTGCCATCAACCCCAACATGCCGCGGCCGTTCTTCTACGGCCTCATCACCGGCAGCTATCACCTAGCAGGCATGATGTTCGTCAACCTGATTTTGGTGGCCATGAAATAAGCCACCTCACACGCAGCCATGAAGCCCACCAAGGAAATCACCACTTTTTGCCCCGGTAGCCCGCAGCACTGGCGCGAGTGGCTGCAAGCGCACCATGCCACGGAGCAAGCCGTGTGGTTGATTTACTATAAGAAGAAAGCCAACCAGCCCAGCCTGACCTGGAGCCAGGCCGTGGACGAAGCGCTGTGCTTTGGGTGGATAGATAGCCAGGCCAAGCCGCTGGATGGGGAGCGGTACCAACAGTACTTCAGCCGCCGCAAGCCCACCAGCGGGTGGTCGAAGGTCAACAAGGAGAAGGTAGCACGGCTGACAGCCGAAGGCCAGATGACCCAGACCGGCCTCGACAGCATAGTAATAGCCCAGCAAAACGGCTCGTGGTCGCTGCTCGATGAGGCTACTGCCCTTGTGCTGCCCGCCGACCTGGCATTGGCACTAAAAAATGCGCCAGCCGCCCACAGCTATTTTTTGAGTCTGAGCAAATCGGTCCGGCAGAACATGCTGCAATGGGTGGCTCTCGCCAAACGGCCCACCACGCGCCAGCAGCGCATAACCGAGATAGTAGAATCGGCTGCCCAGCAGCTCAAGCCCAAACAGTTTCGCCGGTAGGAAACTAGGCCCCTAGGTACTGATGGCGCGGGGCTGCGCCCCGTGCCGACTACTTCGCCAGCCTCTGGCCGGCACGCATAGGCAAATAAAAATCCGCGACCTAACGACTGCAGGTCAGAGGCCTGCTAAGCGCTACTGATACAGCCGAGCCGTTTCGTCGGCCAGAAACTGCGCAAACCGGGCTTGCATGGCCTGAAACTCAGCTACAGCCTGCGCGCCAGCCTCGGTGAGGGCCGCGCCGCCGCCATGGGCGCCACCGGCTTGGGTGCCCACCAGCGGCTGTCGGGCCTGGGCATTCATAGAGCTCACAAGGTCCCAGGCTTTTTTATACGACATGCCCATCTCCTTGGCTGCCCGCGAGATAGAGCCCGTAGCCGCGATGCGCTCCAGTAGTTCGAGCCGTCCAATGCCCAGAAAGCGGTCAGCCGGGCCTTCTATCCAGAGGCGGCCATTGGCGCGGAAAGGTTGGTTTTCGGCAAAAAGCTCGTGCATGAAGTAAAAGTCAGCAGTAAATCGCCAAGCGCAAAGCTGCCCGGCTAGTGGGCCGCTTCCCTACAACGCCGGGCCGCCTAGGCCGGTTGCTGCAGCAGCCACGCCACGGCCTCGGCTTCGGTGTCGAAAGAGCGGTAGCGCAGCGGCAGGCCGCCCACATTGGTAGTAATGTAAGCCGTGGCTAGGCGCGTGTAGGTATCGGTCGAAACCACGACGGCCCCCGTACGGTAGCCCGCTTCGCGCACGGCTTGAGGCATCCATTCTTGAGTTATCCACTGCTGCTCGGCCGGCGAAAAGGGCTTCATCGCTACCTGGTTTACCAAGATGCGGCTCCAGCCATGCTGGCGCAGCAGCAGCGCCATGTTAGTAAACAAGGCTTGTGTATCGGCCAGGGTACGCGGCTGGGCGGTCCAGTACGCCCGCAAAAACCGAGCGGGGTCAGCCGTGAGTTGGCCGGCAGCATTAGTAAAAAGAGGGGTCGACTTGGCCGGCATGAAGGCCAAAGATAATGGCACGCCGCAGGGCACTTACTCTCCTAGGTGCGCGCTAGCCCACTCGCAGGAGCCAGGCGGTGGCTTGCGCCTCATCGTCGAAGGAGCGGTAGCGCAGCGGTAGGCCGCCCACATTGGTAGTAATGTAGGCCGTAGCCAGGCGCGCATAGGTGTCGGTCGAGACCACAATAGCACCGTGACGGTAGCCGGCCTGCTGCACGGCCTGAGACAGCCATTCCTGGGTTATCCAGGCTTGCTCGGCGGGCGAGAAGGACTGCATCAGCATCTGGTTGGCCAGCACTTTGCTCCAGCCGCGCTGCTGCAAGGCCTGGGCCAAGTGGGTGAGCAGGCCCTGGGTGTCGGCCAGGGTGCGGGCGGCTCCTGACCAGTCCATGCGTAAAAACCCAGCGGGGTCGGCCGAGAGTTGGCCGGCCAAATTTTTAAATAAAACTGGTAAGGCAGCTGTCATCGAAGCACAAAGATAACCTAGGGGCATGAGAGCCGCCTGAAGATACCTAGGCCGGCTCAGCAAGAAATTTGCCTGTGGGCAATACCTAGGCGGCAGAAATAAGTAGGCGGCGCCCGGCGTTGGGCAAGGACAAACTGCCGGAGCATCCGCGCCCGGTTGCCGACCTTTGTTGATATGATGCGCTCTTTGCTGCTATTTTTTGGCTTGGCCCTGCTGGCGGCCTGTACCGATGTAACCGGTGATAAAGCTCAGCGCCTCGATTTTGTAGGCAGCACCCGCTTCACGGCGAGCAACAGGACGACCACCGTGCCCGGCGACACGCTGGCCAGTCGCGTCTACGCCGAGGTTAACCCCGACGACCCTAGCCAACTCCTGACCCGCCTGCGCATCACGGTTAGGTACACGCCGCGCCGCGACCCGTTTTTGTACCCCACGCCGGTAAGCTCCATCAACCGCGACCTGATTGATAAGAATCCCGATGGGGGTTTCATCTACCTCGATACGCTGCTGAATAAGAGTCCGGCAACTTCTAAAAACCTGTTATTTACCTCCGTGTTTGGGGTGCGCACTACTACTGGCTCCGAGCGCTGGGAATACGAGCTGCTATCGGCCGATACGGTGGTGCAAGCCAGCCGCGCCTTCCGGATAAGCATGCGCCGCCCCGACTCGCTCAATACCTACCACGACTACACGCTGAAGCTGGTAGCGCCCGCCAACCGGCCCGGTGCCCGGCGCTTTTTACACCTGAAAGCTGGCCTAGCCCTGCCCGCTTACTCGGTGCTGAATACGGCCCCCAGCCGCCCTGCTAGCCAGTATGCCCTGCAGAAGCTAACCGACCTGATTGTGCTGCCCGACGGCCTGACCCTGGTAGCGCCCGACGCGTCGGTGTCTGGCACGTTTAAGCTTGACGACCAACGCTGGCCGCTGGCCAACCGCCGCGCCACGCGCATTTACCCAACCACCGAAACAGCGACTTCTTTTGCTGGTCTGCTTACCGATGCCACTATCCAATCCGCTTTTAGCAGGGCAGAGGTCGCGGGCACTGCTACTCGGGGCCAGCTCATAGGCCCGGTGCAGGCGGGCCAGGTCTATGCCTTCCGCACCGACGAAGCCACGCCGCGCTACGGCGTGATGCTAGTCGTGAGCGTACCTGTTTCCACTTCTACCACCACCACGACTGGCTTGCAACTGCAAGTGCGCATGGCCAAGCAGGCGCAGTAGGAAACGCGGCTGCCTAGGTAGCCACGACAACACGAAGGCCCGGCGAGCAGCTTGCTCGCTGGGCCTTCGTGTTGTCGTGGCTACCCTAAGATTAGAACGTGAAGCCGGCCGTGAGGGTAGTGGTGTAGCGGTCGTTTTTGACCTGCACCACAGGCTCGCTAAAGTTGTTGAGGGTGTAGGGCGAGTAGTAGGTGTTGTAGCGGGTGTACACGCCAGCTACGTCCAGGAAGAAATTGCTGGTACGCAGCCCAAGGCCCGCCGTGTAGTAGTTCTGGGCGAGGTTGGTAGCGCTCCGGTTCAGCACCGTCGTGGCGGTGTAGGGCGAGCCGTAGTGGGCGTAGCCCAGGCGCACCCGGAAGATGTCGAGCCGCGCCTCACCACCAAAGCGCAGGTTCACGGCCTTGGCATAGCTCTGCCTGATGTAGGCGTTAGTCGACGAGAAGTCGGCATTGTCACCTAGGGCATTGTTGGGGTCGCTGTCGAGGCGCGCCTGCTGGTAGCCCACATACTCCACATCGCCGGTCAGGAAGCCGTACTTGCCGATAGTGACGGCCACCCCGCCATTAGCCCGAAAGGGCGTAGTGATGGTGTAGGCGTACTGGTTGGTGCCGGTGTCGAACGAATAGTTCTCAGATGGTTTGCTAGGAGAAGTGAAACTAGTGCTGAGCGACTGGGTATACGTATCGGTCATGCGCATCCAGGTGGGCGTCTGCACCGAGGCCCCGATACGTACGGCATCCACAACACGGTAAATCAGCCCTAGGCGTGCATTGAAGCCGGTGCCGCTGGTTTGCACATCGTCGTAGAGGGCGAGGTTGACAAACGGCGTACTCTGGTCACTTTCCGCCTCCGTCAGGGTGCGCCGCGAGTGAAAATTCGACGTTACAATGCCCAGTCCTAGGCCAATGTAGAGCTTGTCGCGATATGAGCCACCGTATGCGAGGTCAAATTGCGACATCGAGCCCGAGGTTTGGATGCGCTCGCCCTGCGTGATGGGCCCCACGCGCCGCTGCGTCAAGAGAGTGTCTTGGCCGCGTCGACCAGTGTCTACTTCCGTGAGGAGAGCGGCGTAGCCTAGGCCATCTAGATTCGTGTAGACTTTATTTGTATACTGGTCTTCGATGCTGCCGTTGTTAGTACCTGTGAGGGGCACGCGGGGGTCGCGCAAGCGCTGTAGCAGCGATGTATTATCGTTGACGGTGCCTGAATAATTGGAGCCCGCATTGAAATCGGCGATGCGCGTGAAGCCAATCGCAAAGGCCCCACCTTTCCAGGCGCTGTCGTCGTTGCCGTAACCTAGGCGGCTGCGGCGCGATGAAAACACAGCGCCCCCGCTGAAGTTGAAGTTATTGGCATTTTGGTTGAGCGGCCCGGCGGCTGTGGTGCTGTTTAGCAGCGTGCCTTCGCCTTGCCCCACGCTAAAGCCAGGGGTAATCTGAATCTCAGATTTTTGGTACAAGCCCAACCCCGCGGGGTTCGAGCTTACGGAGCCGTAGTCGGCACCTAGGGCCACGTTGGCCCCGCCGATACCTAGGGTGCGCGCCGAGCCCCCAAACTGTAGCCGCGAGTAGCGTAGCGCGTCGGTGGCATCTTGGGCATAGCTGTAGCTAGCATGCCCGAGTGCCAGGGGCAAGCCAAGCCAAAGAATCCGTTTTTTCATAGGAAAAAGGAGAGAAAAAAAGGAGCCGGCCGTGGGGCCGGCTCCCTGCGAAACACGTTTCAGCAAAAAGAAAAGCCAGGTATGCGCGGCCTAGCGGCCGCGGCGGCCACCGCCACCACCGCCAAAGCCGCCGGCAGCACCACCGCCCCCGCCGCCAAACGACGGGGCTGGCGAAGGAGCAGGCTGGAAGCTGCGCTGCTCCATACGCGGCTGCTGGAAGCTGCGTTCGGGCTGCGAGGCACGCTGTTGCGGCTGCGAATAGGCACGCTGTTGCGGCTGCGAGAAGCCGTTTTGAGCGCCGTTATTGCCACCGTTGGGCTGAGCACCAAATACATCGCGGAAGAAACCACCACGACGCGGCTGCGGAGCGCCGGGGTTGGCGGCAGCAGCATCGGAGCGCGGCTGGTTGTAGCCACCGTTGGCGCCGGCGTCCATCGAGCGCCAGCCACCGCGGCCGTTAGGGCTAGGCGAGTTGGGGTTTACCGTGGGCTGGTCGAAGCGACGGCCGCCCGTAGTGGGCTGGGCCCCCGTCACGGCCGTAGGGTCGTTGCCGGTGAGCTGGCCCGGAGCCGGGGCTGCGGCATTGCCAAAGCCCGAAGCGGCGCCCGTCAGCACGCGGCGGCCCCCAATTACCCCCGAAGGAGCATTGGTACCGTTGCCACCAGGCATAGCTACCCCACCTCCTGCGCCAACGGCGTTCACGGAGCGGCCCTCACGCCGGCCTACCCGGATGGCGTTCCGGTCGTAGCCATTGGGGTAGCCGCCATTCACGATGGCATTTTTATATACATAATTGCGAGCACCACCGTAGCCGCCTTCGTAGTAGTTACCGCCGCCATAGTAGCCACCCCCATAGGGATACCGGCCATAGGCGTAGTAGGGCGAATAGCCGTAGCCAAACGGCGACCCAAAGCCATAGGGAGAGCCGAATCCACCGAAGCCGTAGCCAAAGCCCAGGCTGAAGGCCGAGCCGTAGCCATAGGGCGAGAAGAAGGGGTCATAAAACCCAGCATAGCCAGGGTAGCCTAGGCCGTAGCCGAAGGGGCTGTAGCCACCAAAGCCACCTAGGCCATACCCAAAGCTCAGGCCAGCGCCGTAACCGAAAGGCGAGCCGTAGAAAGACGGCGACACCGACCAAGTCGGCGTGTAGTTGTAGGTGCTAACGCCGGGCCCGGTGTAGGGCTGACCAAAGCCGCTGGGCGATGCCGAGGTATAGCTATCGTCGTAGTAGTCAGTGCCCGCGTCCGTTCCCTGCGTGCTACCCCGGTAGTCGGGGTTAGCATCTTCAGTGGTCTGGGTTTGCGCACGAGCCGTCTCGTAGCCATTCGACTGGTTGGCGGCGTACGGCGTCACGGTGGTGCGGTCGGCCGAGGAGTAATACACCCCGTCGTCCTCCGTGGAGGAGATAGCCCCTGTGGTGGCGCAGCCACCAAGTGCGAGCGCTGCCAGGGCCGGCAGCGTAGCGGTGAGTATTTTTTTCATGGCTGAAAAAAGGCGAAATCAGCTTGTAGCTGAGTGGGATAGTAAAAAAATGTCGCGCGTATGGAGGCTACGTGAAGCCTTGCTAACGGAGCCAGGCCGAACAAGATACAGTACCAACGAAGATTCCGCCCCAGCGCACGTTACTATAACGTAATTTCGCCCCAAAACGGTGCCTTTATTTCGAAGTTACTGACACAAAACCTGTACCAGTTTCGACCTGGCAGTTGCCTAGGTCGACCAGCTGGTCGCTAGATGCCCGATATGAGCAAGAAGTTGCCTACCCGCCAGGAAGATTATTCGGCCTGGTACAACGAACTGGTGAAGCGCGCCGGCCTGGCCGAAAACTCCGCCGTGCGCGGCTGCATGGTCATCAAGCCCTACGGCTACGCCATCTGGGAAAAAATGCAGCGCACCCTGGACGACATGTTCAAGCGCACCGGCCACGAAAATGCCTACTTCCCGCTGTTTGTGCCCAAGAGCCTGTTTGAGGCTGAGGAGAAGAACGCCGAGGGCTTCGCCAAAGAGTGCGCCGTGGTAACGCACTACCGCCTCCAAAACGACCCCGACCGGCCGGGCAAGCTGCGCGTAGACCCCAATGCCAAGCTCGAAGAAGAGCTGATTGTGCGTCCCACTTCAGAGGCAATCATCTGGAGCACCTACAAAAACTGGATTCAGAGCTACCGCGACCTGCCGCTGCTCATTAACCAGTGGGCCAACGTGGTACGCTGGGAAATGCGCACGCGCTTGTTCCTGCGCACGGCCGAGTTTTTGTGGCAGGAAGGGCACACCGCCCACGCCACTGCTACCGAGGCCGTGGCCGAAACCCGCCAGATGCTCGACGTCTACGCCGAGTTTGCCGAAGAGCACATTGCTCTGCCCGTGGTGAAGGGTGTGAAGACACCCAACGAACGCTTCGCCGGCGCCGAGGACACCTACTGCATCGAGGCGCTGATGCAGGACGGCAAGGCCCTGCAAGCGGGCACCAGCCACTTCCTAGGTCAGAATTTTGCTAAGGCCTTCGACGTGCAGTTTGCCAACAAAGAAGGTGGCTTGGAGTACGTGTGGGGCACTAGCTGGGGCGTGAGCACCCGCCTGATGGGCGCGCTCATCATGGCCCACTCCGACGATGAAGGCCTGGTACTGCCGCCCAAGCTGGCGCCGATTCAGGTTGTGATTATCCCGATTTATAAGACGGGTGAGCTCGACGCGCTTATCGAGCGCATCCGGCCCATTCAGCAGGGCCTAGCGCAGCGCGGCATTTCGGTGAAGCTGGACGCCCGTGACACTGAGCGCCCCGGCTTCAAGTTTGCCGAGTGGGAGATGAAGGGCGTGCCCGTGCGCCTGGCTATCGGCGCCCGCGACCTCGACGCCGGTACCGTAGAAGCTGCCCGCCGCGACACCAAGCAGAAGCTGCAACTGCCGCTAGCCGACGTAGTAGACAGCGTAGATAAGCTTCTGAACGACATTCAACTGAATATCTACAACAAAGCCAAAGACTACCGCGACGCCCACACCACCCGCGTCGACACCTACGACGAGTTTAAGGCGGTGCTCGATGGCCCCGGCGGTTTTGTAGTGGCCCACTACGACGGCACCTCCGAAACCGAGGAGCTCATCAAGGAGCAAACCAAAGCCACCGTGCGCTGCCTCCCCCTCAACGAGCCCGACGAGGACGGCGTCTGCATCGTGACCGGCAAGCCGAGCACCCGCCGCGCCTGGTTTGCGCGGGCCTACTA
>Ga0265798_10005499_pt1 | contig 16995 bp, 18 predicted proteins | sample P3T30metagenome_FD_192430 | JGI IMG/M metagenome (GOLD analysis project Ga0265798, IMG submission 192430) | Plant litter microbial communities from East Loma Ridge, Irvine, California - P3 T30 | ecosystem: Environmental > Terrestrial > Plant litter > Unclassified | place: USA: California... | reverse complement strand
GGGTCGAGTGTTCGAATCACTCCGTCCCGACCATTTATTCCTGAGTAAAATCAGACAAGAAAGCCACTTCTCGAAAGTGGCTTTTTTTTGTCTTCATTTTCACACGAGCCGTTATATCGAGGGCAGCCCCAACGGCAGGGCTGCTGGTTGTGCTTGATTCATATAACGCGCATGAGCTTGCGGATGTCGGTTGGTCCGGTGATCAGGAAATCAGATGCCGCCACGAACGACAGGAAGTGCGGCGAAGCCATGTGCTCGTCCAGTGCAGCTTGGCTTGCCCACCCTTCATAGAAAACGAAAACGCCTGGAAGGTCTGGGTCGATATGCAGCGCATATTGCAGGCAACCCGACTCTTCTACCGAAGCACGGACCAGTTGCGTCAATGCTTCGAGCAACTCGGCTTCCTTACCGGGTTCAGCATTCACGGTCGCGATGATGTGGATGGGCGCGACTAAGGGTTCGGGGTGGTTCATGGTTTGGCTCTCACTCGTGAACTGGGCATGGATTCAGGTGGGTTATGTATTTTAGCGTTCGATGATGACTTTGCCGATTGCTTCGCCCGACTCCAGCCGCGCATGTGCGGCGCTGGCCCCGGCAACCGAGAATTCATGACGCTCGTCGATAAGCGTTTTTACCAAGCCTCTATCGACCAGGATCGCCAGTCTTTCGAGGATATTGCCATGGTGCTTGCGGCCTTCGTTGTGGATGATCGAGATGGCCATGAAGACGAAATCGAGCCGCAATGCCTTGAAGTGCATCTCGCTCAGGTCATACGTGTCGTAACCGATGAGCGATACAACGTGGCCTTTGCGTTTGGCGGCGATGAAGGAATGTTGCAGAACATCGCCTCCCAATGTGTCGAACACCGTGTCGAAGCCGTCGCCTTGGGTGATGCGCTGGACATAGTCCTGCGTGGATTCATTACGGTAGAAAATGATGCTGTCGGCGCCAAGACCCCGTGCAATCACTGCTTTGGCTTCTGTTGAAATGGTTGTTGCAACCTGGGCACCCATGACTTTGGCGAGCTGAATGCCAATATGTCCGACGCCGCCGGTCCCGCCGTGCACCAGCACGTGGTCCCCGGGCTTTATCGACGCTCTGTCGATCAACGCTTCCCAGGCTGTTATGCCTATCAACGGCAGGCTCGCTGCATCACCGAACGACAGCGAGCGAGGTTTGATCGCAAGCATGTCGGCGTCAGCTTCCAACTGATCTGCCAGCGCACCTGGAATGCCAACGATGCCGCCGAACGCGCCGTAGACTTCGTCTCCAGGTTTGAAGCGAGTCACTCCGTCACCAACAGAGCTCACGACGCCCGCAACGTCGATATGCAGAACCGCGGGAAAGGTCAGCCCTTGAGTGCCTTCGCTACCACGACGAATCTTTGTGTCCACGGGGTTCAAGCTGGTTGCGCGTACATCTATGACCACATGGCCTGGCCGCGCGAAGGGCGCTGGCACGTTGATCTCCATGAACGAATTGCAGTCACCGTGGTGACTGATGGCAATCGCTTTCACTGTAATGCCTCCACATCTTATGTTCAGTCGTAAGTGAGGCGTGTCGGCCGCTCACTCATGCACGCGAGTTCAACCATCGCCTTCCGAGGAGAGGTGCGTTTGCCTGGCTGCAGGATTAAATATTCTGGGCTTTATGCGAGCGCAGTGTTTGCAGGGTTCGGCCGAAATTTTGCCTAAATCAATCGACTTATCCTGTTATTCACTGCGGTTGTCACCGGCGGCCATGGCCGTAAGGATGAGCAATTGGATTGGGCAAAAAACGGCGCTGAAAAGGCAAACCAAAACACCAAGGGCCGCAGATACTCTTGCTCATGATACTGCCGGTCAGTGAGCTCGGCAGCCCTGGGTCATCCTGGAGAGCACGCATGGCAGACCGACTGAACCTTCATCTTTCCTTCAACGGTGGACGCATCGAGCTTGATCTCGACCCCCGAACCACGTTGCTCGATGCGCTGCGTGAGCACACGCTGCTGACAGGCACCAAAAAAGGGTGTGACCAGGGGCAATGCGGTGCCTGCACCGTGCATGTCGATGGGCTGCGCGTGTTGAGTTGCCTGACGTTGGCAGCCCAGGTCGAGAGCCGCGAGGTGACCACCATTGAAGGGTTGACTCAGCCAGACGGAACGTTGCACGCCGTGCAGGCCGCCTTTGTCGAGTTCGATGCGTTCCAGTGCGGCTATTGCACGCCAGGGCAGATCATGTCAGCGGTGGCGTGCATACGCGAGGGTCACACGGGCAGCGATGAGGATATTCGCGAGTATATGAGCGGCAATCTCTGCCGCTGTGGCGCTTACCCACACATCGTTACCGCCGTGCGCACTGCGGCGGCGCGTCTGCAGGGGAGCAAGGTATGAAGGCATTCGACTACGTTCGCGCCACCGATGTGGCGCATGCTCGCCAGCAAGCAGGTCAGCCTGATACCCGGTTCCTGGCCGGCGGTACCACCTTGCTGGACCTGATGAAGTGCTCTGTGGAACGTCCGTCGCGGCTGGTTGATGTCACCCACTTGCAAGGCTTGAGTGAAATCGACGTGGCCTCCGGGCAGATCGATATCGGCGCCCTGGCGAAGATGAGCCAAGTCGCCGCCGACGTCCGTATCCAGCAGCACGCACCTGTGATCAGCGAGGCGCTCTGGCGAGCGGCGTCGCCGCAGCTGCGTAATATGGCATCGATTGGCGGCAACCTCATGCAGCGCACCCGCTGCACCTATTTCCGCGACCCCGCGGCTTATCCCCAGTGCAACAAGCGGGCACCGGGCTCAGGTTGCGCGGCACTCGAAGGTATCAATCGCAACCATGCGGTGCTGGGCACCAGCCCCGACTGCATTGCTATTTATCCCGGTGATTTGGCGATCGCGCTGGTCGCGTTCGACGCCACTATTCTCATCGCTGGGGCTACGCAACGTCAGGTGCTGGCTGATGACTTCTATCGACTGCCCGGCACGCGCCCGGATATCGAGCACGATCTCGCACCGGGTGAAATGATCGTGGGGATACAGATTCCGCAATCGGCATCGCTCGAGCGGTCGCACTATCTCAAGGTACGTGACCGAGCCTCTTACGAATTTGCCGCTGCCAGCGCTGCGGTGGGTATCGAACTCGAAAAAGATGGTCGTACGCTCAAGGCTGTTCGCATCGCAATGGGCGGAGTGGGCACCAAGCCGTGGCGTGCGCGTGCGGTGGAGCAGGCGCTGGTCGGGAAGGTATTCGACGAAGACGTCATTCGCAAGGCCTCGACGCTGGCCGTCGAAGGTGCCCAGGCACGCGAACACAACGGCTTCAAAATCACGCTTGCCCCTCGGGTAGTGGCGCGCGCATTGATGACCGTCGGAGGTCTGGCATGAACGATGTTTTCAATCCCAAACTGCAGCGGCGTACGTTATTGAAAACCGCTGCCGCTGGCTCCGCAGTAGCCTACGCGGGTCTGGCATTCAACCCGCTGACCGGTGAGGCCGCGCCTTTGGTTGCAAAGGACCTCAATGGCTCCGTCGGCGAGCCAGCGGTGCGCCAGGATGGCGGGCTGAAAGTCAGCGGTCAGGCGCGTTACGCGATAGAACACGCAATCGAGGGGATGCTCTACGGTGTTGCCGTGCAGTCAACAATACCCGCTGGCCGCATCACAGCCATTGATACGCAAGCCGCCAGTAATGCGCCGGGCGTGGTCGCCATCTACACGCATCTGAACCCGCTGGCGATCAACCCGGCAACGCCGTTCATCAAAGGTGGCGCTGCCACCGAAAACTTCACGCCCTTGCAGGATGACGTCGTGCGCTGGAACGGCCAGCACATCGCGTTGGTAGTCGCGCAGACTTTCGAGCAGGCCACCGAAGCGGCCAATCTGGTGAAAGTCAGTTACGCCGCGACCCCGGCCATCATCGATCCCGATGACAGCCGCGCTAAAGCACAACCTATCGACGATCTCCAGGCGAGATGGGGCGATGCACCGGCGGCCCTGGCCTCGGCGGCGGTCAGGGTCGAGGGTGTCTATACCACGCCGCGTGAATACAACGTCCCCATGGAGCCCCATGCGTGTATCGCCCACTGGCAGAACGAGAAGCTGACTGTGTACGAATCCAGCCAATGGGTGGGTGGCGCGCGCAACGTGATCGCCCAGTGGATGGGACTGGAGATGGGCAGCGTGCGAGTCGTCTCGCCCTTCGTCGGCGGCGGTTTCGGCTGCAAGGTCGCTCCCCATCCCCATGTCGCCATGGCGTGCTCGGCCGCCAGGTTGCTCGGCCGGCCACTGAAGGTTGCACTGACTCGGGCGCAGACGTTCACCAGCTACGGCGGGCGCCCGCGCACTGGGCAGCGACTAGCGCTGGGGGCAACTCGAGAAGGTATGTTGTTGTCGGTCGTGCATGACGGCTGGAATGAGACGGCCATCGATGACACTCATCTGGAGCCTTCCACCTCGGTGACCGCGTTGATGTATGCAACGCCCAACATGCTCGCCCGCCACAGCATTATCCCGGTCAACACCGTTAATCCTGGCTGGATGCGCGCTCCGGGCGAGAACATCAGTACCTATGCGCTCGAAACCGCCATGGATGAGCTGGCGGTCAAGCTCGATCTGGATCCCATTGAGCTCCGGCTCCGCAACTGGGCAGCGCAGGACCCAAAGGCTAATATTCCCTGGACCAGCCGACGGCTGCGCGAAGCCTACGCCGCAGGGGCCAACGCATTCGGTTGGAGTGAGCGCAATCCCAAGCCTCGCTCGATGCGCCAAGGCCGTGAACTGATTGGTTGGGGTATGGCGGCAGGCACCTATCCAGTATGGCGGACGCCTGGAGAAGCCAAGATCGTCATCCATCGAGACGGGCGTATCGAAGTGCTCAGCGCGGGCACCGATCTGGGCACGGGCACCTACACCATCCTCGCACAGACCGCTGCCGAGGTACTCGACGTGCCTACACGCTCGGTCAAGGTCAGCCTGGGTGATACCGACTTGCCACGTGCGCCGATCGCGGGGGGCTCGCAACTTGCCAATAACCTCACCGGTGCTGTCTACGCAGCGGCGAAACTGGCCCGCAGCGAGCTGATCAGGGTAGCGACCAGGGATCCGAAATCGCCGCTGCATGGCATGGTCGCCGCGAACCTGGTTTTCAAGAATGGGCGTATCAAACCTTCACAGAGACCGGGGGAGGGCATCAGCTTCGGCGATTTGCTGGCAGCGTTGGGCAAGGAGCGCTTCGAAATTTCCGCTGATACATTCAAGGCGGGTGCCACGGAGGCAGACCGCCACGCGGCAGCCCATGGCTTCAGCCAGATGCAGTTGCCCACTACCGGGGGGGTATCGGCGCACAGCTGGGGCGCACACTTCGTTTAGGTGCGGGTCGACGAGGACTTCGGCACGATCAGGGTCAAGCGCATGGTGGCGGCGTTCGACAGCGGGCGAGTCTATAACCCCAAACTCGCGGAAAGCCAATGGATGGGCGGCATGATCATGGGTATTGGCCAGGCGCTTTTCGAGGAGGGCCATATCGATCGCCGTGACGGTCGTGTCGTCAATGCCAGTTTTGCCGATTACGTTGTACCGGTAAACGCTGACGTGCCTGAGATCATCACCATCGATGTCGGCTTGCCCGACCTGCAAGCCAGCGCACTGGGCGGCAAAGCGGTCGGCGAGCTCGGGATTGTGGGGGTGGCCGCAGCCATTGGTAATTCGGTTTATCACGCGACGGGAAAACGCATACGCGATCTACCGTTCACCCTGGACAAGCTGTTGGCCTGACGTTCGCCCGAGGCCGAGTTGTAACCAGTAGGCATTGCCTTGGAACAGGCAACTTTATAACTGGAAACGGCAAATCCAAACGCATGTGCCCCGACATAATTCTTCCTTTTTCTCACCCTGCGATGCGGCTGCCGAGCCCATCAAGAGGGGGAAGAGGGGAGGGTTAACGTGGCGACAGATAAGGTGCATTTTGCGTGCAATGGCTGCGGTGCCTGCTGCAGCAAAGATTGATCCCCCTGACGCTGGAGGAGGCTCGACAGTGGCTTGAGCGTGGCGGCCACGTGGCGGTCATGCTCGAAGCGTTTGCGGCTGAAGAACATCCAGTGAATCCGGCTCAGTACGCTCACAATGTTGTTCGTGGTGCGCAGGTTGATTGCGGTTCGAGCACGGTATACGTGATCGCCATTTTCGCTGGTAACGCGCTGACACAGTGCCCGAATCTGAAGCCAGATAATCTTTGCGGTATCTACGAACAGCGACCTTTGGTTTGCCGGATCTATCCTGCGGAAATTTCTCCGTTCATCAAGATGAATCCTGCGGACAAGATCTGCCCCCCAGAGGTGTGGGGGATCGGTGAGCTTATTCATTCCGATGGCGGTCCGACGGGTGTTCTGCCAAGGCTGATCGAGCAATCTCGGACGGCAGATCGGCACGATGCTGACGTCAAGATTGCTATTTGTGAATTCATGGGCATGATCACGGCGGCTTGGAAAGACAATGCCTTGGCGATCTATCTGCCTGATCGCGAACAGTTGCTGACCGCGATGCGCGAAGCCGCCGCTGACGCCGCATTACCTGGCGCGAGTAAATGGACCCTGCGAGTCGATGATCCTTCACTGCGTCGGGTAATTGCCGACCAAGGCTTTGCTTTTGATTCCGGCGGCGACAGGGGCTTCATTTTCTATCCGCTTTAATTACGTTGATCGCTGAATCAGGCAGCAGGATAGACCGAAATATTCAGTAATACATGGCTACATGGGTTTTCCGTTAGCTCCAAATCGTCAGATCATGCAAGTAGTCGCTCTGATCAGGCACTTCTGGGTTAGGGGAGATCTGCATACTGGTCTCACTCCCATCTGCGTCAGTGGCCCCCCTATGAGCTCCCTGAGTGATTTGGCTGCATCGGCTCCATTCGTGCAATCAGTAGACTTTATCGTTCCGTCGGACTGTTTGTCGGGGCTGGTTGGCGCGCTCGCTGAGCGCATAGAGCTTCATAGCCGCGCTTATCCAGGTTTTCTGGCGGGGTGTCTGCATTTCAGCGGTCAAGCGGGGCACCAGGTCGGGGAGGTGCAGATGCAGCTCAAGTGGAACTCCACTGCTGACGCCCAGTTGGCGCTGCAGTCGCCACGTGCAAATGAGCCGGATCTATTTCAGATCGCGCTCAAGCACCGCACCAGGAGCATCGTCTTCAGAACGTATCAGCTGGCAGCAGAGGTGAGGTTTCCGGCCACGCGCTAACGCACCACCGCTCGCGCGATGCCCATGTCGGTATCCGGAGCTCGCAAGCGTCCATCATGTTTAGTTAACAGGAGTTTGATCATGAACAAGTCGCTATCCAAAACAAGCGTCGCAGTCGTTTTTCTGGCTGTGCTTGGATGTGCACCCAATGCGTTTGCGGCGGAGCCCGTCACGCGCTTGCAGCAGGCGGCCAGTCAACCTGCGCCGGGTGTTCAGCATCCGGCCTGGAAGGCGGACGAGTTGCAACGGATCATCAAGGCAGACGACCTCAAGGTATCACCGTTTCGGGAGGATGGCGTAACGTTCGGGACCCCCACCTGGATCTGGTGCGTAGAAGTCGACGGCAAACTCTATGTGCGTGCCTATTCCGGAACATCATCGTCTTGGTACAGCGCGGCGGTGAGGGAAAAAGCAGGGCGCATCATTGCCGCAGGCATGACGCGTGAGGTGACGTTTGCCCCAGAGCAAGGCTCTGTCAATCAGAGAATCGATGAGGCCTACTCGCAGAAATACAGTAGCAGCCCTTATCTGCAAGGCATCATCGGTGAGCAGGCACGGAGCGCAACCGTGGTGATTACGCCCAAGGCACAATGAAATGGCGTCCGGTTCATTGCCGCCGTTGAACAAAAAAGCCCTGATACCCGCGGTATCAGGGCTTTTCGTTGGCATTCAGGCCGACCAGTTCTGCAGCCAGAAAGCATAGGGCGTGGGCAGCACCGCTTCGGGCTTGTCTATCCCCAGTTCCTGAGCGGCGTGGAACACCCAGTGGGGATTGGCCAATAGCGTACGGGCAAAGAACACCAAGTCCAGTTTGTCCTCACGGACGAAAGCGTCGGCCTCTTTCGGGTCTGTGATCATCCAGCTCGTCGCAACCGGCAGCCCTGTTTCCAGTCGCACGCGTTCAGCGAACGGGACCATGAAGTTAGGGCCCCAAGGTACTGGGTCATTGGCGCTGGTGAGGGCCAGGCCTACGTCGACCAGGTCCAGCCCGGCTTCTTTTGCCCACTTCAATAGCTGCAGGGATTCGGAGAAAGACCGGTTGGTGTTTTCGCCGAACTCGGTCACGCCCAGGCGCATGGTCAGTGGCAGATGCTCCGGCCATACTTCCCGCACTGCCTCCAGGGTCTCCAGAAGGAACCGGGCACGGTTTTCCAATGAACCGCCGTATTGATCTTCGCGGACGTTAGATTGTGGCGACAAAAATGTTTGCCCGAGAAATCCGTGCGCGAAATGAAGCTCAAGCCACTCGAAGCCAGCTTGTAGAGCACGGCTGGCGGCGTCAACGAAGTCCTGTTGGGTTATCAGAATTTGCTCTGCGGTCATTTCGACCGGCACATAGTCCGATCCAGGCACATAGGGCAAAGGGCTTGGGCCAACAGGTGTCCAGGCGCGTGGGTCGGACCGTTCCAGAGGCGCACCGCCTTCCCATGGCGGCGTGCAGCCTGCTTTGCGACCAGCATGCCCGATCTGTATGCCAGGGACGCTGCCGGCGGCCTTGATGGACGCGGCCACGGCTGTGAAACCTGCCACGTGCTCGCTGCTCCACAAACCCGCATCGCCCGGCGTGATTCGACCTTCGGGGGCGACGGCGGTGGCTTCGAGGATTACCAGCCCGGCACCCCCGCGTGCCAGCATGGTGTAGTGGGCTTGGTGCCATTCATTGAGTATTCCATCCTGCGCCTGGTACTGGCACATGGGCGAGGCGACGATACGGTTACGCAGCGTGATGCCTTTGACGGCGAGAGGATCAAAAAGAGAGGCCATGACTGAGGCTCCAGAAAAGTGGTAGCCCACGTTAAAAGCAAACGTGGAACCAGGGTTGCCCTATCCATGGTCATGATTGCCTAAAATGATTTTTTACCGCCCCGGGGATGCTCTGCGCGTGCTGCTCCCTTCAAGCAACGCAGTACGAGTCATCAGTATGGGCAATCATCGGCTTTGATCCGGCAACCCTCGCCAGCGCTGCGAATGGACACTGAGGGTGGGATCTGACGCCGTCAGCGCGATTGCTCGCGGCTACTTCAGGTTGTCCTCGAAAACCGGCGCCCTCTCGTCGCATGAATAGCGATGGCGGCGGCCTCAATGGAGCAGGATCACATGAACTATCGAACGCTGGGTCATTCCGGACTGTCCGTATCCAGCCTCATTCTGGGCACCATGGGTTTTGGTACAGAAACAAATGAGAAAGAGGAATTTGCCATACTGGATGCGTATCTCGATGCCGGTGGCAATACCCTGGATACGTCCGACGTCTATGGTAAAGGTGCTTCCGAAGAGCTGATCGGTCGATGGAGAAAGAGCCGGACCGGCGACATTGCCGACCGCACGATCATTGCCACCAAGGCTCGCTTCGGCAACGGGCCGGATGTCAACGATGTTGGATTGTCACGCCGCCACCTGCAGCGTTCACTCGACAAATCACTCGCCCGACTGGGTACGCAAAGCATTGATCTGTACCAGCTGCATGGCTGGGATCCACTTACACCTGTCGAGGAAACCTTGTCTTTTCTGGATGCAGCCCTCCGCGCAGGCAAGATCCATTACGTGGGCGTATCCAACTTCACCGGTTGGCAACTACAGCTTTTCATCTCCACCGCCAAAGCCATGGGCGTGCCCGTACCTGTGACGATGCAGCAGCAGTACAGCCTGGCCTACCGTGAACTCGAATACGAGATCATTCCGGCCGCCATCCACAACGACGTGGGCCTGCTTCCTTGGTCGCCATTGGCCGCAGGATTCTTGACGGGCAAATACGTACGCCATAGTGAATCCGGGGTTGGCGGCCGGCTGACTTCCGATAACCCCATGAATCAGCATATAGCCAGGCATCTGCATGTTAGCGAGCAGAAGTGGGCGACTCTCGAAGTGGTCAAGGACATCGCCCGACAACTCGGCGCTACACCCAGCCAGGTGGCGCTCAGCTGGCTGGGCTATCAGCCTTCAGTGACCGCCCCCGTCATCGGTGCACGCACGATCGAGCAGTTGCAGGACAACCTCGGGGCAGTGGATGTCGTGCTCGATGCCGCAGCACTGCAACGCCTCGGCGACGCCAGCGCTCCAACCCCCGATGATTACCCGTATGGGCGCTTTGGCGTGCTGCAGCGTGAGCGCTATGTCGACTCAAGCGAGCAGGCGTTGCGCGAACTGTAAGGCCGCAGGAGTAGCAGAAGTCCGTGCCGGAGAAGATAAGCCGGCGCGGACATGGCGGGCTTACTGCACCCGCATGCGCTTGATATCGCGCTGCGGCGGATGACCGAACAGGCGGCTGTATTCGCGGCTGAACTGTGAAGAGCTTTCATAACCTACCAAACCACCGGCACTGCTGGCGTCGATGTTCTCGCTGTACATCAAGTGGCGCGCAGCCTGCAGACGCAACTGCTTCTGATACTGCAACGGGCTCATTCCCGTAACGGTGCGAAAGTGCTGACGAAACGTGGACGGGCTCATATGTGCGGTTGCAGCCAAGTCATCCATGCGCAGCGCTTGGGTGTAATGAAGCTTGAGCCAGGCCACTGCCTTGGCAATATTCTGGCTCGGCGACCCAGCGCTGACAACATGCAGAATGTGCGGACCATGGGCACCATTCATCAGTCTGATGATGATTTCTTCCTTGATCAGCGGGGCCAGGGACTTGAGCAGCTCGGGTTGATCGAACAGTGCTATCAAACGCTCTAGTGCCTCCAGAACACCACTGTCCAGTTCATTCACGGACAAGGGCTTGAACGCCTCGTCCTTGAGCCGCTGTGACAACTGAAGCCGCTCGGCAATTTCCACGACCAAAGCGTTCTCGAAGGTCAACATCATGCCCAGAAAAGGCTGTGCAACGCTCGCCTGGATGACATTGGAAATCACCGGCATATCGATGCTGGTGACCATCGACTGCCCGGGCGAATAAGTCATCAGTTCATCACCGACGATCACCTGCTTGCGCCCTTGCACGGTCAAGCCGATGCCAAGGCCATATATGCAGTGCAATGGCATGGTCAGTTTGTGACGGCGGTGCAGTGTCAGGCCGGCTACGGGCGTTTCGTGATCACCGTCGCTGCGCGCCCATCGGCTCAAGGCCTGGGCCAGCCAGCGGGTATCGTTGGCCACGAGCGGGGCGGCATTGCCGGAAGAACTGTTGCGCGGGTTGACCGCATCGCTACTGTGTTCAAGGCGAGCCACAAGCTCTTCCTCCATGCTTCGTCTGGAAAGATGCGCAAGAAAGCGCCAGGGCGCCCCAGCCATTGTAGGTGTTTCAAAAGCGTCTTGGGGATCAGGCCAGAGGTGCGCTTGCAGGCTGTGCACGCTGCTCGATCGGCTTTCACCGAAGGTCAGTATCGCAGACGCAATCGGCGGGTAAATTGCCTGAATAAACGACTTTGTTGCCTATTCCAAGGGTAGGTAGAAAGAGCAAAGCCATAGGTAGCAAGGTGTTACGAAGCTCAAACCGTGCGCCGGTAGGTAGCATACGCGGCCTTGCAGCTCGACACTCTAAGCGTCTGTGAGTGCACAGTAGCTATTGAGCGGTGAAACCATCGTCCTCTGAAAGACCAGTACCAACGACAAAGCTGGATGCAGGGCTGCACAGCCGCAATACAGTGGCCGCCAATTCTTCGGATTGACCCTGCGGAGATGATGGGCGCGCATGTTTAGAAAGCTGTGATTACCTTTCAGGATCGCCGCCAAAGCGCATGGGTGAGCTGATTCAACGCTGGCCAAAACCGTCTCGATAGAGCGATGGCGCAAGCCCGACTGCCTTGCGAAAGGCCACCCTGAAGCTTTCCACCGAGGCGAATCCGCATCGCTCGGCGATTTGCTCGGTATTGAGGACTGTGCTCTCAAGCAGCGAGCGAGCCTGAGTCATGCGTGCATGTTGAAGCCAGCCTTTGGGTGTCATGCCCGTTGCCTCACTGAAGCGACGCAGGAACGTTCGGTCGCTCATCAATGCTTTGGCGGCCATCTCGGGAATTGTCAGCGATTCGCTCAGATGCTCGCGCGCCCAGTCCAGCACCGGGGCCAGATCATGCCTGGATGCCCTGGCGACCGGAGCGGGAATGAACTGAGCCTGGCCTCCGGAACGCAGCGGCGCCATGACCAGGCGTCTGGCTACCGTATTCGAGGTATGGGCGCCGAAGTCCCGCTCGACCAGATGCAGGCAAGCGTCAATACCGGCAGCACTGCCTGCTGAGGTGATGACCTGCCCGCTGTCGACGTAGAGTACGGCTGAATCCACTTCTATGGCCGGGAAACGGGTTGCAAGCTCGTCGCAGTAGCGCCAATGAGTCGTCGCGCGCTTCCCGTCAAGGAGCCCGGCAGCTGCCAGCACGAAAACGCCGGAGCAGATAGACAACAGCCGCGCTCCGCGTGCATGCGCCTTGCAAAGTGCATCCAGCAACGCGTGGGGTGGAGGTTCATCGCGATTTCGCCATCCGGGGATGATGATAGTGCCCGCCTCGCCAAGCGCTTCATGGCCCGCGTCTGCGGTAACTGCAATGCCGCCCAGCGCGCGCATTGGGCCTTGGTCTACCGCGACTACGCAGTGTCGATACCAGGCGAAGTCGAACTCCGGCCGTGGGAGCGCGAAGATCTCGATGGCAATGCCGAATTCAAACGTACAAAGCCCGTCGTAAGCCAAAATGGCTACCAAACCAGGAAACTCATTCATTTGGCGGAAAATTCCCACTGGCTGTCGAGTTGGCCACTGTAGCGCACTCATCGAAGCGCCTAAAGTGACCAAACTCAATTCTGCGAGGAACGACGATGACCAGCTTGATCAGCCAAATCCCACCCGCCAGTGCCGACGAAGCCGTTGCCCATTTCAGTCACCGCTTGCGCTTTGAAACAGACTGTTCCGACGTCCACTACAGCCAGCAGAACGGCCAGGTCGACTACGTATTGGTTGATGTGCGCGGTACCGCTGCCTTCGCCAATGGCCACGTTCCAGGCGCCGTCAATCTACCTACAAAAACCATCACCTCCGAGCGCCTGGCCGAGTTTCCTGCCGATAGCCTGTTTGTCGTCTACTGTGCCGGCCCTCACTGTAACGGTGTGCACCGGGCAGCTGCACGAATAGCTCAGCTCGGTTATGCGGTGAAGGAAATGATCGGTGGTGTCACCGGCTGGCTCGATGAAGGCCTTAGCCTCTCGAATACCGACATTGTGCAGAGCACCTCCACTTCGATCTCCTGCGCGTGCTGACCTCAGGCTCGGCAGTTCGCGCAGCCGCTGCGACCGATGTCCCTGTACTGATCGAACTGATGCGCGCTTTGGCAGCATTCGAAGACTACCTGGATAATTTCAGAGTGGATGAGCAAAGCCTGCTGGCGCGCGCCTTTGGGCGCGAGGTGGTCGGCGAACTTCGCCACTATCACCGGATGAGTGTGTCATCCATCCTCATCTGATCGCCAGGTCAGTACCTTCCGGGTTCGCGGCAATGATTGCCCGGTTCGACGAGCTCGCAGCATCGCGCTTGGCTTAGCCTCAAGGTCGCAAGAAATAGGCAACAACCCGCGCGGATCGGGCAACTTTTGAAAGTCGCTCCAACACATACTGAATCGGGTAGTCCCAGCCCACCTCATTGCTCGGGTTTCTGCAAACACAGTGGACCGTAAGCCCCATGAACAACCTTGACCTCCAAGTAGTCCAGCAAGGGCAGCAGTGGCTTGAACAGGGGCAGTGCGTGTGGCTTTGCACTGTTCTTTCTACGTTTGGCTCTGCGCCACGGGGGCCAGGGGCAATGCTGGTTGCGCTGGCCAGTGGAAGTTTTTGCGGGTCCCTTTCAGGCGGTTGTGTCGAGGACGACTTCCTCGAGCGTCTTGCGCGTGACGAGTTCGGGCCCGACAACCAAATCGTTCGATATGGCGAAGGAGGTCTGGCGCCTTCAATGGAGCTGCCGTGTGGAGGCGTCCTTGACGTACTCGTTGAGCAGTTCGGCCCCGGCTGTCAGTCACTCGAGCACTTTTCCTCGATGTTGCACGCGCTGCAAGGCCAGCAACGGATCATCCGTAACGTTTCTCTGGTCAGCGACGACCGTGCACTCGACACCTCTTCTGCGCAGGGTCAAACCGTCGAAGTATTCGACCAGCAGGTCGCCATTCGCATTGGCGCAGCGCGGCGGCTATTGATAGCGGGGCTGTCGCCTGTGGCAGAATTTTGCGCAAGTTTCGCCGTGTCATTGGGCTATGAAGTCATTGTCTGTGATCCGCGCACCGAGCTGCTCCACAGGTTTCACGTGGAAGGGGTGAAAGTCATCGAGCAACTACCCGCGGTCTTCATCGCCAAGGGTGGCTGCCACGCGGGCACCGCCGTTGTCGCGCTCACCCACGACCCACGCCTGGATGATCTGACGTTACTTGAAGCGGTGCGAACGCCCGCGTTCTATATCGGCGCCATGGGCTCACGACGTACCAGCGAAAAGCGCCTTGAACGCGTTCGCCGCATCGGCGCTCTGGACGATCGGGCAATTAGCCGTATCAGCGCACCGGTAGGCTTGAGCCTGGGAAGCAAGACACCGGCGGAGATTGCCCTGGCTGTAATGGCTGACATCGTTCGTGTGAGTAATGGCATCTCCCGGGACTCGCTCTGAGCCATTATCCCTGCCGTGCAGCGACTGGTGATCCCCAAGCTTTTGCAGGCGAGTGGGTCAGGAATTTTCAGCGGCGCAACAGGAGCGCCATGGAAGGTCATAATGGAGCGCTTGAGCCTGCGCGTGTCTGAAGCCCGCCCTTGGCGGGCATCTGGATTCATTTCAAGCAACCAGGCGCTGTACCGCTGCAATCGCATCTCCATGCTCCAGCTCTGCCTTGCGTAACTCGTACGCTGTTTGCAGGTTGAGCCAGAACTCTGCAGTGGTATCCAGGCAGACGGCCAAGCGCAAGGCCATGTCAGCCGATACGCCACCACGCTCAAGCAGAATGTTATTCACGGTCGGCGTAGACACGCCTAAAGCACGGGCCAGAGCAGCGGCACTGAAGCCCATTTCGTGCTGGAAATCCTCGCGAAGAATCTCGCCGGGATGTATGGGACGCATGCCATTCTTGAACATGATGCACCTCAGTGATAGTCGACAATCTCAACGTGTTCAGGGCCGTTCTGGGTCCATATGAAGCATACCCGCCACTGCATGTTGATGGTGATGCTATGCTGGCCGGCTCTGTCACCTTCCAAGGTGTGAAGCCGGTTTCCGGGCGGTGAGCGCAAGTCTCGAAGCTCTTTCGCAGCATGCAGTGCGGCCAGTTTACGCTCCGCGACTGACTTGATGTCTGCCCAGCGCCTTGTCCTGCCGGTGGTGAAAAGTGCTTCCGTATCGGCGCATGCAAAGCTTCGAATCATGGATTGAACGCTTAACGTTATTCGTTAAGAGTGAGCATACGCCTTTCAACGCCGTATTCAACTCATTGTTGAACAGGGTGTCCGGCAATCATTCGAGCAACTATTTCGAGATGGGTTTCGGCGATACTTTCTAGCGAGGTGGCGATGAAACAGCTCCGCTCATGCTCACTGAGGCCATTACCTAACCACGACAAACCCTCTCAAAACCTGTTCAAAGGAATCTTTAGGCTGCACAACCCGCTTTCATCGGCAGGGGGCAGATTCCCAGCGCGGATATTCACCTGGATCGCCGGCAGCAACAGCGCCGGGACCGACAGGCTGACATCGCGGGCTGTGCGCATGCGTACGAACGATTCAAGATCGGACGCGTCACCGACATGAATGTTGTTCGCGCGCTGCTCGGCAACGGTGGTGATCCAGGACGCTTCCCTGTCGGCAGGAGGATAGTCGTGGCACATGAACAGTGTGGTCTGGGGGGGCAGGCTCAGCAGCCGTTTGATCGAGCCATACATCTGTACGGCGTCCCCGCCGGGGAAATCGCATCGGGCAGTGCCGACATCCGGCATGAACAGCGTATCGCCGACGAAGACCTGTGTATCCCCAACTCGATAGGCGACGTCCGCAGGCGTATGGCCAGGCACGTGCAGAACCTGCACCGGTATGTTGCCGATGTGGAAGATCTCATACGCTTCGAACAGCGTGTCGAACTGAGAGCCATCCAGCAGGAAGTCGGGTTCGAGGTTGTAGATATCCCGAAACGCGCCCTGCACGACGGTGATCTGCGCACCGATGCCGATCTTGCCGCCTCGCTTGGCTTTGAGGTAAGCGCTGGCCGAGAGGTGATCGGCATGGGCGTGTGTTTCCAGTAGCCACTGCACCTGCAACCCATGGCTGTCCACGAAGGCGACGATGCGGTCCGCGCTATCGGTGCGGATCCGCCCGGCTTTGGCATCGTAATCCAGCACCGGATCCACGATTGCACATGCCCCCCCTGACGCTTCGAAAATGACATAGCTCACCGTCGAGGTGGCGGTGTCGTAGAAACCTTCTATCTGGGCAGTCATCGGGCAACCTCTTCGATTCACGTCATTACACTATATTGAAACATATACTATTCAATCGTAGACTGTCGACCGGTCAACCATCGGGGCTTTCCATGACTGCTCAATTGTCCACCGAAGAAATCGGTCTGTTGCGCGATTCCGCGTCCAAGGCGTGTGCCTTGCTCAAGGCCTTGGCGAACGAAGACCGTCTGTTGCTGCTGTGCCAATTGACCCAGGGCGAGCGAAACGTCGGGGAATTGGAGGCACTGTCCGGGATCAGGCAGCCGACGTTGTCGCAGCAGTTGGGTGTGCTGCGCGACGAAGGAATGGTCAACACCCGCAGAATGGGCAAGTACATCTACTACTCGTTGGCCAGCTTCGAGGTGGTTTCGCTGATGCAGACCTTGTCGGGACTTTACTGTGGCCAGGCG
>Ga0265798_10005497_pt1 | contig 16998 bp, 18 predicted proteins | sample P3T30metagenome_FD_192430 | JGI IMG/M metagenome (GOLD analysis project Ga0265798, IMG submission 192430) | Plant litter microbial communities from East Loma Ridge, Irvine, California - P3 T30 | ecosystem: Environmental > Terrestrial > Plant litter > Unclassified | place: USA: California... | reverse complement strand
CCGTAAATAACAAAAAACCAGTCGTTGCGCTCGAAGGGCCGTGGGCTGGGCCGCACGTGGTGCGAGCGGTGCAGCACCCACAGCGGCCCATGCTGCACATACTTGTGCATGAACCACGCCCAAAACTCCATGAAGGCGAAGGTGCCGAGGACAATAAGTAGATTAGTCATTAGCAGTTAACTACTGGCTGTTAGCGTTTCCTGTCCAGTGCTGCTTTCAAAAAAAGCTAACAGCTAGCGGCCAAAAGCCAACAGCTAAAAAAATAACTACCAGTCTATCTTCTCTTTGTTCAGAAAGGCAGCAATGCCCCGGCGGTAGTCGTCGGCGGCGCGGGCGTCGGCGTTGCGCTCGGCAGCGTAGCGCAGGCCCTCCTCAAGGCTCAGGGCGGGCAAGTGGGCCAACAACTCTTTGGTCATTTCCATGCTGTTGCCCGAGTTTTCGCGCACCAAGCGTAGCGCGTACTCGCGCACCGCATCGGCCAACTCGTCTTGGTCTACCAGGAAGGTAATCAGGCCGTAGTCAAGCGCTTGCTGAGCCGTGAAGATGTCACCACTGAGCAGCAGCTGCTTGGCGCGGGTTTCGCCGAGGCGACGCACCAAGAATACGCTCACGATGGCCGGCAGGAAGCCAATCTTCACTTCTGTGAAGCCAAACTTGGCTTCGGGCACGGCGAAGGTAAAATCGCAGAGCGCGGCCAGGCCGCAGCCGCCCGCTAGGGCGTGGCCCTGCACCTGCCCGATTACCACTTTCTTGAGGGTATAAATCTGGTGAAACAGCTGCATAAGGTGCGTACTGTCAGCCAGGTTTTCCTGATAAGTATTGGCCTGTAGCTCTTGTAGATACTTGATGTCGGCACCAGCGCAGAACACCTCGCCGCTAGCGCGCAAGATGATAACCTTAACGTCGTCGTCGGCTTCGGCGGTCTCGAAGGCTTGCTTTAGCTCGGTCACCACGTCGGCGCTGAGGGCATTGCGCTTGGCGGGGCGATTGAGCGTGATATACGCCAAGCGGCCGTCGACTTCATACTGCAAAAAGCGCAGCGCCAGTAATTCTTGGGTCGGATAATTTTCCATAATAATTAAATACGACGAAAAGTAATAAGCAGATGATGAGCGTAAATCCAGCCATGCGCAATATACTCGCCGCACGCCAACGCACCTACATCTACCCTAGGGCAATCGGCCCAGCACAAGTTCCCGAGGGCGCTCAATGCTTGAGCGTCAAGGTGTAGCTAAAGGCGCCCTGCTCGTTCACGTCCCAGGTGCGGAAGCCGGCCGCTCGCAGGGTGGAATCTTGGCGAGCAATGTACCAGCGCTGGCAGGAAGAATCGAACACCACCTGCGCCCGCGGGCCAAAATGCGCGGTCAGTCCATCGGGATAAACACGAGCGTTGCGGCGCAGCACTATAATATCGGCTGGCACTAGCGGAGCCCCGCCCGCGGCTAGGCGCCGAAGCCGACCACTTACGAAAGCTACGCGCAGACCGCGCCAGCTGGCCAGCACTACCGGCGCGGGCGGGTAGCGCCGCGCCGCATCGGCCGGGTCAGCAGCCCCAACCACCTGGGCCGGCACGGCCGCTCCGTGCCAGCCCACACGATAGCGCGGCTGGCGCACGCGGCGCAGTATTAAGCTGGGCTTGAGGCGGTAGGTGCGCTCGGTTTCGGAGAGCGGGAGCGAATCGGCCATCACGAACTCGGGCGCGGCGCCTTGCCAGAAACCCACCACTGAGCGCCGCGGAATACTGTACACCACAAACTCGCGCACGGGTGCCACCTCGGTTGCCTCGGCCACCCGGCTGCCAGCATACAGCGCCAGCAGGGCTAGCCCGCCACTCACCCAAGTCAGCCGCCGCGTGGCGAAAAATGCGCACACGGCCCCAATGAGCAGAAAAATGAGTAGCGTCTGGGTTTGGTTGAGGTGCACGCTACCCACCACCGCCCCCGGCAGCAGCTGGCCAATGAGAAAAATATACTTGTTGAAGGCCCAGATAAGACTTTGGAATACCCAGCCCACGGCCCTAGGTGCCCAATCGAGCGCCGGCAGCCACAAAGCGGGCAGGGCCACGAGTCCTTTCACCAGCAGCAGTACCACACCCACGTACACCGCAATGCTCGAAATAGGCACCGCGATAAGATTGGACAACAGAAAATTGAACGGGAACTGGTGGAAATAATACAGTCCCAGCGGGAAGGTGGCAATTTGCGCTGCAATGGAAAGTGCCGTGAGCTGCCAGGCTGCGTCGGCGAGCCACGCGCCAGCGCGCCCTAGGCGCTGCCGGGCCGGGCTATGCCAACTGCGCTGGTAGTCGAGCACCCAGTTGCGCACATCGAGCCAGCGCACGATGCGCGGCTGCAGATACACAATGCTGACCACCGCCAGGAAGGAGAGCTGAAACCCTACGTCGCAGAGCAGGTAGGGATTGTAGAGGAGCAAGCCACAGGCCGCGGCACTGAGGGTGTTGAACAAGCTGCTTTGGCGCTCCCAGGCCTGGCCTACTATCACGAGAGTAAACATGACGGTGGCGCGCAGCACCGACGCCGAAAGCCCCGTCAGGAAGGCGTAGCTCCAGATGAGAGCCAGCCCCAGGCCCGCCGTGAGCAGGCGGCGCCGCAGCGCCGAGCTGCCCAGCGGCAGGCGCGCCAGCAGCCATTGCAATGCCGCAAACAGCAGTCCCACCTGCAAGCCCGACACCGCCATGATGTGCGTGGTGCCCGTGTTAGCGTAGGCCTGCTTGGTGGCCGTGTCAATGTCATCGCGAAAGCCCAACACCAGGGCGGTACCTAGGGCATACTCGGGCGGACTTTTGACATAGCGCCGAAACACGCCATCGAGCACAGCCGCCGCGCGCTGGCTGAGTGCCACTACGGCGCTCAGCGGTGCCTGGCCTAGCACCCGGTACTGGCCCTGATGCACAAACTGCGCGTGATACACCTGGTGATACTGCAGGTAGCGGCGGTAGTCAAACTCGCCGAGGTTGGCGGGGCCTTTGCTCGGTTCGGGCGTGCCCTGCACCAGCCACACCTCACCGTAGCGCGGGGCCGGCACGGCGGCGGTGGTTTCGTGGCGCGGCAGGCTCACGCGGATGCCGCCCGTAGCGGCTTGCCAGCGCCCCGCCACCCGCACGGCCTGCACCCGCAGCGTGGTGGCAAAGGTGTTGGCCCGCACCACGGGCGCCTCATCTACAGTGGCGCGGTAATACTCGATACGTGGCGCAAAGCGCCCTAGGTGGTCGGCGCGGCGGCTTTCGGTGGCGCCCTGCACGCGGGCAAAGCCCAACGCGGCCACCGCCAGCAAGCCAAGCAGGCCCGCCGCATCAGTGGCCCCAGGCGTGGGCTGGCGTTGGCTCCAGTACCACAGCAGCAAGTAGGCGCCTACCAGCCCCGCTGCCCACGGCGCGGCACTGCCGACCCAGCCCTGCCCTAGGTAGAGGTAGGCCACAATGCCCATCATAAAGGCCAGCGCCACGCGCAAGAAGGGAGCCGAAGACCAGTTAATCATAAAGTGAGCCACGTGAACAGCTCCGCAATATAACTGGCCAGCTTAGCCTAACACCATCTTATAGTGCTGGATATCGCATTCCTCAAACATATCGCCTACCTTCCGAAAGCCGGTGCGCTCGTAGAGCGGAATGGCGCGCAGCTGCGCGTGCAGGTACACCTGGGCCGCGTCGGGGGCCTCGGCGTGCACGTCGGCCAGCACGGCTTGCACCAGCGCGGTGCCTACGCCCTGGTTGCGAAACTCGTCTAGCACGGCGAAGCGCTCTAGCTTCACGCCCTTGTCGGTGGGGCGCCAGCGGGCGGCGCCGGCGGGCTGGCCGTCTACACGAACTAGGTAGTGGCGGGTGGTGGCTTGGCGGTCATGCTGGTCGTACTCGTCGTCGGCGGGCACGCCTTGCCCTTGCACAAACACTTTTTCGCGGATGGTGAAGGCGGCGTCGAGGTCACGCAGGTCAGATACTTTGCTGGCAGTAGTCATGGCTAGAAACGGTAGTGGGTTACCTAGGCGCAAATATCCGGGCTAGGTTGTGCACCTAGGTAGTAGGAAGCATTGGCAACCTCGCACTATTTTACTCTCTATGAACGACGCTTCGCCCATTCCGCTGCACCAGCCACAGTCGTTTATTCCGACATTTTTTGAGCCCGACCCAGCTTTACAAAGCTTGCTTAGTGGCCAGCCCGAGCAGTTTTTCATCTTGCGCGTCGAAGATATGTACCGCCACCTGCACGGGCCAGTACCGCCCGTGCGCTCGCTGGCGCACAGCGCGTTGTTTATCACTTCGGGCGAGGCGCGGATGACCATTGGCTACGACCACTACGTGGCACAAACCAATGACCTGCTACTAGTGCCCGCCGGCCAAATCTACTCCTTTCGCCCCGACGACGTGAACACGGGCTACTTGCTGCATGTGCACCCCGACCTACTGCTTGGCGCTGGGGTTGGCGAGTTTGAGTTTTTGACGGGCTGGGGCCAGCCGCTTATTCACTTTGGCGCGGCCGAAGCCGGTTTTGTCCAAGTGCTGCTGCAGCGGCTGCTGGCTGCCTATGGGCAAGCAGGCCTAGGGGCCCTGCCTTTGCTGCGGGCGTATTTAGCCGCCTTGTTCACAGAAGCGGACTATGCGTATCGGCCGCTCTCGAGCACTGGTACTTCGGCAGCCGCTTCGCTGGCGCACGCCTTCAAACAGCTGCTGAGCCAGCGCATTCGGCAGCTACACCGAGTGGCGGCGTATGCTGACTTATTGCACGTAACGCCCAACCACCTCAACAAAGCGGTAAAATCTATCACCGGCAAATCGCCTACCACCTGGATTGACGAGGCCCTGGTACTTGAAGCCAAGTCGCTGCTGTTTCAGACCACGCTGCCCGTGGCCGAGGTGGCGGCCCTGGTGGGCATAGCCGATGCCTCGTACTTCAGTCGCTTGTTCAAGAAGGTAGAGGGCCACCCGCCCAGCGCGCTACGGCGGCTGGGGGTTCGGACTGGCCTTTGAGACTGATTGATTGAAACGTCCTACTATCGGCTTGCTTTATCCTAGCCAGTACCCTAGGGCCGGTTAGACCTTTGTCGCAGCTTTTTACCCTAAGCTTGCTGCCTCATGATTCTTTCCATTGCTCCAGCGTTTGCCTGGCCAGATGCGCTGACTGCTACCTTGGTTTTTCTAATTTTCTGCCTGCTGGCCTCGCTACTAGCAGAGCCGCGCCGCCAACAGGCAATGGCCATTTTGGTGGCGGGTGCCAGCGGGGTTTACTTCAACGGCGGCCTAGGTACCTGGGAATACGCGTTTGCGGGGATAGTGCTGCTAGTGGCTTATGGCGGCCTGCGCTCTTACGCGTTGCTGGGCATGGGCTGGCTGCTGCACACTGGCTGGGATGTACTGCATCACTTCTATGGCACGCCCATTATCGCGCTCGTGCCGCTGTCGTCGGCACAGTGCGCGCTGTGCGACGCGCTGATTGCCGGCTGGTTTTTTGGGGGCGCTCCTTCCATATACGCGCTAGCTGCCCGGCTAACTAAGCGACCAGCCCCTCAACGCTAAGTCTCAGCACGATGTACTCTTTCGTTCTTACGCTGCACTCCTGGAACCGCTGGGCCGTGCTGCTGGCGCTGCTCACGGCCCTAGGGCTTGCCTACCGTGGCTGGCTGGGTGGCCTTCCCTACCAGCGAGCCGACCGCCTGGCGGGCAGTGTGCTCACCGGGCTGTTGCACCTGCAGCTTCTGCTCGGCCTCACGCTGTACTTTGGCCTCAGCCCCTGGACCAAAATGGCCGCCGCCAACCGCTCGGCAGCCTGGCACGACCCCACGCTGCGCTTTTGGTCTGTCACGCACATCAGCTTGATGCTCACGGCTATCGTGGTGGCCCAAATTGGCCAGAGCATTGCCAAGCGCGCGGCTATCGATGCGGCCCGGCACCGCTGGACGGCCCTGGGCTACTCCGTTGCGACTGGGTTGCTCTTGCTAGGAATCCCATTTGCTTCGCGGCCGTGGTTTCGGGTTTAATTTTACGCTTAGCTTATAAACCAACTATTTAGCAATGAATTTACTACTATCTGCCCTAGGTCGCCTGCGGCTCATCAGTATCCTAGAAGGTCTTTCACTGCTGGTGCTACTGGGGGTGGCCATGCCCCTAAAATACCTGGCTGGGCAGCCGCTGGCGGTGCGCTGGGTGGGGCTGGCGCACGGCGTTTTATTTGTGTCCTACGTGCTGCTGCTGGTGCAAAATGCCATTGAGCTGCGCTGGTCCATGCGCAAGGTTGGCTTGGCACTGCTGCTGTCGGTGGTGCCGTTTGGGGCGTTTTATGCCGAGCGGCATTTATTTCAGGACTAGCCGCTTGCCGCTAGCTGAGTAGCTAGCGCAAAAGCCCACAGAAAAGCCCCGGCGGAGTTGGCCGGGGCTTTTTCTTGTTTACAGCGCCTGCTCGTGGTTGACAGGCAGTTCAGTTTCGGGTAAGTCGTAATTACGGTCGTCGGGGTGGCGGCGGTCGCGGGAGCCGTTGCTCTGGCGGTCATTCCGCTCGCTGCGGTCACGGTCGTAGCCCTCGCGGCGGCGCTGCTTGTTCTCGGCCTCGCGGCGCTGCTCGGCCACATCGAATTTGTCGTAGGCCTGCACAATTTCTTTTACCAAGCGGTGGCGCACCACGTCGTCGGCCGTCATTTCGACAAAGCCAATGCCGGGCACATCGCGCAGAATGTCAAGCGCCTGCATCAGGCCCGATTTCTGGCGGGTGGGCAGGTCAATCTGGCTGCGGTCGCCGTTTACCATCACCTTGGCCGAGGGGCCCATGCGGGTCAGGAACATCTTTATCTGGCTCGGCGTGGTGTTCTGGGCCTCGTCGAGTAGCACAAAGGCGTTGTTGAGTGTGCGGCCGCGCATGTAGGCCAGCGGGGCGATTTCGATAATCTTGTTTTCCTGGTAAAATTTCAGCTTTTCGGCCGGAATCATGTCTTCCAGGGCGTCGTAGATAGGGCGCAGGTAGGGGTCTACTTTCTCCTTCATATCGCCGGGCAAGAAGCCCAGGCTTTCGCCCGCCTCCACTACGGGGCGCGAGATGATGATTTTCTTAACTTCTTTGTTCTTAAGCGCTCGCACAGCCAGCGCTACCGAAATGTACGTTTTGCCGGTGCCCGCCGGGCCCAGCGTGAAGGTGAGGTCGTGCTTCATGACGGCGTCTACCAGCTTTTGCTGGTTGGGCGTTTTGGCCTTGATAACGCCGCCTTTGGCCCCAAACAGGATAACATCGGGGGAAGCGGCCAGCACGCGGCCTTCAGCTTCTTCCGAAGTAGCCGAGAGGTGCAGGTTCACGTCGCGGTCCGTTACGACTCCGTATTGGTGGTAGTGCTCAATGAGTGAGCTCAGGATATCGTTGACCCGGGTGATAGCCTCGGCTGGGCCTTGCACTTTGATTTCGTTGCCGCGCGACACAATTTTGGAGCCTGGGAAGGCGGCCGCAATGCGACGGATATTCTGATTGTCAGCCCCTAGGAAATCGACCAGGGAGACATTTTCGAGGGTGATGACTTTTTCGACCAAGCGCGTAAAGCAGGGGGATAGGGAAAGAGAAAGGCAACCAACGTTGGAGCCTGAGTAGCAGGCAGTGCCCGGTTGGCACTGTGTTTACTACCGACCCGGCCGGGCGGGCGGGGGCGGATTACCCCTACAACGGAACTACTTTTGCAGCCGTTCCAGCCCGGCGGCTGGTGACCAAACAATACTACGAAAAAACCGGCAACTGCGGCATGGGCGTACTAACGCTACTAACGGATTTTGGCTACCGCGACCACTACGTGGCTGCGCTCAAGGCCCGTTTGCTGCACCTGGCTCCTACCCTGCCGGTGCTCGATATTACCCACGGCGTCGAGCCCTACAATATTGCGCACGCGGTGCACGTGCTGCGGGCCGTGTTTCGGGATTTTCCGGTGGGCACTACCCACCTCATTGCCGTTAGCGACTACGGCGCCAGCCCAACTGGGGCCGTGGCCACGCCCGCCTGGCACGCCGCCCAGCACCAGGGCCACTACTTTGTGGCCGCCGACAATGGCGTGCTGGCCCTGCTCTGCGATGGGGTGCCCGAGCGGCTCGTGCGCCTGCGTGAGGCCGCCCCCGGCCCTGCGGCCAACCTAGGTAGCAAAGCCAGTGCCTTGCTGCCGCCCCCGGCCTTCAACCCCACGCGCAACGTGCTAGCGCCAGCCGCAGTGCATTTGGCCCTCGGCAAATCGCTTGACAAGTTGGGGTCGCCCACCACCGAGCTTTACTCGCTCACCAACCGGCAGGTGCGCCTGCAAGACAACCGCATTACGGGCCACGTAGTGCACGTAGACCACTACGGCAACCTGATTACCAATATCTCGCGCGAAGCGGTGGAAGTGACGGGCCGCGACCGGTCACCCATCATCAGGTTTGGCCGCGAAACCGTGCGTGAGCTGCGGCCGCACTTTGCCGCAGCCCCGCCCGGCGAAATCGTGTGCGCCTTCAACCCCCAGGGCTGCCTCTGCATTGCTATCAACCAGGGGCACGCCAGCGAGCTGTTGGGCATGTACTTCGACTCGCAGGTAGATGTGTGGTTCGACGCCGAAAGCAAAGCGGATGCCCTAGTGGGCTAGCCGCCCCTAAAGAAAAAGCAGGTAGGAGCAAGCCGACTCTACGGGGCTTGCTCCTACCTGCTTTTATGCCATGCACTAGCCGTGTAGCCGGGATTACGGCGTGGTTTTGGTGGCGTCGGCTTGAGTGCTATCGGAGGGGGTAGCCGTGACATCTACTGTTTTGTTGTCTGATACAACTTCGGCGGTTTTGCTAGGTTCGGTAGCGGTAGGCTGGCTAGAGCACGAGGCTAGCATGGCACCCAGCACGAGCGCCGGGCCAGCGAGCCACAGTGGGCGGCAGGAAAGCGGATTCATAAGTCGAAAACAAAGAAAATGATGTGGAAACACTAAATCTTACGTACTACTGCGCCAGAGGTTAGGCTCGAGGCTAGGTAGGCCCGCCGCACAAACCCCTTGGCAACCCATCTTTTAGCACGCTGCCAGCCTACTTCCTTCTTACTTGAGTTACTTAACGGCCCAACCACTAGTGGCCCTTCGCTGTACTGCTTAGCAGCTAGCGGCCAGTTGCTGCTCTACGCGTTTTTTATGTCTGATTCTGCTAATTATTTCGCCTTCTACGGCCTACCCGAAGCTTTTTTGCTCGACGAGGCGGCCCTCAAAACCAAGTATTACCAGCTCAGCCGCGAGCTGCACCCCGACTTTCATGCCCAGGATACCCCGGCGGCGCAGGCCGAGGCGCTGCGTCTCTCGACCCTGAACACCGACGCCTACCGCACCCTGCAAGACCCCGACCGGCGCATGGCTTACCTCCTAGGTATGCACGGCTTGCTCGAAGAGGGCAGTGCCCAAAACCAGCTGCCGGCCGATTTTTTGATGGAGGTAATGGAGCTGAACGAGCAGCTAATGGAGCTGGAGTTTGACCCCGATACCGAGGCCACGGCCAAGCTAGAAGCCGAAGTAAGCGCCCTGGCCGATACGCTCGATGCTGGAATTCAGCCGGTACTGGCTGGCTACGAGCAGCTGCCCCCCGACCACCGCCCTGCCGCCCTAGGTCAGGTAAAGACCTATTATTTAAAAAAACGCTACCTCTTGCGGCTTCGCCAGCAATTGGCTACCTTTGCGGCCCGCTCGTGAGCTACCGGCCAAGCGGGATAAGTTGCCTGGATGGCGGAACCGGTAGACGCGATGGTCTCAAACACCATTACCGCAAGGTGTGCCGGTTCGACTCCGGCTCCAGGTACGCAGAGCTAGTTTGATAGCTCCAAACTGCTAAACCCCCCTTTTCGGCTACGCTGAGAAGGGGGGTTTGTTCTTATTAAGACCTATCGCTACTGCCCTTTCGTGGGCTATTCGATTACCCTACTAAAAGGCCCCAAGAACCTGCGTTTTTGGGGCCTTTTAACGTCTTTTTGCGGACTGCAGAAAGTCTTCCCTGATTGCAGTTTTGTTCAAATAGAAAAGCTAATTAAGAAACCGATTACCGACGGATGAACTCATTTTGTGGTCGGCATTATTTGGCTAGCGAGTAGACTACCAGCTTATATTTCCTAAGCAATTACTCAATCTTACAGTACTTTATGAATTTTCTATACCCAGCTAGCATTTTGGGTGGATTAATGCTCTTATTAGCTCCTATGCTAGTACACGGTCAAAACAACCCTTCCCCTTTTTATCTAGGCGCTCGGGCTGGTTACAGCAGCTACACCATGGAAGGTGAGGAAGTCAAACTGCACACACAGCCCGGGTACGATGAGTTACAGCGTGACCAATGGTTCACTGCCGGAGTTATCATGCGTAAACGACTTTACGCACCGCTTTCCCTACAAGCCGAATTGAACTACTTGCGCGAAGGAGGTCATTTCAAGGGCGGCGCTTTTCTTGGTAAAACAGACTATACAATTGATTGTCTACAAATACCTCTTTTACTCGATGTAGAGCTACCAGCCACTGACCATCTTTCTGTTCATTTGCAAGGGGGTATGGCCCTAACAACAGTAGTACGCGAGGTAGAACTAGACATGGTTCACTTCGCCAGAGAGAATAACTTTAGCAACCCGACTGATTTTTTCTCGCCAGTATTTGGAGGTGAACTAGCATGGCACCAAGACCGGCATGTCTACTTTTTCAATGCGCGCTATACCTATGATTTAACTTACTATTTTCAGCGAGAATACTTAGGCACCCACTACAATGCCAAAAGCAGTGGGTTTTCACTTACTGTCGGCACGCTGTTCGGTTTCGACAATCGCAAATAGGTTATTAAAGAAGACAACGTCTCAATGATTCAGAGTAGGGCACTACATAAAAATACCCGGCCAATCGGCCGGGTATTTTTATGTAGTGCCTCTGCCTTTTGCTACTGCTTACTTCCACTCCACCGCCTTCTGCGACTTATTTTAGTTAGTCTAGCCATTCAGCAGGGGGGAATCTTCTTTCGGCTGGCTTGCAGTTGAAGTTATCATGTAATAGCCGGCAGCCGTAGGCGATAAGAGGTGCTAGCGGCGCTTACTCTGGCAAGGGCAGGCGGATGGTGAACGTGGTGCCCTGTCCTTCCTGGCTTTCCACCGCAATCTGCCCTCGGTGCCATTCCACGATGGTTTTGATGATGGACATACCTAGGCCGGTAGACTTTTCGCCGCGTAGCCCCACACGCTGCGCGGTCGTAAACCGCTCGAACAGCCCGGCTTGCAGCGCGGTCGGAATGCCGATGCCATTGTCTGCAACGGTAACCAGCACATGCGCCGGGTGCTGGCTGATGGTCATGCGAACTTGCCCCCCGTCGGGCGTAAACTTGAGCGAGTTGCTAATGAGATTATTAATAACCTGCAAGAACTTATTGGTGTCTATATCAGCGTAGATGCTCGGGTGCGACGACTCGAAGTGGAACTGCTGGCCCGTGGCGTGCTGGCGCTGGCGGTAGTTGTCAAACACTACCTCAAGCCACGCGGCTAGGTCGATGCGCAGCAGGTTGAGCTCGATGCTGATAGAATCCAGAAATTCCTGCGCCACAAAGTCGCGAATCAAGTCAATGCCTTCGCGGCAAGACGCCCGCATAGTATCCAGCATTTGGTTGAGCTCGAGGTCGGCCAGCGGGGTTACTTTTTCGGTTAAGTAATCTGATAGTTGCTCGGCAAGCATCAGCGGGCTAGCCAGGTCGTGGGAAAGAATTTCGAGCATGGAATTCTTCTTTGCCTGGTAGCGCTGGGCGTGGTTGACGACGGCCTGCCGCACCGTCATGTCCTCCACGTGCCCGCTCACGAGTAGCTCGCCTGCCTCGCCAGCAGGCCGGTAGCAGCTAGCCGTCAGGCTCAGCCAGCGGGTGCTGCCATCGGGGCGCAGTAGCCGCAGCTGGATGTCCTGGATAGCCTCGCCCCCAGTAACCCGCGCCAGGAGGGCGTGCAGATAGGGGCGGTCGTCGGGGTGCAGGGCAGCCCACCAAGCGGGCAGTTCCTCATTTACTTGGTTCTCGTGCCCCCCTAGCAAGCGGGCATAAGCTGAGCTCACGTACAGCACCCGGCCATCAGAAGGGCGGTAGCAAAAGTAGATGAGCGGGCTATGGGCAGTTAGAGAGGCAAAAAAAGCTGAAAAATCCATCACACACGCAGCCGCAGGTTTGCTCAACTGGGAAGAGCTAACAAATGAAGTACCCGCTTGTGGGCTAGGTACTGGTTGCGCGTATCGTACGTAAGATTAGGCAGAAGCGGGCAAGCTCAAGGCCGAGCAAGCCAGACCAGTTGGCTGGATAGTTCTAGCTCAACTTCTTGCCAAAACCCCTGCTGCCCCCACTCTCAAACCTTTACTTAAATTGCTCAATCGATTTTTATCAATCCGCTATTCTATCAGCCAGCAACTTCTTAATTAGAGCTTCTGCCGGGCTTTCATTAGTTGCCACATCCAGGCCTGCCTCCTCCTAGCTCGCGTCGCCCACCAGCCGCTAAGGCTTTTCCAACGCCTATTATTTTTTTTTATGGAGCAACGCAGTCTAGCACTCCCGACGCAGGTATCAGCGACTTTTGATAAGGTCTTTTTTTCGAAAGAAGAGAAGAACGTTGCGTGCATCAACGCCCCAGCATGTGCAACCAAAATAGCCAGTTCCTACTCCTCTACTTGCACCTCCCCAGCTTTTATGCACTACTATCCTTCCTGCTGCGCGCTTGCTGTAGTAATAGCTGTTGGCACTGCGAGCTGCCAACGGGCGAACGTGGCCCCTGCCGCCGGCCAGGGCATTGTGGGCGAGTGGCACTGGACCTCCAGCATTGGGGGGTTTACGGGCAAGCAGACCCTTACGCCGGCTTCGACGGGCTCAGCTGAAACATGGATACTCAGAGCGGATAGCACGTACCAACGGCGCACTATGCAGCTGGGCGGCGCGCAAGTAACGGAGACGGGCACCTTTTCGCTCGGGTCAGTCAGGAGCATCTATTCTGGCCAGCCGGCGCGGGCGCTCACCCTGCGCGGCGCACGGTCTCAAACGTTCGTTATTCAAGAATTGACCTCGCGCCTAGTTGTAGCGGATAACTACTACGACGGGTTTGGGCATACTTACGAGCGCTAAAACCTGCCAGGATGGTTCTTTCCCTCAGCAAAACGGCCTTGCTACCCCGCTCCTCGTTTTGATGGCACCAGGCACGTTTAGTTTAGGGGTACCTAGGAGCGCTCGCCAACGTGCGGGCCGGAGGCGTGCGAGTAGTCAGCACCGGGCACTGCTCTGCGCTATCAAGGGCACCTAGTTGGCCTTTGCCAGCACAGCTCCAACGCCACCCTCAGTCGGCACCACTATTCGCGTTTTGTTGCGTCATTTGGCATCTGGTTTTCTGGCGATTGGCTACTCGTACCCGGTAGTGCTTTTATGACCATCATCCTACTTACGCTCATGCTGCTAGGCGGGCTGTTGTTGCCCCTAGGTGGCTGGGCCCAGGCCGCGTATCTTACGCCCGCACCCAGCGATTTTACCCTGCTAAACTTCCGGTTTGTGAGCGGCGAAACGCTGCCTGCGCTGCGCCAGCACTACACCACCGCAGGGCAACCTAGACGCGCCAAAGCTGGCCACGTCACCACTGCGGTGCTCCTCGTGCACGGCATTACAAGCGCGGGCTTAGGTCTCTCGCTGGTGCACGACACCATCATAAACGGCCGCGGCGACACGCTCAGCGTCGAGAGCCAGTCGGGTATAAGTACTACGTTTACTATCACGCTGCTGGGCGCCTAGGTTCCTAGCCACTACTACTTATACTTATGCGCCGTTTTGGATGTCTGTTCTATTTTTCACTGCTTCACGCACTGTTGGCGGTGGGGCAGACCGTGCCCTACGGCCACAACTCGGCCGCTGGCCACTACCAAGCGGTGCGCGGCGTGCGGCTCTACTACGAGACCTACGGCGCGGGGCCGCCGCTGCTCCTCATTCACGGCAACGGGGGCAGCATCCAGGATTTCAAGCAAACTATTCCCTACTTCGCCAAGCACTACCGCGTGCTTGCGGTGGACAGCCGCGCCCACGGCCTATCGGTAGACCGGGGCGACTCGCTGAGTTTCGAGATGATGGCCGACGACTTCGCGGCCCTGCTCACCAGCCTGCGCCTCGACTCGGCCTACGTGCTGGGCTGGAGCGATGGCGGCATCAATGCGGTGGCCCTGGCCCTGCGCCACCCCAAGAAGGTGAAGCGCTTGGCCGCCACCGGCGCCAACTTCTCGCCCGACTCGACGGCCCTCACGCCCGCGCTGTGGCGCCAGCAGCAACGCAACTACCAAGAAAATAAAGGCAAACCCAGAACCAACCTCAAGCAGCAGAATGACTGGAAAGTGTTCACGCTCGACGTGTTTCAGCCCAACATTCCGCTGCCTAGGTTGCGCCAGGTGGCAGCCCCAGCCTTCATCATTGCCGGCGACCGCGACCTGATTACGCTGGAACATACCGTGGCCATCTACCGCCACCTGCGCCTCGCCTGGCTCTGGATAGTACCCGACAGCGGGCACGCCACCTTGCAAGAGCACGCCGACGAGTTCAACCGCAAAGTGGACGCTTTCTTCCGGGCGAAGGCCATTTCGAGCGCTCCACATTAGGAAAACTGCTCCAAAAAACGTCCGTCATGCTCATCTGGCATCCGCTTGCCGAAGCATCTCTACCGCTTCCTTAAACGGGACGGTAGAGATGCTTCGGCAAGCGGACGCCAGATGAGCATGACGGACGTTTTTTGGTTACCCTTTGCTAACGACTAGCAGAACCTACTCCCGCGTCAGCACCACCAGCACAATCACCTGGCCGGGGTCTTTGGGCGAGAGCTTATTCTCGAAGCTGTCTAGCTCGTAGCCTTTGGCCAGCCATTCCTTTACTTCCGGGAAAGTAAGCAGCTCCGTTTTAGAAAAGGGAACGGGCTTCGTCTTCTGGCCCTTTTTCGACCCTTCGGAAAAGAAGGTCAAAATTTTGGTGGCCGGCATTGTTTCTTCAGACATAGAATTGTGGATAAGTCAGTTAATCAATGTGGATAACCCACCGTTACCAGGTGGCGCGTTACAAATTGCGCAGCCAAGTAGCGCGGGCGGCCAACTGCTCGGGCGTGGCGGTGGGGTCGGGCGCGAAGTAGTAGGGCTGAATTTCCTCTGCCGATGCCAACTTGACGGGCACCTCCTTGGGTGCGGCCGTGCCGCGGCGAATGCGCAGCCCTAGGATGGTGCCCGGCGTGCGGGCAGCCATGCGGCTCTTGCTGAGGCCGGCATAGGCGGGGCCCACCACGGGCACGTCGCCCACGGCCAGCAGCTCATCGCCGGGCATAATGCCGGCGGCTTGCATGGCGGGGCTAGGTTGCTTAATAAACACGCTGCCGTCTTCGTGGCGGTCGTAGGCCACGGCGCCCAGGCTGGCGAGCTGGTGGCCGGTGTGGTGCGCCGCTTCGTAGCGAATTCCGATGCGCCCTAGGTACTGCTGCAAGGGCAGCGGCTCGGCGCCCTGCACGTACTTCTTAAAGAAATCACCAATCTCCGGATAGGTCAGGGCGGTGAAATCCTGAAAGAAATTTTGCTCGCTGATGGGGTGGTCGGGACCGTACTTTTTGGCTAGCTGCAAGAGTACGTCGCGCAGGCCGCGGGTGCCGTGGCTCAGTTCCAGCAGGCGCAGGTCGAGCATAGTGGCGGTGAGAGCGCCGCGCATGTAGATGTTGCCGTATTGGCGCTGCCCTTCATCGGTGAACGATTTGAGACCTAGGCGGCTGAGCGTGTAGGTAGTATCGTAGGCAAAGTGGTCGGTCTGCTCCTCATTGTGCAGCACCGAGAGGTAGTCGGGCAGCGGTACCAGGCCACCGCGCAACTGCATCATGTGGGCGGCCCACTCGGTCACGCCCTCGTAGAGCCAGAGATGCTCCGAGCCGGTGGGCTGCACGAAGTTGAAGTGTTCCACCACTTCGGAGTGGATGTTGAGCGGCGTCACGATGTGGAAGAATTCATGCGCGGCGATGTCCACCACGTTTTGCCCAAACTCCGGCGTGAGCTCGCCTTCGCGCATGATGTATTCGGAGCTGTAGGAATGCTCCCAGGCGCCGGCGCTCTTGTCGCTAAACAGGTAGAGGAAGGCGTAGCGCTTCACCGGTAAGTCGCCCCCTAGGAAGGCCTGCGCGGCACCTAGCATCTTCTGCATGTGGCCGAGCAGCGGCTGGGCCTGCACCTGGCCCTTGGCCGAGTAGCAGTAGAGGGCCACGTCGGCATTGCCCACTTTGGTGGTGGTGCTGGTGAGGTTACCGAGCAAGATGGGCGAGTCCACGGCCTGGTCGTAGCTCTTGGCGTGGTAGTAGTCCTCCTTGTCGGGCACCAGCACGGTGCCGACTTGCCAAGCGCTGGGGTAGTTCAGCTTGAGGCGCAACGGCTTGGCCTGCCATCCTTGCGGGTAGCCCAGCACGGTTTGGCCATTCACGAGGGCGTGGTCGGCTTCCAGCGACGAGCCGCACATGAGGTACACGTTGTGCTCGGGCACGGGTGTGGCCCAGGTTTCGGCGATGGTGTAGCGGATTTCGCGGGTCTTCTCAGGCTCAGCCAATTCCCATTGATTGGTGCTGAGCTGCTTGCTGGCCAACGGCTTGCCTTTGGCATCGAAGGCGGTGAAGTCGTGCACGTACCGGCCCATGTCCATGACCTGGTACGTGCCAGGCGCAGTGGCGGCAAACTGGTACACCCCCTGCTCCTTGCTGAGCTTGGGCACTTCGAGCCGCACCTGAAACTGGTGAGCGGCCGCGGTGGGGTCCATCGTGACGGTGTAGGTGAGCTCGCGGGGCGCTCGCGAGGCGTAGGCGGGGGCACCTGCGGCAAGCAGCAGGCTAAAAAGGGCAGCTAGTTTCAAAAGCAGTAACGGGGTAATAAGCTACAATTGCGCCGCTACGAAGAGAGTGAATACTAGCCTTAACCTAGGTCCACTCCCACTGCGGCAGTTCCTCAAAGGTAATCTGTGGGGCGGGCGGCTCGGGATATCGCTCGTTAGGCGTG
>Ga0265798_10005496_pt1 | contig 17001 bp, 15 predicted proteins | sample P3T30metagenome_FD_192430 | JGI IMG/M metagenome (GOLD analysis project Ga0265798, IMG submission 192430) | Plant litter microbial communities from East Loma Ridge, Irvine, California - P3 T30 | ecosystem: Environmental > Terrestrial > Plant litter > Unclassified | place: USA: California... | reverse complement strand
AAGCACTTGGCCTGCACGCGTCCATCGTCCAGGCAGTCGTCGACAGCGGCTACACCACCCCGACCCCGGTCCAGGCGCAAGCCGTCCCTGCAGCCATCGCCGGCCGCGACCTGCTGGTCTCGTCGCAAACCGGTTCGGGCAAGACCGCAGCCTTCATGCTGCCAGCCCTGCACCGCCTGGCCAATGCCGAGCCTACCCCGGTCGGCAAGACCCCTGCACAAGAAGCCCAGGCCGCCAAGGCCCGCGGCGAGCGCGTCCGTTTCAAGCCGGCCCAGCCAAAAATGCTGGTCCTGACCCCGACCCGCGAGCTGGCACTGCAAGTGACCAGCAACACCGACAAATACACGGCCCACATGCGCCGCGTGCGTTGCGTCTCGATCCTGGGCGGCATGCCGTACCCGAAACAGATGCAACTGCTGGCCAAGAATCCTGAAATCCTGGTTGCCACCCCTGGCCGCCTGATCGACCACATGGACTCGGGCAAGATCGACTTCTCGCAGCTCGAGATCCTGGTGCTCGACGAAGCCGACCGCATGCTCGACATGGGCTTCATCGACGACATCGAAAAGATCGTCGCCGCTACCCCGTCGACCCGCCAGACCATGCTGTTCTCGGCGACCCTGGAAGGCGTCGTGGGCAATATGGCGCGCCGCATCACCACCGACCCGATGACGATCCAGATCGCCAGCGCCGGCAACCGCCACGAGAACATCTCGCAGCGCGTGCACTTTGTCGATGACCTGTCGCACAAGAACCGCCTGCTGGACCACCTGCTGCGCGACGAGTCGATGGACCAGGCCGTGGTGTTCACCGCCACCAAGCGTGACGCCGACATGATCGCCGACCGCCTCAACATCGCCGGTTTCGCGGCTGCCGCACTGCATGGCGACATGCACCAAGGCGCCCGTAACCGTACGCTCGACGGCATGCGCCGCGGCAGCGTGCGCGTGCTGGTGGCAACCGACGTCGCCGCCCGCGGCATCGACGTGCCGAGCATCACCCACGTGGTGAACTACGACCTGCCGAAGTTCCCTGAGGACTACGTGCACCGTATCGGCCGTACCGGCCGCGCCGGCCGCAACGGCACCGCGATCTCGCTGGTGAACCACGCCGAGAACATGAACATCCGCCGCATCGAGCGCTTCACCCGCCAGCCGATCCCGGTCAACGTGGTCGAAGGCTTCGAGCCGAAGCGTAGCGCAGCGCCAGCCCGCACGGCAGCCCGTCCAGGCTGGAAGCCGGGCGACGGTCGCAATGCCGGCAAGCCGGCACAGCGCGGCTTCGGCAAGCCGACCGGCCCGCGTGAAGGCGGCTACGCCGACCGCGCCCCGCGCGATGGCTTCGCGGCGCGTCCGCAGGGCGACCGTCCTGCAGCCGACAGCCGTTACGCCGACCGTGGTCCGCGTGAAGGTTATGCAGCGCGTCCGCAAGGCGACCGTCCGGCCGCCGACCGTGCGCCACGCGACGGCAACCGCTTCGGCGGCCCGCGCGAAGGCCAGCCTCAGGGCCAGCGCCGCGAAGGCGGCTACAAGGGCGCCCACCCGCGCTCGATGGACGGCGCCCGCCGTTCGTTCGGCGAATAAGCCTCCAGCATCCGCGTAGTCCGCTACGCGAGCACGTCGTCCCCGCGCAGGCGGGGACCCAAGTTTCTCGGCGCACCACTTACTTCAAGCGAAGTGGCGGCGCATGATGACTTGGGTCCCCGCCTTCGCGGGGACGACGTTTTTGCGTTAACGGTGCAAGGATGCCATCTGCAAGCGCCCGCGCCCGACTTGCGCGATAATTCGACGATCAACGATAACCGGACATCCCATGAGTACCAGCGACCAACCCATCAAACTCACCTCGTTCTCGCACGGCGGCGGTTGCGGCTGCAAGATCGCGCCCGGCGTGCTGGCCGAGATCCTCAAGTCGTCCACCGGCTTTCCGCTGCCGAAGGAGCTGATGGTCGGCATCGAGACCGCGGATGACGCCGCGGTCTACCTGCTCAACGACGAGCAGGCGCTGGTCGCCACCACCGATTTCTTCATGCCGATCGTCGACGACCCGTTCGACTTCGGCCGCATCGCCGCCACCAATGCGATCTCGGACGTGTACGCGATGGGCGGCGCCCCGATCATGGCGCTGGCCCTGGTCGGCATGCCGATCAACAAGCTGCCGCTCGAGACCATCGGCCAGATCCTGGAAGGCGGCGCGAGCATCTGCCGCGAAGCCGGCATCCCGATCGCTGGCGGCCACACGATCGACTCGGTCGAGCCAATCTATGGGCTGGTGGTAATGGGCCTGGTGCACCCGTCGAAGGTCAAGAAGAACAGCGCCGCCCGCGCCGGCGACGTGCTGGTGCTGGGCAAGCCGCTGGGCGTGGGCGTGCTGTCGGCCGCACTCAAGAAGGGCGTGCTGGGCGAGGACGGCTATGCGGCCATGATCGCCAATACCACCAAGTTGAACAAGCCGGGCCGGCTGCTGGCCGACATGCCGGGCGTACACGCAATGACCGACGTCACCGGCTTTGGCCTCTTGGGCCACCTGCTGGAGCTGGCGCGCGGCGCCCAGGTGCAGGCGCAGCTCGACATGCCGGCGATCCCGCTGCTGCCCGGCGTGCTGCAACTGGCGCACGACGGCTTCTTCACCGGCGCGTCAGGCCGCAACTGGGATGCCTATGGCAAGGATGTGCAGCTCGATGAAGCGCTCACCGCGGCCCAGCGCGCGCTGCTGACCGATCCGCAAACCTCGGGCGGTCTGCTGGTAGCCTGCGATCCGGCTTCGGTCGACGAGGTGCTGGCCCTGTTCGCGCGTGAAGGATTCGCCGACGCCGCAGTGATCGGCCGCATCGAGGCCGGCACTGCCGGCGTCAGCGTCCGCGCCTGACGGTACTGGTGGCGACGGCATTGTCGCCGTCGCTTTCACCTGCGCCCTCACCCCGGCCATCGCCACGCGCAAACAGCTTGTCGCGCGCCAGCCTGCTGATCGCCACCGTGGCCGGATGACTCATGCGGCGCTCGGTGGTGATCGCATACACCTGCTCGACCACCGACTCGACCTCGCCCAGCGCCACCAGCCCGTACTGGCTGCTGACCTGGGCCGCGATGACGCTCGGCGCGAAGAACACGCCGGCGCCCGAGCGGCCGAATGCCTGGATCATCGCGCTATCATCGAACTCCCCCACCACGCGCGGATGCACGTCGCAGCGCTCCAGCCAGCGCAGCAGGCGCTGGTGGATCGCGAAATCCTCGCCCGGCAGCAGCATTGGCGCATTGTGCAGGCAGGCCGGGAACGGCTGGTCGAAGCTGGCCGCCAGCGCTTCGGTGCAGAAGGCCGTCATCGGGCTCTCGCCCAGCAAGTGGTTGTAGGCGCGCACGCTGAAATGGCCCGGGATCGGACGGTCGGCCACCACCAGGTCGAGCCGGTGCACCGCCAGGTCGGCGATCAGGCTGTCGAGCCGCCCTTCGCGGCAGATCAACTTGACGGGTTCCTTCAGCTTGAGCGCCGGCTCGACCAGGTCGAAGGCGATCAGCTTGGACACCGAATCGGCGCAGCCGACGCGGTAGGCCGTGGCCGCGAAGGCATGGTCGCGCACCACCTCGAGCAGCTCGTCGCCGGTGTTGAAGATGTCTTCGGCATAGCTCACGATGCGGCGCCCGGTATCGGTCAGTTCGAGCTTGCGCCCGACCCGGCGAAACAGCTCGACGCCCAGGCTGTCGGCGAATTCGGACAGCTGGCCCGAGATCGAGTGCGGGGTCAGGTGCAGCTGCTCGGCCGCCTTCGCGATACTGCCGGTCTTGGCCACCATCCAGAAGTAACGCAGGTGCTTATAGTTGAGTGTCGACACGGTCCGCTCGCGTAAAGATCGAAAAATTCGATGTTACATCAAATAAGATTCGATTTGTGCGAGGTATCGGAGCGTCCTATAGTAGGTTTTTACCCTAACTGGAGGACTGTCATGCCCCCTGTAATTACAAGGAGTACCCGATGAACGGACTCGAAACCATCGCCAGCCCCATGATGTGGGCCGGCTTCGTCGGCTTCGTGCTGGTCATGCTGGCGCTCGACCTGTTCGTCTTCGGCGGCAACAAGGCGCACAAGGTCAGCGTCAAGGAAGCCGGCATCTGGTCGCTGGTCTGGGTCAGCCTGGCGCTGATCTTCAACGCCTGCCTGTACTTCTACCTGAAGGACACCTCCGGCGCCGAGATCGCGAGCCAGAAGTCGCTCGAATTCTTCTCGGGCTACCTGATCGAGAAAGCGCTGTCGGTCGACAACGTGTTCGTGTTCCTGCTGATCTTTACCGCCTTCCAGGTGCCGCAGCAGTACCAGCGCCGCGTCCTGATCTACGGCGTGCTGGGTGCGATCATCATGCGCGCTGTCATGATCAGCGCCGGGGCATGGGTAGTGAGCGAGTTCAGCTGGGTCCTGTACCTGTTCGGCGCCTTCCTGCTGTTCACCGGTATCCGCATGCTGGTGGCAGTCGATGAAGAACCGGACGTGGCCAACAACCCGATCCTGAAGCTGGCGCGCAAGCACCTGCGCGTGGCCGATGGCGACCATGGCGAAAAGTTCTTCGTGCGCAAGGATGGCCTGCGTTACGTGACGCCGCTGTTCCTGGTGCTGATCCTGATCGAGGTGACCGACCTGATCTTCGCGGTGGACTCGATCCCGGCGATCTTCGCGATCACGACCGACCCGTTCATCGTGTTCACGTCGAACATGTTTGCGATCCTGGGCTTGCGTGCGCTGTACTTCCTGCTGGTCGACGTGGCTGACCGCTTCCACCTGCTCAAGTATGGCCTGGCGATGGTGCTGACCTTCATCGGCGTCAAGATGCTGATCATGCCGTGGTACCACATCCCGGTGCAGGCGTCGCTGACCGTTGTCGCCGTGCTGATCGCCGGTAGCTGCATCGCCAGCCTGATGATCAAGCCAAAAGGCGAAGAGAAGTAATCGACCATGACATGGGGTGGACGGCGAGCCGTCCACCCCAGTTATTCAACCTCTTGCCAGCGGCGGAATATCGCAAGTCGGCTGTTCCGGCGGCGTGCTGCCGCCGGCCTGCCCCACCCGCTCGTACTCGGCGATCACCTGGGCCCCCAGCAGCAGCAGGGTGGCGGCGATCTCCAGCGAGAACATCACCACGATCGCCGTCGTCATCGAGCCATACACCAGGTTCACCTGCGACAGGGTCGAGAAATACCAGACCAGCACGTGGCGCGCGATTTCCCACAGCAGCGCCGCCGTCGCCCCGCCGATGAAGGCGTGCCAGATCGACAGCCGGCCCACCGGCATCACCAGGTAGATCGAAGTCAGCACCATGATCTCGCCCGCCAGTCCCAGCAAATACAGCAATACCCCCGACACCCCGCCCAGCGACCACTTGTAGTTGAACAGCCAGACGCTCTCGCTCCCCATCACCTGCAGCGCGCCGGCGACCAGGGTGACCACCATGATGCCGATGCCCAGCGCCAGGATGTAGCAATAAGGCAGCACGGCCGATACCATGAAATGGCGGCGCCGCACCGCGACCCGGTGCACGAAGATCACGCTCATCGCGTTCTCAAGCACGGTAAACGCGAGCGAGCTGAAAAACAGCATCGTGAGTGCCAGCACCCAGGTCAGTAACTGGCGGTCTTGCAGGAAGTTGGCGACCTCGGTGACGATCGGGCGCGACTGGCCGGGCACCAGCAGCTCGAGGTAGCGGCGCAGCGTGTCGAGCAGCTCGACCGGGTCGATGAAGTGCGACAGCACCACCACCACCAGCATCAGGAAGGGCACGATCGACAGCAGGGCGTAATAGGCGACCGCGCCGGCCAGCAGCAAGCCCTGGTTGGCGCGGAAGCCCTTGAGCACCTGCAGGGTAAACTTGAGGGGATGCGACAGGATATAGATATTGGCGCGCTGGTCCTTCAGGCGCGCGCGCCAGTCACGCCGGCGGTTCATCGTGCCAGCCGGATGCCGGTGAACTGCCAGCGCGCGCCCGACGGGAAGAAGTTGCGGTAGCTGGCGCGCGTGTGGCCTTCGGGCGTGGCGCAGGACGAGCCGCGCAGCACATACTGGTTGACCATGAATTTTCCGTTGTACTCGCCGATGGCGCCCGGCGCCGGCGCATAGCCGGGATAGGGTGCGTAGCTGCTGCTGGTCCACTGCCAGCAGGCGCCGAACATCTGCTGCAGGCCGGCGCCGCTGGCCGCCGCTGGATGATGCACCGGCAATCCACCCAGGCTGGCCTGGCGTGCGGAGAACTCCCACTCAGCCTCGGTCGGCAGGCGCGCCCCGCGCCAGCGCGCATAGGCGTCGGCTTCGTACAGCGAGACGTGGGTCAGCGGACGCTCGGGGTCGAGCGGCTGCACGCCGTGCAGGGTGAACTCGTGCCAGCCATCTTCTTGTTCGATCCAGTACAGCGGCTGGGTGATCTCGCCCGCGCAGACCCGGTCCCAGCCCTCGGCCAGCCACAGGGCCGGGTCGCGGTAGCCGCCGGCCTCGATGAATTCGCGGTACTCGCCATTGGTGACGAGGCGCGAGGCCAGCGCGAACGGTGCTATATAAGTGCGGTGGCGCGGCAGCTCGTTGTCGAAGCAAAAGCCGCTGCCCTTGTGGCCGATCTCGGCCAGGCCGCCGTCGAACGGCAGCCACTCCAGCTGCGGCGCAGGGGGCGAAGGCGCCAGCGGATCGGCCGCATAGGCCGGATATAAAGGATTCTGCGCTAGCAGGTGCTTGACGTCGGTGAGCATCAGCTCCTGGTGCTGCTGCTCGTGCTGCAGGCCCAGTTCGACCAGGCTCGCCAGCGCGTCGTCGATGCCGCGCGCCAGCAAGGCGTCCATGCGGCGGTCGACGTCATGGCGATAGGCCTTGACGTCGGCCAGCGAGGGCCGCGTGAGCAGGCCGCGGTGCGGACGCGGATGCTTGGCGCCGACACCGTTGTAATAGGAGTTGAACAGCACCCGGAAGGCCGGGTGGAACGGCGCAAAGCCCTCCTCGCGCGGCTCGAGAATGAAGGTCTCGAAGAACCAGGTGGTGTGCGCCAGGTGCCACTTGATCGGGCTGGCGTCCGGCATCGACTGCGCGCAGCAGTCCTCGTCGGACAGCGTGTCGGCCAGGTGCAGCGAACGGCCGCGCACCCTGGCGAAGGTGCGTGGCAGGCCTTCGTCGCGCAGCATATTCATGCGGGAATCGCCTGTGCGTGGATCACCGCGAACCAGCGCTGCGGATCGGTCCAGACGCGCGTGGCTTCGAAGCCGGAACGCTCGAGCAACTTGATGGCGTCGGCCTGCTGGTATTTATAGCTGTTCTCGGTGTGGATGCAGTCGCCCGCCTCGAAGCGGCGCGCGCCGCCGCGCCAGTGCACCTCTTGCGCGGTGCGCGCCTCGAGGTGCATCTCGATGCGGCCGCGCGCAGCATTGTAGAAGCCGTGGTGGCGCCACTGGCGGATGTCAAAGTCGGCGTCGAGCAGCCCGTTCACATGGCGCAGGATATTCAGGTTGAACGCGGCCGTCACGCCCAGCGCGTCGTCATAGGCGGCGTCGAGCGTGGCCTTGTCCTTGGCCAGGTCGATGCCGATCAGGATGCCGCCGTCCGGCCCGCACTGCGCGCGCAGGCGCATGAGGAACTCTTGCGCCTGCTCGGGCGTGAAGTTGCCGAGCGAGGAGCCGGGATAGAAGAACAGGCGGCGCTCGGCGCGCACCAGTTCGGGCAGCTCGAAGCGGTTTGAAAAGTCCATGCCCAGCGCTTCCATCGCGACCTGTGGGAAACGCTGGCGCAGTCGGGCCAGCGCGTCATGCGTGAATTCGCTGGAAATGTCGACCGCCACGTATTGAGCCGGCTGCAGCAGCGGGAACAGTTTCGCGGCCTTGGCGCAGTTGCCGGCGCCCAGGTCAATCATGGTGGCGCCCATGCCGGCCACGCGCGCGATCTCGGCGCCGTGGCGCTCGAAGATTGCCGCCTCGGTGCGGGTCGGGTAATACTCGGGCAGTTCGCAGATCGCCTCGAACAGCTTGGAGCCGAGCGCGTCGTACAGGAATTTGGGCGAGATGCAGGGTTCAAGAGCGCCCAGTCCGGCGTGCAACTCTTCTGCATCGTGGGCGTTGACGATCGGGGCTGCGGAGGCGGCCACGGGCTTGTCGGATGTGCAGGATGTCAGCATAAGTTTTATCATTCGTGCCGCCACGCCGCACCATGCGAGATGGCTTATGAGTTTAGCTTCTATGTATTGCTGTTTTATCCATCATAGCGGATTCTCCATTTTCGCTGTGCGCGCCAGAATTCTAGCGTGCAGGTAAATACCCGCCGTCCCGTATGAGAAAACCGCCGTTTTTTGCTACGTGGAATACCCATTACGCCTTGTCGGGCATTTATAATTCGTTTCCACGCTTCATTAACCAATTCTTCAGTCACCAATAAGAGCCCCCATGACCATGTCCATTCGCCGTCACGTCCTGAAAACCCTGTTTGCTGCCGTTGCCGGCACGATGCTGATCGCAGGCGCAGCCCACGCCCAGAGCAATGGCGTGCTGCGCGTCTCGGCCATCCCTGACGAATCGCCGACCGAACTGCAGCGCAAGTTCAAGCCGCTGGGCGACTACCTGGCCAAGGCCGCCGGCCTGAAGGTCGAGTTTACCCCGGTGACCGACTACGCCGCTTCCGTCGAAGGCCTGATCAACCGCAAGATCGACATGGTCTGGTTCGGCGGCTTCACCTTCGTGCAAGCCAATGTGCGCAGCAAGGGTCAAGTGACCCCGCTGGTGCAGCGTGAAGAAGACGAGAAATTCCGCTCGGTCTTCATCACCACCGTGCCGAGCATCACTAAATTGGAGGATTTGAAGGGCAAGACCCTGGCCTTCGGTTCGGAATCGTCGACCTCGGGCCACCTGATGCCACGTTCGTTCCTGCTGCAAGCCAAGATCAACCCTGACACCGACCTGAAGCGCATCGCCTTCTCGGGCGCGCATGACGCGACCGTGGCGGCCGTGGCCGGCGGCAAGGTCGATGCCGGCGCACTGAACATCTCGGTCTGGGAAAAGCTGGTCGAATCGAAAAAAGTCGATCCTAAACAGGTGCGCGTGTTCTACACCACCCCAGGCTACTTCGACTACAACTGGACCGTGCGCACCGATATGGACCCAGCGCTGAAGAAGAAGATCACCGACGCCTTCCTGGCGCTGGACGACTCGACCGCCGAAGGCAAGCAGATCCTCGAACTGCAGCGCGCCACCAAGTTCGTGCCGACCAAGACCGCCAACTACGGCGCGATCGAAGCCGCCGCACGCAACGCCGGTCTGCTGAAGTAAACCACGAGGGCGATTCACCATGGCGACCTACCGCCTGCGCGGCCTGACCGTGCGCCACCTGGCCGGCAGCCGCGCGCCGGCCCTGCACGCGCTCGACCTCACGATCCGCGCCGGCGAACAGGTCGCCCTGATCGGCCCGTCCGGGGCCGGCAAGACCACCCTGCTGTCCACCCTCGCCTGCGCCCACCGGCCGGCCGAGGGCACGCTGGAAATTTTCGGCCAGGATCCCTGGCAGCTCAGCGAGTCCGAGCGCCACCGCCTGCGTGCGCGCCTGTTCCTGGCGCCGCAGGCGCCGCCGCTGCCGCCGCGCCAGCGCGTGGTGACGGCGGTGCTGGCCGCGCGATTGCCGCATTGGTCGCTGTGGCAGGCACTGGCCTCGCTGGTGCGCCCGCAGGACCCGGCCGCCGCCCACGCCGCGCTGGCGCGCTTTTCGCTGGGCGACAAGCTGTATGCGCGGGTCGACCGCCTGTCGGGCGGCGAGCGCCAGCGCTGCGGCCTGGCGCGCCTGCTGCTATCAAGCGCCGAAGCGCTGCTGGTCGACGAGCCGATTTCGGCCCTCGACCCGGCGCTGGCGCGCCACACCCTGGCCACCCTGCGCCAGGAAGCGCAACAGCGCAATGCGACCCTGGTGTGCAGCCTGCACCAGGTCGACCTGGCGCGCGACGGGTTCGCACGCCTGATCGGCCTGCGCGACGGCCGCATCGTGTTCGACGCGCCGCGCGAAGAGGTCAGCGACGCCATGATCGCCGAACTGTACGCCAACGAGCGGGTCGAGGCTGTGCCCGACACGCTGCACGAAACCCCTGGCCAGATCGCCGTCGGCGCCTGCTTCTGATGAGTAGCGCCGCAGTTCTTCACCGCGATCCCGCGTGGCGCACCCGCGTCACATGGGCCGTGGTCTTCATTCTTTTGTTGTACCCGCTGCTGGCGGGCGCCGAATTCAAGCCCTGGCTGCTGTTCGACATGCAAAGCCTGCGCGCGGCCGGGATGTTCCTGCTTGACTTCCTGGTGCCGGAAACGAATGCCGAATTCCTGACCATGGTGCTGCGCGAAACCTGGCAAACGGTGGCGATCGCCAGCGCCGGCCTCACGCTGGCCTTGCTGGTGGCGATTCCCGCCACCTTCGTGATCACCGAACGGCTGTCGATCTCGCGCCTGGGCACCGGCCGCGTGCATCCGTTCGCCGCGCTCGTGCGCCAGGCCCTGCGCTGGATTCTGATGATCCTGCGCTCGGTGCCCGAACTCGTGTGGGCGCTGCTGTTCGTGCGCATCGTCGGCCTGGGGCCGACCGCCGGCGTGCTGGCGATCGCCCTGTCGTACAGCGGCATGCTGGCCAAGGTGTATGCCGAGATCCTCGAATCGAGCGACGCCCATGCCACCGACGTCCTGCTGGCCAACGGCGCCGGCCGCCTGCCGGCGCTGCTGTACGGCGCCCTGCCCGATTCGAGCGCCGAACTGGTGTCGTACACCGTCTACCGCTGGGAGTGCGCGATCCGCGGCTCGGCGGTGATGGGTTTTGTGGGCGCCGGCGGTCTGGGCCAGCGCCTGGACGAATCGACCAAGATGATGGCAGGCGGCGAAGTCGCCACCATGCTGATCATGTTCGTGCTGCTGGTGGCCTGCGCCGACCTGGTGTCGAAGATGCTGCGCCGGAGGCTGGGATGACGCAGCCTCATTTGCCGCCAGCAGTGCCTCCGGCGCCGCCGCGCGACCTTTCTGCCTGGCTGATCCTGCTTGGCCTGCTGGCCCTGGTCGTAGCCAGCTTCGCTTCGCTGCCGCTGCAATGGAGCGCCTTCTTCACTGCCGAGGCGATCGATTCGGCGCGCGAGTTCCTGGCCGGCTTTGCGCCGCCCGAGACCAGCACGCCCTTCCTCCTGAAGACGCTGGGCGCGCTGTGGGAGACCCTGGCGATGTCGGCCATCGGCACTCTGTTGGCCGCCATCGTCGGCCTGCCGCTGGCGCTGGCGGGCGCCGGACGCCTGGGCCGCGCGGCGCGCGGCGCCACCCGCCTGGTGCTCAATGTGCTGCGCTCGATTCCTGAACTGGTGTGGGCCGCGGTGCTGCTGGTGCTGGCCGGCCTGGGGCCGATGGCCGGCACCATGGCGCTGGCCGCGCACACGGCCGGCGTGCTGGGGCGGCTGTTCGCCGACGCCCTGGAAAACGTCGAACCGCATGCCGAGCAGACCCTGCGCCTGAACGGCGCGCGGCCGCTGGCGGCCTTCCTGTACGCTACGCTGCCCCAGGCGCTGCCGCAGATGCTGTCGTACACGCTGTACCGCTGGGAGAACAATATTCGCGCGGCGGCGGTGCTGGGCGTGGTCGGGGCCGGTGGCCTGGGCCAGATGCTGAAGTACCACCTGTCGCTATTCCAGATGCCCAGCGCGGCCACCGTGGTGATCGCGATGCTGGTGCTGGTGGCGCTGGTCGATGCGGCCAGCTACCTGCTCCGGCGCGCCCTGACCCGATAGCTTCTACTCCAACCCGACCCGCATGCTCGAACTCGACCAGCTCACCAAATCCTACGGCGGCCGCACGGTGCTCGCGCAGCTGTCGTATGGGTTCAGGGCCGGCGAGTTCGTGGCGATCATGGGCGAATCGGGCGTCGGCAAGTCCACCCTGCTCAACCTGATCGCAGGCCTCGACGCGCCCGACGCCGGCCAGGTGATCGTGGACGGCACGCCGATGTCCAGCCTCGACGACGATGCCGCTACCCGCCTGCGGCGCACCCGCATGGGTTTCATCTTCCAGGCTTTCCACGTGCTGCCGCACCTGACCCTGCGCCAGAACGTGGCGCTGCCGCTGCTGCTCAACAAGCAGCCCGCTGGCAGCGTCGCGCAGCGTGTCGACGCCATGCTCGACGCTGTCGGGTTGAATGGGCGGGGCGACGATTTCCCGCGCCAGCTCTCTGGCGGCGAAATGCAGCGGGTGGCGATCGCGCGCGCCCTGGTACACCGCCCGGCCCTGCTGCTGGCGGACGAACCTACCGGCAACCTCGATCCGGAGACCGCCAACACCATTCTCCAGTTGCTGCGCCACGAGACCCGCGCTCACGGCGCCGGGGCCATCATGGTCACCCACTCCCACGCTGCGGCCGCCATGGCCGACAAGGTGCTGCTGCTCACACATTCCGGACTGAAATTAGCATAAGTTCCTGGAAGAAACGCGCAATTGCAGCATTTTTAGTTAAATTTCGCGAATCGTGCGCAACAAAATCGTAGTAATATCACAACGACCCGCCGCAAAAAGCGAATACAACAATCCGGGCTTATTTTCCAGAACAGTCGATCTCTCTTGAATCATGTTTTCATATTGGAGAAACGACATGACCGTACGACAGAAAAAACAGGAAATGCTCGATGCCATGCATCGAGCGCGGGCCCTTGAACCCTCGAGTTTCGTGCCTAATAAACTACTCGACACCTTGATCGAGCGCCTGCAGCTGAAGAACGACGCGGAACTGTGCCGCGTGCTCGAAGTGCAGCCGCCGATCATCAGCAAGATCCGCCACCGCAAACTCAATGTCGGCGCGACCATCCTGCTGCGGATGCACGAGAAATCGAATATCCCGATCCGCGAACTCAAGGAATTGACGAGCGCGTCGGCGATCCACTAGCGCGCGCTCAGCCCTGCGCCGGGGGACGCCCGGTCTTGAGCTGGGGCAGCGCCGCCAGCACGCCCTGCAGGGTGGCCACGTCGAGCTGGCCCAGCAGCGCCACGCCGATGCGCAGCAATTCACTCTTCTTGACGTCGACGCCCGCCCGCAAGCAGGCCTGCTTGACGTCGAGCAGCACCGCGTATTCCTGCTCGGGCATGGTGAAGCTGTCGCGCACCAGCACCGGACGCGCGTCCTGGACGGGAGCGCGTTCCACGGTCTTCGCCGCCGGCTTGACGGCGGACTTCCTGGCCGGTGGCTTCGCGAGCGCCTTGGCGGCCGACTTGACCGTCGTCCTGATCCCGCCCTTTGCCGTTGTGGCCTTTGCGGCTGGCTTGCTCACCGGCTTGCTCACTGGCTTGGTAGTCGGCTTGCTCGCCGACCTGGCCGCGGACTTGGCCGCCGGCTTCGTCACGGACTTGGCGGCCGTTTTCGGCGTGGCGCTCTTCGCCCTGGGGCGCTGCGCGCGCGCTGCTGCTGGTTCGGGTGCGGGCGCCGGCTTGCGTGGCATGGGTGCTGCTCCATAGTCGAAAGGGGAAATAGTATAAACGATTTAGCCGCTTCCCGCAGCGCGCAGTACATACCGCGCGCTTGCTGCCGTCGGCGCCGATCGGTGTCACAATACCATCCTCATAGTGAAGGCTTCCTGTTTTTCAGAAGTATTCATTCTGTAAACTCCGCTTTTATGGGAACGCATCCTGTATTATTCTTTCGGGCAGACAACTCTGCTGTAGACTTCTGCGCGACGTAAAAATTTTTGAGGAAAACGTGATTCAATCCGGGCCCGTATGCGCAACAAAGCTCATTTGATCCTGCCGGTGCTGTTTGCCATCGCACTGGGCTTCCTGTTGCAACATTTTCTTGGCTCGATCGCCTGGGCCGGCCTGCTGGCGGTGATCACCTGGCCGCTGCACCAGCGCCTGCTGCGGCGTGGCTGGGCGCCGCTGGCCAGCGCCAGCTTCATGCTGCTGCTCCTGGTCGTCAGCTTCGTCGGCCCGTCGGTGCTGCTGTTCCACACGCTCACCTACGAGCTGGCCAGCCTGCAGCGCATGCTCATCAGCTTCAACCAGACCGGGGTGCCGGTGCCGGACTGGCTGGCCAACCTGCCGCTGGTGGCCGAACCCGCCGTCAAGTGGTGGCTCGAGCACCTCGCCGTGCCGGGCGGGCTCAATGCGCTGGTGCGCACCACGGTGGGCGACTTCATGCCGCACCTGACCGACACCGCCCGCGTCTGGGGTTCCACCATCCTGGCCAATGCGCTGTATCTGTTTCTGACGCTGCTAACGCTGTTCGTGCTGTATGTGCACGGCTCAGCCGTCATGCACTACATCGACCGCGCCGGCGCGCGCCTGTTGCCCGATCAATACACCAAGCTGCGGCGCGTGCTGCCCTTGTCGGTGCGCGGCACAGCGCTGGGACTGGGCTCGATCGCGATCCTGGAAGGCATCGTGCTGGGCGTGGCCTACTGGGTCGCCGGTGCGCCGGCCCCGGTGCTGCTGGGCGTGATCACCGGCTACCTGGCCCTGATCCCGGGCGGCGCGCCGCTGTCGTTCACGATGGTGTCGCTGCTGCTGTTCGGCCAGGGCCATTCGGCCGAAGCGCTCGGCCTGTTCACCTGGGGCGCGGTCGAGCTGTTCCTGGTCGATAAGTTCATCCGTCCGAAACTGATCGGCCAGCGCGTGAACCTGCCGTTCCTGGCGGTGCTGTTCGGCCTGCTGGGCGGCGTGTCGACACTGGGCGTGATCGGCCTGTTCGTCGGCCCGCTGATGATGGCGATCCTGTTCGGCTGGCTGCGCGACGAGCCGCCGGGCACCGCGCACCTGGTGGCGCCAGCCGCCACTCCGGCGGTGGCCGAGTCAGGCGACGCCGAGCGGATTCGCTAGCGAGTTCACCGCGACGGCGCGCTGGTGCAGGTCCCACAGCGCGCCCACGCGCAGCCCGGCCTGCACCGCGACCAGCTCGGCGATGTCGAGTTCTTCCATCAATCCAATCAGGATCGCCAGCCCTCCCGGCAGGTGCGAGACGCGTTCGGCCGGCGCATAGGACAGGCGCACCCGCGCCACGTGGCCAAGTTCGATGAAGTCGGCGCGCAGGCGCTCGAGGCCGGATCTGGTCAATATGCCTTCCGGCTCGCCCCTCAGCTGGCCGATCTCGGCCAGCGCGCGCACCGGGCCGCAGGCGCCGTAGGCGCGCTGCCAGCGCCCAGCGCCCAGCCGGGCCTCGGCGAAGCGGCTGCGGCTCGAGCGTACCGCGGCATCGAAGGCGGCCGCGTCGAGCTGGCCGTCAGCAAAGAAGGTCAGGCTCTGGCGCACGGCGCCAATGGCGAAGGTTTCGATGCGCCGGATGGTGGCGCCGTGGCCCAGCACCAGCTCGGTCGCGCCACTGCCGACATCCACCACCAGCCGCTGGGCATCCTGGGCGCCGAGGGTACTCGCTACCCCCAGGTAGACCAGGCGCCCGACCTCGTCGCCGGCAATCAGCTCGATCGGCCGGCCCAGCGCCTTGCCGGCCGCCGGCAGGAACAGCGCGGCATTGCGCGCCATGCGCAGGGCCGAGGTCGCGACCACGCGCACCGCCTGCGGATGCCAGGCGTCGAGCACGCTGCGGAAGCCATCCAGGCATGCCAGCGCGCGGCGCATGGCGGACGTGCACAGCATGCCGTCTTCGTCGAGCGTGGCGGCCAGCCGCACCGGCTCGGCCATGGTCGCGACCAGGCGCAGCACGCCGTCCTCGAAGTGCCCGACGTGCAGGCGAAAGCTGTCCGAGCCCAGCTCGACGGCGGCGTAGATAGGTGATTCGCTGTGTGAGGCTTGCATGGCATGTCCAAGTGAACAGGCCGCAGGATAAGGCTCGCCCGTGACATGCGCGTGACGGCGCGGCGCGCGCTCACACTGAGGTGAGAGCGCTCAAACCTCGGCCAGCGTCTCGCTGGCCAGCTCCACGCGGTTGGGTCCTGCCTGCCGGGCTTGCTGCAAAGCCTCGTCGGCGCGCTGGAACAGCGTCGTGGTGCTGTCTTCGGGGCGGATGGTGGTGACGCCGAAGCTGGCGGTCAGCTTGATCATCGCGCGCTCGCCCTTGAACGGGGTCGACTCGATCGCGGCGCGGATGCGCTCGGCCACCAGCGCCGCCTCTGCAAGACTGGTGCGCGGCAGCAGGAGCGCGAACTCCACGCCGACCACGCGGCCCAGCTGGTCGCTGTCGCGCAACTGGCGCCGGCACAGCTCGACCATCTGGCGCAGCACGACATCGCCGGCCGGATGGCCGTAGCTGTCGTTGACGCGCTTGAAGCCGTCCGGATCGAATACCACCAGCGAAGTCGGCTGGCCCGGGCGGCGCGCCAGCGCCATCCATGGGCCCAGGAGCTGGAAGAAGCCGCGCCGGTTCGGCGCATCGGTCAGCGGATCGATCACCTCGGCGCGCTCGAGCGCGTCCTGCAGGCGTTCGCGGGTGAGCAGCAGCACGCCGAAGGCGTTGCCGAGCATGAGCAGATACAGGGCGCCGCTGGACAGCTGCCCCAGCAGTTCGCTCGTAAGCCAGCCCCAGCCGCCCGGCAGCAACAGCACCGACAAGCCGCGCGCGGCCACCACCAGGGCCAGCGCCATGCTGGCCAGCGCCAGGAAGCGCTGCAGCAGGCTGACGTCACGCCAGCGCCACGACAGGGCCAGCGCGCCCGAGAAATAGAAACCGCCCAGCAGCAGCGACGCGGCCACGGCGCGCAAGGCTTCCTCGTCGATCAGGTAGCACAAGAAGAAGGCAAGGATCGCCAGGCCGCCGACGATCATCGTCGGGGTGCGCCAGGCGCGCCGGCGCGCCGCCTCCCACGAGGCGCCGCCTTCGACCGCCACGCCGGCGAACAGCAAGGCATAGCCGCCCGGCACCGCGATCGGGGCCGGCACCACGCCGGCGTCGCCCAGGGCCAGCAGCAGCCAGGCGCCGCCCTGGATCTGTTTAGACAGGCTCCACAGCACCAGCGCCGGCGAGCGGGTCGGTCCGTGATTGAAGAAGGTCAGCAGCGCGCACAGGGTCAGGTTGCCCAATGCCAGTACCAGGACCATGGTCGACGCGTCCAGCATCATT
>Ga0265798_10005495_pt1 | contig 17002 bp, 23 predicted proteins | sample P3T30metagenome_FD_192430 | JGI IMG/M metagenome (GOLD analysis project Ga0265798, IMG submission 192430) | Plant litter microbial communities from East Loma Ridge, Irvine, California - P3 T30 | ecosystem: Environmental > Terrestrial > Plant litter > Unclassified | place: USA: California... | reverse complement strand
GGCTGGTCCGGCCAGGGGTGAGGTGGCCGTGTTCGTCCCTGGGCATGCCGACCAGCCTAGGGGAGCCGCGCGGCGGCCGCTCGCCCGCAGTAGCCTGCCCGCATGGCTGACGAGTTCTGGTTCAACTCGGGGAACCCCTGAAGAATCGGGCCAGAATAACGATTTATCCCCGCGCAGTCCGCGAGGAGTCCGCAGGAGCGTCGAGCGCCGACGCCATGAGCCCCGCCACGGCGTCCCTGGTCCGCTCGTCCGCCTTGGGCCAGATGTGCGCGTACTTCGACAGGGTCGTCGTCGCAGACGCGTGACCAAGGGCGCGCTGGACCGTCACGACGTCGCAGCCCGCCGCGATCAGCCCGGACGCGTAGAAGTGCCTCAGGTCGTGGACGCGCATGTGCGGGACCTCGGCAGCCTTCAGGGCACGCACCCACGCGTTACGGATGATGCCCGGCCGCGGGGGACCAATGAACAACCATTGCTCGTCGCCGCTCACTCCGACACCGTCGACATGCTGACTGAGCATCAACAGCAGTCGATCCGGCAGTGCGACCCTCCGCTCCGACCCAGCCTTCGGAGGCGTGAACGCAGGCAGCCCGCCGGCGTACTGCACCTGCCGCTGCACGTGAAGCTCGCGCTGCAGGAACGCAACGTCGCCAAGCTGCACGGCCGACGCCTCACCGATGCGCAGACCCGCAAACGCACACAAGGAGATGACGGGGCGGAACCACGGCTCGGCAGCGTCGAGCAGCAGCCCGACCTGCTCCGGCGTCGGGATCTGCATAGCGTGCTCGGCGCGCTGGATTCGGGGGAGCACCACGCCTTCGGACGGGTCGCTCGGCAACAGACGATCGCGGACCGCAGCTCGCAGGACAGTGCGCACGTTGGCTACCCGCGTGCGGACCGTCGAGGGTGCAAGGCGGCCGGACATGTCCTTGACCCACGCTTCGACGTGTGAGCGCCGCAGCTTCCCGAGTTCGATGTCGGCGAAGGTGCAGTCGCGGACGGAGACATCGACGATCCGCGCCGTAGACGGGGCCCACACCTGCCGGACAGACCACTCGGCGTAGAACGTCGCCAGTGTCGTTTGCGCGTCCCTGGGGTCCACGTACGTGCCCGTGCGAACTGAGGCAGTGACCCCATCGAGGTAGCGCTGGGCGTCTACCTTCCGCGGGAAGTGGCGGGCGTGCTCCTTGCCCTCGCCGTCCCGGTAGCGGGCGCGCCACGAGCCGTTAGGGCGTTTCTGGATGCTCGCCATGGCCCTCGTCGTTCTCTTGGGTGGGAGGTAGGTCGAAACGAGCTCGCAGACTCTCGTATTCGTCTGTCCGGTAGGAGCGCAACGGGCTGTCCACCACTCCGTCTGCCAAGCGGCCTCGCTTTACGGTCACGGCTATGGGCTCGTGGGGCATGTTCTGCACAATGCCCATGACACCTCGAAGGCTCATCGCGAAGGGCGCGACCTCCGGGTCGCCTCCCGCCATCCTCACCTGGCTCTGCGAGTCGCGGAGATTGGCCGCCGCGGCGTCGAAGTCTCTCATCACTTGATCGACTGCACTCCGTTCTTCTTCGGTGACTTCGCCGAGCAGCGCTGATCCGATCGCCGTCCCGCTGATGCGCCCGGCGGTCATAGCCGCATCAACTTGGTCAGATTTGTCTCGCTCCTCTTGGAAGTTCCAGAGGTTCCGCACGAACAACAACAGGTCCCGCCTCGCCTTCTCGTAGCGAACGAGTGCCCGTTCGGCACCGCGTGAAGCGGTGAGGATGGCCCTAGCTTTACGACCCGCTCTTCCGTACGTCGCTTGAATGGTCATTCCAAGTGGATAAACAACCACGCCGTCGAGTTCCTCGAGTCGCTGTTCGAAGTGGGCCAACTCCGGGTCAGCCTCGACGGTGGTCTCCGTCGCGTTAAGCCAGTCGATGAGGTCGATGTTCCGGGGAAAAAGCGCCGGTTGTCGTTGCTCGACGCGGGAAGCATTCCCGCGAGGTGTGCGGTCCTCGTCGTCAGTCGAGCCCGAGAGTCCGAAGGGTCGCGTGATGTCGAACAGGAGCGCGGCGGGCGGCAGGCGCAATGCCTCGCTGAGCGCGAGGAGCTCCGACACGCTCATGTCCTCTCGCCGACCATTTTCTATGTTCGTGATGACCGAACGGGTCAGCCCCGATTCGTCAGCGAGCTTTTGAGCGCTCCAGCCTTCCTCTCTGCGCCACTTAGACAGGCGCTGACCAATGGTCTCGACTCTAGGTGTGCTCGATTCTTCTTGTGCCACCAGCACACAATAACGGACACCTTGCGCCGTTGCTACCCAAAGGAGTATCTTGGGTCTCAAGGGCGCAGCTTCATCAATTATTGCGCGTACACGACACAGGAGATGAAGTGAATCGATCAAACACCGTTGCTCCAACCCAGATCCGCCAGCTCATGACCCTGACCGAGACAGCTCAGGCGCTTCGGAAAACGGACTCTCAGCTCAGATGGCTGATCCACGAACGCAAGGCACCCCCGCACGCCAAAATCGGCGGCCGCATCCTGTTCGACGCCAGGGCAGTGGCTCGGTGGATCGACGAGCAGTTCGACGGAATTAGCGCGTGAGCAAGGGCTTCACCCGGCGAACCTCCCCAGCAGATCAGACCACCAAGAAAGCCCCCGCCGAGGTGCAACTCGACGAGGGCCAGACGATCCAGAACCCAGAGAAGGAACCGATCATGTTCAACGCTAGCCCCACCATCGCAGACACCACCGACACCCAGGTAGCCCCCTTTTCGGAGGACGGCACCATCACCATCGCCTGCACCGACGTCGGGTGCCTCAAGAGAGAGCACACTCTCGTGGCCGGCGACGGGTACTTCCACATCGCATTCCTCGAGCAGAGCGACAAGCTCACCCTCAACGGTGAGGTGTGGTGGATCGTCGCCGCTGAGCGCCTGGACAGCGAGCCCGAGTGGAGCATCTGCGCCCAGTCCGAGGACGACATGACCCCCGATGACTCCCTCGCCTGCGCAACCGCCATGCTCCACGCATCCGTCCGCGCCGGCCTCCTCAACGGAAAGGGCATCTGACCATGCCGAGCAAGTACGAGATCCTCGCCAGCGTCATCAAGCGCGAGCACGACAACCTCGCTGAAGAGTCGCACTACATCGACGACGGAAGCTGGGGCGTGCTGATCGACGTGCTCGCCATCCTCCACGAGGCAGAGGAGGGGCCCCGTCCAGGCGGGCCGAACAACGCGATCGACTGGGAAGGGGCCGCCGAAGAAATCTTCGAGCTCCTCGCCCACGCCCACAACGTCATCGACTTCGGACAGCCGTACCCCTACGAGCGCAAGGTCATGCTCTCGGGCGACGAGCGCGAGGAAGAGGTGACCACGGCCCGCGAGTTCATCCATGACACGAGGGCGGACCGCGTCGGCGGCAGCGACGAGCTCGACTTCGGGGGAGGCGACACCGAGTGACCTGGACGCGCCTGGACGACGGGTGGACCGACCAAGCCACCCTGGCCGATCTGTCCTTCGAGGACCGGTGGCACTACCTCGCGCTCATCCAGCACTGCTCCCGCACCGACAAGCTCGACGGGGTGATCCGAGGAGTCGACGCACGCCGCTGCTCGGATCACCCCGACACCGCTTCGGCCATCGCCAACCTCAACGAGCTCGGCCTGCTCGAGGTGCTCGACAAGGACCGGTACAAAGTCGTCCGCATCGATGACCACGTCCCTCCGCCGCACATCCGCGAGAAGGCCGAGCAGGACAAGCTCAGGCAGCGCCGCAACCGGGCGCACAAGGTGGGCGACCACTCGCTCTGTAAGCCCGAGTCCAACTGTGTCACGGGGATTGTCACGCGTGACGTAGGGCGTGACGTCGGGACGGGACGGGACGGGACGGGCCGGGAACAAGCCACTACTCCCAAGCGCATCGGACTCGCACTCACTCCAACAGAGGACTGGGATGTCGTGGAGCCCGGGACGGTGGGGGAGCTGTCCGCATGAGTCAGCATCACCGGTCGGGAGGGTGGACCAGTAGCGACCTGCGGAAGTGGAAGCCGCGGATCGCTGCCACCCTCCCGGCACCCTGCGTCGACTGTGGCCACCCCGTCATGCCGGGCACCACTTGGCAGGTCGGCCACATCATCCCGGTCCACCACCCCAGCAGCCCCGGCAATGTTGCCAGCAACCTCGGCCCCTCACACAGCAACAAGAGCGGACCCGGCGGCAGGAGCTGCAACCAGTCCGCCGGTGGACGCATGGGGGCAGCGAAGACCAACAGCACCAAAAAGGCAGCCCGCCGGCTCCTCGACTGGTAATAGTGGAGTACAATATTTCAGTGGTGTAGACTAGCTGAATGATCAACTTCATTGCCCACATCCCGGCGACCGAAAGCAAGAAAGCACATGGGCTCTGCCTTATCTGTGACGCCGAACTCGAGCACATCGAGGCAGACGACCGCACCAACAGGAGACGAGACCGTGACCACTACGCCCGAGAGCACCCTCGCGACCCTGACGACGCCACGACCTTCACCAGCCCGGGACGAGAGGTCTTTTGACGAGACCGTCGGAACCCCCGTACCGGCAGCAGCAGCTTTCCTCCCCGAATCGGGCGGCATCGGGCCCGCCGAGTACCGGGACAGCGGCATCCCGCCTCTGCACCGATCGTCTCCGGCTGGATCCCACGCTTTCCGTGAGGAGTTCCTCGTGGGGGCGCGTGCGCTGGGCCTCGACACCCCGAAGAAGCCGATCCCCCCACAGACGTACGTCATCGGCGACGCTCTGAACGCCACGAACGACAAGGGCCAGGCGCTCTACACGGTCGTCGGCGTCTGCGTCGTCCGTCGTGCGTCCAAGACAACGTCGATCTTCGCCACTGCCCTCGGCCGATGCTTCGAGCGCCCCGGGTACGAGGTCGCGTACGCCGCGCAGTCGGGCACCAAGGGTCGCGACCGCTTCATGCTCGACGTCGTCCGCCCCCTCGAGCGCCAGTGGCCCGACGAGAGCTCGCGGCCGTTCAAGATCAACCGCTCGCGAGGCGGCGAGCAGATCACCTTCGACAACGGCAGCCGCTTCGCCGTGCTCCCGCCGCTGCCCGACTCGTTCCGTGGTGATGCCTACGACATGGTCATCCTCGACGAGGCACAGGTGCATGGCGTCGAGGCATCCGAGGACCTCCTCGGCGCGATCCTCCCCACCTTCGACACGCGTCCGGGCGCGCAGCTCGTTGTCGCCGGCACGACAGGGCCTCACCGGTCTGGGCTCCTCTGGGACACCCTCGAGGACGGCCGCAACGATCGCGCATCGACCGGCATCGTGGAGTACGGGGCGGGCGACATGGTGTCCGAGGAGGACGCTGCGGACGAGGCGACGTGGATGCGAGCACACCCCGGTATCGGCAACCTGACGACCCTCGACGCCATCCGCCGCAACTTCGAGAAGCTGCCCCTCGCTCAGTTCCTCCGCGAGTACCTCGGCGTCTGGCCCGCCGGCGGTGGCGGCCGTTTCCTGAACCCGGCGCGCTGGGCTTCGTCGGCGCTCCGCGGAGCGCTGCCCGAGCCGCCCGAGCATTTCGCGGTCGCGTTCCAGGTGCACCCGTCTGGGCTGTCGGCGTCGCTCGTCGCGGCGTGGCGTGACGACGACGGGAACGCCCACATCGGTTTGCTCAACCACCAGCCGGGGACGGCATGGTTCGCGACGGCGGCGCTTGGTGTCGCCCGACGCCGGAAGGTCGCCCTCGTGCACGACACGTACGGCGGCCCGACGAACGTGCAGGTCGAGGTGCTGCAGCGTGCGCGTCCCCGGCCAAGGTTCGCACCGCAGACGATGGCGGACGTCAAGACGGCGGCGGCGCTCCTGGTCAAGGAGGTCGAGGAGGGCCGCCTACGTCACTACGACCAGGACGAGATGAACGAGGCCGCCCGCCTGTCGTGAAGCGCAAGATCGGCAACGGCTGGGGGCTCGGTCGGAACGCGGACGAGGAGGACATCACGCCACTCGAGGCCGGTGCGCTTGCCCTTCGGTACCTCGACACGCAGCGGCGGCGCGGCAATCGTGGCTCGATCATGGCGGACGAAGACTGACGACACGCGCATCAGCATTGCTTATGTTGCGCCACACAACATAAGATGAGTGCATGGGGATCGGGACCGCGTTCAAGCTCTGGCGTACCCCGCGCCCGGACTACCTCGCCTCCCCGTGGACTGATCGTCAGGTCGCGCAGATCGTCGCTGCCGACGTCTTCCCCGGCGCGCTCCCCGCCATGCCGCTTACGCGAGACGCGGCCATCAAGCTCCCTGCCGTGGCCAAGGCCCGCAACCTCCTCGTGTCGACCATCGCACCCCTGCCCCTCCGTGTTCTCGACGCCGAGGGCCTCATCGAGAAGCAGCCCGCTTGGGCCACGCGCACCGACGGCGAGGTCACTCCCTGGCACCGCATGGCCCGCACCGTCGACGACCTCATGTTCGTCGGTGCCGCCGTGTGGTCCGTGACCCGCGGCTCCGACACCTTCCCCCTCAGCGTCGAGCACGTCCCCACGAGCCGCTGGAAGATCGACCAGGGCCAGATGCTCATCGACGACAAGCCGGCCGCGGAGACGTCGTTCATCTACTTCCCCGGCCCGACCGGCGGCATCCTCAGCGAGGCCGACGGCACCATCCGCGGTGGCCTCGACCTCGAGCGTGCATGGACCGCCCGCGTCAAGCAGCCCATCCCTGCCCTCGAGCTCCGCGAGACCCAGGAGTCGAACCTCGAGGACGACGAGATCCGCGACATCGTCAACAAGTGGAAGAAGGCCGTCCGCGACCCTGAGGGTGCGGTCGGCTACGTGCCCTTCGGCTTCGAGCTTGTCGACCACGGCGCGACCGAGGCTGCCCTCTTCGAGAACGGCCGGAACGCCGTCCGCACCGACGTGGGCGCGTTCGTGAACATCAACGCGGCCCTCCTCGACGCTGCCGTCTCCGAGTCATCCCTGACGTACCAGACGCAGGAGGGCGAGCGCTCCGAGTACCTGACCTTCGGTGCCCCGATGTGGGCCAACCCCATCGAGCAGCGCCTCTCGCACGACGACATCGTGCCCCGCGGGCAGCGCGTCCGCTTCGACACCGGCGACCTCATCGCGCCCGCCGCCACGCCCACGGGCATCCCCACGGAGGACTGAGCATGACGACCATGACCACCGGCGACTTCGCCGTCGACCAGGCCGCGCGCACCGTGCGCGGCCTCCTGATGCCCTGGGGCGAGCAGAGCCGCCTCAGCATGTCCAAGACGGAGCCCATCTCGTTCGATCGCGGCACCCTCGAGGTCCCCGGCGACTTCTCCGTCATCGGCGCGAACCGGGACCACGACCGCCACGACCCTGTCGGCCGCGCGACGGACATCGAGGACACCGAGCAGGGTCTCGTGGCGACCTTCACCATCGCGCGCACCCCGCAGGGCGACGACCTCCTCAAGCAGATCGAGAGCGGTAAGTACCGCAAGCTCAGCGCCGAGGTGGCGGACCTGGTCCGATCTGGTGCCAAGGCCGTCAAGGCGCGCCTGACCGGTGCCGCGTTCGCCTCCGAGGGGGCGTTCGCCTCCGCCGCCCTGTTCGCGATCGGCGACATCGAGGAGGTCGACACCGAGGACAACGGTGCGACGACGACCGAGGAGAAGCGCTCCGAGGAGTTCACCGATGCCGACGGCAAGACGTGGCTCCGCAACATCACCACCACCACCGTCACCGACGGTGACACCACGACCATCACCACCACCGAGACCATCACCGAGCCGGAGACCCCGGCAGACGAGGAGCCCGACGTGGGCAACGCAACCATGCTCGCCGGCGCGGCCGGCCGCACCTCCAAGCAGCTCGGCAAGGACGCGTTCTTCGCGCTCCTCGACGCGAGCACCACCGGCCGGCTCCCCGCCGACCAGCTCGCCCCCCTGCAGCGCGACGCCAAGCACGACGCGCTCTTCGCCCTCACCGACATCAAGTACGACGGCACCGGCGGCGTCACGACCGGCCTGCAGCAGCCGCAGTGGATCGGTGAGGTGTGGGCCGGCAACGACTACGCCCAGAAGTACGTGCCCCTGTTCGAGCACGCCGACCTCAACAGCCTCAAGTTCATTGGCTACCAGTGGGACGTCAAGCCCACCGGCGGCGACTGGGCGGGCAACAAGACCGAGGTCAAGTCGGGTCCGGTCAAGTTCAAGGCCGTCGAGGCCTCCGCGAGCCGCTACGCCATGGCTCACGACATCGCCCGCGAGCTGCAGGACCTCCGCGTCTTCGGCGACACGTCGTTCTTCGACGCCTACTTCAAGGCCGGTGCCGAGGACTACGCCCGTTGGGTCGACGGCAAGGTCATCGCCGCCGCGAAGACCAACGCCGTCACCCTGAAGGCCGACAACCCCGCCGGCCTCGCCATCGGGCCCGCCATGAGCGCCCTGGTCGACGGTGCCGCCGCGATCATCGCGGCCAACGCCACCCCGACGTTCGCCGTCGTCGAGCTCTCCTACTGGAAGCAGATCGCCAAGACGCCCTCGAAGGACGTCCTCGGCTACCTGAACGCGCAGCTCGGCCTCACCAGCGAGTCGGGCCAGCTCGACAGCTTCTCGCTGATCCCCTCGACGGACCTCGCCGCCGGCAACGTCCTCGTGGGCGCTCAGAAGGCCCTCACGGTCCGCGAGCTCCCCGGGGCCCCCATCCGTGTCGACGCCCTCGACGTCGCCCGTGGCGGCATCGACCACGGCCTGTTCGGCTACGCGGGCGTACAGGTCAACAAGCCCGACGCCCTGCAGCTCGTCACCCCGTACACGGCCTAGACCGCCCGACACAGAAGGGGGTGAGGTTATGGCCACACCCGACGAGCTCGGCCTCACCCCCGACGGGTGGCACACCGTCGACTCGGCGCGCGATGCCTGGGTCGACGCGCTCAACATCAACGACGACCAGCTCGAGGACCTCCTAGCCGTCGCCCGCATCCAGTGCGAGGCGTACGCCCACACCTACGAGGGCGTCGCCCCGGTGAACTACCGGCAGGGCCAGATCATGCAGGCTCGCAACCTCTGGCAGTCCATCAAGAGCGACCCGGGCGGGAACATCGGCCCCGACGGCATGGCGATCCCCACGTTCCCCCTGGACTGGGTCGTCAAGGCCGTCCTTCGCCCCAAGAGGGGACGGCCGTCCTTTGGCTTCTGACACCGCCCGCGACAAGCTCGCAGAGCAGCTCAAGGAACACCTGCCCCACGAGTGGGTCATCGTTCCCTACTCGAAGACGCTCGAGCGTATCGACAAGACCGTGGTCATGCTGCACGCCACCGAGATCCGCCAGTCCGCAGCCGCGCAGGGCGTCGTCGAGGTCGACTACACGATCAGCGTCACGTCCCCGCTCACCGACAGCGACCGGGCCACGGCCGCCCTCGACGATGACGTGCTCACCCTCATCCTCACTCTGCAGGCCAAGGCACCCGGGCTCCTCTTTCGCAACGCCACCCCCACGACCGTCTCCGACTACTTCGCCTGGGACATCAACACCACGACGCACGCTTCCTGGAAGGACTGACCACCATGGCTGTCATCACCCCCGTCCCGCTCGTCATGAAGGACTCCATCGCGAAGATCGCGGCTGACAACTTCGAGGCCGCACTGAGCGGCGTGACGATCACCCCCACCACCCCGACCTACACATTCAAGGGCATCGGCAAGAACGCGAACTACACGGCCGTCGGCGACCCCGACTGGGCGTGCCAGCTCGACTACGTGCAGGACTGGGACACGGCCGGCTCGCTGTCGAACTACCTCCTGGCCAACGTCGGCAAGACCGTTGCCATCGAGTTCACCCCGAAGGCCAAGAGCGGCCGCATCTTCAAGGCGAACGTGACCATCGTCCCCGGCGCGATCGGCGGCGCTACGAACGCCCTCGCGACGACCTCGGTGACCCTGCCCTGCGACGCTCCCGTCGCCACCGCCGCCCCCACCGCCTAACCAGTGGCTCTCGGCATCGACATCAACGGAGCCCCAGCGCTGCAGGCCGCAGTGCTGGGCCTCCGTCGAGCCGAGAAGGAGATCCAGAAGCAGGTCCGCACCCAGACCCGCGAGAAGCTACTTCCCGAGTGGCAGAAGGCCGTCCGCGAACGCGCCGACACCCGCCTCGAGCAGCGTGTCCTTGCCGACACTGCCCGCGTCAAGATGTCGAACCAGAACGTCCGGCTCTCGTCTGCGACCGTCGGCCGCAAGCTCTCCGGCGGCCTCAACCCGAAGACCCAGGCCGCAGCAGCCGAGTTCGGGGCCGACCGCAAGGTCAAGGTCACGTACGACGCGCGCTCGCGGAAGGGCAAGACGTTCAAGGTCACCCGACGCACCCGCGCGCAGCTCCGCCCCGTCCGCAAGGGCGGATACGCCGTCTTCCCGGCAGCCAAGGAGCTCATCCCGCGATTCGCCGCGCTCTGGGTCCAGACCGTCGTCCGCACCTTCCACGAGGGGATCGAGGGCAAGTAGATGGCCGGCATCAACATCGACATCCTGGCGAACACGCACCAGTTCCAGGCGGGTACCAAGGACGTCGAGAAGGCACTCGACGGAGTCTCGGACAGCCTCGATCACCTCGCCCTCGACGCTGCCCGCTCCGCAGACAAGGCCAGCGACGCCCTGAGCGACGGCTTCCGCGACAGCGGACGTAACGTCGAGCGAGCTGTCGACGACGCCGAAGACAGCCTCAAGGACCTGTCCCGAGCCGCCGAGCGGGAGGGCCGCGAGGCAGGCGACGAGCTCGCCGACGGGGTCAAGGACGGCGCGAAGGACGCCGAGACCGCCCTCGAGAAGACCGAGCGCAGCTTCAAGGAGCTCGCCGACACCGCCAAGCGAGAAGACCCGGGCAAGTCACTTGGCGACAGCGTCCGGAAAGGGACCGCCGACGCAGGGGAAGGGCTCGGCGAGTTCAAGGATGAGGCCAACAGCACCGCTCGCGAGGCGGCAGCATCCTTCGACGGATCAGCGGCTTCGATCGGTGACGCCTTCCAGGAGGTCGCCGCGAACGCCTTCGCCGGCTTCGGCCCTGCGGGAGCCGTTGCGGGACTTGCCGCCGCCGCTGGCCTCGGCCTGGTTTTCGCTCAGGTCGAGAAGAACGAAGAGCGCACCGAGCAGCTCCGCGAGCAGGTCGCCGCCCTCGCCGACGAGTACATCAGCACTGGGCGCATCGGTGGCGTCGCTATGTCGACGGTCGCCGACAACATCCGCGATATGGCCCTCGCCACCGAAGACGGCGAGACCACCCTCGCCGACCTCCGCAAGACCGCCGACGATGCCGGAGTGTCCTTCGAGAAGCTCGCGAAGGCGAAGGCCGGCGACGCTGACGCCCTCGACGAGCTCATCGACGCCACCGACCGGCAGATCGAGGCGCTCAAGAACCAAGACGTCTCACAGCAGGCCGTCGCCGGCTCCGGTCTTCGAGCGCGCGACTCGCACGACAACCAGCGTGCCGCCCTGATCGACCTCCGAGACACCCTCGAGGAGCAGGTCACCACCCAGGACCGCGCGGCCGACTCGGCCCGCAACTACGCCGACACGAACGCCGACGCCATGCTCCGCGCGGCCGAGGCTTCGCAGGACTACTCCGAGCAGGTCCAAGACGCCTACGCCGACGCAGGCGCGGGCATCGACGACTACGTCGGCGGGAGCGTCGAGGCTCTGCAGGAGTACACCGAGCAGGCCCGCATTCAGGCCGAGGCGGTCGCCGCCTACCAGCAGAACATGGTGACCCTGTCGAGCCAACTCTCGGCCGACGCGCTCGCCTACGTTCAGTCCCTCGGCCCCGCCGCCGCCCCACTTATCCAGGACTTCGTCAACGCTCCTCTCGATCAGCGGCAGGCCACCGCCGACGTCTGGAACAAGCTCGGCGCAACGTCCTCGACCGCGTTCGGAAGCAAGCTGCAGAGCGACCTCGACGCCTCCTACTTCTCGACCGATGTCGACCTCAAGACGAACCCGGGCGCGATCCAGACCGCCCTGAACAGCCGCAACTACTCCGTGTCCGTCGAGGCGCGCGTGCGGAACAACATCCAGAACCAGCTACCTGCCCGGCAGGGAATGGGAGTCCCGTGAGCGCCACCATCACCAGCAACCTCTCGTCCACCACGACGACCGCGTACGCGTGGACGGGCGAGGCCAACAACTCGCCGTCTGTTAAGCGGGTCAACGGCGTCGAAGTGGGCCGCAACCATGTCACGCGGCCCCTCGTCGAGGCCCTGACGAGCCAGGTCGCGAACGCCACACAGTCGGCTTCGCAGGCGTGGAGCACGTCGGGGGGCGCATCCGTCGAGCTGGCACCGCGCACGGACCGCGCCAGCAACGACACGTTCCTGTCCGTCGAGACGGCCGGCCTCGTGGTCGGTCAGACCTACACTCTCAGCGCAGACATACAGGTCCCCCGCGCGCAGGTAGGCAGCCTGCGCGGCAACCAGGCGCGAGGCATCACCGTGTTTGGCCCCGCCGAGGGCAACGTGTTCAGTGAGCAGGCCCCGAACGTGGCGGGCACGGCCCAGCGCCTGTCAGTGACCTTCACGGTCGGGACCGGCGCGCTCATCATTCGCCTCTACAACGGGTCCGACAACGCGGCCGATATCATCCGCTGGGACTCACCCCTCATCGCTCGCGCCGACCAGGCACAGACCTACTTCGCGGGCGACACCTACGGTTCCTCCGTCACCGCCCCGGACACGACGGAGCCCGTCCTCGTGCTCGGCTACGAGACCTCCCGCCGCTCGCAGAACATCTACCACGACGTCCTCGGTGGCGGGCAGGACGTCACTCTGCGCCCGGCAGCTCTCCGCACGGGCACCCTGCGTCTCCTCTTCGCCGATGAGGACTCGGCCCGTGACGCCGTGGCTATGCACGCGAAGGCTGCCCTCTTCTACTTCGAGGACCCCGACCGGCGCATCGCGACCATGTACTACGCGATCGACGGCGACGTGCGCCTCGCCCTGCACGAGCAGCGCGAGCTCTGGACGGTCGACGTCGCCTACCGGGAGGTCAACCCGTGACGCTATTCACCCGCACCTACCGGGCCACCGTCGCGTCTCCCGGCCTGCAGGAGCTCAAGGTCCAGGACGCCCGCCTCACCCTCGACGAGGGATGGTCGCCGTTCTACCAGGCGACGATCGTCGTCAAGCGCCCCGCGACGCTCGCCCTCTTCGCCGCCCTCGACCCGGCCAACAAGCCGCGCGTGACGATTGACCTCACCTCGAGCATCAGCTACGGCTACTCGGACGGTCCGTTCTCTCAGCGCCGTTTCATCGGCTACATCACCGCCCGACGGAGCAACCCGCGCGAGGGCACGGTGAGCCTGAACATCGAGTCAAGGGAGCGCTACCTGCAGGCGTTCGCGCCGCTCTCCGGCGTCGACACGACCCCCCTGGCGCTGCAGTCGAGCGTCCGCAACCTCGTGACGTACGTTGTCGGGCGCGCCGTCCCCGGCAGCACGGCACCGCTCGACACCAACACCGCACCGGTCATCCCGTACGACGAGCTCACGAACGAGTGGTGGATCGTCGGCGGCACAACTCCGTTCCCCTCCGGCCAGTACCTCAGCAGCCCCGGCCAGGCCGGCGGCTACGTCGACGTGCAGATCGGGAACCGCGCTCTGTTCGTCTTCCCGCGCCGACACCCGGCGTTCGCGAACTGGAACGCCACCCGACTCATGGTCCCCGTCAAGCTGCAGGGCGGACGCCGGTATACGTTCAGCGCCAACGTCACCCAGAACAGCGCCCAGGCCGGCAGCATCCGCGACGACTACGCCCGCACCCTCTCCGTGCGCTTCACCAACGACGACGACACCCAGACATGGCGTGCCGTGCGGTCCCCGCAGAAGACCAACGTTGTCGGCACGCAGCGGCTCTCCATCACCTTCACCGTCCCCATCGGCGCGACCAAGCAGTACCTCGAGCTCTGGAACGGCACCAGCTACGACAACGGCGGCGGCCAGTACATCGGATTCTCCAACATCATGTGCGTCGAGGGGAACGGCCTCGACACCCTCGGCCGCATCGAGACCTACTTCGACGGCGACACCGGCAGCGTCACCGGCTACACGTACGACTGGGACGGCGATCGCGGCAACAGCTCGTCGACCCGCAAGCCCACCATCGACCGCCCCTCGGACATGCTGCGCTGGAAGGCCGGCGTCACGGCCAAGGACTTCCTCGACCCGATCCTGCAGGGCGTCGGCCTGCGCCTCTGGTGCGACGAGCTCGACCGATGGCGGCTTACCACCGCCGGCTACAACCAAGCGGGCGTGGTCACTGCTCGAGCGGGTCAGGACCTCTACGACGGCTCCGACCTCGCATCCCTCACGGCCACCCAGTCCGACGGGGTGCCTCTCTACGCCGACGCCGTCATCCTCCGCTACCGGTGGACCGACTTCAACGGGAACGCGCGCGAGCGGGTCGACCAGGCCGGCCCCAGCACCTACCTCAAGCCCTACGTCCTCGAGTACGACGACACCCCGTTCCCGGGCGGCACCCCCGCCGCGTACCTCCTCGCCCGCCTCACCCGCCGACGTCGAGCCATCGACGCGACCGCAGCCATGCAACTGCACGCGACCCCTGGCAACGACGTCGTCATCGACCTCGGTCAAGGCGAGACCGCCGTCGGCTACCTCGACTCCGTGACCTTCGACATGGGCTCCGACGACATGACCATCGGGTCCAAGGACCTCACCCTCACCACCAGCTAGGAGACCTCATGGCACTCGCAACGATCACCGGCGGCAAGCAGCTGCGCTCCGACGCCGCGGCCGCGTTCAACCGCTGGAACGCCGCCTTCCGCTCCCGCTTCGGGCGCGACCTCTCCGTCACCTCCGCCAACCGCACCCGCGCCGAGCAGCAGCGCCTCTGGGACGGCTGGCAGCGCCGCCTCCCCAGCTTCAACCTCGCCGCCCGCCCGGGCACCTCCCTGCACGAGAAGGGCCTCAGCGTCGACCTCGCGTCCCCGGGAGGCGTGCCCCTCACGGCGGAGCACAAGTCGTGGCTGAACGTTACAACGGCCACGTACGGCTTTAAGGCCACCGGCGACGGATTCACCCCCCGCGAGCGCTGGCACTACGACTACGTCGGCGGCGGCACCCCCGCGACCCCCGCCATCAGCGACACCGTCCGCCGCGTACAGCAGGCCCTCAAGACCCGATACCCGCTCTACGCCGGCCGCCTCACCGTCGACGGCATCAACGGCCCCGCCACGAAGGCCGCCGTCAAGGAGTATCAGCGTCGCGCCGGCCTGGCAGCCGACGGGATCATCGGCCCTAAGACCCTCCGCTCGCTCGGACTCTGATCAGACAGGACACCATGAACAAGACCGTCGTCTTCGTCACCTTCGCCGCGCTCGCCGCGGTCGGCCTTATCGGGGCCGTCGTGCTCGCCATTCACCGGCCCGACGCGACCGCCACCTTCACCGGTCTCATCGTCACCGTCCTCGGCCTCGCAGCGTCCGCGGCCGGTACGTTCTACGCCCTCGGCAAGCAGGGCGAGAAGCTCGACACCGTCGCCAAGAACGTCAACGGGAACAGCACCCGCATGCTCGACACCATCGAGCAGCAGCAGGTCCAGATCCAGGCGCTCCTGTCCGCGCTGCCCGCGAACAACGCCACACCTGTCGACACGACTCCGCCCATGAGCGAGGACACGATCGTGCGCTTGCGAGCGGACGCAGATCGGTTGCCGCGACACGCCGCGAGTTAGGCTTCGGAACCAACAGGGCCCGCCACCGCAGCAGCGGAGCGGGCCCTGACCCGTTGCATTTCAGCCCCAGTCCTTGATGTCAGTCGCCAGCTCCTGAGCCTCGGTAGCAGACATGCGGAACGTGACGCGCTTCTGCTCGACGCCATCTCGACCAAGAATCAGAGTCACGGTGGAACCAGCGACGTTCGTATTGATCAACGAGTTGATCACGTCGAGGGGGGCGTCAGCACCCATGAGCATCTCGTTCATATCCTCCGATACATCGAATGTCTCACCTTCCTGTAACGCGGTGTTGTGGAACGGGCAGACCGCGTACTCGACCGCAACTCCAGTGACCTGGGCGGCATCGAAAACAACTGCGGCAGGGCTATCGCAGCCGCGAACGTCACAAGGGTGTGGGGTACTCATGCCAGCACGCTAAGGGGCGACAGACGTTTCCACCAGAGCCGCTGCCTCTCGGCCAGTGATCGCACCTACCAGCAGCCACGCGATGAACGACCCGAACGCGACCCCGTAGGCGAGCGTCAGGCGCGCGTGGGAGTTGATGACCGCGTCGGCGTCCGGGATGTCGTCGAGTAGTCCCGGGTTGACGAGCTGGTAGTGGACGACGCTCATGATGATCGCGGCGAGCAGGGCGGAAGCTGCGAGAAGCAGCAAGCCAAGACGATACTCAGACTTCATGGTCGGGAACGTACCCGTTGGCGGCCTCAGTTAATAGCCCCCTGCTTGGGGCTGTCCGGGCACGTATCTCCAGATATGCGCCGTGACACGCCAAATATGAGATGTTGCGGTTTCGTCGGCCCCGTGTTTGGCTCGCAAGATGCCCGACTTCGACGCTGACAAGCTCGCCTACTCCATCCCCAACTTCGCCAAAGCTGTCGACCTCTCCGTCGACACCATCCGAAAAGCCATCGACAAGAACGACTTACTCGTCTCATACCCGACTTCTGCGGGTAGGAAGCCCATCATCACGAGGAAGAACGGCGAGAAGTGGCTTGACAGCCTGCCGGTCGAAAACCCCAGGTACCGCTGAAGGATCGCGGCGGAGTCCGCAGAGAGTCCGCAAGAACCTCACGATCCCCCTAGTCGTGACGAGTACCCACAACGACGAGAAGTCCGTACTTACGCGGTTTCCAATGCTCAGCAGTACCCTGCACGAATGACTACCGAGTTCTGGTTCAACATCACGACGCACGAGGTCGAGGAGGGCAAGCAGTCCCCGGCCGTCGACCGGGCGGGGCCCTACGCGACGCGGGCCGAGGCCGAGCAGGCCCTCGCGCGCATCCGGTCCCGCAACGAGGCGTGGGACGCCGAGGACGCCGAG
>Ga0265798_10005490_pt1 | contig 17012 bp, 27 predicted proteins | sample P3T30metagenome_FD_192430 | JGI IMG/M metagenome (GOLD analysis project Ga0265798, IMG submission 192430) | Plant litter microbial communities from East Loma Ridge, Irvine, California - P3 T30 | ecosystem: Environmental > Terrestrial > Plant litter > Unclassified | place: USA: California... | reverse complement strand
GGAAGACCGCGTAGCCGCGGCAGATCTCCTCGATCTGCAGCCGGCGGGTTTCGACGTGCTGCGCATCCACCCCGGTTTGTGCAGTCGGCGTCCACTTGGCATCGTTGTCCAACACCAGCGGGTCGCCTGTCCGAGAGCTTCCAGCGAAGCGCTTGATCCATGCCGTCATGCGCGTGTGCTGCTCTTCGGTTAACACCTTGTCAACCGTGTAGACCCCGCTTGGACGCAACCCGTTCTTGTGCATCGCTACCTGGCTTTGCTCGGTGGCCATGGCCAAGCCAATCGCGGATCGGGCCAGCTTTACTGCATCCAGACTTTTCACCCAATCCCACTGCACGCCGTTCAACAAGAAGACATCGTCTGGGCTGAACGTGCCGATCAAGCCGAATTCGTCCCAGCACCGATAGACCAGTTCGTAGCGCGAGACGCGCTGGACATCCCAGCGGCCAGGCTCCACAGGGATCAGTTCGCGGATCCGGTTATTCGGCCCGCGCACTTTGATCGACAGGGCCACACCGGTAAGCGCGGCGTGGATTGTCATCTGGCGGCGCCACTCGAACGACGTCTGCCACTCGTTCGGCCGCCGCGATAGCAACCGGTATTCGGGGATTTTGACCGCGCGCTCACGCGTGCCGTCGCTCTTCTCTTCGAAGACTTCGAACTTCGGAGTAGCGCAGCCGTCGGCGATTACCTTCACGCACGCCAGCACCGTCGATACTTCCAGGGCGGTGCGTGCATTGACGTGCACACCGGCGATCATGGCGCTGCCCCCACCGTCGATCAATTTCATGATCTCGGCATCGGTGCGCGGGGCTGACTTGCGCCCCAGGATTCGGTCGAAGAATTTCAAGGTGTATCCCAAAATGATGTGGCGGGCTCTTGTCCGCTAATTGCACGGCCGACGCCCATGATCGCGGCCACTGGACCGTCGATCTTCTGCTCGGGCTTTTCCTTGCGCGGGTAGATGTTGTCCTTGGCATCCAGCCGGGCTACCACGTTGGACATCATCCAGGTCAGCATCGGATTGCCATCGTGGTGCACGCGGCCGGCCTTGATCGCGCTCTCGAGCTCCTTCATCGGGAGCGACATGTTCTTCACGATCTGTTGGTACTCGACGGCGGCAACGCCGTTCTTGATCAGCCGCTGCTCCAATTGCGCAGCGCGGTACGGGTCGAAGACGACTTCGTCTGGACCGTACTCAGCCACCAGCGCAAGCATGTCTTCCTCGATCAGGTCGAAGTCGATCTCGGCGCCGTCGTGCTGCTGCAGGTAACCTTCGATCACCCACTTGCGATAGGCGTTGGCGTTCTTCTCCGCGTTCTCAATTGCCGCCTCCGGGAGGTAGTAGTCGCCGAACAGGTAGAAGTGCTGCTTCCCGTCGATGACGCGAACGAACATCAGCATCAACACGCACACATCCGACCGGCTGGCCAGGTCGAGCGTCAGGTAGCAGCGCTCGCCCTTGAACTGTTCGCGGCGTAGCGTGCGGTCCGCGCACTTGGCCCACTCGAGCATGTTCAGCCAGGCCAATTTGGCCGAGCACCAGATGTTCAGGTGCTTCGTCTTGAAGCGGGTCTGCTTCGATGCGCTCTGCTTTGCAAGGCGCTGCTGAGCCAACAAGAAGTCCTCGTCGACTGAGATGCCGAAGTTCGGATTTGCCTTGCGCAGCGCCGCGGCGCTCGTCCAGTCGTCGCCCTCGTCGATCGTATAAATCAGCGCGAACAGCTCTGGGTCGTCCAGCACGCCGTCGAGCACCTTCTTGGCGTCCTGCTCCTGGTCGTAGCATGGGCCAGCGATGTTGAACCCAGCCGTCGTGATCATGAGCAGCAAGGGCTGCTCGCGCGCGCCCATGCCGGTTTCCATGGTGTCGACCAGCTCAGATGTGTCGTGCTCGTGGTACTCGTCCACGACAGCGCACGACGGCGAGGCGCCGTCGCCGGGCTTGCCAATCACCGGCTCGAAGCGGGACCCATCAGCTGGGACCAGCAGGGCCTTTGCCCAGACCTCGGCGCCCAATGCTTCCTGTAGCTGGGGCGTCCGCTCGAGCATTTGCTTGGCGGGGCGGAAGACTTCCCATGCCTGCTTCTCGGTTGTCGCGCCCGAGTAGACCTCGGCGCCGAACTCGCCGTCGACCGAGAACATATACAGGCCAATACCCGCACCGATGATCGACTTGCCGTTCTTTCGCGGCACTGCGAAGTACGCCTTGCGGTACCGGCGCCGACCGTTTTTCTTGATCTTCCAACCGAACAGCGAGGCGAACGCGAAGCACTGCCAGGGCTCCAGGGTGATCGTCTCACGCTTGCCCGCCCACTTGCCCTTGGTATGAGGCATCAGCGAGAGGAACGTGCAAATCTTATTGGCCGCGTCTTCGTCGAAGTAGTACGGGAACGCCTTCCGTCGACTGGCCTTCAGGTCATCCAGGTGCCGCTTGCACGCGAGCTTGACCCACTTGCATGCGACGGTTTTCCCCTTGACGACTGCTTGCGCGTATCCCAGTGCTGTGCCGACGAAGTCCGCCGGCATGATCAGTGCGCCTTTTTCGGGCCGCCCATCATGGCCGCGAACGGATTGGCCGGCGTGTCCTTCTTCGCGGAGACGCGCGAGCGATCAGCCGGCGTCATGCCGAGCACCGCCAGGGCAGTACGAATCTGCGCAACCTGGGCGGACGTGACATCCGAATCCGGCAGCGCGCGGAACTGGGCGATCAAGCGCGACGCCAGCTCGACTGCCATTCGGTCAGTCGCCTGCAACACGCTCGCCGGCAGCACGCCGACGATCTCGGCCCACACAGTCTTCTGTTTGGCACTGAAATATTTTGGCGGCGTCGGATCGAAGGCGCCGGCCTCGAAGTCCTCGCGGCGGCGGGCCGGATCCTTGTCGAAAGCACCCCGAGCCTCCAGCGCCGCCGAAGGGGTTCGGGGTTTGGGCATGCTGTCGCTCCTGAAAGTCTGAATTGCGGATATAAAAATGAAGCTACTCGGACGGTCTAGAGCGAAATTGCCCTAGAGAATTAACCTCCCCCTCCCCTTTCGGCCTTGGTTTTGGCCGCATGGCAGGGTGTACATGCGCTTTGGAGGTTGGTTTCGTCGTCGATCTCGGTGTCTGTCCAGCCCTTTTCGCGAGCTGCGGCTTTGCTCACCACGTGGTCGACCTCGCGCGCAACGAAGCGGCAGTCAGCGCCTTTGATCTGGCAAAGCCCCTTATCGCGCTTCAGCACGCGCTTGCGCAGCTGCTGCCAAGCATAGTCATAGCCGCGTTCGGCGCTGGTGGCGCCGTCGTGTGATCGGTTCCAGCCGGTCTTGAGCTGCACATGCTTGGCGCAGTAGCCAGGCGCGTCGATCAGCGTGCCGCAGCCGCCCTTGCGGCAGATCGTCTTCGGGCGCGCGACCATCAGCGGCGCTTCTTCTTCCGTGCAGGCCGCTGTGGCGCGATCGGCAGCAGCTGGGCAATCTCCAGGATCGTCATGCCGACCTGGCCCCAGCCCTTGGCGCGCAGCAGGCGCTTGGCCTCGGTGCTGTCGGCCAGCAGGCTGCACACGTCGGCCAGGGCCTCGGGCTTGTTCACCGGGTAGCACATGGCTGGTCGGTCAGGTACCACACTGCGGATGATCTGGTCGCGGTACAGCTCAGCAAGTGGTCGCATGTGCGCCCCTTCTCGGGTTGGTGTTGAAGAACCGGCTGACCTCCTCAGGCGAGGAGGCGCCGGTGATGCGCCAATCGCAGACCAGGTGCTTGCTGGTGCGCTTCATGTACTCGACATGGGCCTGGTGCTGGCGGCGCTGGTACCAGGTATCAAAGTCCAACAGCTCGGCTTGAAGCACTTCCTGCTCGCGCCACAGCTGGACCAGCACACGCAGCCAGATGATTTCGGACTCGATGCTCATGCTGGCCTCGGGAATAAAAAAGCCGCCCTGTGCTAAGTGCATCGGGCGGCGAACCAGGTGGATCACCTGGAGAGGAGATTCTTGCCGGTTACAGCGTCCGGCGACGATGCGCGCCTGGGGTGCGCTCGCCTGGCTCTGGCCAACGCCAGATCACGGCTGATCTATATAGAGGCGTAAACGACAAAGCCCGCCGAAGTGGCGGGCTCTGCTTTTCTCTGGACGTGCGAAAACACCCAGTGCCGCTACTCTACAAAAAATATAGCCGAGTTGCAACGTGTTTTCTCAGCTTTTCTTCCAGCTCAGCGCGCGCCTCCTGGAGGGTGGCAGCATAGTCGGCGTTCGGATACCGCCAGCCTTTCGATATCCGATGGCTCTTGCAGATCGCCCAGCGGTGAAGGCCGGAGAGGCTATCGATCATGATGCCGACGGCTTCGCCAGTCTTCAGGTCGGCGAGATACTGCGACTCGTGCACGTCCTTCGCTGCCCAGCCGTCGCCGGTCAGCTTCATGCCGTGCGCCTTCAGGTCGGCATCGTCCGTGCGCATGTAGTCGACCCAGCACGCCATCAGCAGCGCGTATGGGTCGGGCTTGTTGAATGTCGGCCTGGCCACCTCCTCGCGGCGGACGCGGCGCAAGGTAGGTGGTGCAAGGGTACCGAACGTCGCGGTGAGGGTCATGGCTTTCTCCTGTTGAGTAAGCCCTGATGTTATCCAATGCCGCCCAGAAATTTCCGGGCGTCATTCAAATATTTCTGCTGGTTCGGTGGTATTGTCGCGCGCGCGACGCTGCACGGCCACATACTGCCGGCGCGCGGCCAGCTGCGGCCAGTCGAGTCGGAACGAAACGCAGGTGCGCCCATCCCAATCGACGTGCTGCAGCTGGTGCCCGGCCTCGGCCACCTGGCACACCCCCCTGCCTTGGGCCGCCTGCTCGGGGTTTGCCAGCTTGACCGAGTACTCATCGCAGAGCGCGCAGATGTCTTCGACCCCACGGCCCCGGATCATGTCGCAACCTCGTTCGGCACCTCATCCCCGAACTTGCTGGCCACGTAGGCGCGCATGGCGGCCAGCAGCGGCGTGGGGCCATGGAATCCAGAGCCAAAACCGGGATGCGCGGCCATCCAGCATGTTTCGCCATCGTGCAGAACCGGCATGAACCCAATGCGCTCGCGCTCAATAATCGGCCCGCCCTGCGCCCAGCTGGAAGATGGTGCAAACGTCGCGCCATCTGGCAGGATCATTTTTTCAGCTCGCCAGGGGAAGCGGGACAGCACCGTCTCCTCCACCCGCGCCACCCAGTAATCCAGCAGTGTGCCGGTCAATTCTTGTACCTTCATATTTCGCCCCTTTTTTCCGTCGCTTAGTTAAATACCGATGACTGTAGATAATCCGGAGTGCCTTTACCTAAAGGCTTTCTGCCACTTCGCGCGCCACTTTCGCGCCACCGAATCCCGCTTTTTCGGCGATCACGTTCTGCGCGATGACGGCCTTGTCGAGGTTCTTTTCCAGGTAGCCCATGGTGGTGGCGTGGTGCTTGTGGCGCATCACCTGCTGGATGGTCTGGATCGGCACCCCGGCCTCGGACAGCAGCGTGGCGAACGTGCCGCGCAGGCGGTGCGGCGTGATGCCCTTGATCGAGCAGGCGGTGTTCGCCCGGCGCATGGCGGCGCGCGCGAAGCCGGGCGCAAAGGCCTGGCCGTTCGGCTTGGTCACGATCAGTCCCTCCACCTGGCGCCGCGGCTGCAGGTGCTCGCGCAACCAGTTCGGCATCGGCACGGCGTCCGCTTCCCTGCCCTTCGTGATGCCCGGGGTGTACGTCGAGCGCTCCCAGTCGATCCATTCCCAGCGCGCCGACGCCGACTCTCCCTCGCGCAGGCCCAGGCCGAACATCAGGCGCACCGCGGTACCGACGCCAGGCGACTGCTTCGTCACCTCGTCGACAGCGTCGAACCAGGTCCTGGCCACGTCGATCGGCAGGAACGAGCGCGGCCGCTTCTGCACCTTCAGCTGTTGCACGCGCCACGGCGCCGCCGCCAGCGTGCCGCGCTTGACGGCCCACAGCGTGAGCAGCTTCAGGATCCGCAGCCAGTGGTTCGCACTGGCCGGCTTGTGTGTCCTGAGGTGCTCGATGCGCGCCAGCTCGACGTCCTGCGTCGTGATGTCGCCGATTGGCTTGTCGCCCAGGGTGTACATGTGCAGCCGGCGGAAGGTCTCGACGCTGCGGATGTGCGCCGCGCTGGCCACCGGCCTGTGGACAACTACCCAGGCCCCGGCCAGCTCGTCGAGCGTCGGCACCGGCTCGCCGCCATTGGCGCGCACCACCGCCGCATCGTGCGCGCGCTTGGCCAGCGCCTCGGCGGCCGCCCTGTTGGCCAGGCCGGTGCTACGCTGCACGCGCGCGCCCGCCACCTGAAATCGGAAGTGGTAGATCCGGCCCTTCTTGAAGACGGTCGCGCTCATAGGTGCGCCGCCAGTCCGCGCGTTGCGCGGCGTTCTGGCGCCTTGGCCGGCTGCCAGCCGCGCGCCAGGTTCTCGAAGCGGGTCTGCTCGCCGATATAGGCCAGCGCCGCGCGGCCAGGCGCGCCCTGGCGGCACAGCGCCACGTCCACCTCGCACACTCCCTTGTCCGGACTGTCCGGGTTGTAGACCTCGTCCCGGTACAGGAAGACGACGGCGTCCGCATCCTGCTCGATGGCGCCCGAGTCGCGCAGGTCGGACGGCATCGGGCGCTTGTTCGGCCGCTCCTCCAGCTTGCGATTCAGCTGCGACAGCAGCACCACGCCGATGTCGAGTTCCTTGGCCAGCGACTTGAGGCCGCGCGTGATGCCCTCGATCTGCGCGTTGCGGTTGTCGCCATCGCCCTCCATCAGCTGCAGGTAGTCGACGACCAGCAGGTCGAGGCCGTGCTTGCGCTTCACGCCCTTTGCCTTCATGCGCACGTCGATCAGGCGCAGGCCGCCCTGGTCGTCCTGGTGCAGCTTCATGCCGCCGATCTTCACCGCCGCGTGGGTCAGGCCGGCCCAGTCGGCGTCCGTCATCATCCAGGGCTTGAGCAGGTGCTCGAGCGGGATGCGGCCCTGGACCGCGATGTTGCGGTCGTGCAGCTGCGACTTCGGCATCTCCATAGACAGCACCAGCACCGAGTGGTCGGTGGCGGCATTGCTGGCGATGTTGAGCGCGAAGGCGGTTTTGCCCATCTTCGGGCGCGCGGCCAGCACGATCAGCTCGCCGCGGCGGATCCCGCCGTTGAGCTTGTCGTCGACGGCCTCGAATCCGGTCGAGATCGCCTTCACGGTGCCGCTCATGCGCCGCTCGATCTCCTCGACGTGCGCGGTCATCTCGTCGGCGGCCAGGGCCGGCTCCGCGCGCGTGCGTGCCAGGGCCAGCTTCTCCAGCTGCGACGAGGCCTGGTCCACCAGCGCGGCGGAATCCGCCGGCGAGCCGGCCGCCGCCTCCGCGACGTCGCGGCCGAAATGGATCAGGCCGCGCTTGATCGCCTTGTCGCGCACGATGGCGGCGTGGCGCCCGATGTACACCGACGACGGCGCGCTCTGCGCCATCGAGTTCAGGTACGGCAGGCAGTTGCCGACCCGGCCCGCCAGCGCGTCGCCCAGCGAGATCACGTCGCAGCTGCGGCCGGCCGCCAGGTGGCGCATCAGCTCGCCGAAGATGGTGGCATGGTCGCCCAGGTAGAAATGCTCGACGCGCAGGTCGCCGATGCGATCGACCGCGTCGTTGTCGCGCAGCAGCGCGCCGATGACGCCCTGCTCGGCCTCGAGGCTGTGCGGCGGCGGTTTGATGTCGTTGCTCATGCAGCTTCTTTCGATTCGTGGATCTTCTGGGCCTGTTTACCCAGGGTGGTCAGGAAGTAGGCGCCGTTGCCGTCGATCGCCCACAGCTTCAGGTAGTTGCCTTCGACGTACTTGCGGAAGGCGGCGCGCCAGTCCTTGTAGCGCTTCGCTTGGCCTGTGCCCCCGGGCAGGAAGCGGCGGCAGAACTCGACCCAGGCCAAGGCAACGAAGTCGTTCGGCATGTGGGCCTCCTCGGCCCAGCGCCACAGCGGCGTGTAGCCGCGCATGGGTCGCTCACCCTTTTCGGTGCATGCTTCCAGGAAGGTCTTCAGGGCGATAGCACCGGGCTTCCTCTCGGCCGGCACAAGGCCCCCGCCAGGGGGTTTGGGGGTAGTTAACTGGTTATTGGTTATTGGTTCTTGGTTAGTTTGTGATCCGGTAGCAATCGGGATGCAATCTTGTAGCGGATTGGAACCGGATGGAAACCCGCTGGGTTTTTCTTCGGTTTCCTTGGCTTTCCTTGGGCGACCACCTTTCTTGCCATTGGTTTTCGCTGTCTCTGCCTTGGTGTGGTAGTCCGCAATGACCTGGTCGCAGATGGCGTGACGGTAGCCGTCCTCCGCCTTCACGAACTTGAAGCGCAAGAGACGTTCGACGATGCGCCGCTCGTCCTCGCTCTCGGCGCCGACCTGGTCGCACAGCAGGTCGAGGTCGAGCGATAACGGCTGCTCAGTGTCGTAATAAATGTCCAGCAGGTCGCGGTAGATCCAGCGCGCATGCCGGCTCATGTTGACGGTGCCAGAGCGGAAGTCGCCGATGTGAAATGGGTAGTAGTTCATAGGCGCGCCGGTCCGAACAGCGCGGCCACCAACGGGTCGCGTCGGTTGATGGCCGGGAATGTGCGCACCGTCGACTGGAATGGGACGACGCCCTGGTCGACAAGAGCCGGCCGCTGCTGTGCCAGCACGGCAGGCGATGGGCATGCGTCGTTGGCGGCGGCGCCGTGGTGCCAGTGGAAGGCGAAGCCTGAAAAGGAGTTGATCGGCACCTTGACCCGGTGCGCCCGCTGCTCGAGTTCCAGCTGCTCCAGGCGCGCACGCACCGCCACGACGGAATAGCCCAGCTCTTGCGCAAGTGCGCCGATGGTGCGCGGCCCGTTCCTCAACACGTCCTCGACGGCTGTGAGCAGCTGGCCGATCGGCACTCGCTTGTCCTGGGCCCTCATGGTTCGCCCGCCCCATTGCGGCGCGCGATCTCGCTCTGGATGTCGCGCTTCGCGCCGGCTGCCGAGTCCTCGGCTTCCTGCAGCTCGCGGCATGCAGCTTTCAGCTGCTCGACGGTCGACCCCGGGCCGATGTTCAGCAGCGACGTCGTCGCCTCGGCCGATTCCTTCACCATGCTGCGCAGGTGCGGCGCCAGGTCCAGCGCTGGCCGCGGTTCGGCCTCGATGAGGCGCAGCTCGACGCCCTTGCGTGCCAGGCGCATGTTCTCGAACTTCAGGTAGATGTCGATCGGCATGGCCTCCTCAATCGATGCTTCGAAGTTCGACGGCAGCAGGTTCTTATCCTTCGTGACGTCGTCGAGCCAGCGGAAGATGCGCTCGGCGTTCACCTTCTGGCGCTCGTACACGTCGATCGTCGGCGGCTCGAAGCGGATGCCAGTGCTGGCGGGGCCATCGATGTGTTCATGGGCCTCCACGATCATCTGGCAGACGGTCTCCCGGCTCCACCCTTCGCGCTTGCGCCATTCCTCGACGCAGTCGCGGTACATCGCGATTCGGGTCTTGTGTGGATTGTTCCGCATGCTATTTCCTTGATGCACTGTTACTGTTACTTGGCTTCGACGACTGGCGGCTCGCCGAACACAGCTGGGTTAAGCTCGTACCGCGTCACTTGGCCGTCGAGCTTGGTCTCCACCTCCCGGCAGCGGTCGCCTGGCACAAAGCCTTGGACTGACCACTTTTGAATCGCCTGTGGCGTAAGGCCGACTAGATTGCCCAGTGCGGTTTGACTGCCTGCAAGACGAATAGCTTTTGCAATTCCGGTTTCCATGTTCCTGCCCTAGTTGTTGTCTACAACCGGAGGTTACAGTAAGCCGACCTCTTCTACAACTGAAATTTGCAGTGCTTGTTACAACCTATGCTTGTAAGATAGCTGAATGGAAACTATGGCAAACCGCATCGAAACCCTGCTGGCAGCACGAAACGGCGGCAACCAGTCCGAAATGGCGCGCTTCGTTGGGGTGACGCCCCAAGCTGTCCAGAAATGGATTGCTGGGGTCTCGGAGCCGCGTGGAAAGAATCTCGAACTGGCGGCGGAATTTTTAGGGGTCACTCCAGCCGCCCTGAAATTTGGCGGCGATGTTGGTGCGTCGCAAAAGGCGCGGCCGACAATAGAATCACTAGTGGAGCTGGAGGAAGCCCCAGCCATTGTGGCCACTCCCCGCCTTATTCCGGTCGCCGGACGCGTTCAAGCCGGCGCCGACGGTTTCATTCAAGTCGACCCTGTGGAGAATCCAGACGGACACATGGTGTGGTACACATCCTGCATTGAAGCTTATGCGCTGCGCGTGCGCGGCGAGAGTATGAGCCCGCGTTATCTGCCCGGGGAATTTGTCGGTGTCGATCCGTGTGCTGAAGTTCTACCAAGCGACGAGGTCATCGTGCAACTGGCGGACGGGCGGCGAATGATTAAACGGTTGCTTTGGACTCGTGACGGCCAAAGCTGCTTCGAATCGGTAAATAAAGACCACCAGAACATCGTGATCGACTGGGAGGATATCCAGGCGATGCACCTGGTGCTTGGGCATATTCCCAAGTCGGCCTTCAGGCCGAACGTATGACGACAGTCAAGGCGCATTGCGTCAGGCTTCGCCTGCGCGCCGGTGTGGCCGGCTTCGAGACCGATCCCGATATGGCGAGCGACGGAATGCTGTGCGTCCCGACCGCTGCGCTGGCCGCGATGCCTGAGCATTCCCGTCAGCTGCTTGGAGTTCGCGTCCGTGATCGAGGTATGGAGCCTATGCTATTTGAAGACGACTGGGTCGTGGTCGATACTGGTGATACCACGCTGCGCAATCGGGACATCTATGCGGTCAACTGGAATGGAGAAGCGTGCGTGCAGCAGCTGGTGGAGCGTGGTGGGCAGTGGTATCTCACTTCGGTAAACCCAGAGTTCAAACCTATCAACGTTCGCTCGGGCCAACTGAACATAGTCGGCCGAGTGGTGTACCAGCCCGGCCGTATTATTACCGGCCGTTTATGAGGATCGATTATGGCCTTGGTGAAATGCAGAGAGTGCGGTCGTGAAGTGAGTTCAGATGCAGCTGCCTGTCCAGCATGTGGTGCCAGGCCAAAACAGCCAATGGGCCGCCTGCAGGTTATCGCCATCATTATCTTCGGCGGCTTTGTCCTCACAAGCATCCTGCCGTCAACACGCGCGCCCATGGCCTCATCCACTACTCCATCACCACCTCGCCCCGAGCTCACCCCAGAACAGGTAGCGGAAAAAGCGCAATCTAATGCTAGATTCAGGTCCACAGCTCGCGTCTTGGCCGCGATAAAGACTAGCATGCGCGATCCCGATTCGTTGAAGTGGGACCGCATTCTCTCGAATGAGGATGGCACCGTGGTATGCGTCACCTATCGAGGCCGCAATGGCTTTGGTGGAATGAGTCGTGAACATGTCGCTTACGCAAAGGGCGCCATAAGCCCGTCGACGAGCGCATGGAATAAAAACTGCGCCAAGAAGTCGCTTTACGAAATGAAGCATGCGCAGTACGCCTTGAGGTAGCCGCGCAGCGCTCCTGCACCACGCCCCGCCAGCCGGGGCTTTTTTTCGTCCATACAACCTGAGCGCTCCTGGGTTTGAAATATTCGCGCCCTCAATTACAACTTTTATTTGCACTACAGCTGAACTTGCTGTAACCTGTGGTTGTAGTTAGTTGAAACGAACCGAGCTCAGCATCCGCCGAGCAGCGACTTGGAGACCTGTATGAAGAAGCCCTTCCTCATCACTGTGCGCACAGCCACCGCCTGCATCACTTTTAGCGCCCTCGCCGTGTCCAGCACGGCCGCCGCCGTCCTGACTGCTGAAGTGCTGGGCGACCAGGCTTACGGCATCACCGTCGTGGCTGGGGTGCGCTGATGGCCACTGCCAAGCTCATCCGGGCAGCGGTGACCGAGGCCGTCGACTATTCGCTTAAGTTCGAGCCAAAAGATATCGATCGCCGATGCGACTGTTTTGTCTCGTACCTTGCTGGCTGGCTGCGTGCCGGTGAGCCCGGCATCGCCGCTGATCTCCGGCGCCTGCAAGACAGGCCTGCCAACCCGGCTGACGGAGCCTGACATGGTGCGCACCGACCCCGACCGCGCTTCGCTCGAGATCGCCCACCGCATGCTGCGCGTGAAGGCCTCCCTCGACGACATGCTGAAGAACCCGACCTTCAAGATCATCCTGGGCGCCGTCGCCCGCCGGCAGATGCGCCGCGGCGCGCGCGTCGACGTGAAGAAGCTCCAGGCCAACGACAACGATTGACCAGCGCCCACCCGGGCACCTACCAACCGAAGAGGACCACCTATGTTCACCTCCCTGCATGAGCTCGCGAAACAAGCGACGCTGATGATCACTATCGCCCCCGAAGGCGCTGACCAGCTGCGCGTCAACGTCACGCCGGTGCCGGCCGACAGCAAGGCCAAGGCTAATCTGCCGATGCCGCTGTCGCTCGTCGCCACCCCGGCTGAGTTCGACGCCGACTTCGCCACTGCGCTGGCCACTTGGCACGCGCCGAAGCGCTCGCTCATCGAGCAGGCGCAGGCCGCAACTGGCGGCGCGCCCGGTGCGGCGCCAGCGCTGTCGGCGCCGAAGGCCGCAGCCAAGAACGACAAGCCGGGCAAGAAGGGCCGCGGTAAGGCCGACGGCGAGCAGGAGCCGGCAGCACTGCAGGCAGCGGGCGAGGCCGCTGGTGAAGCCGGCGCGGCAGCTGACCAGATGATGGCTGGCGTCGACCAGACCGGGGAACAGCCTCTGGTAGTCGCCGCGCCCGCGGCGGCACCCGACGCCGATCACCAACCGACGGCGGCCGACCTCACCCTCGACCTCTTCTAATAGGAGCGCCTGTGGACATCCAGACCCTCATCCGCGAATTCCGCTACAACAGCGTTGTGCTCGCCGACCCGAGCCCGGCCCTCACGCTGCCTCAGGTGCGTGACTTCTACGCCAACGTCTACCCAGAAATTACCAGTGCCGATATCGAAGGCCCAGTGCAAACCGGCGCGAAAGAGGTCTACACCTTCCGCCGCGCCGTCGGCACCAAGGGCGCCAGCCTGACGCGCGAGGTCGCCCTGCAGCGCCTGCGCAACGGCGGCCGCCTGGAGTCCGCGCAGCGCCCGGTGCATGTGCTCGCGCCGGACCAGGTCGGCGAGCCTGTGGCCAAGCAGCTCGACGTTATCATCGGTCGGCACCGCCACACCGCCGATCCGCGCTGCCTCGCGCCTTCCATGCATCACGCGGTGCTGCCGTGAGCGCCATGCTGCCCGCGTCGGTCCTGGCCCTGCCGCAGCTGGCGGCAGAGATCCCGATGCAATACACCCTTCACGGCGCCGATACCCTGACGGTGCCGCTGACGATCGCACTGATCGAGGCGAACGTGATCAGCAACGCGATGCTGCGCACGCCGCGCAACGCACTGCTCACAGAAGTATTCGGCAATCAGGAGCAGCAACTGTCGGCGCGCGCGCTGTCGCACTGGTGGACGCGGCTGATCCGGAACAAGCCGTGCAGGTTCTTCCGCTGGAGCCTGCACGTGCAGTTGCTCGATGACCTTACCCTCACGCACAACAGCGCGACGACGGCCTGGTTCTGTTTCACGCGCATGGAGGGCGATATCCCGCGCTTTGCACTCGCGCCTGGCATCGAAAGGCTGGAGAGGAAGCTTAAAGGCTTGGGTCAAACGGTGCTCGCTGTGCTACGCGACGCTACGCTGCTGCTGCCCGATTCAATGAATCCCTGGGTGGCGGTGGACTGGGCCGAGCGCGCGTACTGGCAACACACCGAAAACGACGTGGAGCTGCTCGAGCTTGAGCGCGAAAACCACGGATATAAAACCGTTCAGGAACTGGTCGAGAACGAACAGATCATCACCCGGGCCATTTTTTTCGCCGGCATGCCTGAATGGGTCTGCTATCCGAAGCGCGTCCTCTCGCGAGAGGCAATCGCAACTGTCGAGGCGATGGGTTTCGCAGGTCGAGTGATCGCGCTGTGTGACGCCTTGCACGCCTTGGTCAATCGAGCCGACTTCGTCCTGCACCCGTCGGACAAAGGAACGTATCGCTGCGGCTACGACACGGTCGACGGCGCGATGGTCCTGCTCTGGAAGGAGCACGGCACGATCGGCCAGACGCTTGACGACTATCTGGAAGGCCTGGGCAACAGCGGCGAGTACGTCGAATTCATCGACGCCAATCCGGTACCGATGACCGCCGCGGGCATCCGCGAGTTCCAGACCAAAACCGAGCAGACGATCGAGGTCGCGGTGGTGGTCGAAAAGCTGGTCCTGCTGCTGGGAGAAAAACTGTGAACCTGCACGAAGTCAAAATCATCGCCGCCGGCGAGAAGGTGCTGAACCTGGTCAGCGCGGTACTGATGTACCAGTCCGACCGTGGCGACGTCTACGCCACTTCGCACCCGGTCGTGCCGGACGCCCAGCACCCGCATCGCAAGGTGATCGGCGCCGGCGTGCCGCTGTCGAAGGGCAGCCTGGCCAAGTTCGCGGACGCCGTCGGCGCGGCAACTGCCTTCGCGGGCTTCCTGCCGGAGAACCTGCTGTTCAGTTCGCCGAACCTGATCGCCTGGTGGACGCCGGCGCAGGAGCGCATGACCTGGTTCAAGGCAGCCGGCAGCGGCAAGCTCGAAGGCGTCGGCATGGCCGCGCATCCCGCGTTGGTGTTCGTCGCGACGCCCGGCGACTGGTTCGTGTTCGCGCTGGCCGCGAACGTGCGCCCGGCGCCGGCGACGCCGCTCTATCACTCGCCGCACATGAACGTGTGGGACGGCGGCCGCATCTGCACCGGCAACGTCAAGCTGCCGGCGACCTTCGGCGCCGAAGTTATCCACAGCTACGAGCGCGCGTTCTTCAAAAGCCACTTCACCCACCCGAACCGAACCGGTGCGGTCAAGCACAAGGGCGGCATGGAGCAGCTGTGGCGCGAGCAACTGGCAGCACCTGACCCGGCCGCAATGAACCGCGCGCTGGTCCGGTCGAAAGAAACCCTGCAGGAAGCGATCGCCCGCATCGCCGCCCGCACCACCAACTAAATTACAGAGGAATACCATGCACACCCAAGAAATCACCGGCGCATTCGACGAGCTGCTCCAGATCACCCGCGGTTCGTTCGACACCGTCCTCGAGACCACGCGCGGATCCTTTGCGACCTTCATCAAGACCACCGAGGAGGTGCTGCGCTCGCAGCGCCCGCTGCCGCTGGCCGTCGACGAGGAAGCGGCGCCCGCTGAGCTGCTGCAGATGGACAAGGCCCTGCTGGCCGCCGCGCCGGTCGCCGCCGTGCCGCGCCATGCGCCGTTCCACCCGCTTCAGGACAACGGCCACCGCTTCCTGCTGGCCGAGGACGGCCTGTACCTGGAAGTGCGCCGCCCATGGCTGCATTACATCCACCAACTGGCGAAGCAGACGGCTGTCGCCATTCCGTACGGCGCGATCGCCGGCAAGTGCGAGCTCGACTTCGTCTCGATCGGCAGCGCGCTGACGCAGATGAAAGAGTTCGCGGCCAAGGCCAAGGCCGACGCGCCCATCGAAGCGGCGGCCAGCCTGCTGTGGGACCACAGGAAGAAGGCTTGGCGGATCGACTACCCGGACATCATCGGCGAGGCGAGCGCGAGTCACATCCAGTATCGCCAGGTCGAGCCCGGGCCCGACGAGAGCATTGCAATCGACCTGCACAGCCACGGCCACCTCGGTGCGTTCTTTAGCGGGACCGACGACGAGGACGACCGCGGCGCCGTCAAGATCTCGGCGGTGTTCGGCAGCCTCGACACGGACACGCCGACGGTGGCGTTCCGGCTGTGCGTGCTCGGGCTGTACATCCCGATCAACGTCCCGGCCGCGAAAATCTTCGGGTGATCGCATGCCGCACATTACACCATCCCACATGCTGAGCCACCCGGTGCGCATCGCCCTGATCGGCTGCGGCGGCAACGGCTCGCAAATGCTCACTGGCCTGGCCCGGCTAAATCACGCGCTGGTGGCGCTCGGCCATCCGGGCCTGCAGGTAAAGGCGTACGACCCCGACACGGTGAGCGAGGCCAACATGGGAAGGCAGTTGTTCGGCGCCTTCGACGTCGGCGCCAGCAAGTCGATCGTGCTGGTCCAGCGGATCAACGCGTTCTTCGGGCTGAACTGGGAGGCGGTGTACGGCCGCTTCGACGACGACTACCGGAACTCATTCAGTATGGCGATCGCCTGCGTCGATAGCGCCCGGGCCCGGCACGAGATCCACCACAAGCTGCGGCGCTCCGGCGCGCACTACCTGATGGACCTCGGCAACCGCGCGGCCGACGGCCAGGTGCTGCTGGGCGAGCTGACCGACCAGCCGCGCATCAACGTGCCCGGCAACGTGAAGCTGCCCAGCCCGTACGACGTGCTGCCCGAGCTGGTCGACCTGCAGGCGATCGAGGACGACACGCCCAGCTGCGGCCTGGCCGAGGCGCTCGAGCGCCAGGAGCTGTTCGTGAACCAGTCGGTCGTCACGCCGGCGCTGTCCATCCTGTGGGAGTTCTTCCGCCACGGGAAGCTGACCTGGCACGGCGCTTTCGTGAACCTGCGGACCGGCAGCATGCGGCCGCTGAATGTGCGCGAGCCCGCGCCCGCAGCCGCCGAGCCGGTGCTGGTCGCGGCATGAGGGCGACGTTCGAGCAGGCGCGCGCCGTGTACGGCAGTGACGAGCAGATGGCGCGGGCACTGTTCGAGCAGCTGGCGATCACGCGCCTCGACCTGGAATTGCAGTCTGCGCTGCGCCGGCGCGCCGAAGAGAAGCTGCTGTCGAACCGACAAGTGGTTAGAAGGACAACCAGAGGGAATGGATAGATGGACCAGATGAAGAAAAAAGGCGGAGACGCATTGGCTGTAAAGACATGGCGCGAGCGCATGGGCGTCGGCCCGAGCTTCCCGCTGCATCTAGCGACTGATGTGGAGCGCGCCATGGAAGCCGAGATCGAGAACCTCCGCACCCTGATGGCGGCGTGCGCGGGACTGATCGCGAACGACAGCTATGCCGCGACCTTCCAGTCGATGGCGCAATATCGAACCGCGCTGCTGGAAATCG
>Ga0265798_10005489_pt1 | contig 17015 bp, 27 predicted proteins | sample P3T30metagenome_FD_192430 | JGI IMG/M metagenome (GOLD analysis project Ga0265798, IMG submission 192430) | Plant litter microbial communities from East Loma Ridge, Irvine, California - P3 T30 | ecosystem: Environmental > Terrestrial > Plant litter > Unclassified | place: USA: California... | reverse complement strand
CCATGATCTCGTTGGCCCACTTGCCGTCGACTTGGTCGAGCTCGTCAATCTTGAACCATCCGGCACCGATACCGGTAGCCTGGGCAGCATCGTCGACGGGTCCGTAGAGCATGTGGGTGATAGGACCGGGGTGGCCGGACTGGTCCCATTGGACCTTAATTGTGTCACCCTCAGCGGCAGCAACGGTCTCGACACCGGAGGGGACCTTGGAGCCGCCGACGTTGCAAACGATGTCGTCGCTGGTTACGTCGGTGACGGGGCTGTTGGAAGGTGGCATCCGGATGCCGACCTGGTAGCCGGGCGTGACATCGTTGACCCAGAGCTGGTGAAGGTTCTGGTGAGCCGAGACGGCGGAGAGGAGAGCGCTGGTGAAAACGGCCTTGGTGAACATCTTGAAGTTTGAAAGTTGTGTCGTCGGTGTGATATGTACAGTGACTTGATATGCAAAGATATGCTAGTGATGCCTGATCACGAAATGAATGTAGTGTAAAGAATGAAGTTGGCAAAAACCGGAACGAGTGTTATGCAAGAAAGGACTGGCCTGATGGAATGATGAGTTGGAGAAGTCAGGACGACGGCAGCTTTTGTACTCACCCCACGCAGATCTATTCCCTGTCTTAGGCGCCTGGCATGAGATTAATAGTTCCGGAGATCAGGACGAACCGCCTGGAATCCTCCATGACACCCGTTCACGCTATCCCAGCCACTGGCAACGGGAACGACATCGCCTTGACAGATGCCAAGAGGCGACACGCCAGCAGTACATCTAGATGAAGTGCTAGTCTGCCCTTTTTGGGCGTTGTCCGCGATGCTTGTTTATGCGACAGGCACCATCCGAGATTGGGTGGGCATGGTGGTGGAGATGCTGGGAAGCGAGCGTTTCCAGTCTCGCTACTTTGGGTTAGCGAATCTGTTTCAACTGTGCAGCCGCATGTTTCAAAACACTGCGAGAGCGGTTCGCTGGGAACACGATCCTGCAGCGAGTCGCGATGAACATGATAACTTCGGTGTTCTTGTTGCCGAAGCTCGTACACGCAGCTGACGGGTTCTGTGATATCCGGAGAAATTTCACAAGATTGTGTTGATGCAGTAGTCGGTGGTTTGAAAGAAATAGAGTAACATGTGCTTGAGAGTGGGTATGAATCAGGTGAACGACTTTCATTGCAAAAGCAATCTACAGTTCACTACCTTTGATGAGGCTGCACTTCATGACGCGCTGCTCTGGCGCCTGGAGTGGGGCAGCACCTCAGTCGGAGAAAATGTCTTCCTCATGGGGCTCGTCTTTTGAAGATGAAACCTGTAGGCGCTGGTACGGTGCGTCCTTCAAGCACCGTAGAAAGACCGTCCATTTCCTTGCCCGTGTCAGGTATTGGTTCGGATATTGGTGCCGTTGAGCTTGGAGTATTTGCAGTGGAAGTAACAGTGTCCGTGGGCAATGCGAGAGTTCTAGTAGAGACAGAGACGCTCCCTTGAAGCACTTCCCCATTGACGTAGATATGAATCTCCTGCACTGTAGAAACTGGCAATGCCGGATGGATGATGGAGAGGAACCGTGCGCCAGCTAATATCGAAGTAAACCACAGCGTTATGAGGAAGAAAATGGCGAAAAGGACCCACGGCACAAGGATGCATTTTCGCGGCATTCGACTCCGTGCAGGCAGTGAGGTTGGGAAACCCGGTCCTAAAGACTGCGCAAAGTGGGGGTGGTTTGTGTCCCGGTAGTCGGGCTTGACCTGAGCTTCCTCCATCTCCTTTGAAGCTGCTTTGCTGTAACGCGGGATCGAAGAAGGCGACTCATGCGTGGCTTGATGATAGGGGTTGTTTGAGGCGCCACCTTTTGGTGCTGAGCCAGAATTGGCGTTTTGTGGCGTATGAAGAGCGGTATACGAAAGGAACGTAGAGCTGTATGTTGGAGCTGGTGAAGGCAAGCTCCCCTGTTCGATGGAAGCCACATCTAACGACGTTGATCGGTTTTGGGCGTCCATGGTGGAGGCGAATATTTGGAGGATCTGTAAGTGCGACAAGAAAGAGGACCGGCCTTCTAGTGATTATAACAAAGAAACAACGCGGAGCTTGACTGCTGCAGCAATTCAAGTGCGGACAATGCAGATAAAGGCACTGCATCTGATGAACAGCGTGGCATCCACAAACAATGATCTATTGCAATTAGCCTACGGAAAGAGTCATTAGCAAACGTTTCATCGCTTTCGTGCGCCTATGTACCGTTTCCACGGCTGAATAACACATCTCGACGAATGCAGTGGTGGTGAGAAGAAGCCTGGGGACGACGGGTTTGGAAGGCGCGGTGTGCTGACGAACGATTGGCGTACCGGCGCTTTCCCTCGGATGCAGGGGCTAGCCTTAGGGTGTCATACTGGCTGCACCAAGTAGTCTCAGCCACAGACAAAGTCAGTAGTTGAACATGACTATTGTGTTTTTGTTTGTTGGCTCGTAAAATGCCCAAACATAATTGTATGCACCAGATGTACGTGCAGAGCATGCCTTCACTAGGCGTGCTCGAGGGTATCATACCACAACTCCAAAACTCCGAGCGCAACGACCATTCAGGCATGTCCATACATACTTCTCCGAACGTATTCAGGCTTTCGCCTTGCCCTTGCCAGTACCAGCAGGCCTACCTCGCTTCTTCCCTGCCGCGGCTGGCTGTGCGCGAGCAACTGGCTGTCCATCTGCCCGCCTACCCTCGGCTGTTCTGATATCCTCAAGCTCCTTCTCCAGCAAGCCTTGCAGTTGTTCATTTCGCCTCCCAAGTAGCAATACGTCGTCTGTATTGATTGTATTGCGTCCGGCGTGTTTGGAGAAGACTTCGAGGTCGCGGGCGGTGTTTGCTGTGACGGCATCAGCACCCTATAGTCTGGGTAGTATCCAAGGAATCGAGGTAGTTCGTACCGATCTGAGTATATACAAGCTCAGTGAGCGCGCCGATGAACTGAGGCGTTGCATTCAGGTCGTTCTCCAACGTCTTCTCGTCAACGAACTGGCCGATTGAGTACCAGAGGGCTGACTTGAGCCGCTGTGCATATCGTCAGCCCGACCTCATCATCAATTCAGACAACAAGTTCTCTACCTCTTCGCGCTCTGCTTTGGCATCATCGTTTGACGCCATATCGCCGCGTGGTTGAACTTCAATCGCGTGTAATTGCCGGCCAGACGAGTGACGCGACGCGCCTAACGCGGGCCAATAGCGGGGCCTCGGTGATGACCGGGGAGAAAGTCACCGCCCAGGGTTCTGCCACCTGGGGGTCCACGCTTGAGTGATTTATTGTTATTGCGCGCAATTACTTTATCGTCAACATCGCCTTTCACGCACAATTCCACACGCATCTGTCTATCGACAAAGTCACCAAACACCCCTCTCGCGTCACCCACCAACGAAGCCGTAATCGCATCCGGACGTCGCTCCTTCGCACTACTGCGCAACAAAACTACAATCGCGAATACAAACATCACATACCCAAGATGGACTACGTACTGGACAACGTGGTCGAGTGGAAGGACCGTCTGGTCAACAACTCGATCAAGTCATTCGAAGAGATGACCGCCCAGCGCTGGGTTCGCATCATTGCCATCGTCGGCGCATACCTCCTCATCCGACCATACCTGCTCAACGCGGCCGCAAAGAAGCAGAAGAAACAACTAGAGAAGGAGGCTGAAGACCTCGGCTTGGGAAAGACAGATGCGTTAGATGCCAACGACTTCAGAGGCAAAGGCGTCAGGGTGAAGAAGGGCGAAGCGAAGAAGAAGGAGTAGGTGCACGCATAGGAAGGAGGTGGTAATACTGTGGAATTCGGGACGAGGATGATTCTGATGGGAAGAAGGAGCATAGACGGCTTGGGGGACATGGATATGGGCTGCATACCAACGGCGTTTTTGCATTCGGACTTGGCCAACATGCGGACCTGGAGTGTCTTTCTGGAATACTCCTAGCACGACGACTGCGATGCCTGCGATGACGCGCCTACTGAGAACGGCACAACAATACATTCGAGGAGAAATCGACGAGCTAAGCTCTGGCAAGTCCACCTCTGCTTCAATATCGTAATTCTAATAAGATCAACTCTACCCCTTTCTCAATTCTTCAGCGCTTCGACTCTCTTACACCGCAGATCTAGCATCGGTGTGTTTATCCTGATTGCTGGCTAATAGACCTTGGTCTCGTTCGCAATTGCACTTCCATCCATGACAGAACCCCGTTCGTTCATTGCATGTTCACGCCACATCATCTTCACACATTCACCGCGTTTGCCTGCCCAGCACTCCATTCCATAGCTCAAACCACACTCCCAGCAGTAGCGTCCGCTTGCTGCCACTTCAGCCCATGATCGTCACATTCACAACCCTTCCGCTTCACATGCTTTCCCTTTATAACCCAACTTACTCCCTTCCGACGATGTATCCGCACGCGCAACCTGAGCACTACCAATGCCTGACCACGACGCATACCGCAAGCAAGTTCAAGGAAAAGTCCAAGACCTGGTCTCTGAACGTCACGAGAAAAGTGGTGCCAAACTGGTCATCGAAGCTGTGGTTGAGGGTGTGAAGTTGTATCGAAGCTACAAGGAAGAGAAGGCAGCAGAAGAGAAGGGAAAGGGGAAAGAAGAAGGAAAGCACAGGAGACATAGGAAGGGAGGCGGTATGGACGAGAGTGGGAAGGATGGGCATAGGAGGCACCGTAGGCATAGGCGCGGTGATGAACATGGCCATGAATCAAGTGGCAGGCATCGACACCGCCGTCACCGTTCTAGATCGATGGATGAAGAGCGTGGAAGACGCCGTCATGAACGATCCAGATCCCGCGATAGACGCTCGAGATCTCGCCGGCGCAGTGACGTCCGCGACCCAGTCATCGAGCCTGCTCAGAACGACGATTCAGAATATCATATGACGGGTGGTGCTGGGCCAGCAGGTACTTTGCATGATGAACATCGGAAGCCAGATGCTCCATTGCGTGGAGAAGGGGATCGACCAGGAAGTGGTGGCAGTGGCTATCAAACTTCATGGGAAGACCTGGCACCCGAACCTCGTCCCCGATCGCGATCCCATGGACGGGGGAAAAATCATCCATCTGGAAGAAGAGACCCAACTCCAGATCGTTCAGGGAGGAAATCGTCAAAGGATCGCTCGAGGGAGCGATCTCGTGGACGCAAGGAAACACACCGAGCCAAACATGACAGACATCGTACTCCCCATCGGTCTCACCGTCGAAAGTCTGAGAGGCACCCAGGCTCTCATAGGCGTGACCGTTCACGTATCAAGCAAGCGGATGCTAGCCCAGGCCGTGTAGGCGCATCCCGATCTCCAACAAGGCAGCAGAAAGGGCCAGACGGTACACCCTTTGGCAGTTTACCCGAGTACAAGAGCAAAGGGGGCATAGCCATGGGCCTTGGAGATCACTTCATGAAAACGTATAGGCACATCAAAGCCGAGCATGAAGCAGGTCACCGTACCAAAGGTGCGTTGGAGAACGCCCTTGATGGGATGAGGAAGAAGAAGACGGATGCGAAGGATTATAGCAATAGATTGAGGGAAGGCGAAAGGAGAGAGAGGGAGAAGATACGAAAGAGCGAGCCAGAGAGAGTAAGGTGGGCCGAACAGTACCCTGAAAAGACGCGGGGCGATGAATGGAAACCAAGTGCTGCCGAAACAGAAGCGTGGGAGCGTCATCATCGTGAACAAGATAGACGCCGACGTGAGTACGAGAAGCGTCTTGAAATCGAACTTCGCGAGAAAGGAAGACAAGAGGAAGACAGGAAGAAGAATCGAAGCTCGCCGATTCCTGAGATCCGTGTTCAGCCTCCTACGTCTAGTGGGACTCCCATTCTTCAGTCAACCCCAGTTGTGCGCGCTTCTCAGCCTCCTACTGCTCCGAAATATCCTCCTCCACCGGCTCCAGTACGGCCGAGCAGACCTATCCGAGCCAATACTCCTCCCAATCGTACACCCCCAATTGCTCCAGTAGCGCACGACTGGTATGCACCTCCCAGCCGGCCCTCACCTGTCCCTGAGAAGGAACCTTATGGGCGTAAGCCTTCACCACCGCGAGAGCCCAGTGTTCGGGCTGCTGATGATGCGTCTGAAAATGGTGCAGCAGCAGACTACTACGATCAAGCTCCAGGTTCGCCGATGCCAGGGAGCTATGAGGATTATGAGGACCGTGATTATCTGGAGCGGGAAGGAGATGAAGAATCTCTCGCCCATGATGAGATACCATACCCGGACACACACCCTTCTCCTGCCAGAGCTGCTCAATATCCGGAGAGCGTTCCTTCTCCTACCATACCCTCATATCCAGATACGCCTCCTTCTTCTGTCACACCTCCATACCCAGATACACCCCCTTCTCCGGATGTATCAGAGGGTCAATCAGGATCATCCTCCCCAATCATGTCGCACGCACCACGCGCTCCATCGCCATCAAATCGCTTTACACCCGAATTCTTACAAAGCATCCCGATGCCAGCTCCCCAGCAAGCGGCATCTCCCCCAATTCCACCACCGCCGCCTCCACCAGCAGCAAGACCACCTCCTCCACCTCCTCCACCTGGACCCCCTCCTCCACGCTCAGCAGGGCCACCCAATATGGCCGCCATATTTGGCGATATCCTCGGCCCACGCAAACTACGTAGTGTGGCAACTGAAGAAAAAAATGACAGTAGTAACCCGAAAGCGGGCAAGGTATTGTACGAAGAAACAGCACACAGTCGCGAGGTAGAAGAGCACGAGCGAGCTCAAGTCAGGGACGCTGGTAACCGTCTGCCAGTGTCAGGAGCTAGTGGATGGAGTACCGCTTACTCCGCAAAAGAAGAAGCCGATGATCGACCAGAACCTAACAGGGCGTTCAGAGAGGAACTAGCGAGGAGATTGGGCCAAGGTATTGACACTTCTACGACGGGAACTCCAAAGAGTTCTGGTGATAGCCCACTAACAGCAGGCTCTAGGACGTCGATGAGTGCCAATGTGTCGCGAAAGCTACAGGATGAGAGTATGTTGACCTGTCCCTAGAGCTGGATAGGACTGTACTGACGTGTTTATAGAAGCTCCTTTCCAACGGCTTTCGAGATCAGAAAGTGGGGAGGATCTCATCTTTACTTTGGCGGCACACATTGCGCAGCCAGACTGGAGTTTTGACGGGCTTACTAGGAAATGATGATGACGGGATGGAACGAGATGAGGTGAGATGGAATGCTGGGAATGGATATCCGGGTAGGCAGACCTGTGTGAGAGACAGTTGGTGAATGTTTGTCCAAATAGATCCTCGCGTCATAGGTCATTCGGTCCACTTTGTCGCGAATGTGTACATTGTAACGCGTCCGTTGGTGAGGAGTGAACGCGTACACACCAGGTCCGTGATGGTGGAGGCTGTTGACGAACGGTTGGCCCAGGCTTCCCAATTTCGCGGCAGAGCTCTGGACTGCCAAGCTCGTGCAGAAGAGCCGGGTTATTAGTCCTCATCCCTATTCCTCATATTATTAGCTATCTCGACCTGGGAACTTCCTTGCGATCATTGCGCGACAGTTGCATTTACTTTTCTCCCACTCCTTCACGATTGTTAGTGGTTGCCTCTGACGTTGAGCTGCATCCCCCACATTACTTCAACGTCGCTCCAATTGGACCCTGTGGCATCATCAGGCAGAAGAGCGCAAGCATACCACCCGCAGCTTTCGCAGTCCAACACCACGCCTCCCCCCACACACACAATCAACATGCGCTTCTCATCAGGCCTCGTTCTCGCTCTCCCGGCGCTCGCTGTCGCCGAGGAGCAGGTGCCTCTCCTTGACAAGGTGAAGGGCTTCTTCAACAAGGCGACGGCTGCCGTGTCCGCATCCATCCCCTCCATGCCGTCGGCGCCAGTCGACACCGCAACGAGCAAGGTGGCCTCCAACGCCGCTGCCGCCATCCAGTACCCAATTACTCTCGAGAACTGGAAAGAGACCCTTACCGTTGATGCTACCGCCAGCCCTCCTACCACACAGGACTGGCTCATCTTCACCACCGGCGGCAACACCACCTGCTTTGGCCTGTGTGGCAACGCAACCAAGGCATGGAACGTACGTATAGCATGCGAAGATACAGATGCCCGACACTAACATCAGCCAGGCTTCTCTCCCCATCATGGCTGCGAAGCCTGATGCGCCCAAGTTTGCGTACCTTGACTGCGAAACCGAGCCTCTCCTCTGCAACGCATGGTCTGTCGGCGCACCGGCGCTCTACTACTTCCAGATCCCCAAGCCCATGGCTGACCAGTCCGCGCCCGTCCCCGTCGTTCGCTACAAGCCCTTGAACCGCACCAGCACCACCACCGAGACCTTCAAGAAGCTCATCGTTGACAACGAGATTGAGCAGGTCACCCCATACGAGGGTCCCTTCCACCCCTTCAACGGTGCTCTCCAGCTGTACAACCTTGCCATTCCTTACGCATACGTCACCTGGGGATTCTCCAAGATGCCCTCGTGGATGCCCATGATCATCATCTCCTTCCTCAGCAGGTCGTTCATGTAAGCCGAACTACTCTGAGATGAAATGCACATACTAATCCCAATCACAGGAGCAAGCGCATGGCGGGACCAACTCCCGCGGAGACGCGTGCCGCCGCCGCACAACCTGCTCGGTAAACGCCTACACTCCTGCTTCCTGTGGACTAGAGTCGCACAACAGGAACGTGACAAGCATTGTGCGCGATCTCAAATAATACCCAACAGAGCGATGCGAATAAAGTCTTGGAATTGGGCATGTTCTGGACTGGCTCGTGGAAGTACTCGGCAAATGGGGATGGAGATTTGGATATGTTTAGTGGAAGAATAATGTAGCTCAGATACCTGGGAAGGCGTTCAATCATTGCAATGCTCACTTATACTACTATCTACACAGAATTTTCTTTTTTGAGTGAACAATTGACGCATCTCATCTGCAGGGCTGCCAAGACACGATCGCGCTACGGGCAATGCCCGAGAATCTCTCGAACTCCGCAACCCCAGTTCAATATCACATCACAGCAACCATGGTGCACATATTGAAGCGCATGCGCAAGCTACGCGAGGCAAGTAGCTGATCTCCGAGTGCATGTCTACACTTTTGGCAAGACTAACAAGCACCACAGCACGTACGTAAGATCCACCTCCGCAGACACCTCCGAAAACGTCGAAGCCCACAATCGAACCCGACCAACTCGAGATAGCTGAACTGTAACAATGCTGACGATGGTACCTGCGATAGTTATTATGGATAAGATGCGGACCAGGCGCGCTCATACTGCCCAAAGAGGTGTCGAAGATTAGCATGGAATTCAACACAAAACTCTACGGAGGACATAGAGGGGCAAGGTATGTTGGCATTGCTCTGTTATAAGGATCCGAAGAGGGCAAAGAATATGAGGCCAATTCAGGCGCCATGTTCGAGAGCTGGCAATTGTACGGAATGACAAGATCGAGCGCTTACTCTACGAACAGGAAATTCTGGCGCAATATGCTGCCCCGGATGAAATACCGTAACCCATCCATCCCAATGGAAGTCGCACGACACAACGACCCCGACGGTCCCTCGCTCCTACACATCTTCACAGCAACCAAAACACAGCCATCGGCTGGCTCTACCAACTCTCCTACAACACAACAATCAGACGCTTCACCACCGTCCGCCACACCAAACCCGCGCAATACGCTCGTACCCGATACCTCGAAACCCACGTTTTCGATTGACATGAGGGACCAGTCCGAAAGCGAGATCTTGGAGGCACTGGTGGAGAAGATAGGCGCAGTGGAGATCAAGCCGACGGAGGAGGAGTTGGCCGAGATGAAGGAGATTGAGGAGTTCAAGGAGAGGTCGGAGGCGGATAGAGTGCTGGTTAGGGAGAAGTTGCTGAAGGAGCGGAGAGAGGCTGAGCTGCTCAAGTTGGCAAGAGGTGAGGCGCCGGCTGCCAACTAAGTGTGTGATCTGGGAGAAGTCACGAAGCATTGACATGAGGAACACAAGGAGGCTATGGAGTCTTCTACCAGCAATTGGACTGCAATTTAGCGGCTTCAAGGCTGAGATATTGTAACATATGTATATTGTATGGCATACTCACGACGTCAATACGAGACCATGTGCCCAATGATTAAGACATGTTGGTGCTCATTGATGCATGAGACAGCGACTTCAGCGCAGAGGGAGACTTTCATTCTCAAATCAGCCTCTACGGCTCTTTGCACATCAAGCGCATTCACATGACTTCGTGAATGATGCAATCCCTCTAAGACGCGTAAACGCGTCCGTCGCGCTTTTCGAGCGAGTCGCATGCAAAGTTATCAGGCTTCACGATCAACCAGCGCAAAGCTGCGCAATCGCTTGGGCATCACTCATGAAGATGGCATGTAGCCGACTGGGTTAGTCCCAAGCATCAGTGGCCAACGGCCTAGCAAAAGGGAAACGGAATCAGTCTGCCTGACAGACAACCATACACCGAGCTCGAACCGCGTGAACGGTGAGCTCAGGCTGCCGGAAGCTGCCAAAGTTGCTCTGCGCTGCCTGTCGTCCGAAGCGTTCTATTGAGGAAGAAGGCTCCATGATGGACGAACTGTCAACATCTCAACCGTCACACGGCTCCCCGAAAGGACGTGGACAGGAGACGTTGACACAGGGCGTTGTGATGAGAACTCGATGGGTGAGGGCGCGCAACTTTTTTTATGTCGCTCGGCTGAACGCCGGTGCGCTAGTGGGTAGTGGCTTGGCGGCAAATGTGTGGGCGGAGGTGCGATGTTGCCCGCAGGTCACGAGTAGGCATCTATCACCGAACTTCACCTTTGGGGAATACTGAGTGTGCTTTCACTCTTTGCGACGGCCACTTCTACGCACCGCTCGAAAGTGTATTGAAGATCCTGAACCTCCGGCGCCGTCACAACTTTCCTTCCAGGACCATAAACCTCTGCGTTGCGACAGGACATCACGACCGCATCAGCCATGGCGGACCTATCCATCGACGAGGCGAACAAGATTCGTCTGTCTATGGGCCTCTCTGCTCTCCCCGGTGGAAGCACGCCTGCAGCACCCGCAGCCCCCGGCCTGGACTTCAAGGCGGCGCAAAATGGCGACGACTCAGACGAAGAGCCTGCGAGCACCATCGACACGCGCCAGGCCGCCGCTTCGGACAACTGGAAGAAATTGGAAGAAGCGCGACTGGCCAAGATAAGACGTGAAGAACGCGCCGCGGCGATCAAGAAGGAGCGCGAAAAGGCGGCGCGCTTTGCAAAGCTCGAGGGCAAGGGGCTGGCGGACGAAGCAGACGTCGACGATGACCTGGCCTGGCTGAAGAGCAGCAAGAAGCGCCAGAAGAAGATCGCCAAGGAGGAGCAGATGCGCAAGGAGCTCGAAGAGCGCGAGCGCCAGGCGCTTGAGGCCATGCAATATACCGATAAGGACCTTGCTGGTGTCAAAGTCGGACACGAGGTCGACCAATTCGACGACGAGGACCAGATCCTCGTTCTCAAGGACACTGCAGTCGATGCGGAAGACGATGACGAGCTAGAGGCGGTTGAACTCAGAGAAAAGGAGCGACTACAAGAGCGACTCGATTCGAAGAAGCGGAAGCGCGCATACGACCCCAACGATATGGACGAGGGAGGCCAGAAGTCGATACTTGCACAGTACGACGAGGAGATTGAGGGCAAGAAGCGCAATGCGTTCACACTGGACGGCAAGGGCCGAACTGTTGAAGACGTGCAGGCTGAAGTCGCAGGTGCTTCAAGACCAAAGAAGGTCGCGATCAGTCTGGACATACTCAAAGAAGATGCCCCTACCAACGATTACATGGACGTGTCGGAAGTCAAGATGAAGAAGCCTAAGAAGAAGAAGGGCAAGAAATCCAAGCGAGAACGCGTCGAAGATGATGAGGAAATGCTTGCCATGCCTGCGGAGGACACTGCAGCTGGCGAGGACATGGACATTGACGGTGGTGAATCCTCCGCACCACAGCAGAAGAAGAAAAAGGTATTCGACGAGTCGTTCGTGGATGACGACGATCTCCAAGCGAATCTCGCGGCGCAGCGTCAAAAGGCCCTCAAGAAGCGCAAGAAGATGCGACCGGAAGATCTTGCACGGCAATTACGTGAAGACGCATCAACACCCCAGCCAGACGTTATGGAATCCACAGAAGATGGTGATGGCGGCCTTGTTATCGACGAAACAACCGAGTTCGTACAAAATCTAGGTGCTGCAGGCGATGCCGATGAGGAGGAAGCCCGCCGGAAGCGTAGAAAGTCCAGCCACATCTCGGAGGGCACGAAGTCCATGGGCGATATCCCCGTCGCTGATGAAGACGGTGATGTCGAAATGGGCCAATCCTACGCTGAAGCAGCCGAAGCAGAAGAGGCCCGCAACCGCAGCATCTCGCGCGCTCGCTCCACAGACATTACCGAAACGGGTCTCGAGGCAGAAAAGACTGTCGACCAAGGTTTAGGTGCCACTCTCGCCCTACTCAAGCAACGAGGTCTGGTCACAGAATCCGACGCCTCCGACAAGAACGCCATGTACCGCGACCGCCAAAAGTTCCTTGCCGACAAGCACAAGGCCGAAGCTGACGCCGAGCGCCAACGCAAGATCGCCCGTGAACGCGAACGAGGTTCCGCCCGCTGGAACAACATGACGCCGCGCGAGCGCGAAGAGTGGGCCCGCAAAAACAACACCAGCGCCGAGATGGTCGAGAGTCGCCGTCTCGCTGAGCTCTTCAACAAGGAGTACACGCCCAACATCGAGCTCAAGTATGTTGATGAGCACGGTCGCCACATGAACCAGAAAGAAGCCTTCAAGCAGCTCAGTCACCAGTTCCACGGCAAGGGTAGTGGAAACACGAAGACGAAAAAGCAACTTGATAAGGTTGCTGCTGAAAAGAAGAAGATGGCTGAGAGTTCGCTTGAGGCTAGTAGGAGTGGAGGTGGTGGGTTGGGTAATGCGTTTGATGATCAGGCGAAGAAGAAGGGTACTGCTGGTGTTCGCCTGCAGTAAAGTTTGGTTCACTCGGTCTTCCGACGATGGTCACGTCGCCATTGACGGAAACTTTCATGAAAGGTCACCCGGATGGTGTTGCCGTGGGCTTCAAAGGTCAGTAAGCTCCTGAAGCTGTACATTAGAATGTTGTCATTAATACGAATTTGCGAAATAGAACGTCTTCTGTCGGCAGTGATTATGGTATGCACTCCTGTACGTGCACTCTACTGACTGTAGGATGCTCCTTTGTGCATTGTTATTCGTCTTACTGACTGGTATTTCACCATGTCAAGCTCATCGTAGGCTTCTTCGGAGCGTAAGTACACATGTTCCACATCGACGCGCAGGTAAGTCTATGCTTGATGACATTCATGTGAAAACAAACCCGTTTCTATACAGATAAGAGTCATCAATATTCGTTTTCCATTGTCGGCCATTCCGAATCGCCGGTTAATTTGACATCACCTATCCCCTCCACGTCGATCTTGAGGCCTGCCAAACTTGGCTTCCAACGTATCAAGTCGTCGAACACGGTCTTCGTCGATTTGGTGTAATCTGGGCTGATCAAAGGTTCTTTCCACAGGCAATCTTTGGTGTCTGAAGCCAGGAGGAGTAGGGCGAAAAGTTTATCCCGAGGGTCTGAAGCGTGGAATCGCCTCGTAAACCTGAGCAGCCACTTGACCTCCATGTATTCGGGCAATGCATCCCTGGCTATAATATACGCCCACGCTCGCTGAATCTTCTCATACGAGGCCAATTTCAAACATCTTGCGCTCGTTATCTGAGTGTTTGATATCTCATACCAACGCAATGTACCGCTGCCAATCCTGAATTCGACCTTTTGTCTCGATTCCTCGTTCTTGGGAGCTAGAAGGACCTCTTGCAGAACCCATATTCGACTCCACCACGGCCGACTAACGAGACTTCTTAAACCGGCCAACATTGCGTTTCTGCATCGGTCAGGCGAGGAGTTGTCGAGCATCTCATCGTCAAGTTCCGACCCGAGTTGACTGAGTACTTTGTCTTGTGCCATACATGTCCACAGAGGGTGTGTATCCTCACGCAATGTACCCCAGAGACCCCACGTTTGCTCAACAGTATCATGATCTATCAGGGGCCGTATGTGTTTTGTCCACGCTCTCATGAAAAACCGAATGTATTCATCTTCCGGTCCCAACCACACAACCACCGACTCAGCAGATGAGTATATCTTCCCCATTAACTGAACCTGATGTGTCTTCTCTCGCGGGTCTTGCTGGTTGATGCATAATGCGTCTATCCATAGACATTGTCTCTTTTCGTTCCGCAAGGCTTGAAGTGCGATGTAGAGGTTCTGTGTGATTCGAAACGGCGTGCTGATTGGCTCTTTGCTTGCGCTGGACGGGTTTGTCGACGGACTATACAACTGGATCTCAACGGTATCCTCAACGGCTCCCCAGCAGTAAGAAAGCGCGACATACGGTGTGCGATCATCAGACTTCTCGTCTATGTTCGTATACACCAATTCGCATTCGATAGGGTCGTCACCATATCCAGGTAGCAGGATGACGCATCGTATTTCTCTTAACCCGGAGTTCAGTGGCAAAAAGGCTGTGTCGTCGTTCTTTACACCACGGAAAGGTAGGTATAGGGGTTCTGGAGTTTGCGACAACGAAGACATTAGAAGATAGGCGTCAGATGTGTGTGAGACATATAGAGAAGGAGGGAGGACGGGTCAAGAGCGTCATTGTCGAAAAGGCTGAGGGTACGCAGGCCGTGCAGACACATGCATATGCACTGCGGCTGAGCCAGCCTATCGCATCTACCCATACACCATAATCTCATCCCACCACTTCCCACCCGATCCCTCTTTCCATGTTGAGAAATCTAAGTAGCACCAGGAACATCCCAAATCTTACCAAAGGGATCATGATGCGGATCCGTCTCGCGGTTGTACTCCAACGCCAAACTCAAGAAATGCGCAACATCCTCCCCATACACGCGACTAACGAACGCATACGTTCCGTCGATACCTGCAGAAACTCCACTGGTCGAGATAATATTGCCGTCTTCGACCCATCGCGCAGTTGGTACCCAGTCTACGTTGGGACCGGTCGATGTAGCCCAGGGCCAGGCAGCCTTATTCGTAGTTGCCTTGCGGCCGTCAAGAATGCCTGCGCGCGAGAGGAGTGTGGCGCCGGTGCAGACGGAGACGATGTATTTGAGCTGTGGGGTAGCTTATTAGTAATCGGAAGGATGGTCAGAGGGCGAGTAAATACGTTTGGGTATGTGGCTTTGACGAAGTTGATCTCCTCAGTCATGTCTCTACGAGTCCCTCCTCCGCCAGGGACGAATAGGACATCGATTGCGCCCCTGTCTGTCGTAGAAGCCATGTCGCCACCACCATTTTCGTTTTGCTTGTTCTTCTTTCAATTAGTCGCATTCACTTCCACACGACCATCATAACTCACCAGATAGTCGGAAAATGTCATGGTGGGCAAAAGTTCCTGACCAAAACCTCCATCCGTCATGGCCGATGTCACCGGATCCATGGTCTTGCTGAAGACTGTAAACTGCGGCACAATGGATGTGTTTCGGTAGTACATGAAGAGTGAGTTAAGAACGTCCATGGGGCCGAAGATGTCGAGAGCTTGGAAGTGTGGGAATGTGAGTAGACCAAAGTGAGTGGGTAAAGTTGTGGTGTTGGCGATATCGGGTTGGCTCGGTCTTGCAAGAGTTGAGCGGATGGCTAATAGAGCCGGGAATAGGGTGGAGTATTGCATGTTGAAAACGATTTGGTGCGAAGATAGTGAGGTCCAGAAGAGAGTGGGTGAGAAGTAGCAAGTCGGGAGTAGGAGGAGATGTGAAGGGGCGACCAAGTGGGGATCCAAGTAGAAGAGAGGCCTTCAAACAAAGACCACGGTGTACCTGCGGCTCTGAACTGGGTCTTCTCACTATTTGACGTTTCTATGAGGATTTCACTGGACTTTTTATACACCTAATTTCGTTGAACATCTTAAAACCGAAATCTCCACATGGATGCCCGGAGCCAGCACTTTGGCTGCAGTGTAATCTAAGTCGCATGGTTGTATTGGTTCTGATGCGCTCATAAGCCTCGCCGAGCAGTAATCGAGGTGCAGGAGGATCAGGCGGATGCGAAGATCACACACCTCCGATGTCCAGAACGAACAACTTCGTAAGGCAACCAACGTTTGAGAAGATATGAGCGAGTTGCGAAGATTTTGACTCCACCGTTTAAGCGACTGGTGATCATCTTGACAATCCGCATCCACCGATGACTTGTATTGCCAGTCAGCTTTCAGTGTTCCCGAGGTGCCCAATGGCATTGGCGATCCGCCAGGGCGTAATAGATTGAGGACGAGCGGTCAGCCCTTGCGGTGATTAATAAGGAATGTGGGGAAACATGGATTTCTGATGTTGCTGCATGCCAAGAAAGCTGCTTCTGGTTTCCTTTTCTTGTGTCCGGGTCCTTGGATATGTCGTGTGTTCGTTCGTGGTTTACCAGGTGATCAAGCAGCAGCACGTGCCGCGACGCGGCATGAAGCTAGAGTTCTTTGGGTCGACAGCAAGGTACACTTCTGGCGTGATCCTTGGTGGTGGCGCTGCAGGTCCGTTCTATGATTTCTTTTGGTGATTGAACTTGAACAATTGCATTCAGCTCCCCGTGCCTGGGTTCGCCAGCCTCTACCGGCGGGCATGCACACCTTCGGTGTCGCGTTTATTAGCTTCGTCTGGCCCGTTCGCATGATGCAAACATGGCTCGATGTCCTCCAAGATAGAAATGTGTCGTGGTATCGCTGATTACGAGGTCGTTGGTATGCCAGCGGGCGTCGCAAACAGCGCGTCGACCAATCGCACCTGTCTAAACAAAAGAGGAAGTCGACATCGCGAGAAGGGATGTGAAGAAGATATTGATTAGTCAGAGACGTGATCGCGAGGCCGCATCGAAGATGGAGATCTCGCGCCAAGCCAGCGGGTTCCTGCGATAGTGACGTAGCTTGAGCCGCGCGTGATCCCAGCTTGAAATCTGCACTGCA
>Ga0265798_10005488_pt1 | contig 17022 bp, 16 predicted proteins | sample P3T30metagenome_FD_192430 | JGI IMG/M metagenome (GOLD analysis project Ga0265798, IMG submission 192430) | Plant litter microbial communities from East Loma Ridge, Irvine, California - P3 T30 | ecosystem: Environmental > Terrestrial > Plant litter > Unclassified | place: USA: California... | reverse complement strand
GTCATAGTCGATACTCACTGCTACTGGGCCTTTACCAAAGAAGACAAAGCCAAGACACCACAACAGATTATTCAAGAAGCAGGTACTAAGCTAGATCAATTGGACGGCAAAGAAGGTTCCATAAACGACCGCGGAGCTGTTCAGGTGATCGTAGGCGAGTACTCATGCGTCATGACAGAGGACTCGTGGGCCAGGGGCGGTGACATACCCAAACAAGAACTTGTCAAACAGTTTGGTCAAGCGCAAAGCCACAGATACCAACAGCGGGCTGGCGGTAGCTTCTTTTGGACCTGGAAGATGGATTGGATGCCTGGCGGTGAATGGGGCTTCAAAGCCAAAACAGAGGATGGGAGCATTGTACCACCCAAGCACGTGGCCTTGTCTACCAATGATCGGCATAATATGATCGAAAAGGCGAGACAAGAAAAAGACGGGCGCATGCATGAAGCCATCCAACAACATGTGTCTTATTGGAGTGGCGTGGACCCTGACGGGCAGTACGAGCACGAAAAGTACGAACAAGGCTGGCAAGTGGGATACCATGATGCTTCTGCATTCTTCGAAGGTAGACAGACCCCAGGCGATACGATCGGTATGCTTGAGCTGTGGGTTCTCAAGCGGGTAAGAGAGAGCGGCTACAGAGGTGGGTTCACGTGGCTTTTCGAACAAGGTCTGCGAAAAGGCATCCAGGATTATTCGGCTGCCATCGGTGCCTAATTCCGTCATAGTATTTGTGGAATTCGTCATTCACCGTTACTTGCCGTTTCTCCAGCGACCACTCCGATCACGAGGTTCGCACTTTGTACCATGACGTTCATTTAGCACTCAAAGGACAGACCACCAGTGAAACAGCTATAGCAACAACGCGCCCTATGATGACAATCAATCTTATATCGGCCGCTACTAGTATCACACTGTCACCACCTGCAATGTACATTCTACCACTTCTTCTCTTACAACTTGACCTCACACGCGCTATCGTTAGTCACAAAGCCCCAACGCATGGATCACGGCCGATTTATCCCCCCGGATGCGACCCTAGACGTGCCTGGTGAGGCGCTGCCTTTAGTACTGAAGACGGTTGAAAGGAATCCACACCAGGCATACTGCGAAACAGTAACATCGTCGTCTCGGTCTTCGAGTCCTAGGAGTTTGGCTCCAAGTCCACTGCGGATACGCCAAGCGCCCTCACTACAAATCGAATTCGACCTGCAAACACCGGCAAACCATGACCAGGATCGCAATAACTCCCTTATCCGAGCTGCGGCAAGCTTTCCTGAGCCTTTTGCCGATCCGGTATCATTACTCAAGACGGGAAAAGATTGCAAAACACAAACAAAATTGGCTAATTGCGACACTCAAACCGAGAGTACAAGATCAAATCACATTACACGAGCTGCCATCCCACGCGGCAGCCACTCGTTAGCTTTGGATACAGTAACAGCGTACGACATGTCACCATCACATTCGCGAATACAGCAAGTGATATCTCCCGGCAGCGCAACAGCTCACACCATCCCACGTAAGCCGATTTCAAGAAACAAGAGGCATACAGGTACATACTATAGATCACTACCGTCACTTCCGCCGGGGGAGGATCCATTTATGGACGAGCATAGTCCAGGAGGAGAGGTATATGACGAGGAAGATCACGAGCAGGGATCCAAGCGAGTTCCATTCCCGACAACTACACTGATAGCTGGTGGCCTACAAGACACATATCAAATCAAGCGACGGCCAGTACCAAGCCTTTACGACTGCGAGGAGTTGAAGAGATCGAGAGAGAACATTGCGAATGGAGTGTCACTCTCATTTGATAGTCTCAAAGTACCATTGCGCCCCTATATCCACGATTCGAGTAGCGGTCTTCGACAAGATGTCCCCCACGGACATTCGCAGTTCATCGCAGCGGACGCATCACACATTCCCCGTGGTCGTTGGTCCGACATTGATAACGCATCTTTCACGCCCCTTCGACTCCAACCCAAAGACGCATTATCAATGCAACAATACGGGCAGCTGCCGCTCCTAGCTCCCGAAATATCACCCCCCACGCCTCCCCACCGCGACATGCACACCCAACTAGCCAAATGTCTTGCAAAACCATCATCTTCTCCTGCAGCTTCACTCCGCGCCTCAATCGACATCCAAAATGGACCCCGCCCGCCTCCATGGGGCTCCTACGATAATCTCGAGTTACAGCGTAGACAACGCAGTGAAGCCAGGGAACGCATGCAGACACGTGAATTAAGGTTGACTGCGGATAGTGCTTTGACTTGTCAAAAGCCGTACTCAACGGAAAGTCTTGCGAAGGAGCCCACGAGTGAGGTGGATGAGTATAGAGAGCAGATATTGGTTGTGTATCCAGACATGGCTTTTGATGGAGAGGCTGGGATGAGGGCCAGAGAAAGGTGTTGCTGTATTTTGATGTAGAAGTGGGTTAGATTTTGCAAGAGGTTTCGCGTGAAGATGCATTGGTATATGTGGATAACGCGCCTTCTTAACATGTGCATGGACCCAGGATGGGTTTCTTGATAGTGATCTCCATCTATAACCCTATTAACTCTTAAAATAAAGCGTACTACTACGTAGTCTACGACGTCTGTCTCGACAAAGAGGGAGGGGTAAAGCTAAGAGCATGAAATGCGCATATAAATCTAAAAGCTTTCGTCTTTAAAAACACATCTATCACATCTTGTTCATGGTTCCTACACACAGTTCTTGTACACCGGGCTGACTTCAATACACGATTAAGGCAGGTATACATATTTTGTTGATGTGCGTCTCTCCCATAGCAGTGAACATATTGCGAGTGCAAGTTGATGTAATATATCCTTAGATAATTTTCTAGCGTGAGTGTATTTAGGGCATTGACATGTAGAAACTCCGAGGCTCTTAAGCGACCAGATATACTCTCAGATGTCAGAATGCTCCGCCAAAGCGCCCCGTCTAGATATCCCATAGTGAATTCTGACCAACTTCTTTTACCTGGCTCTCCACCTATTCAATGCTCGTTCCGTGATCCGATCACCTGTAATCTATTTAGGATTCATGTTTTGCCTCGACTAAAACTCGCGATATGCCATACTATGCAGACTTTTGTGACAGGGTTATTCAAACCCCACAGGTTGAGGGATAATGGGAGTATAATCTAACCTACAAAACAAGCTGGGCATACGGTGCTACCTCTATATATACCGGGTCTCATGTCAAATATTTCACATACGGCCATAGGTCACTGAGAACTACTTCTCCCGTCCGTTCTGCTAACTTGTTTTATCCTAAGTCCAGTTGGCTGTTACCCGTTACGGTAATCGTAAATCGTGAATCATGTTTCCTCATCCGTCACGCCGCTTCTCACGACCGATTTAAAGACCTTTATGCCTGCAACAGAATATTGTCCCCAGTACTTGTTGGTAGTCGCAGCATCTATGTACAGGCTCGTCTCCCCACGCACTTATTTTGCCTGCCTCTTCACTCCTCTCACTCCATGTAACAACCCTTTACTTCTTGATTCTTGAGACCTAGGGATTGTGTTATAAGTTCCCTGCAGTTGTGTCTGGCCTTTCAACTACCCGCAAAACTATAGTCAAGCCTCGATCAAAGCGCGGTGCTAAAGCGAGGGCTGCAGCTGTCTATAATCACTTGCAGATCCTCGCGCAGCAGGAGGAACCGCCATCACCACCTACGGAGGAAGAGAGCGAGAGGGCAGTAAACTCGGCTGTTGTTTCTTCTCGAGCGCTTTTCGCTCGCGTCTGAGCTGAGCTTTATGCACAGCCCCGCTGGGTACAGGGCAGAGTGCATATACGCCCCCCCTACGTGAAGTTTGGGCTTCGGGCTTACGTGGTTTTTTTTCATACCAGCCTGACGCTATCGCTCCGCACGCCAGGTGTGATCATGGTGAAGTCATGCGATACATAATGCGGTCTGGGCCCCTTGCGTTCTGCAAACCGCAAGGCACCGGCAGACATTGAATCAGCGCAATCTGATCGCAAGTTTCATTACAACAACGTCATGTCTCCGCTACCGGGTGTTCAGCACTCTTTTCACGGTCTGCGCAATCATGTCTTTAGCAGATGAATTGAGAGAAGTGACGACATACACATATCCGGCCAATGGCGAGAGCCGCAAGATGTTCTATCTATCCATACTGCTCGTACTCGGGCCAGACATTGTTCAGAGGGCTTTAGCACAGCTTGCTGGGTCACAGGTCGCTCCTGTCGTGTTTTCCTTCGGATGGGTAGCATATGCGTTCAGTGCACTTCTTGCTGCCCTTGGTAGTATGTATAGTCATGGAAGATTATCGCATACAGATTTTTGGCGATTGACTAGTTGTGTACATGACCGGCTCATGCCTGAAGCAGACTTCAGCGCGATTGTTAACGGTGTCAAAAGCGGAAACCAGCGCAGCAACAGATCCTAGGTCATTAGTCGATTGCTCTGCGACCATGAGTAGCGGTTGCCAAAGCTGAAGCATCACGACAACAAGACTTACGGTGAACATGAAGCCTTGCGAGTTACCGTCTTCGAGGTCGCGAAAACCCCTAAGCCGGACACACTTGCGCGGGACTAGGTGTATTACAGTAGTTTTGTTGTTGCAACTGTACAACTAGGAATGGCAGCCATTCCTACCGTACCGTACCGTATGATACTCGCAAAAAACTCGTGGTTTTCGAACTGCACCAGCTGCAAGCACGTTTTGAAAATTCTAATCGCTACAATCCCTAACAAGTCTGCATACTCAATTAGCTGTTATATAATCTTTAGAGGAAAGGAATTTTGCATACACCAAGAGTAGTTTCTCACTATGTCCGGACTGGTGAGGAGTAGCAGAGACAATATGTCGCTTGGGTTGATCCATTGGTCTCTGAACACGATGGCCGGAGCTACTGTAGCCGGGCAGACGATATAGTAGAGAACATGTAATACGTACATAGAGAAAGTCAAGTCATTATTATCCCGCATACGATAATTTAAATACTCATGTAATCATGTGTCACATCTGTAGTTTCTAGAGATTCAATCCCGCCAACTTAGAGAGCATCCTATAAACCTCCTCATTCCTTAATGGTAACGATCCAGTATCCAAAAGCGGTCCACGTGACTGTCATTCCTGCTCCCATGAATAATCCGCTTGTCCATGCATCTAGCCCTAACTCCGAGCTGATGTAACGACCGACCACTCCGCCAATAATGCCCATCCAAACAACAAAAAATCCCACTTCCCACGCCTTCTTCTTCAGTTCTCTCCATCTATTCTGTTCCTGTGTCTCCAATTCTCCCCGCATGGATGTACCCCATTCATTAGCAAGCATAGTTACAAAACTCCAAGCTTGAATTGCTGGTAGTGGTACCATGTAGAACAGAGCAGCAGGAATTGACCAAACCCACTCGCTCCAAGTAGGGTTGATAGGGTTTCTTGTCTTCAAATAAACAGCGGTTAAAAAGAACTTTGCAATGTAGTCCATTGGTATGAATCGCATGAAAGGGCTGACGCCTACAAGAAAGTATGAAATGATGGTTGTAAAGATGACAAAGGATGTGATCTCTCGCCGCAATGCGGCATAGAAGAAAAGCGGTGGTTGGTGGAGGTACACAGTCGGATGAACGTAAGACTCAATGTGTACGGCACGAGCCCAGCGAACTTGCTGGAGAAGCCAGCGGCGGAGAGTAACAGGTGTTTCAGTAGCGGTCACCGCGTGTGGGATATAGCGGACACGATAGCCCGAGAGAAGGAGGCGAGTAGTCATGTGTCTATCTTCGTTGACAATCTGTTTACCGTCAGTGCCATGAGCCTCAAGCCCATATCAAGTACAATATTAGCGAAAAGGAAAAGAAACTGACCATCCAAGTTCCAAAGACTGTCTGCCTGTACCAAGCCAGTAATTCAGGTTTGATAGCCTCAATGCGAAACGCCGCACAAGGTCCGCTCTGGCAATCGTTGGCGCCTACAGCGCTGGAAAAACATCTTGAAAGATGTAAATCGTTCAAGTAGATCGTGTTCCCCAACGTGGTAACAAGATTATCTGTACGATTGTGGATGTTCAGCGCGGTACTGGCTCCTGCACATTTGTCGTCCCCATGAATAGTTTGGATCGTCGTCTTGATAGTATCTTTGTAGACCATAGAATCTGAGTCAGAGGTCCACACAAATTCAAGGTCCAGGAGGTCAGACAGGGCAAAACAGATGATGAAAGAAGTGAACATGATGCCCTTCTTGTGCATGTGAGGTTGGGTTACACATAGATGTGTTATGGCATCAGGACCTGTGAGATGTATGTTGTTTTCGAGTAACGTCTGCTTAACAAACGTTATGCATTTCTCGATGAGGATTATATCTTGCCCCCAAGTATCAGTATCGCGATCCATTTGGAGTGCGATGTCCACGAGTGGAATGGGAAGATTGAGAAAAGCCGAGCCACCTGGATAGACCTAACCATCATCAGCTGAAGTATAAGATGGCGAATGCTGGAAAACGAAGATCGAACGACATACCTTTCGAAAAACATCAACCATTACCTGGTCTTCTATTTCATTGCCATCAATACAAGTAAGCACAAATTGACATCCCTCGGCATCTAGGTAACTCTCGAGGGCCTTGGTGAAGATAACAGGATCCTCGCGATATCCTACGATTGCAGCAATACAACCGAGTTCAAGCTTTGGCGAGCGTTTGGGATGCGTACGATATTCTCCTCTCTCAACCACGCTCAGATCGGGATGAACCTCGTTCTTTCCTCGTTCATGCGTACTGCTATTTTTACGGACTCTCTCATTAGCCCAGCCGCAGTGTTCCGCAAGATAAACCGTCAGGATCGTGTCGAAGGTATAAAGATAATCAGACCAGTACAGAGTTAGATAGTAGTACAAAGCGGCTGCACCCAAGCAGCCAATGAAGTTATAGAGGTTTGTAAACGTAGTAACAAGGTCCTGGGTTTCTGGCTCTGAGGAGTCATGCTTGCGCTCACCCTTTATTTCATCTGACCTCGATGGCTGCAAAGAGAAGGAATAAGAGCAGAGTCGCCTAAATCTTGTGCAAAGCCAGAGCATTGTGAGTATTTTCTTGATGAGAGATGGTAAAAAGAATGAACCACAACTGGGTCTCAGATTTTATAATCACACCGGTGAAATCAGATGACAAAGAGTTCAAAGAGCATGTGAAGCTTGTTCCTTGCAAAGGAATCTTGCGGGCCTTCTTGAACTGAGTCGCTGTGCTGCAGTGCAGTAGCAGGCAAACGTTTTGCGAGTGGACCTAATGTGACAGGGTTGCGTGTTATTAATGCTTAGTAGTCATTTAGGTGATTACTGACTGATAGCTTTCTACTTGCTGAATGCTGCTACAAAGCAATCCCGGTCTTATGTATAGCTAATTTCAGCGTAGTTTCACCTCTTGTGAGGACTAGTAATAGCTCTGGTCGATTCATTCACTCACAAAACTTATGCCTGAGACTGTAGTATGGCCCTCCTTTGCTTATCGCAATCCAAACCGACCTCTATAACTTATCACCCTTGGCCATGCACTTACGCGTCGATTCTTGTTTTCGATGAGTTAATTCGGCCTAGTCTTGCGGACTATACATTAATGCTATACGAGATAAACCCTCGGACAAATTCTTTCGGCATTCTACAACGTAAAAGGCCCTTTTTGCACTAAACAAGATATTGCTCCGTGCTACTCCGCTCTACGGAAATGGTGCAATAACTTCTATCCCTGCATCAGGCAGATCCCTTTGTGCCGGAACTGACTAGTAACCTCGTAAAGATTTAGCAGAATTCTAGTATCCGCGCGAGCGATTAGTGGGTTACAGCACACAGGGATTTCCGTCACAAAGGGATGGACGATAAGTGGTTTCATTTCTTCTTGGTACGGAGAAGATGGTCTTATGGAAAAGTGCTGCACGGCCAGCATGAGCGAAAAATTCATATCTCTCTGATATGTACGAAATCCAAGATACCTAGATATGCAATGGACCGGAAAACTGTAACACTAGGGTCTTGGAGGCTGCAATGTAACAATTAAGCTTTTGTATATTACGTTTCACAGTGCACGTTAGGTTAGACTCCATGGATTTGACATGATAACGACGCGTCACCAAGTAGTAGCGTCAAAGTAGACGTTGCGACATGAATAGATAGCGTCATTTCACTTGTAAAAATCACTGGAATTGTCTCATCGCTGATCAGCTCTTCTTTCTGAACAGGCGAACATATCCGGCTTCACAGATCTGTTTGTTTTCGAGCCCAATCCCGAAAAGACTGCAAAATCCCCATTCCCTGAGGATCTTTCGAACAATTCCATCAGAACTTAGCCCCGAATATCGAGAGGCTTGGCAGCTGACAGGATACCTGTGTGGTTTTGACCCGTTGGAAGCATTGGATCTGGATGTGTACATCCTCCCATTGATAGCCCTGGCAGTACCCCCACCTTTCAGCTTCAAGATCATCCTCGATTATTAGAACGAAAGATCAAGCTTTGAACTCAAGAGAGAAGCTGGCTGTCACCTTAAAATCATCACACTCCCCGATTCTCCCCGCCTCTTGTCACCGTGTTGGTGTGCACAGGAATCGTCAAAGTATGGCTACAAAACCAGCCTCTACAGGCAGAGAGATTTGGTTGGATGGCCTACGAGGTGTTGCCGCAGCTATCGTTGTTTGGTTCCATATGACAGCTGGAAAGCTTGTCACACCTTACCGATCCTTCTGGGACTCACCAGCCTCTGAAAATCGACACCTATTTCAAATCGCACCCTTTCGAATCTTCTTCTCAGGCCCTGGCATGGTTGATATCTTCTTTGTCGTATCTGGATACTCTATCTCAGTGGGTCTGATCAAACTCCGTCATGAAGGTTCACTCGCCGGGTTTCACCAGAGATTGACAAGCAGTGTGGTCAGAAGGATATTCCGGCTGTGCTTTCCGGTCGCAATCATGATGTTAGGGAGCCATGTGCTGTACTACGCTGGGCTTTATACCATTCCTTTTAAGGAAGGTACAGGATGTCCGGGCGCACATCCATGGAAGTCCCCGGTCCCACACATACAATGCCTAATTCGGTCTTTTATCAGCATTATCAATATGGACAACGTCCAGAACTTGACACTAAACGACCGTAAGTGAATTAAGGGATACATAGCCACGCTCCCTAACCATTATGTCAGACTTCTGGACGATCCCCGTGGAGATTCGCGGCTCTATGAAAGTATACTTGACACTCCTTGGGCTGTCGAATGCTCGAGAGAAAGTTCGAATGTTGATTATAGGACTCCTTTGTGTGAGGTCATGGTGGAATGGCACACCCGAATTCATGGCTTTCTTTGCAGGAGTCTTGTTTGCAGAACTTAACGCTTCTGGATCATTTAAACAGCAGGAGATACGGGCACATATATCCCCTTCTTATCGCGACCACCGAGAGTTGAGTCCATATCAGACCACACTGCATCGACTATCAACCTTGTCGAGATATTTGGCCTTTGTGGTGGGCATCTACCTCCTATGTCTACCCATACAAATCCAGTCTGACGGTACCATTGACGCAAACTTTCCGCCAGATTGGTTCTTCCTCAAATTATCTCCTCCGCTCCCATGGTGGAACACGGAAACAACGATGCGCACATGGCATACATTCGGCGCGATTTTGGTCATTGGTAGTATGCGTGTATTACCTCGACTCCGAGCACCATTCGAAACTAGGGCAGCACAATTCCTAGGTCACATCTCGTTTAGCTTGTACCTTTGTCACCAGACTGTTCTTCGGATCATGTTACACTGGTCTTTGCATTGGACAAGTTTGTGCGTTACTGGTGTGAGTTACTTCGATGCTCATCCACAGGGAAAGTGGGGAATAGTATTTGTAGCTTGGATATTGACAATACCTTTGATAGTAGGAATACTCCTATTGATAAGTGTTTATATGGCAGAAGCAGTGGATCAAAAAAGTATTGCTATAGGGTTTTGCATAGAGAGACGGCTATGTAGATTATAACTTTACGCAAATTATAATAGAGTGAAGTTTATGTGAGAGTAATGGTTTCTATTCATGTGTAGAGCTATTGTGAGGATCCGGAGATCCTTCTATGTAGTTGTGCCAAAGCCCATTACGTGACAGCTCATGCTATTATACTTAAATTCGAATTAACCGAAAGCCGCTTCTTGATGTCGTCTTTACAGACCGAACAAAACCCTTCGCCTGACCATTCAACACTGTTAAACAGTTCCCTGGTTGGCTCTCTGTTTTGATAAAGATCGGCAAGGAATCTCATTTCGCTGGTTTGTCATAAATTCCAGATCCTCTCCGGGATTCTCTTTGAGACAGCTCAAGGATTTTTTTCACTCATGCCGATCTCCATTCAAGCAACATAATGTCTGTTGATGCATCCAGTCATATACTTGCTGTCATTGAATAGCATCAGTCAGAATGATATCCGGGGTATTGGGAGTTTTGTAAAGCTCTATTTACTTCTAACTTTGATGGTGGTTGGGCTGCGGAGTGTATCCCACAATTTGTCGATGTTGCCTAGTATTATGGCTTCTGGGCTTGGTATCCCCTGGCTCTAGGGTATTGAGGATAGTATAACTTGTCCTACAATAGAGCTGCAGGGGAATAGTATGGACACCTGCAACCAATAGAGACGTATTACTTGAGGTAGTCGAATGACGTTGTTCAGGTTTATAGACTAGTGGCCATGGGATGACAAGACACATCCCTCATTCATGCAAGTCCACTCACCCAGTGTTACGAATCTAATGGTATTACCAGAAAGATAACTCCGTAGAACAGATGAAGATGATGGCGGTGACAGAGCAAACCCATCAACCCGGGAGAAACACTGGGCTTGCTTCATTCTCACTATACTGGCGAAGGTACCATTCGGACCACCGATTTCTGCGTTGTATACGCGAGCCGTCCCCTTGATAAGGCGTCGATCAAATCCCGTAGCCAATCGTAACGTTGCTGAAGAGCCATATAATGATAAGCTAAGGTATGAGGATAGGTTGGCGTCAGACAAGCACGAAGCGGCCGTCATGAGTCAGGTCATGGATAATTATGGTATGTAGAGGCTATTCATCCTACCAGCGTCAAAGACTTTAACATACGGCTTTCGATCAGTACTATTAATATTAGCATTCATACCTACTTAGGAGTAGCGCATTCTATCACCTGTTATATAGTATCATCTTGGCTAGTTTAGATAGTAGCCGAGAGCTAATCTAAGATAGAGAAAGGGTATGATAGTTAACTCTAAAATCTAAAGATCTGTAAATTAATTCTCCACTACTATATATTATGTTAACCTTCTAATTATACTACATGACCTCCCTAATTATTAAACTCGCGCATCCTCTGAGAACCAACCTTAGACATAGAAAGTTGCTAAGGGACTTTCTGTGCTCTTCACATATATACAGACAGTATCGCTATCGAAGAAAGCCCGACTAAATCACACTCAGAATCTAATCTTAGACTTCGACAGAAGCAAAGGCCAGTCTGATTTGGAGAAGAAATGCTGATGCAAAGGGCGAAGTTGGAAGCTAACCAGAAAGTAATAGTGGACGAGGCACAGAAGGATATGTAGAAAAGGAAGTAGGCGTTTTGGAGAAAAGCAGTAAAAGCTCGACTTCAAGAAGCAGCTGATTGCCATGAGTTTGCAACTAGAGTGGAGGACATGGATGCAGCGCGCAATATATAACGAATTGCGCATCTTCTCACATTGCTAGTCTCAAGACGTTCACCGTTTTTGCTGTTTGCTAGGTATTTATTTTCTGATCTGGAATTTATATTCACACTTTCTGGGCTATGAAGCTACAAAAATCGTCACATTCTTGGCCAATGGAATGTCACAAACGTCAACATTCCCATACATGTACATATATAAGGTCATCGTACTGAATGAAATAGCGACATAAATATTCCAGCATTATAAAGACTGCAAATCAATACCCAAAAACCCAGTACTTCAACACCTAAGCCTGGAGCCCAGCAACATCAGATTCCACCTCCATTCAACACTATCAGAAAGGACATACGAATCTAAGATCATGCATTTCCCAACCCAGAAGCTCCAGTTCCGACAAAAATCCACGACTGCTACTCCCGAAGCCGTTACCCCTCAAGCTGCTACTCCGGTTCCTCACCCTCCTCATCAGGCAAAATCACACTTGTCATTCAACATTAAGAACAAGTGCAATGTTCAAGCCAGCGTTAAAGCTCTACAAAACGTCAGTAAGTGGACCGATAAGGCCGCTTTAACGCTTCAGAAGCATGGTGATCACGGATCGTCGAAGCACACGGTAGAGCGACAGATACACCTCACTACTGTGCCTACAGGGAAGGGAGAGCAGAGCACAGAGGTTTTGACTGAAATTATTGTGCATAAGCAAAGGGAGGTAGACGTGGAGCCTGATATTACTAAAGGTGTGGAGATGCACAATACTGGTATATGGAGGGAAACCGTCGTGTATAAAGAACCCGAGTTTAAGGAGAATTTTGGGACTATCAGGGAAGCGAAAGTGAACAATAATGCAGAGGCTAGCAGTGTTCCTGACAACAACAACATCAGAGCTGGAAACATGGTGGAAAGTCTGAAACACAACATGGCAGCGTCAACTGGCCGAAGCTTCTATGAAGCAGGTGAAACTGCTTCGCTTACGGAGACACACGAGCTGCATGGGTATGGAAGCGATGAGGAAATAGACGAACATACGGAGCATTTGCACCATGACACTGACAGCGAGCAAGAATACCTGGAAACATCAGAGGAGGAGGATGAGCATAGTGACGACGAGGATCATATCGATGATATCGATGATTTGGCTGACGAGAGCGAGCTTGATGAGACGAAGCAAAAGGTCATAGTTGCTCCTTCTTCCTAAGAGTGAAACAAACGGTGGCGATGTAGGGAAGATGTTTAGTAGAGGCATCGATAGACTTGTATGATCGTTGTACCTATGTAAACATCCCAGGAGATAGTTAAATCAAAATGCAACATCAATTGCTCTCCTATAAGTTAGACTGTAGATTGGAATTAATACTTTGAGCGTTTCTTCCAGTGTAAGGTCTTTCAGCAATCCAATAAGGTGTCCGCGAAGGCAGAACGACGTGTTTTAATGGCTGCATAGATGATGGATAGGTCACGGTATTTTTCGAGTGTCCAAAGGTTCCATTAAAGATATTTGTTCATTTGTGACCGACAGCAGACACACTACCCATCATTCAATCAGCAGACAGCAGTGAATTGGAAAGGATGTATGCATATCATCGTAAAGCTGCTGCCTTACACTTCCCCATACTTTTTTTATCAGCAACTTGTCGAACTCAAATCCACTACACAAATAGAGCAGCAACGCTACTAAATTCTCGTTACTATCTCGAATCTATCTAGTCCTCACACACTAAATATGAAATGTTTAATAAAACGAGAACCGCCCACACAGCCTCACATTACAGCTTGTCAGTCACTGCTAATAGAAAAAGGGTTGCAAAGATAACAAAAGATTCTGTACGAATATGTCTGAATTCCCTAAAGCAAGTCTCGCTAGTACCGATCGTGAAAGAGAAAAAAACCAAGAAGAGGGACGAAGAGCCCGCCAAGAGCAGAGTGAGGCGTATCAGGAAAGGCTAGAAGAGAAGAGGCAAGCAGTACATCAGGACGCAAACGCGAAGAAGTAGGTGGGCATAGACTCATATAACGTGTGTTGCCAAGACAATATAACCGGACTTCAACCAAGCTCGACAACTTGCATCTACTCAAGCCTCCACGTAATCTACACACAAGACCAATCAGCTCCCACATAGCCCCCAAGACATAGATGCGCAAAAAGATCACCATACCCCCCTCCAAACGGTGTAACGTCGGCACATGCGTACGACGATGACGTGCGCAGTGTCATGTTACACACGTGCAGCACAATTCGCTTATCTGCATGACCCGAAGTACATGATGCCGTGTCGACTTCTCGCGTCTCAAACATAAACATTACTTGTCGAGACATGATTTCAGAACTACCGTAGCACTGACTTGCTAGTTTACAGAGGGCGGTTAGTCGAGTGCGTAAGGGAGTAAATGAATCGCTGACTTGCCTCGAGCACGTTTGGTTATTGGGTGTAAGGAGAAAGGGAAGAGCAAGACAAAACAAACAAACCCTGATGCGTAGTTGCGCACTCACACTCACCTGGACTCGATCGCCCAGAATCATCCGTTTGCAAACTTTCCCTCTCCTCGCGTGCTTGTCAGCATAGACCGGCCCCCACACCCACAATCTCTCTCGTTCACAGCAAAATCTATGTAGCTCAACAAGCCTTACCTCACTATCGACAATATCTCAGGATGTCAACCCACTTCAAACCCCGCCCACCTGCGTCGCCACCTCCAAGCCCGATGCGCCCATCAACAGCAAAGTCCACTATTCGAGCCATCGCCCCCTCGCCGCCGCCTAGCCTGACCGAAGCTTTGCGGCTTAACTATGCTAGCACAGGCACGCCTAATCCTAACTCTCTGCCAGATGAACAAACAGTCGTAAAACGACCCAAAAGCGACGGGTTCCATGAGCCGTACGTCCACGGCGAAGATCCAGGTGTAGCAGCCCCAGCTGAAGCAGGGAACTTTGTTGGATTGAGAGGAAGTAGTGGCGCCGGTGGCATGATGATGAGGAGATCATCGCCTGTCAAACGTAAATCCAAATCTACGAGTCCTATGAAAAAGAGGAGAACTGTATTCCCGCAGGCAGAAACCCCCAGCAAGGATAAGACAACTAAGCGACAAGAAGAAGAGCAAAATCCTTACATTCGAGTCGATGCAGCACAAGGTAGAGACGACAGCGACGCTTCCAGCGACACAGATGCAGAGTATCCCGATACTCCCACGCCCATGACAACGTCGCAAAAGCGCAGCGCCTACCTTCCTCTTGGCACACCAACACCCCCATCAGTTCCGCACTCCAAGCGCTCTTCCAAGCCCAAACTCAAGGCCAGTGCTTCAAGTCTTAATCGTGCTCTTACTCCAGGAACAGATACGATCGCCCCTCTGCTCCCAGATCAATCGACTAGACATTTCCATAGTCACGCTGATCTAGCACCTCCCAGATGCGCAGACAACGCACTGCCCATGATGCAAGCTAGCAAGGGAAGATTGGGAAATGAGGACATGATCCGTCGACCTGAAGTGGCGAGCAGACAGCCGCAGTTGCGCTCGCGCGGCACACCTCTTGAACTCCAACGCTTCGTAAGGACCAAAGATGACGACATTTCCAAGAAAAACACTACTGCAGCCTCGAAAGCAACCCACTTGTATCCACCGCAGCCTAACCGCCATTCCCCTCATCCTCTTCCTCCTCCTCCTGCTGCTGCTCCGCTCGTCGACAGGTACGGAAACATTTGCTATCCTACGCCCGCAGCGGTACCCGGACGCAACACCTCGTTATCCCGCGTCTCAGCCGCATCCAACGGTACCGTCGTAAGCAGAAAGTCGGTCTTTAGCACCCTGGGCCGCGATGAACTCGAGCGGAAAAAGGCGCTTGTAGAAGCTGACGAAGGTCCGTTTGCACGCGTAGTCAGCATGCAGGATTTGAACCAATCCAGGCGTATTATCAGTGGCGAGGTGAAGAGAGATGGAGATGGGGGTGGGAAAGAGGAAAGGATGATGTGTGGGTGTGTTGTTATGTGAAATTGAGGTTTAAAGTCGGGGTGTTCTTGTTCTTTTCTTTTGTAATTTGTACTCGCTGATGATGATAATGATGATGATAATGACATGTATGGGCAAGATGGGATAGAGGAAGGGTATATAAAGTGCCCAAGACGCGAAGAGATCCTTTACCCAAACGACAATAATGTCGAAAGGAAGCTACGAGAGACTGCAGTAATGATGAAAAGTGAGCAGTGTCTTGTATAGCTTAGACCTAGTTCTCATTTGTACAATTACCTTGGTCAACAAGTTCGGTCCCTCATGATCCACAATGAAATCGCTAGTGGAGTACAAACCGCCACAATAAAAACCCCAATCCAAACTACACATGTGTGGGATTCAAGTGCCGTCTTTAAGCCAAGGAGAGATGAAGCGAGTGAAGAGCTGCATCTTGCAAGTTTGCCTGTGTTCTCGGAAACAGAGCATGATGATAAAGATGGGATTCAAAAATAGATTGGCATACAGAAACGAACATACGCAAGTAGATTAGAAGGTGTTATGGGCACAAATAGGTCAATACACAGTGAGTATTGACGACAAGGGTATTTCAATTACGCTTTCGCTTGGAAAGAGAAAGACTACAGAGGGCTCCAAAAGCTAATTGCGCTTCTTAGACGAGGCGGATTCGGCGGCCATGTCGAGACCCTGGATGATATCGGTACCAAAGACGATGGTCATGTAAGCGGGAAAAGCAACCCAGAGACCGCTATTGAAGAAAGACGTTAGTTTTTGCTTTTGCACATCTTCTCCCTCTGAGGGAGATGTCGAAGAAATGGCAAACTTACTTCATGACGCCGTAGAACCAGAGAAGCGTAAGCCAGTCGTTGTGCTTGACATTTGCGAAACCGGAATAGTACTCGTTGAAATCTGGAATAAACACGACAAATCAGCACAGCGTTCTTTTCTTTCTTTCTTTCTTTCTCTCTCTCTCTCTCTCTCTCTCTACTGCCATTACCATCATGTGTAGAAACTTACAGTACAACACGGTCTTGCTGAGCGTCATGACCGCCGCCGCGAACCCAATCAGCACCGCGCGATTCCCAGTCTTACCCCGCACCTTCCTGCCACCCCCGAGGAAGTCGCCTTTGCCCTGAACCTGCACGCCCGCGCCCCCTGTCGTGGGAACGCCGTGGTTGTAAACCACCAGGGCATAGAGGCCATACAGCACAAGCTCAACGGCATTTAGCACGCCCTGTGCGCCTCCAAACCCATCGCCCCTCTCCCACCCGGGCCAGCCGTACACGTGGTCAATGGATGCGTAGATTTCGTATGGCTTCCAGAGCGGCCATTGCAGGGCGCCGCCGGCCATGGTGTGTGGGCGCAGCAAAATGTACAGGCAGTCCCATA
>Ga0265798_10005487_pt1 | contig 17023 bp, 13 predicted proteins | sample P3T30metagenome_FD_192430 | JGI IMG/M metagenome (GOLD analysis project Ga0265798, IMG submission 192430) | Plant litter microbial communities from East Loma Ridge, Irvine, California - P3 T30 | ecosystem: Environmental > Terrestrial > Plant litter > Unclassified | place: USA: California... | reverse complement strand
TAGTCGGCAGGCAGCTCGGTGGGAGGCTTGGCCAAGCCTTCCTGGGCCAGCACCGCAAAGTTTTGCTTGTACAGTTCCATGCCCGCCGCGCTGGCGGAGAAATCAGCCAGGCGCTTGGCGGCCTCGGGATGGGCGGTGCCCTTGATCACGGCAGTGGCCTCGATCTCCCAGCCAAGGCCTTCCTTTGGCAGGATGATGTCCAGTGGCGCACCCTGGCGTTTGAGCTGTACCGCCGGGTATTCGAATGAAATGCCGATAGGGAACTCACCTGCTGCGGCCATCTTGCAGGGCTTCGAACCGGAGTGGACGTACTGCCCGATGTTCTGGTGCAACGCGTCCATGTAGGTCCAGCCTTGTGCTTCACCGAAGGTTTGCAGCCAGGCGCTGACGTCCAGAAAGCCCGTACCGGACGAGGCCGGGTTGGGCATCACGATCTTGCCGCGATAGACCGGATTGGTCAGATCTTGCCAGCTCACCGGGCGCGGCAGGTTCTGCTTCTCGGCTTCGATGGTGTTGAAGCAGATGGTGGCGGCCCAGACATCCATGCCAACCCAGGCCGGCGGATTGGCCGGGTCGCGGTACTTGGCGCCGATCTTGGGCAGATCCTTGGGGGCATAGGCTTCGAGCATGCCTTGCTGATCGAGGATTGCCAGGCTCGAGGCGGCCAGACCCCACACCGCGTCGGCTTGCGGGCGAGCTTTTTCGGCCAGCAGTTTGGCCGTGATGATGCCGGTCGAATCCCTCACCCATTTGATGTCGATATCCGGGTTGGCTTTCTCGAACGCTTTCTCATAGGTCTGCAGCTGCTCGGCTTCCAGTGCGGTGTACACAGTGAGCTCGGTGGCGGCACTGGCGTGAAGGCTGAAGCCTGCGAACACTGCAGCGAAGGCAAGGGGCTTGAACATGGTTTGATCCTGAGTGAAGTAGACAAGGCGGTATCGGTTGGCCGAACAGGTTCTATCAATGGCTGCCGGGGGTTTCACCACGAGCCATGCGTGCGTTGATCCGATCGATGATCGCTGGCAGATCGGCAATGGTGTCGGCCAGGTAATCGGGCTGTACCGGGGCGAACAGGGCATCGATGCGCAGCCTGTGCCGATCGAGCTCGGAGGGCGTGAGCGCCTGGAAGGCCGGGTAATCCAGGCCGAGAAAATTGCCGGAAAAGCGCAGCCCGACCGTCCACATCCCTGCGCTGCGGCCTTCGAGAATGCCCGGCAAGGTGTCGTCGACTTTCACGCAGGCAGCGACGTCACCGATGCTCAGCGCGATGACGTTGGCCAACGCCTGGGCGGGGCCGGGGCGGCCGGTTGGCAGATCGTCGGCAGCCACCACATGATCGGGCTGATAGCCCGCCACTGCGGCCAGTGCCACGACGTGGTCCATGACCTGCCGAGGGTATCCGGAGGTGGTGCCGATCTTGAGCCCGGCCTGACGCATGTGCTCGATGGCCGGCAGCGCACCGGGGATGAGCGCGCTGTGCTTGCCGACATTGGCAATCTGCAGCGGCATGAAGCGCTCGTAGATGGCCGTCACGTCCGCGTCGCTCGGTGGCCTGGCAAAACGCTGCTCGAAGCGCGCCGCGATCTGCGGCTGGTCGCACAGGCTGCGAATGTGGTCCCACTTGCCCATGCCCATGGGGCCACGAGCTTCATCCAGGCTCAGTTCGATATCGAACGTGGCGAAGGCTTCGACGAAGATTCGGGTGGGTGCGAACGAGCCGAAATCGACGACGGTGCCGGCCCAGTCGAGAATGGCCGCTTGCAGTTGGGCAGGGGCTTGATAGTGCATGGTGTTCTCCGACAAATCAGCAGGTAGGCGTGCTCTGGCGCCACGCTTGTGAACGTCGCAGCAAGCCGCGTGAAACCCAGGCGAGCAAAAGGGAAACGGCTGCCGAGGTGAACAGGATCAGTGTCGACATGGCGGCGGCGCCGCCGACATTGCCCGCGTCGTCCATGTTCAGTACGGCCACCGCCGCGAGGATGCTGTCTGGCGAGTACAAAAAGATGGCAGCGGAAACGGTGGTCATTGCCGAGACGAACAAGTAGCGAATGATGTCCAGCAGCGCGGGCAGGCAAATCGGCAATGTGACGCGCAGGTAGTGCCGATACAGGGGAGCCTTGAGCGATCGCGCGGCCGCCTCGAATTCGCTGTCCAATTGACGCAGAGCGGTAGTTGCCGTCATGTGCGCGGTGGTCAGGTAATGAGCGATGGTGCAGATCACCAGCAGCGCCATGCTTCCATAGAGGCTGTGCAATGGGTTGTCCGGCAGGTTGAAAAAGAAGACGTAGCCCAGGCCAAGCACCAGGCCCGGCACGGCCATGGGTATGAAGGTGAGTATGCGCAGGGCCAGGTTGAGGGCGGGTTGCCCATGGGTTTTCTCCATCAGATAGGCCCCGGTGAAGATCAGCGCGCTCCCCACCACCGCGCTGCAGCTCGCCAGCACCAGGCTGTTGCGATAGGCCAGCCATCCCCCGCCTGCGGTTTCACTGAACAGGTAGTGCTTGAACGACAACGAAAGGTTGTAGGGCCAGAACTTCACCAGGGAAGAAAACACCGCCATGCCCAGCACCGCCAGCAGGCAGCCGCAGATGAGCACCACGATCAACAGGTAGCAACCGTCCCGCCCTCGCGAGGGCTGGGGCGTGAGTACCTGCGCCCGGCCACTCATGGACGAACGTTGGCGGCGGCGCAACCACGCATCCATCGAAAAGCTGATCAGTGCGGGCACCAGGAGCACCATGCCGATCAGCGCCCCACGGCCGAACTGTTGCTGACCGACCACTGCCTTGTAGGCTTCGATGGCCAGGACCTGATAGTCACCGCCGACGATCACGGGCACGCCGAAGTCAGTGATGGTCAGGGTGAACACCAGGCAGAACGCGGCGAACACGGCTTGTCGCGTCGCGGGCCAAGTGATGCTGTGGAATGACCGCCAGGTGCTGGCGCCCATGCTCGAGGCCGCGTCGAACAGGCGTGCATCGCTCATCGAGAGCGCTGAGAGCAGAATCATCAGGGCGTGGGGAAACGTGTAGATCACCTCGCCGATGACGATGCCCCAGAACCCGTAGATGTTGTCGGTGAACAGGCCGCGCAGCAGCCCCTGGTTACCGAAAAGGTAGATCAGCGCGATGGCGGGCAGCATCGATGGCGCCAGCAGTGGCAGCAGGGATATTCCGCGCCACAGGCCCTTGGCAGGAATCAGGGTGCGTTGCAGCGCGTAGGCAAACAGGTAGGCCAGGGGGACGACGATGAGCGCAACGCTGACCGAGACGCGCAGGCTGTTACCCAGCAACCAGTGAAAGTTGTCGCTGCCCAGCAGCTCCCGCGCTGCGATCAGCCCACCGCCCTGCCCTGCATCGTCGCTGAAACCGCGCCAGAAGATCGCCAGCAATGGCAAGAGCAGCGCCATTACCAGGAGCAGCAAGAACAGCACTTTGCCACCGACGACGAATACCTGGTCGTCCCGGTCGGCGCGCTGAGCCCGGCGTGCATGACCATTGCCGCTCACTGACAGCTTGGCGGTAAGCATCTCAGGCAAACACCTGCAAGCTGTGTGGCGGCAATGCCACCTGGATATGCCGTGTGCCCGAAGGGGGCAGCTGACGCGCGCTGATTTCGGCGGTCAGCGATTGGCCCGGCAGTTCGTCGAATTCGAAGCTCATTCGGCACCGGTTGCCGAGAAAGGTCACGTCCTGCATCTGAGCCGCGAACAGGTTTTCCTCCGAGTGCCGAGGGTTCACGCAGATCGACTCGGGACGGCAGAACAGGCGCCCGACGCAGCGGGGCGCGACGGCATCGGCCAGTCGCAACTGAAGTGGGCCCACTTGTGCATGACCATTGCCATTGCCTTCGAAAGCCAACCAGTTGCCCTGCCCCACGAAGTTGGCCACAAACGGCGTCTCGGGACTTTCATAGATCGATTGCGGGCTGGCGTATTGCTCGATGCGCCCCTGGTTCATCACCGCAATCCGATCAGCCATCAGCATGGCTTCTTCCTGATTATGCGTAACCATCAAGGTGGTAATGCCAAGCCGCTGCTGCAGCGTGCGCAGCTCGGTGCACAGGTGTTCGCGCACCTGGGCGTCGAGCGCAGACATCGGTTCGTCCAGCAATAGCAAGGACGGCGCTGGAGCCAGCGCACGGGCCAAGGCGACGCGCTGTTGCTGACCACCGGAGAGATGGCCCGGATACTTTTTCTCGCTGCCGGTCAGCCCTACCAGCTCGAGCATGGCAGCGACCCGCTGACGAACGATATCGCGCGCGCTGCCGGCGAGGCCGTAGCCGATGTTTTGCTCGACGGTGAGATTGGGGAACAACGCGTACGACTGGAACACGATGCCATAGTCCCTGGCCTGGGGCGGCAGGTTGGAGACATCCCTGGACCCCATGTAGATGGCCCCGCGATTTTGCTGTTCCAGCCCTGCGATGCATCGCAACAACGTGGTCTTGCCGCACCCCGACGGGCCGAGCAGGCACACCAGTTCGCCCGGCGAGATCTCCAGGGATACGTCGTCCAGCGCCTTGAACGCGCCAAAGTTCTTGCGCAGACCGGCGATCCGTATCGTCACGCCTGGAGAGGCTTCATCAGTAGGGCTGGAACGCAGCATGGGGCACCTCATCAAGTGGAGCACGCGCCGCCTGTGGAGTGCGGCATGCGTGTCGATGAGGCAATGCTAGGGCGTTATTGCGACGACGATGTGGCAGATAGCCAAAAGCTGGCGATAGTCCTATTGGTGAATTTGCCCAGTCTTCAGGACGGCTACAGCTGACGCGCGATGCTGTCGCGAGCGACGTCGAGAAAAGCCGCTGGCAAACGGGCCTGCCTGCGGTCCTTGAGGCAATACAGATACTCGGCGATCTGCGGCGCGCCTTCTATAGCAATGATCCGCAGATCCGGGTTGACGGGCACTTCCTGGCGAGCGATCAGGCTCACGCCGATATTGCGCAGAACGGCTTCGCGGATGGATTCCCGGCTGCCGATTTCCAGCTCGATGCCTGGGCGAACCTGATGGGTGTTCAAAAACTGCTCGGTCAAGGTTCTGGTGGTCGAGCCATGTTCGCGCATCAACAGGCATTGGCCCGCCAGCGCGCTGGGCGGTACACACTCATGCACGGCCAGCGGGTGCTGCTTGTGAACGGCCAGTACCAAGGGATCGGTGCCCAGCACCAGGTGCATCAAGCGAGGGTCGTCGAGCCATTGCGAGGAGGCCGCCAGGTCGACCCGGTAGTCTTCGAGCGCCTCGAGTACATCCTGGGAGTTGCCGATCTGCACCGACACATCGATGTGTGGCAGCCGCTCGCGAAATGACTTGATGAGATCGAGGATATAGTAAGGCGCCGTCGCTCCGATCCTCAATGCGCCAAGGGCCTGGCCGCAGTTTCGCAAATGAAACTCGATATCTGCCTCATGCTGCAACAGCGCCTTGACCTTGGGCAACAGCCGGGCACCCTCGTCGCTGACAGTCAAACGACGCCCTCCCCGATAGAACAATTCCACGGCGTAGCGGCTCTCCAGTTGCCGAATCTGCGTGGTGACCGTCGGCTGGCTCAAGCCAAGCTTCTTGGCGGCCTGGGTGACGCTGCCCAAAAGCGCGACGGTGTAGAAAGCCTTGAGTTCTGCACTGAGCATGGTCGGGCGGGTTCCTTGCAATACAGCGAGATTGAGTTGTCTGCGGGGTGACATCGCGCCGGGTTCTGTCGATGGCCAGGCCCGGGCTTCGAGGTTACACCGCAGCGGCGGCTCGACTCTGCGGGCAACGCTCAGCGCCCACGGCCCAGATTCGCCTCGTTCATGTCCAGTTCGGCAAGCACTTCGCGCACGACGTCGTCGCCGATCTTGCGTTGTCGACGCATTTCATACAACGCCAGGCGTTGCGCACGCAGGGCCTTGATACGCAGGTGGCGTTCCAGTTGGTCCATCTGCCGGGCCAGCGCCTGGGCTTCGGCGGAGTCTTCGAACACCGCCAACTGCTGCCGGTACTCGGACATGATGCGCGCCTTGAGTTCGGTTGCCAGTGCGGCCTGGCTGGCGTCCTGTTCGGTGGCCTTCTGCGCCTGGTCTTCCTCTTCCAGCGAACGGATGGCCGATTCGGCGGTGTAGCGCCAGGCATCGCGCACTTCCTGGCGCGCACTCTGGTCATCGCTGGCGGCGACTCCGCGCAACAACAGCGGCAAAGCGATGCAGGCCACCACCAGCGAGAGCAGGATGACACCGGCGGCGATGAAGATCAGCAGGTCACGCTGGGGAAAGGCCTGGCCGGGCGCCATCAGCAAGGGCACCGACATGACACCGGCCAAGGTCACCGCGCCACGCACGCCGCCCAGGGTCAGCAAGGCGCAGGAGCGTGCGTCGGGCAGGCGGGTGATGGTGGTCTTGCCGCGCAGGCGACGTACCCACGATATCGCCCGCCAGGTGCTCTGGACCCAGACGAAGCGCAGCAACAGCAGGATGCCGAAGATCGCCAGCACTTCCAGGCAGCGCCACGACAAGGCTGGCCACAGCGTAGGTTCGTGGCTGATCACCGCCTTGACGATGTCCGGCAACTGCAGACCCAGCAGGAGGAAGATCAAACCGTTGAAGGCGAACTCCAGCAGGGCCCAGACGCTGCGGTTGAGGATGCGCGTGCGCGTCTGGCGGGGCAGCAAGTCGAGCCAGCTCTGCATCATGCCGGCGGCCACTGCGCTGAGGATACCCGAAGCTCCCAGGCGCTCGGCCAGCACATAGGCGGCGAACGGCAGCAGCAGCATGAACACCACGTGCGTGGCCGGATCGTCCCAGCCACGGGCGATCATCCACACGCGCAGGCGCCCTACCACCCAGCTCAGCAGCACGCCCAATGCCAGGCCACCGACCGCGACCAGAACGAACGTCACGCTGGCATCGGCCAGGGAGAACACCCCGGTGATCGCCGCGGCCAGGGCAAACTTGAACGTCACCAGGCCCGATGCATCGTTCATCAGTGCCTCGCCCTGAAGGATGCGCATCAAGGGTGTCGGCAAGCGGTCCTGAGCGATGGCCGATACTGCCACCGCATCGGTAGGTGACAGCACGGCGGCCAAAGCAAACGCCACCGGCAGCGGAATGTCGGGCAGCAGCCAATGGATGAAGTACCCGGCGCCCAGCACCGTGAACAGCACCAGACCCACCGCCAGCATCAGCACAGGGCCGCGGTAATGCCACAGGTCACGCTTGGGGATGCGCCAACCATCGGAGAACAGCAGGGGCGGCAGGAACAGAAACAGGAACAGCTCGGGCTCCAGTGCCACGTGCAGGCCCAGGGTCGGCCAGGCGAGAATCGCCCCGGCGGCGATCTGCAAAAGTGGCAATGGCAAGGGAATGACGCGGGCGACCAACCGCGAAACGCCGACCAGCATGAGCAGGATCAGCACGGTGTAGGCGGTTTGCATGGGGCAGGATTTCCTTTGAATCGACAGACAGTGGCCATGGTACCGGCTTACGCACGGTTGGCGCATGACATGACACAACACGACTCGTCGGTAGAGCGGGTCGGCAACGTCAGTCGAGTGGCCCGGCGCTGATAACCCTGGATCATCCTAAGCCCGGCGAAAATGTAGATTCTTGCGCCATGGGCTTGTCCGTAGACTGGACACACCCGTCAGGATCAAGCAGCCATGTTGCCAGACACCGCACACTCATCGACGGCAACGTTTCCCGATCCGCCCGCGCCAGTGCTGCAATGGGCGAATCACAAGGTCTGCGTCATTGGCTTTCTGCTGCTCGACGGTTTCTCCCTGCCCTGCTTTACCCAGGCACTGGCGGTTCTGTCGACCGCCAACATGATCAGGCCGGGCGCGGTGAAGACGCGCACGTTCTCGGGCAACGGCACCGAGGTGGTCAGCGACCTGGGCATACCGATCCGACCGGACACACCCCTTACCGACGTGCGAATGGCGGAACTGGATGTGTTGATCGTGTGTGGCGGTCTGCGCACCACCCGAGTCGCTCCACCCTGGCTGACGGTGTTGTTGAAGAAACTGGCGAGGACACCGGTGGCGCTCGGCGGGCTCTGGAACGGCGCCTGGTACCTGGGAAAAGCCGGCCTGCTGGATGGGTATCGCTGTGCCATTCACCCGGAGCAACGCACTGCGCTGTCCGAACGCTCGCCCTACGCCAGCGTGACTACGGAGGTGGCCGTCATCGACCGTGACAGGCTCACGGCCGCCACCCCCACTGGCGCCTATCACGTCATGGTGAACTGGCTCAAGAAACAGTGCGGGCAGGCATTGGCCGAGGCGATCGCCGACCTGCTCAACTACGACCAGCCCCGCTCACGCAAGGTGGATCTGGGTCGGCAGCAGCCTCTGAGCCGGCCGCTGCGCGAGATCATCCAGTTGATGCAGACGAACCTGGAAGAATCGTTGGATCCGGAACAACTGGCCGCTTGTGTCCACCTGTCCAGGCGACAGGTGCAGCGCCTGTTCCGCGAGCAACTGTCCACCACACCGCAGCGCTACTACTTGCGCCTGCGCATCACCGAAGCACGCCGGCTCATTCAGAACTCAAGCATGCCGATCACCGAAGTGGCGATCGCGTGCGGCTTCGTTTCCGGCCCTCACTTCAGCAAGTGCTATCGAAGCTTCTTCGGCTACCCGCCTTCCAGGGAACAGCGCTATGAAGTGTGACGCCGTCTGTAGCCTGCCCCGGTGCGGGCTACCCCCGACCCTGGGATAGGGTCGGGGCGGCCCTCACTGGCAGGGTTACGACGCGTCGATCCAGATGGTCTTGATCTCGGTGTACTGATCATGGGCCCAGATCGATTTATCACGCCCGCCGAAACCGGATTCCTTGTACCCGCCGAATGGCGTCGAGGCATCACCCTCGCCGAAGCAGTTCACGGTGACGATGCCGGCGCGGATGCCTCGAGAGAGTTTCAGCGCATTGCGCAGATTACCGGTGTAGGCCGACGCGGCCAGGCCGTAGGCGGTGTCGTTGGCCAACTCGATCGCCTCCTCGACGGTGTCGAAGGTGGTCACGGTCAACACCGGGCCGAAGATTTCTTCCTGAAAGAGACGACTGTCGCGCTCGACGCCATCGATGATCGTCGGCTCGACGAACATGGGCGCGCCTTCACCTCCGCCGACCAGAAACTCGAGTTTTTCGTCAGAGGCCTGGTCGATGTAGGAGCGTACCTTGTCGAAGTGAGCCTTGCTGATCATCGACCCCAAACGGTTCTCTGGGTCGAGTGGGTCGCCCATCTGCCAGTCGCGCAGGTGCACGACCACGCGTTTGATGAGCGCTTCCTTGATGTCCTTGTGCACGATCAGCCGCGAAGACGCCGAGCAGTTTTCACCCATGTTCCAGAAGGCGCCGTTGACCACGTGCTGGGCGACCTGATCCACGTCTTCCACATCGTCCATCACCACCGCTGGATTCTTGCCACCGCATTCCAGCACGACCCGCTTCAGGTTGGATTCGCTGGAGTACTTGAGGAAACGACGACCCGTATCCGTCGAACCGGTGAAGCTGATCATGGCCACGTCCGGATGGCGGCCAATCGGTTCGCCTGCCTCCTGGCCACTGCCCGGAACGACGTTGAAGACGCCAGCAGGAATGCCGGCCCGATACGCAAGCTCAGCCACCCGCAACGTGCTCAGCGTGGTTTCCTCGGCCGGCTTGACCACCACCGAGCAGCCTGCAGCCAGTGCAGGACCGATTTTCCATGCCAGCATGAGCAGCGGGAAATTCCACGGCAGGACCAGGCCGACGACACCTATGGGCTCGCGCACGACCATGGTCACGGCGCCGGAACCGACGGGCGCGGTAGCGTCGTAGATCTTGTCGGCCAGCTCGGCGTGCCAGCGAATGGTGTTGATGGTTTCGGGAATGTCGATGCCTTGGCATTCACGGACAGGCTTGCCGCTGTCCAGGCTTTCCAGAACGGCCAATTCGTGGGCGTTGTCTTCCAGCAACTGGGCAAACCCGAGCAGTACGGCCTTACGCGCGGCGGGAGACAGCGTGCTCCAGCGGCCATCTTCGAAGGCGGCCTTGGCGCTGGCGACTGCCAGGTCGACATCCCGGCTATCGCAGGCGGCCACATCGGCAAGATGCGCACCGGTTGCCGGGTTGCTGGTGGCGAATGTCCTGCCCGACCGTGCGGGGTGGAATGTGCCATCCACGAACGCCTGGGTACGGTATTCAAGCCGGCCGGCCAGTTCCAGATAGCCTTCTTTGCTCAGCAACTCGGTCATTTCATGCCTCCCCAGTGATGTGGGCAACGTTCTGCTTGAGGGTGCTCACGACAGCGGCAAGCTCGGCCTTTTCGGCTTCTTCCAAGCCCTTGAGGGGGGCGCGCACACCGCCTGCGTGAAGGCCACTGAGCTCGCTGCCGTACTTGATGGACTGGACGAACTTGCCGGCTTCCAGAAAATCCATCAGTGGCAACATCGCGGCCATGATGCGCCGTCCCTTGTCGAAGTCCTTGTCGATCACACAGGCTTCATAGAGCGCAACGTGTTCGCGGGGAATGAAGTTGGAACCGGCGCAGACCCAGCTGCGCGCGCCCCAGGCGAAGAACTCGAGCGCCTGGTCGTCCCAGCCGCAGGAAATCTGGATGGCAGGGTGAGCGGTAGCCAGCCGGTGCAACCGCGCCATTTCCCCGGAGCTCTCCTTGATCGCGACGATATTCGTGCAGTGCGCCACGGCCTCGAAGAACTCGTTGCCCATTGCCACACCCATCCGTGCGGGATAGTTGTAGAGCATGATGGGTAGCCCGGCGGCCTGGTCGACGGCCAGCACATGGGCGGCGATTTCATGCTGGGTCGGCAGTGCATAGGGCGGCGACCCCACCAGGATGGCATCGGCCTTGATGTGCCGAGCCTGTTCGGCGAACTGCACCGAGTCTTCGGTGCGGATGGCACCGGTGCCGATCACCAGGGGCAAGCGCGAGCCGATGACGTCCCTGGCCTTTTTGGCCAACTCGATGCGCTCTTGCGGCGAATGCGCGTAGTACTCGCCGGTGGAGCCGCCGATGATCACGCCATGCACTTTCGAATCGATCAGGTATTCGAGCACTTCGGCAAACGCGACAGGGTCGATACTGCCGTCCGCCTTCAGTGGCGTGATGGCGGGCGTGAAGATGCCGTCAAAGTTCATGGTGTAGCCTCCAGTAGTTGAATGTCTGAATCTCGAACACTTCGCAACACGTCAGCTCTCGCGTCCGGCGCGGTACTGTCCCCACTTCAAATTCATGTTCACCCCCGCTGACAGAAACGGTTGCGGCGGGTTGGTATTGGGCCGCGGCGCACTGAGCAGGTAGTCGATCAGGGGGTCGTGTTCGCCGGCCAGCCAGTCGGCGAGAAGCTTCCCGGTGATGGTGCCCCGCGTGACGCCCAGGCCATTGCAACCCAGGGCACCGTAGACGTTGCGGGCCAGCTCACCGAAGAAGCCGTTGTGGTTGCGCGACATCGCCAGGGCGCCGCCCCAGGTGTATTCGAAGTTCACGTGCGGCAACATGGGAAAGCGCACATCGAATGACGCCTTGTGACGACGCACGAAGCGGTCGTTGAATTTCTGATTGCTGCGTCCATCGGGATTGAAGCTGAAGCTGTTGCGAATGAGCAGCCGGTTGTCCGGGGTACGCCTGACCGTGGTGCCGAAGGGATCCGCCGGAATGGCGCCCCAGAACGGCTTGCCACCCAGCGCCGCTTGTTCTTCCTCGGTCAGCTGACGGGTAATGCTGCCGTAGGTGTAGATCGGCAACATTCGCCCCTGAAGAAAACCGAAACGCATGCCGAACGAGTTGTTGGCCAACACCAGCTTGTCGGCGGTGATGCTGCCATGGGCATGCCTGAGGACCGTCTTGGCGCCATACTCGACATCGGTGATCGGCGTGCGCTCGTAGAGCGTAACGTTCGCAGGCAGGCTGTCAGCCAGGCCTTTGACTAAGGCAGACGGTTGGATCAGCACCGCGCCTGGAGTGTAGAGGGCCTTTCGGTAGAAACGCGTCCCGAGGTGATCGGGCAGTTCATCGGCGCCGATCATCTGGTAGGGCTGGTCGAGCTTGTCCAATCCCCGGCGATACGCTTCAAGTACGGCGATGCCGCGCTCCTCGACTGCCGCCTGATACTTGCCGCAGGCCTTGAGCTGACAATCGATCGCGTGCTGGCTGACCAACTCCTTCAACGACAATTGCCCAGCCAGGTTCAACCTGAGGCTGATCTTGGCCAGTTCGATATCGCCGATGTAATCTTCAGCGGCAATATCGTGGGGCAGGTCGATGGCGAAACCGGCATTCCTGCCCGAGGGGCCGAGCCCGACTTCCTGGGCCTCCACCAACACGATCTCTTCGTCGGGAAAGCGCAGCGCCAACTGCCGTGCAGCCGCCAGACCGGTGAATCCTGCGCCTACCACGACCCAACGCGCAGTCCTGTGCCCCGAATGAGTGGGCATCGGCGTGCGTGGGTAGCTCAGATGAAACCAACCACAGGTCTTGTCGTCCGCAGGCAGCGAAGTAACTTTCATGATCGTGACCATCGATAGTTGAGTTTGCCTGCCGCCAGCATGAGTTCACGGACAGGTAACAGCGCCAATGAGAAGTACGCGCGCAGCCGGACGCGGTCCGTTGATACGTACGTATCGGCAAGGCAGTGCGGTGACAGGGTGTGGCGGCCCTGACGGCAATCATCGTCAGGCGCCGCCGGGTGCGGGCAGGCACAGGGCCCGGCGTGGCAGCCGGCCCCTGTGTCATGCGTCTATTTCTTCGCCGCGGCGCGAGCGTCCGCCAGCCAGCCGTCGTATTCGGCCTGGTGCGCCTTGATCCATTCGGCGGCATGCCGCTTGATATCGGCCAAGGACTTTTCACCTTTCTGCATGCGCAAGTTCTGCGCACTTTCATCGGCCGTGGTAATACGCACTTCGGACAGGAACTTGGTGGCCACCGGATTCTCTTCCGAGAATTCCTTGTTCATCACCGCGTAGACGGTGTCTACCGGGAAGCCCAGGTTTTTCCCGTTATAGAAAGTGTCCTTGGATTCCTTGCCATCGGGCAGCGAGGTGAAGGGCACCGGCAGCCAGACCACGTCGCGGCCCTCCACCAGTACGCCGGCGATCCACTGCGGCACCCAGGTGAAGAACAGGATGGGCTTGCCTTGTTCGAAGCGCGCAATGGTGTCGGCCATGAGGGCGAAGTACGAGCCGCGGTTGTCAACCACCGTAGGCTCCAGACCATAGGCTTTCATGTGGTACTCGACCATGACTTCGCACCCCCACCCCGGGTTGCATCCGGTCAGATCAGCCTTGCCATCGCCATTGCTGTCGAACAGCTTGGCGATTTCCGGCTTCTTCAGATCCGACAGGTCCTTGATGTTGTAGGCGTCTGCAGTTTTCTTGTCGATCATGTACCCCTGCAGTACTCCCTTCATCACTTCGCCGACCTTGACCATCGACTCATCGCCGCCAGCCTTGATGTAGAAGCCTTCATGCAAGGCGCCCCATTCATGCACGGTGAAGTCCGCGTCACCGTACGACAGTGCCAGGAACATCGCCGGGTAATCGACCTCCTTGGGTGGCTTGACGTTGTAGCCCAGGTCTTTCAGCCCGGCTATGGCCACCTCCCCCCTGAAGCGCTCTTCGGCGATGGATGGAAAGATGGGGGTGATCGACTTGCCGTCCCCAGGCTTGTTGGCATCGGCGGCGAACGCCCCGAAGCTCAGAACGGTGCCAAGGACTGCCGCAGCGAGGCTGGCAAGCGCGGATTTCTGGAGGGTTGCAGGGTTCATGAGTCACCACGTTCAAGGGTTAGATAGGGTGAGCAGGCACGTCAATGAGTGATCGCAGTTTCGACTGGCTTCTTCTTTTTCAACTTCATCAGCAGACCTACAGGGCCGGTTTCGTACCAGCGCTGGCCCGTTGCTAGATCCTTGCTGCGCTCGCCCATGGCCTGGGTGAGTCGATCGAGGAACACGGCAAGCAGCACCAGCCCGGCGCCACCGACACTGGCCAGGCCCATGTCCAGCCTGCCGATACCGCTGAGCACCATCAGGCCCAGGCCACCTACGGAAATCATGGACGCCACCACCACCATCGAAAGCGACAGCATGAGCGTTTGATTGAGGCCGGCCATCATGGTCGGCGCGGCCAGCGGCAGTTGGACCTTCAAGAGCATTTGCGTCGCCGTGCAACCGAACGCCCTGGCGGCCTCGACCTTGTCTTCGGGCACCTGACGGATGCCCAGATTGGTCAGGCGTACCAACGGCGCCACCGAGAAGATGATGGTGACGATCACTCCGGGCACGTTGCCGATGCCGAACAGCATGACCACCGGCACCAGGTAGACGAATGCCGGCAGCGTCTGCATGGCGTCCAGTACCGGACGAATGATCATCTCGAGCCGATCGCTGCGCGCGCTCAATATCCCCAGTGGAATGCCGATGACGGCACAGAAGACCAGCGATGTGAGCACCAGCGCGAGGGTGACCATGGCGTCCTCCCACACACCGATCAGCCCCAGCGCGGTGAGCGTGGCCAGGGTGAACAAGGCGATTCGCTTGCCGCCGATCTGCCAGCTGATCAGCGCGGCAATGATGATGAACACGGTAGGCGGCGCCGAAAGCAAGCCTGCCTGGATGCCATCGAGTACCTGATCCACCGGCCAGCGAATCGAACGGAATACATCGCGGAAGTTATGAACGAGATACTTGAGAACGCCCTCGACCCATGTCCCGAGCGGTACGTTTATGGTTTTGAAAGGATCCAGAAGATTAAAGTCGGACATAGCCCACCTCAGAGACGACCCGAAAGCTGATCGTGGATTTATCGGCTGCTCAAGCAGTTCAGCAGGTGACCTTGCGAGATGGTCCCCTTGTACAAACCCCCACGGTCCACGACGGGCATGGGCGTGTGCGAGGCGGCAACGAGCGGAACGATTTCGCGCAGCAGCGCATCCGCATCGATAGGCGTGTGTCGACCGGGCTCGTAGACGATGCGGGCGTCCAACTGGGCGATATCGCCCGCGCGCAGGATGCGGCTGGTATCGAACCCTTCGAAGAAGTCCTTGACGTACGTGTTGGCTGGATTGCAGAGCAGTTCGCGCGGGGTTCCGATCTGTACCACTCGGCCGCCCTCCATGATCGCAATGCGATGCCCAATTCGAACGGCTTCTTCAATGTCGTGGGAAATGAAGATGATGGTGCGGTTCTGCTCGGCCTGTAGCTTGAGCAGTTCGCCCTGCATTTCGCTGCGAATCATCGGGTCGAGTGCCGAGAACGCTTCGTCCATCAGCAGGATGGCCGGGTCGTTGGCCAGCGCCCGTGCCAGCCCGACGCGCTGCTGCATGCCGCCGGACAATTGATGCGGGTAGCTGTGTTCTTGCCCGGCCAGCCCCACCTGCCGCAAGGCCACCACTGAACGGCTGTAGCGTTCCTTTTCGCTGACGCCGCTGATCTCGAGGCCGAAGCTGACGTTATCGATCACGCTCATGTGGGGCATGAGGGCAAACGACTGGAAGACCATGCCCATGTCCTTGCGGCGCACTTGCAGCAGATCTTTGTCGGCCAGGCCGGTGATTTCCTTGCCATTGAGGAATATCGAGCCGGAAGTGGGCTCTATCAGCCGGTTGAAGAGGCGCACCATGGTGGATTTGCCCGAACCGGAAAGCCCCATGATCACGAAGATCTCGCCACGCTTCACGGAAAAGTTCGCATCGAACACACCGATGACCTGGCCCGTCTTTTCGAACACTTCGGCCTTGGAAGCGCCCTCGCGCAACATATTCATGGCCACTTTGGGTTGTGCCCCGAAGACCTTGTATACATTGTGTACGGATATTATATCGTCGGCGTTATTCATACCTTGCCTCCTTCGCGGCAACACTCATTGCAGTAGGCAAATCATGGCAACGCGAAACATGTTGTAAGGGGCAGTGGTACGGGTAATTGTTCATCGCAACGATTTCCTTGTTTTTTATTCTTACCCCCAGGAATTAGGGTGTTTTTTCAATCTATGCCCAATGTGTATTCAGATCCAACAACATTTACAGCCCTTATTCGATAACGTTGGGTTATAGGTTCTGCATGGGTTGTGCAGCAGGCCTCGGGCATGCCAGCAAGCGACCGAAGCGCATCGAAAACGACACTGAACCGACACGGCGAAGCCAGGGTGCTATACCCTCGCCGCCGACCGAGCACAGCGGTACTGACAGGAGGTTGAGCATGTCGAAGCACGTTGACCCGGATACGATTCTGCTCAAGATGCCTTCGCTGCGTGCAGTCAAGGCCTTCGTCGCGGCCGCCAAGTACGAAAGCTTCACACGGGCTGCAGAGGCGCTGTGTGTATCCCAGGCGGCGATCAGTCGCCAGATCAAGGAACTCGAGGTTCACCTGGGCGCGGCACTGTTCACCCGTGTAGGTCGCGCGGTGGAACTGACCCCGGCAGGGACGCTGTTTTTCGACGCGGCCCATCTCTCGTTCGTCAACATCGCCCAGGCCGCCGAGCGTATTCGTAGCGCGCAATCCGAAAAGCGGGTGCTGACCATCTGTTGCTCACCGGCGTTTTCCGCGCTATGGCTGTCGAGCAACCTGCCGGAATTCTTTGCCCAGAGCGAAGGCATCGAGCTCAACCTGATTACCACGCAGAATTTCCTGACCATGGAGCCCGGCGTCCAGCCGGACGCGTTCATCACCAAGATTGCGCGCATACGCGACGGCTACAAGAACTATCACCTGTGCCACGACCTGATCTATCCGGTGTGCACGCCGGCGTATCTGCAGCAGCATCCCGAGATCGCCTCCCTGGACGGCATTCGCGACTCGGCGTTGCTCAACCTGAGCCCCTATGGCCGTTCCCAGGTCGCGGAGCATGTCGACTGGGGGGTATGGTTCGCCTTCCAGGCCATTGACCTGGACGATCGCCCCGCCGCCAGCCCGGCCATTTTCAATGCCAATGACTACAACTTTATCATCAGTATGGTGCTGACCCATCAGGGCATCGCATTGGGCTGGAACCATCTGGTCAGCGGACTCATCGGCAAAGGCCTGCTGGTCAGGCCGATTGCGGATCAAGTGCAGT
>Ga0265798_10005486_pt1 | contig 17024 bp, 21 predicted proteins | sample P3T30metagenome_FD_192430 | JGI IMG/M metagenome (GOLD analysis project Ga0265798, IMG submission 192430) | Plant litter microbial communities from East Loma Ridge, Irvine, California - P3 T30 | ecosystem: Environmental > Terrestrial > Plant litter > Unclassified | place: USA: California... | reverse complement strand
AGAACAATACAGGGTACTTCTTCTTCTCGTCAAAGTGTGGTGGGCGGCGCTCGAGAATATTGAGCTTGAAGCCATCAACGTCTATGGTTTGGTAGTTGAGAATAGGCAACTCGCGCTGCCGTACGAAGCGATCGAGGGCTTTGTTCTCTTCCAGGACCTTTTCGTACTTGTCCTTATTTGATGGTGTGCTGATGATCTTCTGCCATGGGATGCCCGGACCTTTGTAGCTGATCAAGGCGTACGAGCCGCCAGCCGAGAAGGATGCTTCATAGTAACCCGAGCCGCTATTTTCCACGACCTCGCTTTTCCCTGTGCCGTTCAAGTAAACCGAGTATGCATGCCGTTCCATTGAGCTCTTTTCAGTCGAGATGTAGTAAACGATGTTGTTCTTCAAGTCGACGCGAGAAGGCGCTTCGACAACTTCCCAACTGCCCTGAGTCAGCAAAACGGGCTTGTCGCTGTCCAACGGCGAAAAATATCCAATATGGTCGTATCCCTCGTGAATGATGGTGTCGATGTAACCATCGTCCTTGCGGCCATTCGCAGGATCAGCAGGTACGAACGTCGTCTTTTGCGAAACCTCGAACCAGCCTCCATCCAATTCTGCAACATTCTCAGTCCGAATCGTTTTGCCAGTGCGCTTTTCAACGTCCATCAAGACCAGCTTCAGGATGTCGCTTTCACGGTTGGTCTCGCGAACAAGTACTTGCTTAGTCTTGCCAGCCCAGATAATCTCGGTAATTAAACGATTGTCGTCGCTGAAGTCATCGTCAATCTTGACACTAAACACCTCGTCCTTCTCAACATCGTAAAACTGTAGTGTCACTATAGGATTAGGCGCGCCGGCCTTGGGGTACTTAATGTTGCGAACCTCGGGATAATTTTCTTCGCCATCCTTGGGTTCCTTCCCGCTTGGACGCGATACGAAGTATTGGACAGGGTAAGTCGGAACAGTGGACTCGTCAGTGCGAAGGAAGGCAATGTATTTGCCATCCTCTGACCACCAAGTAGCACTATTCCCTTGGAAGACTTCCTCTTCGTACACCCAGTCTGGTATACCATAGAACAGCTCAGAGCCACCGTCTTGCGTGATTTGAATGACTTTCTTAGAGCCTAGTTTCCGGATATACATGTTGTTGTCCCTTGTGAAGACGACAGCATCCGATTGGGGCGACAAGGAGGCCAGCTGAACCTTGCCTTGTGGGTTTTCGGGGTCTAGAGGTTCGCCAGTCTGGGTAGCGACGTCGAAGACCCAATACTTTCCGGTGCTGGAATGTCGCCAGTTCTTCTCGTAGTCAGACTGGACAAGGACCTTTTTGAAGTCCTTGCTTGGCCAGACTTCTTTGGGACGGATAGAGAATCCGTCTACATCGAACGAGCTCTGCTCCATGAGTTTGGTCTTTTTCGCAGATGAACCGGCCTCGCCCTTGCTCCTGATGTCCTCAACTACTAGGTATTCCGCGTTCCCGGCGTCTTTTTCGAGCAGCAGACCATCCTCGCCGTTCGGCCCTGCTATCCATTCGACACTTTGCTGTCGGGCATAGAAGCTGCCGGCAAAGATGTCGTCCATGGTGATTTTCTTTCCCGACCCTTTTGTAGAGCTGGCTAAAGGGTCATGTGGCCTAGTTGACACGTGCTTGTAGCTACCGTTCATCAAGAAGAAGACCAAGGCAAGCGCCCACCCTGCCACACATGCAATGCCTACAATCCATAGCCATCGTCGTGTCTTTTTGTCTACAGCGACCGGAGCCTGGTATCGTCCACCCTCGACATCGAAGGTCTCTTGCGCGTCGTCGTTGTCGTTGTCGTCGTCGTCCGTGTACTTCTCGCCGCGTCTCGATCGCGACGTGCCGGTGATGGCTGAGTTGTTGATGTGCTCGAGAACGAGCGACGTGGTCGAGATGGAGGATACGGAGGCGTCGGAGGCGTCTTCTGAGGAGCGCGCGGATCGCTCGTCTTTGGTTAGAAGCTCCGCCTCCTCCTCTTTGGCGGCGCGCTGTCGCGGCATTGCAAGGTCTAATAAAGTTGAGGAAAACACCAGTGTAGCTACAACATTTTTTTGCAATAAAGCGACTCAAGATATTGCGATAATAGCCGAGTAAAGTTGGAGCTGCGGAGAAGCGTGGTTGGGGGTAGTGGTGAACTAGTTGCGGAGTTAATGCGGAGGTTTGAGGGCTGGTGTTGGTTGAAACGTCCAAGCCCTCTTTGACACAAGGCAGATCTTTAGTTGCAGTACAAAGGATTCCCAAGAAGGATTTCTATTCAAGTCTAATTCAGGATATCCCTGAAATAACAAGGTTTTAGCTTCTGCCGAGTTTTGGCACGTCTGACATGTTTCTTGCACCCTATGCAATCAAGCAGTCTCGACGGCTCTTTAGCTTGTATCAACTTGGTCTCGATTTCTGGGCAAATGCCACCACCGCAACTTAACAATAATACGGCCAATATTAGGCTGAAGTTTCCAAATTGGTCTCCTGAGATTCTGGAGATTGTCAGAAGGATCGTCGTGTGAAGGTCGGGTTGCAATGCCATTGACTGGATCGCTGGACTGTTCCGCTGGTGCTGCGCTTTTATCGGCTGGCTTCTTCTTGCGCTTGCATTTATCTTGCTATGATGGCAGTGGGCCAAGATAATCCTAGAAGTGATTAGCCAGTCATCGGGAGGAACAGCTGTGGCCTCTCTTACCTCCTTCATCGTCCCGACGGCATACATTTTATCAACCTCTGACCTCAGACCTTTGATTTTGATGCGGATGTTGGTGCCCTTCTCGATGACCTGCTCTCCGTCGTCGGTCCACTGCGGCGGCGTTGCGTTCGCATCGAACTTGATCTCGGCAGGAATCATCTGTTGCTCTGTTAGCAGATGGCCGAGTAGATGCAAGTATGGTAAGACTTACGCTACGACCCACAAAGGCCTGCAAAGAGCCGCAATCCACGAAGAAGCCAGTGCGCAGTACAGAGGTGACGATACCATCCATCTTGACATTGGTTAGCTATGGCATCAGGAGTCACGACCGGTATTTTCTACATACCACCTCGCCCTTATAGGGCCGCCATACAACTGCCTTATAGTGAACCACGTACTCGGCAGAGCCGGTGCCAGGCATGACCTTGCCATCACTAATGTCGAACGAGTCCAGGATACACACAATCGTGTACTTGCCAGTGCTCGAGCCCTCCTCTTTCTGCAGCAGTTCCCGGTGGATATGCTGGCGGATGAGGGGTCCGAAGTATGATGGATGCAACTGGATCGTCTTCTCGAGCTCTTTGAGGAAAAACATGTTGCGCGTTATGCGACTGGGTTGAAGGGCGGAGAAGAATAGATGCGCACGGCTTTCTTGGGAGAAGGTGCACTGTTGGAGGGGAGATGGCCGCAGAAGGCTGACGCAGGAAAACGGCCTTCGTTGGTATTATTCGACTTTATTGTCTTTATTCTGACTGGCCGCCCTTGGACGAGTCGACAGTGAAAGTACTGTAGTTCACGCGTGTGCTTCGGCGAGACGCGCCTGCCGCCTGCAACCCAACACCTAATAGAATATTATATCCAGCAGCCCATGCACACAGCTTGTAGTGAATGCGCGCGCCTCGTAGTAGTCGGCGGAGACGGACGGTTTCGCGTAGTCGGGTGGTGGGGAACAATGGCAGCTACTTGAATGAAGGCAGGCAGGCCTCTCGGCGCGGAAAACGGAAACTCGCTAAGGGCGAAGCAGTGACACTACTCCCACCTGCCAGCTTGCACCCCCACACCCATGTCGTGATACTGTCCACCCACCCTGCATCATCTGCACTTCCTCGGGCTCCCACGGCCAGCGCCTTGGTCTCATCAATCTGTTTGAGCTCTTCCACCACGTCCGCCATCGACAAGCCAAGACAAGACATGATTTAGTCCTTTGACGCCCATCCCACCCCTTGATCCGCGCCCAAGTCCCCCATCCGTCATCATGTCTCTTAATCTAGAGAAACAACTTGTCTTCGTACGTCATCTTCAGCCGATGTCTGTACCTAGCTGACTGGAAGGTAGTATGGAGCATACCACCATAATAAAGTTGGTCCCCCCTGCTGCTGGGTATTCACATGTTAGCTAACGTGAAATCTGCCAGGTCAACGTTGGGATACATATGCTCTGCGTCCCTCCCATCCTGTTGACATCGTTTCTGCTGGTGAGCATCCCATATGCCACTACGCCATCTATTCTGACATGCGATAGCTCACCAACACGCCCGCCGTACCTTTACCGTCATGGCTCTCGGTCCCTAATCTCCCCTTCAACGTCGGCACAGCCGGAGCCGTTGTTTACTCGACGCTTTACATTCTAATGGAGCCCGTCGCGGGTGCAATGCTCGCTCCAATCCTCGTGGGCAGCACTGCATACGCAAACTACCTTACATCGACATATGGCGCAACAGCGAACTCGTGGGCCGGCGCAGTCAATATTGCATGCTGGATCGCGCAATTCATTGGACATGGAAAGTTCGAAGGAAGAGCACCCGCGCTGCTGGACAATCTCGTGCAGGCAATCTTCCTCGCACCCTTCTTCGTCTGGTTTGAGGTTCTCTTCTCACTCGGCTACCGCCCTGAACTGAAGCGCCGGGTTGATCAGGCTGTTGAGTTGGAGATTCAAAAGTTCAGGAAGAGCAAGGAGAAAGGACCGAACGGCTCTGCAAAATAAGCACGGACCCGGGATACATGGAGATTGTGCAGATGGAAGTGGGGACTAGACTACTGGTTCCACCCAGGGTAATCAGAGGCAGTGGAGAGGCTCTGTAGAGCAATGTATATGTGGTGTATGAATACTGCAAGAGAAGTCAGCATTGCTTGGGAGCATGGTGCATGTGGCGTCATATGTTGTTTGAGGGGTTATCAGTCTTACAAGTTCAAACGGCTGCACATAATTCCGTAGGATACCAATCTAGAACGTTGTTATACTCAATTGGGGTTTGTACTGAAGTATGCTGCAATACTGTTGGCTGGCGAGCTGTAAGCATCGGCTTCAATTGTGTCTCAACTGCTCGAATGCGGCATGGAATTAGTCTGTTGTTCGCTTCGCCTACATCTGTACTGACATATAGTCGCAACCGAGCTTGTCTTTACTTGGCTACAAGTACATGATCAATGATCGGATAGTTGTCAGCGCCTGCAACAGACTTGATAGCGGGAATTGAGCCAAAAGACGCAGCAGGTCTATTGTTGGAAAATAACTATTAGTCGCCTTTGCCGCCGTCGTGCAGTTGTTGTAGCTCGGTTGTGTGTAGGCTTTTTTGGGATTAGGGCAGTCGCCAAGGTCCGCGCTTTCCTCCCGGACCGCAGGACTTTCTTCCTCACAGTAGAGCTACCATCCTCCACTCCATCACCATCTCCCCTCTTCCATACCTGCATCAATCTCAATTGGTTGCAGAGCTACCACAATAGCCTCTTGAGCAGCCGCAGCCATGTTCTCAAGAGCCATTCGCCAGTCGAGCCGCCGGGTTGCTGCAATCTCTGCCACGAGCAGGATTGCTTCGGTAAGTTCATCGCAACCGGCTCCAATTGCGCCCGCCGCCCGTCCAGCCATTGCTCGCAGCTCGCAGAACCGATTTCCGATGCCATTGGCGCCGCAATGGAGCTTCGTCGATGCAGTTGCGAGGGCTGCGCTGGGGGCGGGAGCAGCAGCGAGCTCCCCTCCACCGCGAAGCAATACTGACGGCATTGGCCCGCCCACAGACCCGCGCTCCCACATTCACCAGTGCCTTCCGATCCTACGCCTCGGATGCAAAGGCCACCCCCACCGAGGTTTCCTCCATCCTAGAGCAGCGAATCCGTGGCGTCCAGGAGGAGACCAGCCTCTCCGAGACCGGACGTGTGCTTTCCGTCGGGTACGCCGCATCGCCATCGTAGACACCCAACGGAGCAGGGAGCTGACTGGGGAACAGTGACGGTATCGCCCGTGTCCACGGCATGAACAACGTCCAGGCTGAGGAACTTGTCGAGTATGCCAAGTCCACAACACCACTCTTTCCCCGCGGACGCTAACAACCCGCAGGTTCGCCTCCGGTGTCAAGGGCATGTGCATGAACTTGGAAGCTGGCCAGGTCGGTGTCGTGCTTTTCGGTTCCGATCGTTTGGTCAAGGAGGGCGAGACCGTCAAGCGTACCGGAGAGATTGTATGTCAAGTCGGACACGGAAGCAGCTGTCCACGCTAACAGTCACAGGTCGATGTTCCCGTCGGCGAGGCCCTCCTCGGACGTGTCGTTGACGCTCTCGGTAACCCCATCGATGGAAAGGGTCCCCTCAAGACCACCGAGCGCCGCCGTGCTCAGCTCAAGGCCCCCGGTATTCTGCCCCGCCAGTCTGTCAAGGAGCCCGTGCAGACTGGTCTCAAGTCCGTCGATGCCATGGTGCCCATTGGACGTGGTCAGCGTGAGTTGATCATTGGTGACCGTCAGACTGGAAAGACTGCTGTTGCCCTTGATGCCATGCTAAAGTTTGTTCTCCCTCTATCCAGTCACAGCACATCTGGAATGCTAACCCGGTTTACAGTCAAAACAGGTGGAATTCAGGTGAGAAATTTTTACAGAATGGTGTGTGAATCACATTGACCAAGTTTCAGGTACCGACGAGAAGAAGAAGCTTTACTGCATCTACGTCGCTGTCGGTCAGAAGCGATCCACTGTTGCCCAGCTCGTCAAGACTCTCGAGGAGAACGATGCTATGAAGTACACCATCATTGTGGCTGCCACTGCATCTGAGGCCGCTCCTCTACAGTATATTGCTCCTTTCACTGGTTGCTGTAAGTTGAAATTATAACCTGAAGATATACAAGAAGCTAACAACGTTTTAACAGCTATGGGAGAATGGTATGTGTTTTGCGGCCTTTTCTTTCTATTATACTCTTTCCACGTCGCTGAACGCGCTTTCCTACCCTGCACCTTCCCCCCAGAGTATCTGCTCGTACCTTGCACCTTTAGCTTGAGCGCTTGCTCTTGCCCTGCACCTTTACCCTGCAGCACTTGCTCTTTCCTCGAAGACAGTGGCTCCCCCTCCATGGACACTTCCCCTCCTCAATCGACATCTCGGCAAAGAATCTCACAGGAAGAACGCCGCCATCATTCAAATGTCGTAACCATCCCGCGGTTCATTACGGCAGGAAAATCCACGCCAAAATGCTGTTGTAACCGGCAAACACCTATACGAAGAAAACGCGGAGTCTTTTGAACCGGACTGGTATCATTCCGAAGCAGAGCAGTCCGACTCTGAGCTCTCTGAAATTGAGGACCTGGAAAATGCTTTCGAGTACAGTACCATAGACACTGTCTATGATGGTCATCCTTCCACATCCAGGGAAGAGTAGCCATACTGTCTGACACGACCTCGCTGTCATTATCGCAGACATCTTCATTGATCTCAAACCCCCACACATGGACTTCCATCTCGCCTTCGCTCCATCTCATTTGCTTTTCATCTCGCTTCATTGTACATTCTGAAATCTGGCCGTCTAACGTATTACATTTTAGGTTCCGTGACAACGGCAAGCACGCTCTTATCATCTACGACGATTTGACCAAGCAGGCCGTTGCCTACCGTCAAATGTCGCTCCTGCTGAGGAGGCCTCCTGGTCGTGAGGCCTACCCCGGTGACGTTTTCTACCTCCACTCTCGTCTTCTCGAGCGTGCGGCCAAGATGAACGACAAGCTCGGTGGTGGTTCGCTCACTGCCCTGCCCATCATTGAAACCCAGGGCGGTGATGTGTCTGCCTACATTCCCACGAATGTGATCAGTATCACTGGTTTGTCTACCCCATTCCTTCGTATTGCACTTCACTGACACCCCAAAAGACGGTCAGGTGTTCCTTGAAGCTGAGCTCTTCTACAAGGGTATCCGCCCCGCCATCAACGTCGGTCTCTCTGTCTCCCGTGTCGGTTCCGCTGCCCAGGTCAAGGCCATGAAGCAGGTCGCTGGTTCCCTGAAGCTCTTCTTGGCCCAGTACCGTGAGGTTGCCGCTTTCGCCCAATTCGGTTCCGACTTGGACGCTGCCACCAAGCAGACCCTCAGCCGTGGTGAGCGTCTTACCGAGCTCCTCAAGCAGAAGCAGTACTCTCCTATGGCCGTCAACGAGATGGTTCCCCTCATCTACGCTGGTATCAACGGTCTTCTTGACAACGTACCAGTCAACAAGATCCTCCAGTGGGAGGTTGACTTCCTTGCCCACCTCAAGTCCAACGAGTCAGAGATGCTTAACAAGATCGACCGGGAAGGTGCCCTCAGCAAGGAGCTTGAGGCTCAGCTTAAGGAGGTTGCACAGAGCTTCACCAAGAGCTTCATCGCATAAATGGGTGGAAGGTTGGAAGAATGGGTACTGTCTATTCCAATGTTCTTGATGGGCCAAAAGTGCTGATTGGTCTTTGAGAATAGATGTATAATAGAAGATGCGTCCTCACCATCAGCCGTGTCTCAATATGGAAGATTTGTTCTTTTTTCTGCACTGACATGGACTGGCAACTCACGCCTCACTCTATCGACGACTACCCTCTGTGATTCCCTATCTTCCTTTTAGCGTTACATATGTGGTTCCGTTCTTATAAGAGTAGAATGTGAATGGTTCTGCGCATGTCAATCAAGCCTTTTCTCTGTTATTCATCTGTTTTTTGGAGTGATGCAACAATTGATTCAGAATAGTACTTAAGCCAGGAGGCATTCAGCAGTACCAAACGTAACATGCATGCACAGCTTGTTGCCTACACGTGCCTATATCACATGTTAGCCCAACTAGGTCGGAAATCAATTACCTACAGGCCTATACATCCAGTACGGTAGGGAAACGGCAAGGCTACGATGCAAATGTTACAGCATTTCTCTTTGCTCTACCATATATGCACGAGACGAACAAACTTGAAATCCCAAGTCCCTATTTTCTGTACCATACAGAACTCTGCCAGGACTGGTATGATGCTAATTATAATGTAAATACCTCCCACCTATAACATCATAATCGCATCTGGGCAGTAGGAACAATTTAAATTACCACTAGCTTATATCATATCTTCAATCACATCAAAAAAAACCCGCCATTAGATGCGGATAATAAAAGCCTTATTCTATAATGTAAAATCACCAAGTCACACTCGTCCCTTTATTCAAGTGAGATGGATGCGTAAAACAAACGCTCATCTTTACTCATTCCCCTTGCCGCGACGTTGATCCTCGCCTCCACTCGTATCCCCATGTTTAAATGGATCGTCGCTGATTTCCACGGCGTCACCCGTCTCGGGGGGCTCGTCGTGGTACTCGTCATCCCACGTAGTCCGCAGACTGATGTCGTCGTCGTCTTCGCGTAAGCGAGCGGCGGCTTCCAGCGCCGACGGGTCATCTGCGTATTCATTTTCGAGGCCCTCGATGCTTACGCGGCGGATGCCAGCCCGCTCTTCGGCCTCGAGCTGGGCGGCGCGGGCCTTTGTCTTGCGATAGACGAGCCAGCCTGTTGTAACGCCTGCGATGAGGCCGATAATGATAGATAGGTAGGACAGAGCCTTTGTGCGGGGATCCATTTTGCCGCCGCTTTCGGCGATTTTCTCCAGCTGGCTGCCGATGAAGATATGTAGCATGAGTTTTGGAGAGACGATTGCGGTGGCGAGGGCGTACGAGGCCCAGTGCACGGTGGGGAATGTTGCCACGGCGCCGTTGGAGATGGAGTATGGGAGTGGGCAGAGGCGGTACATGATGAGGAGTTTGAGGCCGTCGTGCTTAAGGGTCAATGAGAGGGCGGCGAAACGTGTGTCGTTTGCTACAAGGCGGTGGACCATGGTCTTGAGGAGCGTGCGCGAGAGGAGGAAGGACGCTGTGCTGCCGGCGATGGTGGCGCTGGCGGCTATGAACCATCTGATTGGGAAGTCAGTCTATATGTTCGGATGACCATGTCATGTCTTGACATACCCGTTTGGAAAGCCATAAACAAAACCGGCAATGGTGAGTAAACTCGAGTACCCGATCAGCGGTGGAAAGGAAACCAGAAAGATCAAAGCCCAGAGTATTAACCACCCAGCAGTAATGTCCCTCCACTTCTTCGCAACCGGTAAGAGCCTGCCAAATAACCATTCGCCATACACCAAGAACAGTATGCCGCCTACTGCCAACACCAAGCTGCCGATGAAGAACAGCACTTTTTGAATGGGAGAGAGTTTATTGTATTGGTCGAAGACGCGCCGATTGAGCTTGTCGTAATTGTCCATTGCGCGCTGCCGCCATGTGCTTTGCTGGCTGGAGTGCGAGGCATTGCGCCGGAACGTGGATGATAGCGACCGCCGGCTCCATGTTGGCCTCTCGTTGCCTGTTTCCTCGTCGTCTAGGGGGAGCGCGAGCGCGCGGGCGTCATAGTCGGACGCTGGCATGGCGTCCCAGGGTTTGCTGGAGGGCGGCGTGGCACGGATGTGTGGATGTATGCGGAGGTTTGAGGATGTGAATCAGGTAGGTAGGTACGGTGAATGGAGAGGTAGGAAAGATTGTTTGTTAGCTGATGCGGGTGGAAACGGACATTCCGCGGAACGGGGTAATAGAATGCCAGAGGTAGTTGTCAGAGTTGTCAGAGTGTTATTGGCAGATGCTAATGTTTAGTGTTCGTGAGCTCGAGGTTTCATCATCATCCGGGCGGACGAACGAGGATGCACCGCCGCATCCGCCCTGCATTAGGCGGGTAGATGCAATGTACAGTGCCGGATCGCCTGCAGCATTGCATTGTTTTCATGTATGGTCCGTGGGTAGATTTGGAGTGTGGTAGTTTGTTCTGCGCATACCATGCTGTAACAGCCATACCCTGACAGCTTAATGCAGACGGCGTAGTTCCGCCGACTCGGAGGCATGTGTGTACTGCACGTGACTTTGCACGTGACGAGCTCAGCCTGGCCTGTGGCGCCCGCACCCATTGCCTGATTCGAACACCACTTGAGGCATATATCCGTCGTCGTCTCGTCGTCAGAAATCCCCACGCCGCAGATCAGTCATCAGCGCTCAGCTAAGACTTACAAATTCATATCGACTAGTACGACTCCAGGACCATGTAGGATGAACTGGGGCGCAAGTGTATGGATTCCCGTTGTCCCCGATCCATGGTTACTGCACGGTGCAGCTTTCCCCCCACCCCTACTACATACGTAGTTAAGCCTAGTTCCCTCGAGCTTCATTCGCGCTCGCGATCGCCCCCAGGCATACATTCATACTCTGCGGTACTGGCGCACTTGGTGTGTCCTGCAGAGAAGACTGCGGGACGAATAATCTATCCTTGGTTGCAGCTTCATTCCCTGACGCGCCGGTCGCTCCTACCATTCGCGCAGTACTTAATCAGCCCAACGGCCTCCTGTCTCGACCTCGACCTGGAACCTAAACCCTCTAACCTCGCCCATCCCGCGCCGCACCTCACCGCCGGACTCTGACACTACTTTTGGTTGTTTGGAACTAATCACCATGGTCGCAGACAATTTGTATGAAAAGGCGCTGCCGGTGCTGCAGGACGAGGCTTTGGATGAGGAGGACAAGACGGACAGGCTCGAGGAGCTCCTGAAAAAGGAGACGAACCTTACGGGCAAGTCGCTCGAAAACATCGTCTTGGATTGCCTCTGGCGCTATCGCGATGCTGGCAGCTCGTCCAGCTCGCCTCCCAGCCGCCATACCGTTATCCGTCGACCCTCGCCAGCTCCCTGGCAGGCCAATCGCGCCCCTACACCCGTCAACAACTCCCCGCGCATGGTGCATCCTCCCCCGGGCTTCGGCATAGGCCCCCCAGGCTTTGCGCGCACAAAGTCGTCGACGGCATCTCCCTTTACTTCTCCACGCCCCTCTCCACGCCTTGCTTTTTCCACACCGCATATTCCGCACAGCCCCAGCCTGAGCGCATATCAGTTCAGTGAATGCGCCAGTCCGAATACAGACTTATATGGTGACCTTGATGGACACTCGGTAGACTGGCTGGTGAACGATGACGCTGTATCCACCGAGTCGTCTCTGCTGGGCGATGGCACCCTCAATGGCGCCGCAGCTGAGTGGGTGCAGCCGCAGACGGTTGACATGGGCCCGTATGATATGCTACGCTCCATACTCCGGGACGACCGATCAGATGAAGAGCTTGAAAAGGTCCTCGAGGCTAACGGCTACGACCTCAGTGCCGCCCTGCTCGCATTGATGGGGCAACAACTAGATGTCCAACAGCTCTCCACCACCCCCTCTGAGCATTCTGGATATGTCATCGGAAAGTCTATGAGCCCAGCATTTAGGCCTGCTACGCCCGCTGGACAGCAAAAGAGCAACATTGTGTGCAAGTACTTTCTTTCAACTGGCCATTGCGCCAGGGCAGACTGCCGATTTAGCCATGACACAAGCAAGACATTGTGCAAGTGAGTAGCATACTCCTATTTGGATGCGTGGGTGCTAACCTTGGGCGTAGATACTACCTGAATGGAAATTGCCTAGCGGGTGATACATGCCTCTTCTCACATGACCCCTCAGCTCTCATGGCTCGGATGGCTGTGTCAGACGTCGCAACCCCGCCCATACCAAACTTCCAAATGTCCGACTATGAGTTCCCGAGCCTACAGTATAATGGCTCACCTCTTGGGACCCCGTCCATATCAACTTCGGAGGCAACCTCGCTAGAGCAGCTGTATGGCTTGACAGGTGGTGGGCCTACACGTCCTCCGCCTGGGCTGAGTCCTTATGCCAACTTCACTCCTGGAGGCGGTAGTCGGCCGCAATCCAGGACCGGCAGTCGCCAGGTATCCCGTGCTACAACACCGTCAGTTCTTGCAGTGGATGACAACGATGCATTCCCTAGTCTAGGCTCTGCTGCTGCTGCCAAGACTGGAAAGCGTCACCATGGGAAGCGAGGCGGTCATGGCCATCACAAAGATGCCCCAGGGCCCAACAACCTCGCGGATGTCGTTCGTATGTCGCCTTCGCCAGCTCCCGTCACTCCAGTTCGCAAAGGCTTGAGACCGACCAAGAGCTTCAATGGTTCTCGTGAAAACAGTGTGGCTGCACAGGCGATCCCTGCTCCTCAGCATATTCCTTGGCTACAGACGGGCGATGTAGGCAATCAGGCATATCTCAAAGCTCGCGCCGAAGCATTCAAGCATGGCAGTCTGCGCAACAAGTTTCTGCAGAGGTAAGACACAACCTGGATAGTTCAGCGCACATGTACTAACAAACACTAGTGCTGCTCAGGCTTGGAATCGCAGCGACTCGCGCGCGGCTAAAGCTCTTAGTCTTAGGGGGCAGAGTGAGAACAACCTGATGCGTGAAGCTCATCGTGAAGCTGCCCGTATCCTCTACGAAGATCGGAACCAGGACAGTGATGACTCGAGAGAGTTGTATGTCGATCTTCACGGTATGCAAAACTTGGAAAAATCGCCGACAATCCTTACTAATTCCTTTCAGGTTTGCATCCTGATGAATCGGTGTCGTACCTCGAGGGCATACTTCTCAAGCACAGCTCGTCCTCCCGCCCAGTATATGCCATCACGGGAACCGGGCACCACTCCAAGAACGGCAAGGACAAGGTTGGTAAAGCCATTCGAGCATTCCTCAACGAGTGGCGGTATGCTTTCCGCGAGTTTTCTGTCCCTGGTGACCGCAACAACGTCGGTGGTATACTCGGCATCGACCCCAGTAGCTATGACAAGAGTGTTGCAGATCGGCCAAAGGAGTCTGAGCCAGAAGAGGACAAGATCGATACCAAGATCCGCATCATGAAGAGAGATGATGTGATAGACGCGCCGACAGGGCCGAAGCGGGCTGCCTGATCTGATTGAGTGGTATGTGGTGGCACCTAGTAAGTAGCTTAAATAAGAAAGATTTCACTTCAATTTTATGCTGTCAATTGCTTGTGTATGTCTAGTGATGTGGGGCTGTCAAGGTGCGCTATTCTACTGGGGTGAGGAAGTCGCATTGAGTGCCGTGCCTCCCTCTTGTAGCTGAAACTTGACTCACTTTTCGGCCACTCACTTTTCGCTCACCTGCCTCGTCTCAGCATGTAGCTTTCACCTTTTCTTTGCCTATCCTCGTTTGCCCAAGTTCAAGTCCGCCTTTTACCTACTATATCGTCTCGGGCGGGTTTCACCCAGCTAGCTATCACCCCAGCTGTCGAGCCTTGGCATCATGAACACTCGCCGGCCTAGTACACCAAAGGGTGCCGGTGCCGATCCCCCACGCATCCCTTTTGCATCAGCGGAAGCACTTCTATGGGGCCCAGAACTGAAGAAACAACACGCCTACCTCCTCACAGAAATACATGCACTCCAAAAGCAGCATGAAGGCTACAACACACGCATACAGATGGCTGAAGCCATTGCAGACGCCATCGAAGCCGCTACAGCACAAATACGCCACCTGGAGCAGAAGATCGCTGTCATTGAAGCAGAAGATGAAAACAAGGCTTTTGAAAAGTGGGCAGCAGGGGAACTCGCACGACTAGGGACTTTTGTAGACGCGAACAAGAATATTAGACAGAAGCAAATTGAGCTGGAAACCGAGGTACTGAGAGTTACGGAAGATATGGATGGACTCAAAGGTATTCCGACGGGTTTTAGAGATTTGCTGAGACGTCTTGATGTTCTAGAACGCAGGAGGGATGAGGATACGCAGAGGATTCAGAGACTGGAGGGTGATATTGTGAGACTCGAGGTGAAGGAAGCCGAGAAGGAGGTTGAGATGGAAAACAATGTCCAGGCGCAGTCGGATACCAGGCTTGAGCCAAGCAGGGTGAAGGTTATGGGACCTTCCCCTAGCTTGATCGGAGACTTTTCGATTCCCAGGCCGATGCAAAGTATGTCAAGACTTGACTTGTCATCTCCCAGGTTGATTGGCGATTATTCGAATTCCTACTGTAAGCCAACTAGAAAGACATCAGCATCACCTCAAACGTTGGCTGTCGACACCTCAGATTCGACGACTGAACCAGATGATGAGCTGATGCCTTTGCCTAAACGCGACTCTGGATTTACACGTAAAGAGGTTCAAGTTCCTCAGGGCCCAGCAATACAGACAAAGTAAGGAGAGACTACGAGACGATGATTAATTTACTGATTGTTGCAGATTCCCTGCTAGTATAGATCTAACGTCGTCTAGAAACGATATTCTCTTATCAGCCACACGTAGAATATTCCAGAGTTCTTCGATTCCCGAGTCTAGGCTACCACAACTGGTTGGAGAAGAAATGCAAGACAGATCGCCTGTACACAAGCGATGTATCAACCTCAGCAATTCTCCTCCTGCCGAAACGCAAATAGTGGACCGGACCTTGCAGGTCATAGCATCAACTTTGGTACGGGAAACTCCTTCGCCCAAAAGCGAGCTACCCGCAACACAACTAGTCAATAGGGCGATTACCAGGAAGAGGAAGCAGCCTGATCCTGTTCCTCAGACGCAACGCCAAACTCGCTCTCAAGCAAAAATGAGCCGAGGTGAGGAAGTAAAGGATGAACAGCAGCAAGCATTAGAAGGCAGCGGGATACTCATCCAACCAACACAGTTACCTGGACCAAAGACATCACCACGGAAGAAGATCAAGACTGAAAGGGCTTCGGGGACCACTCGAACCAACGTAAGATCTCGGCAGCCCACGCAGGGCAATAGCAAACTGCGAGGAAGGTCGACGAAGGAGAATGCAGATGCCGGTTCAGGTGCGAAGAAATTGATTGCCCCTACCCAGCCGGCAACTGCAAGCCCAAGGAGATCGAAAAGGGCGAAAGCTGCTGTTTCGTCGACCCAAAATATAGCGCCTGCCCCAGCTCCACGAAAAGCTATCAGTCCGACCAAGCAAAAGAGATTGATGGTCACTCTGCCATGTCCAGGCAAGATGGCAGCCTCTGGTCTTGATGGCAGCGAAAACAAGCAAGTTGGCGCAGCAGATAGAGTCAAGGCATCTCCCCAGAAAGCGGCAGTCACAAGGCTGCCGCCGTTAAAAGCCAAGCTTTTGAGCGCTCGGAGCAAGAATCAAGAAGCAAGTTCACCTGTTAGTCGAGGTGGATATGACGGAAAACTTATTCGTGATGAAGAGGATGAACTACTCTTTGCAAGTGCTTGAAGCGCATATAACCTCACAGGAACGGCCGGTTGTTTCGATGAGCATATCAGTGGCGTAGATTTTGGCCACTTCTGATACTTTTAGCAGGATGATGTATGTCTTCGAATCTTCGAATCCCTTCACTTAGCCCGTATAGCTTCGGGCAGCTGCGAGATGTTTTCAAGTTTCACGGAACTCGTACAAACCTTCACGGTCCGCAACCTCCACTTCCATATCCGCCTCTTCGATATCTTTCCCATCTACCTTTAGCCCCGCACGCATAACATCACCTGTCTTCACAGGTCCTACACCCTTTGGTGTACCGGTAAGTACAATATCGCCCTTGTCCAACGTCATAACCCTGCTGATATCGCTCAACTGCCTAGGAATCCGGAAAAGCATCAACTCGGTATTGTCAGACTGCTTTACTTGATTGTTGACGGAGAGCCAGAGGTGTGCGTTTTGTGGGTTCGGGATTCTGTTTTTCGCGATGAAATTACTTATGGGCATGAAGGTGTCAAAGCCTTTCGCAATTGACCAGGGGAGGCCCTTTTTCTTAGCCTCGTCCTGGACGTTTCGGGCGGTCATATCGATAGCCAGGATATAACCTGTGTGGGAAAGTCTTAGAAGTATAATCTTACACCAGTAGTAGTAAAAAGGATCTGGGGTTTCATGTAACGGTGTTTTTTACCTTCAATAGCATCTATAGCTCCCTGCGTGTCTTCCGGGTGTAAATCCCGAATCGTTTTGCCCATGACCAGACCAAGCTCCACCTCGTAGTGCATGATTACACCACGGGGTCGTAGTACAGGTCCAGCACCTGGAAGTAAGATGGACGAAGGTGGCTTCAGGAAGAAGAAGGGCTGTTTGGGTGTCGCACTAGAAAGCTCCTTGATATGATCGGCATAGTTGCGGCCTATGCACATGACCTTTTTTCCACATAGCGTGTTAGTTACCGGTTGTTTGTGTGTGTGTGTGTGTGTGTGTGTGATGGGGACATGGAG
>Ga0265798_10005483_pt1 | contig 17028 bp, 15 predicted proteins | sample P3T30metagenome_FD_192430 | JGI IMG/M metagenome (GOLD analysis project Ga0265798, IMG submission 192430) | Plant litter microbial communities from East Loma Ridge, Irvine, California - P3 T30 | ecosystem: Environmental > Terrestrial > Plant litter > Unclassified | place: USA: California... | reverse complement strand
AGTTAGAAACAGGACTTCCCAATGGCTCGTTTTTTTATTGACCGCCCCATTTTCGCCTGGGTGATCGCGCTGTTCATCATGGTGCTTGGCGGCGTCGCCATCAAGCAGCTGCCGATCGCGCAATATCCCACCGTGGCGCCGCCGTCGATCGTGGTCAGCGTCGCCTACCCCGGCGCCTCGGCACAGACCCTCGAGGACTCGGTCATCTCCGTGATCGAGCGCGAGATGAACGGTTCCCCCGGCATGGTCTACATGGAGTCGACCAGCCAGGCCAACGGCACCGGTTCCATCACGATCTCCTTCGAGACCGGCACCGATCCCGACCTGGCCCAGGTCGACGTCCAGAACCGCCTGTCGCGCGCGGCCCCGCGCCTGCCGGCGGCCGTGACCCAGCAGGGCGTGCGCGTCGACAAGGCCCGCTCCAACTTCCTGCTGTTCACCATCCTTTCCTCGGACGACCCGAACTGGGACCCGATCGCGCTGGGCGACTACGCCTCGCGTAACGTGCTGCCCGAGATCCAGCGTATCAAGGGCGTGGGCCAGGCCCAGCTGTTCGGTACCGAGAAGGCGATGCGCGTCTGGATCGATCCGGCCAAGCTGGTCGGCTTCAACCTGTCGGCCAACGACGTCAACGCCGCGATCCGCTCGCAGAACGCCCAGGTGGCCTCGGGCACCATCGGCGACCTGCCGCTGAACCTCGGCCAGCAGATCACCGCCACCGTGGTCGTGACCGGCCAGCTCTCCACCGTCGAACAGTTCGGCAACATCGTGCTGCGCGCCAACCCGGACGGCTCCACCGTGCGCCTGAAGGACGTGGCCCGCATCGAGATCGGCGGCCAGGCCTATACCACCTCGGCACGCCTGAACGGCCGGCCGTCCACCGGTATCGGCGTGCAGCTGTCGCCGACCGGTAACGCGCTCGAAACCGCGAACCTGATCAAGGCCCGCATGGGCGAGCTGTCGAAGTACTTCCCGCACGGGATGAAGTACGCGATCCCGTACGACTCCACCAAGTTCATCCAGATTTCGATCAGCCAGGTCATCGAGACCCTGATCGAGGCCGTGATCCTGGTGTTCATCGTGATGTACGTGTTCCTGCAGAACATCCGCTACACGCTGATCCCGACCATCGTGGTGCCGGTCGCCCTGCTCGGTTCCTTCGCCACCCTCCTGGCGCTGGGCTTCTCGATCAACGTGCTGACCATGTTCGGCATGGTTCTCGTCATTGGTATCGTCGTCGACGACGCCATCGTGGTGGTGGAGAACGTCGAGCGCATCATGTCCGAGGAAGGCCTGCCGCCGCTTGCCGCGACACGCAAGGCGATGGGCCAGATCTCGGGCGCGATCATCGGCGTGACCGTGGTGCTGATCTCGGTGTTCGTGCCGCTGGCCTTCTTCGCTGGCGCGGTCGGCAACATCTACCGCCAGTTCTCGGCGGTGATGGTGTCCTCGATCGCCTTCTCGGCCTTCCTGGCGCTGTCGCTGACCCCGGCGCTGTGCGCGCACCTGCTGAAACCCGTGGAAGCCGGCCACCACATGGAGAAGCGCGGCTTCTTCGGCTGGTTCAACCGCACCTTCAGCACCGGCGCCAAGCGCTATGAAGGCTTCATCGGCAAGATCCTGCGCCGCACCGGCCGCGCACTGGTCGTGTTCGTGCTGCTGCTGGGCGTGGTCGGCCTGGTGTTCACCAAGATGCCGAACTCCTTCCTGCCGAACGAAGACCAGGGCTACATCATCGCCAACATCCAGCTGCCGCCGGGCGCCACCGCCGAGCGTACCGACGCCGTGCTGAAAGCCGCCGAAGCCTATGTGCTGAAGCAGCCGGAAGTGGCCGACATGGTGTCCGTGACCGGCTTCTCGTTCTCGGGCCAGGGCCAGAACATGGGCCTCGCCTTCATCCCGCTGAAGTCCTGGGACGAGCGCAAGGAGCAGGGTTCGGACGCACAGAGCCTGGCAGGCCGCATCACGATGCACCTGGGCGCCCTGCGCGACTCCTTCATCTTCGTGGTGAGCCCGCCGCCGATCCCGGAACTGGGCCGCGGCGCCGGCTTCTCCTTCCGTCTCCAGGACCGCGGCGGCCTTGGCCACGCAGCCCTGCTGCAGGCGCGTAACCAGATGCTGGGCATGGCGATGCAGTCCCCGGTCCTGACCGGCATCCGTCCGGAAGGCCTGGAAGACGCGCCGCAGCTGCAGCTCGAGATCGACCGCGACAAGGCCCAGGCCCTGGGCGTTACTTTTGATGCGATCAACAGCGCGATCTCGACCTCGCTGGGTTCGAGCTACGTGAACGACTTCCCGAACGCCGGCCGCCTGCAGCGCGTGGTGGTGCAGGCCGACGCGAAGGACCGCATGCAGCCGGAAGACCTGCTGCGCCTGAACGCGATGAACAACAAGGGCCAGCCGGTGCCGCTGTCGGCCTTCGCGTCGACCAAGTGGATCAACGGTCCGCAGCAGACCACCCGCTACAACGGCTACCCGGCGATGAGCATCACCGGCGAACCGAAGCCAGGCTACTCGTCGGGCGACGCCCTGCAGGAAATGCAGAACCTGGCGGCCAAGCTGCCGGCCGGCTTCGCCTACGAATGGACCGGCCAGTCGCGCGAGGAAATCCTGTCCGGCTCGACCGTGTTCGTGCTGATCGGCTTCTCGCTGCTGGCGGTGTTCCTGGCCCTGGCCGCGCTGTATGAAAGCTGGTCGATCCCGGTCTCGGTGCTGCTGGTGGTGCCGCTGGGCGTGCTCGGTTCGCTGCTGGCGGCCACCATGCGCGGCATGCCGAACGACGTCTACTTCAAGGTCGGCCTGATCACCGTGATCGGCCTGGCGGCGAAGAACGCGATCCTGATCATCGAGTTCGCGAAGGACCTGCAGGCGCAAGGCAAGTCGCCGATCGAGGCGGCCATCGAAGCGGCCCACCTGCGCTTCCGTCCGATCATCATGACTTCGCTGGCCTTCATCCTCGGCGTGCTGCCGCTAGTGATCGCAAGCGGCGCCGGCGCGGCATCGCAGCGCGCCATCGGTACCGGCGTGATGGGCGGCATGATCACCGCGACCGCACTCGGCGTGTTCTTCGTGCCGGTGTTCTTCGTGGTCATCCGCAGCATCTTCAAGGGCAGCAAGCGCCAGCAGGAGATCTACGAACACCACGCCGACGGCGCCGGCATTGCGAAGGAAGAGATTAAATGAAAAAAATGACCAAGGTCCCGACTCCCCTGGCCCTCGCGCTGCTGCTCAGTGCAACCCTGACCGGCTGCGTGAACCTGGCGCCGAAGTACGAACGTCCGGCCGCGCCGGTGGCCGGCGCCTTCCCGACCGTGGAAGGCACCGTCAACAGCGGCAACCCGGTGGCGAATGAAGCCCCGGCCAACATCGCCTGGCAGCGCTTCTTCGCCGATGCGCGCCTGCAGCAGCTGATCACGCTGGCACTGCAGAACAACCGCGACCTGCGTGTCTCGATCCTGAACATCGAGCAGGCCAGGGCCGCGTTCCAGATCCAGCGTGCGGCGCGCTTCCCGGCGATCAACGCCGGCATCACCGGCAACCGCGCATCGACGCCCGGCAACGCGCCGCTGACCAGCGTGTACCAGGTCGGCCTGTCGGTCACGGCCTTCGAGCTCGACCTGTTCGGCCGCGTGAAGAACCTGAGCGATGCGGCGCTGGCGCAATACCTGGCGACCGAGGAAGCACGCAAGTCGGCGCAGATCAGCCTCATCGCCCAGGTGGCCAACACCTACCTGACTTTCCTGGCCGACGAGGAACTGCTGGGTCTGACCCAGCAGACCCTCAAGACCCGCGAGGAATCGCTGCGCCTTTCCCGCCTGCGCTTCGAGAACGGCGTGACCTCCAAGCTCGACCTGGACCAGGCGGTATCGCTGGTGGAACAGGCGCGCACCACGCTGGCCCAGGCCCAGCGCCAGCGCGCCCAGGACCTGAACCTGCTGACCCTGCTGATCGGCCAGCAGATTCCGGATAACCTGCCGCCGGGCGCCACGCTCGCATCGACCCAGCTGCCCGACCTGCCGGCCGGCATGCCGTCCGACCTGCTGATCTCGCGTCCGGACATCCGCGCCGCCGAGCAACAGCTGATCGCGGCGAATGCCGACATCGGCGCGGCGCGCGCGAACTACTTCCCGCGCATCTCGCTGACCGGCAGCGGCGGCACCGCCAGCTCCGAGCTGTCCGGCCTGTTCAAGTCCGGCTCCTTCGGCTGGAGCTTCGCGCCGCAGGCGATCCTGCCGCTGTTCGACTTCGGCGCCCGCCGCGCCGGCGTCGAGAGCGCCCGCGCCGGCCGCGACATCGCCGTGGCCCAGTACGAAAGGTCGATCCAGACCGCGTTCCGCGAAGTCTCGGACGCGCTGGCCGGCCAGGCCACCTTCAGCGAGCAGCTGCGTGCCCAGCAGGCGGTGGCGGCGGCGGAAGCCGACCGCTTCAACCTGTCGGACCTGCGCTACCGCAACGGCACCGCCAGCTACCTCGACCTGCTGGACGCCCAGCGTTCGCTGTTCATCGCCCAGCAGCAGGCGATCGAAGCGAACCTGGCGCGCCTGCAGAACCAGGTGAACCTGTACCGCGTGCTGGGTGGCGGCTGGAGCGAAGGCGCCAACGCCAACGCGACTGCCTCGCGCTGACGCTTCGCGCGCCTTCCTTCGGGCGCGCACGATTGGAAGGCTCCCTGACCGGGGCCGGTATGCAATTTCGGTATCATGAAATTGCGGACCGGCCCCGGTCTTTTTTTGTCTCTTCCATGCCATGCGAACCTTTCTGCGCGCACACTGGAAAGCCCTCGTCGCCATCGCCCTCCTCGTGGTGCTGGCGCTGTTCACCGTGACGCCCGGAGCCGCCGTGTCCCCACAACCTTCGCTTGCCCTGCGCCTGCGCACCCACGTCACCGCCATCGCTTCCACCGAGCACAACACGGCCACGCCCGCCAGGCTGGAAGAAGCGGCGCGCTACATCGAGAAGGTGCTGCAGGGCGAAGGCTATGCGATCCGGCGCCAGGAATACCGGGCCGGCGGGCAGAAGGTCCGCAATATCGAGGTGTCGGTGGCGAACCTGGAAGCGAACAAGAAGCCGGCGCGCATCTTCATCGTCGGCGCCCACTACGACTCCGCGCCGGGGGCGCCGGGCGCCAACGACAACGGCAGCGGCACCGCGGCGGTGCTGGAGCTGGCGCGCCTGCTCAAGGACATGCGTCCGAGCCAGGGCACCGAACTGAAATTCGTCTTCTTCGTCAACGAGGAACCGCCCTGGTTCAAGGGCGAGGAAATGGGCAGCATGCAGCACGCGCGCAAGCTGCACGACGAAGGCCAGAACGTCGAGGGCGCGCTGGTGCTGGAAACCATCGGCTGGTATTCGCAACGGCGCAACAGCCAGAAGCTGCCGCCGGGGATGGAAGGACGCTATCCCGACACCGGCAATTTCATCGCTTTTGTGGGCACGCTGGAATCCTCGCGCCTTGTGCAGGACGCCTTGTCCGCCTTCCGCGCCGCCTCCGACTTCCCGGCCCACGGCCTGGCCGCGCCGGCCTATGTGCAGGGCGTGACCTTTTCCGACCACTCTTCCTATAACCGCTTCGGCTATCCGGCGATCATGATCACGGATACGGCCTTCATGCGCTACCCCTACTACCACACCGCCGAGGACACGCCGGACAAGGTCGACTACGACAGCACCGCGCGCGTGGTGCAGGGGCTGGCGCGCACGATCACGGCGCTGGCGGCCGGGGCGCAGGGCTGAGCGGCATGGGTGCGCTCGCGGGGGTCGGCTTCCTCGGTTTCGACGTGTTCGGCACGGTGGTCGACTGGCGTGCGGGCGTGGCGCGGGCCGCTGCGCCCTTCCTCGAACGCCACGGGCTGCGGCTCGATCCTTTCGATTTCGCCAATGCCTGGCGCGCGCTCTACCAGCCTTCGATGGAAAAGGTGCGCTCGGGCGAACGGGCCTGGGTCAGGCTGGACGTACTGCAGCGCGAGAACCTCGAACAGCTGCTGGCCGCGCACGGCGTGGCAGCATGCGACATCCCCGAGGAGGAGCTGGCGGACCTGAGCCGCGCCTGGGAAAGGCTGGACCCGTGGCCCGATGCGCTTGACGGTTTGACCCGGTTGAAGCGCCGCTTCGCCATCGCGCCGATCTCGAACGGGCATATCGCCGGCATGCTGCAGCTGGCGCGCTTCGGCGGCCTGCCCTGGGATGCAATCCTGGGTGCCGAGATTGCGCGCGGCTACAAGCCGCAGCCGGCGGTGTATCTGCAATCGCTGGAAGCGGCCGGCTTCGCACCGCAACAGGCGGCGATGGTGGCCGCGCACAACGCCGACCTGCGGGCGGCGCGGGCGCTGGGGATGCGCACCGTGTTCGTGTGCCGGCCGCACGAGTACGGGCCGGACCAGGACACGGACCTGCGGGCCGAAGAAGACTGGGACGTGGTGGCGGAATCGCTGGCCGGGGTGGCGGATATCCTCGGCTGCGCATGACGGATCGCGGCGGGCTTACTTCTCGTCCGACAGGTAGAGATCCGTATAGACCTTGGCCAGCCGCTCGGCAGCGTCGCGATGTTTTTCGGCTATCCGGGAAAAGAGACGCGCGACCGCTTCGCTGGTGTCGCGCCGGATGTCTCCATCTTCGCCATCGACCGCCGGCTTGAGGCGATAGGCGGCGTCGACGCAGCGGTACCAGGCATAAGCTTCCACGATGTTGGCCGTGACGCCCTTCCCTTCCTCATAAGCATGGGCCAGGTGCCATTGCGATTCCCGTTGTCCCATCTCGGCGGCATCGCGCCACAGCGCGACCGCGCGCACCGGGTCCGCCTCGCCGCCCATGCCGTAATACAGCAGGAAGCCAAAGTTGTTGGAAGCGTCCGCGTTGGACTTGGCGGCCAGCTTGCCCCAGTGCTGACGGGCGGCGGCATAATCCTTCGCCCGGAAGGCCTCGACGCCGCGGTTGTACACCGCAATATCGTCCGACTGCGCAAGGACATCGAGGGATACCGCCAGCAGCATGGCGGCTGTTGCGATCGTCTGTTTCATCACTCCGCCAGAAACATCTCGTGCAGGTCATTGAGGAAGCGCTGCCCCAGCTCGGTCGGGCGGATCACCCTGAAGTCACGGTACAGCAGGCCCTTGGCCTCGGCCTCGTTCAGCGCCTTCTCGATGGCCGTGATCGACATGCCTGTGCGCTCGCCGAACAGGTTCGGGTCGAATCCTTCGGTCAGGCGCAGCGTGTTGAGCATGAATTCGAAGCCCATCTCGCCGCGCGTGATCTCGTGCTCCTCATGCACGGCATTGCCCTTTTGCGCCGCCTCGATGAAGGACGCCGGCTGCTTGTAGCGCGCCTGCCGCAGCACGCGGTGCGGGAAGGACAGCTTCGAATGCGCGCCGGCGCCGATGCCGAGGTAGTCGCCGAACTGCCAGTAATTCAGGTTGTGGCGCGCGCGGTGACCGGGCTTCGCGTAGGCCGAGACCTCGTAGTGCTCGTAGCCTGCGCCCGCCATCTTCGCGTGGATCATGTCCTGGATATCGGCGCTTTCGTCGTCGTCGGGCAGCTGCGGCGGGTACTTGGCGAAGACCGTGTTCGGCTCCATCGTCAGGTGGTACAGCGACAGGTGCGGCGGCGCATATGACAGCGCGGTGTCGATGTCGCGCTGGGCTTCGGCCAAAGTCTGGCCTGGCAGCGCGAACATCAGGTCGAGGTTGAAGTTGTCGAAGTTGGCCTGGGCGATCTCGATGGCTTTTCTCGCTTCGTTCTCGTCGTGGATGCGGCCCAGCGCCTGCAAATGCCTGCCGTTGAAGCTCTGGATGCCGATCGACAGGCGGTTGATGCCGCTGGCGCGGTAGGCCTTGAACTTCTCGGCTTCGAAGGTGCCGGGATTCGCTTCCATCGTGATCTCGGCATTGATCTCCAGCGGCAGCAGGGTGCGCAGGTCGGACAGCAGGCGGTCCAGTCCGGCGGCCGACATCAGGCTGGGCGTGCCGCCGCCGATGAACACGGTCTGGATCTTGCGGCCCCAGATCAGCGGCAGCGACTGTTCGAGGTCGAGGCGCAGCGCATCGAGGTAGGCCTGCTCGGGCACCGGCCCCTTGGATTCGTGCGAATTGAAGTCGCAGTACGGGCACTTGCGCACGCACCAGGGCCAGTGGATGTACAGCGACAGCGGCGGCAGCGCCGTCAGGTTCAGGGAACCGGGCTGCAGGTATTGCAGGGCGGCGGTGGCCGGATTGCGCGGCTCGGTATTCGCCGCGACGCCGTTGCCGACGGGTTTGATCGGAATCATTTCAGGATCGTGCCCAGCTTGTCGACCAGCGCGCGGATGGCCTGGCCACGGTGGGAGATGGCGTTCTTTTCGCCCGGTTCCAGCTCGGCGGTGGTCTTGCCCAGCGCCGGGATCAGGAAGTAAGGGTCGTAGCCGAAGCCGTTGGCGCCGCGCGGCGTGTCGACGATCTGGCCGCGCCAGATGCCGTCGGCGATCACCGGCTGCGGATCGTCGGCGTGGCGCACGTAGACCAGCACGCAGTAGTAATAGGCCGACTTGTCGGCGTGGCTGGCCAGGTCCTGGACCAGCTTTTCATTGTTGCGGGCGTCCGACTTCGGCTCGCCGGCATAGCGCGCCGAATACACGCCGGGCGCGCCGCCGAGGGCGTTCACGCAGACGCCGGAATCGTCGGCCAGCGCCGGCAGGCCGGTCAGGCGCGCCGCGTGACGGGCCTTCTGCAGGGCGTTCTCGACGAAGGTGCCGAAGGGCTCTTCCGCTTCGGGGACATTGAACTCGCCCTGCGGATGCAGTTCGAAGCCGATCGGGGCCAGCAGCTGGGCGAATTCCTTGAGCTTGCCTGCGTTGTTGGAGGCAAGGATGAGGCGTTGGGTCATGGTGACGGGTATTCTGGATGAAGGGGGGTATTTTACCGCTTCCTTCGATGCGTCCGCTGGCTGCGGCCTGTGCATACAACCCTTAACGCTGCGGTTTCGCTCGTGGAATGGTCCCTGTGTCGGCAGTCCGGTATTTTTCAACGATAACCGCCTTGAGGTCCCTGCGCAGCTTCTGGCTCAGGCTCTGATGCCTGAATCCTGAATTCGTGTAGATGCCCGAGGTGGATCCGATATATGTGCCATTCGGACTGAAAACATCTTCCCATTCGCAGCCGGCACAATTACCGAAATTTGTCGCAGTCAAAACCAGATAGGCCTGATCGTCCTTCTTGAAACATTCGGCTCCCGCGATGAATTCCTGGTCGCCGCCATTGATCGTGTGTTTGTACTCGATGGATTTGTGGGTGCCGGGGCCTTCCACGTCAATCTTTTGAACTGGACACACGGGCAGCCCATCCACCTGCTCTTCCAAGCAAGACGTTGTCAGAGTGACCTTGTGCTTGTCGCAAGTGATGACAAGCTGATTGCTCCACGTTTTATTGCCAGATGCGGCACATGGATTGTTCGATACGAGCAGCGTCGCGGCCAGGAAACAGGATAAAAGACGAACGTGATGCATTGGATTTGCCCCGTCATTGCTGGTCGCTGATGAATGCGGCCTCCTCGTAGCCGCCCAGGGCTTGCGGCCTGTCGGGGATGTGATTGGTCCTGAGGATCGTCCCTTCCTTCGCATAGACCAGGTAGACCTCGCCTTCCCCTTTCTCGGTCGGCAGTTGCCAGAACTGCGGACGGCAGGCGACGGACACCCATATGCGGTTCTTGCTCGTGGCAAACTGCAGCGCCTGCCCTTCAGGGTAATGGCCCTTGATTGGCCTGTCGACCGTGAACACGGCCTGGTGATGTTGCCAGCCGTCCTTGTCGACCGCTTCGCGCTCGAAAGTCAGCTTCGACAGGCGCCCGATGAAGATCAGGTCGGCCTGCTCCTTGAGCTTCACGATCTCGGCCTTGGCTTCGCTGACGATCTGGCGATGCCTTTCTGCTGCCTGCTCCTTGTTCATGATCGAGCATGCGCCAGCCAGGCCCGGCTGCAGGCAAGCCAGGAGGCCAAGGGTTGGAACGATACGCTGCGCAAGCTTGTTCATGCATTCCTCCGTTCAAATGGATGAGTGTAGCCAGCATTGGTACGCAACACATTCACAGATTGTCACCGCTGTCGCACGGGCATCTTTTTCGTCTCCGCTATGTCCGTTTCTGCACAGAACCCTGTCCAGCGCGGCCGTATGCTGAAGGCGTGGCTCAGGCCGACTACCGCGATTGACAATCATGACAACCCCAGACATCCCCAAAAAAAAGCGCCGGATCAAGCCCCTGTCGCTAGCTGCATGGAAACAATTTATCAGGGTGGCCAAACCCTACTGGCTGGGCGAAGAAAAGAAGCAGGCCTGGCTCCTGCTCGGCCTGTTGATCGTGCTGATGCTGGCCGAGACCAAGTTCGCGGTCATGCTGAACGACCAGGCCGGCGAAATGACCTCGGCGCTGGCCAGCAGGAACGGCGACCGCTTCTGGACCTCGGTGCGCGCCTGCCTGTTCGTGCTGGCCTTCGCGGTGCCGATCTACGCCTTCTACTATTACATGCGCGACCTGTTCGCCAACAAGTGGCGGCGCTGGCTCACAGGCCGCTTCCTCGACGGCTACCTGAATGGGCGCAAGTACTACGAACTCGGCGCCGAAGCCGACATCGACAATCCCGACCAGCGCATCAGCGAAGACATCAACACCTTCACCGGCAGGTCGATCAACTTCCTGCTGATCTTCCTCGGCTCGCTCATGCAGCTGGTGGCCTTCAGCGCCGTGCTGTGGTCGATCTCGCACCTGCTGGTCGGGGTGCTGGCGGTGTATGCGCTGACCGGCACCGTGGTCGCGCTGTGGGTGTTCGGCACGCCGCTGATCCACCTGAATTTCTGGCAGCTGCGGCGCGAGGCGGATTTCCGCTTCAGCCTGATGCGCGTGCGCGAGAACGCCGAATCGATCGCCTTCTACCGCGGCGAGGCCCAGGAGCGCGCCCACATAGACAGCAAGCTCGATAAAGTCATCAACAACTTCGCGCGCCTGATCAGGAAGCAGCGCTCGCTCAACTTCTTCCAGCGCACCTTCAGCCAGCTGACCCTGGTGCTGCCGAGCGTGATCCTGGCCTCGCAGGTGCTGTCGGGCGAGCTGGAAGTGGGCCGCGCGGTGCAGGCGGCCGGCGCCTTCACCGCCGTGCTGGGCGCCGTCGGCGTCATCGTCGACAATTTCGAAAGCCTGAGCCGCTTCGTGGCCGGTATCGACCGCCTGCAGGGCCTGTCCAACCTGCTGCTGCCTGCCGAAGGCGGCCAGCCCAGGTCCGACGCCCTGCAGCCGCGCATCGAGAAGCGCCCGGGCAGGCAGCTCGCGCTGGAAGCCGTGACCCTGCATCCGCCACAGTCCGACCGGGTATTGATCAAGGAGCTGAACCTGGTCCTCAAGCCCGGCGATGCCCTGCTCATCACCGGCGACAGCGGTTGCGGCAAGAGCTCGCTGCTGCGCGCGATCGCCGGCCTGTGGCATCGCGGCAGCGGCACCATCCATCATCCGCCGATGGAAGAGTTCTTCTTCCTGCCGCAACAGCCCTACCTGCAGCACGGCAGCCTGCGCAGCCAGCTGATCTACCCGAGTGCGCACTGCGACCTGAGCGACGACAAGCTGCTGGCCATCCTCGACCAGGTCCACCTGCCCTACCTGGCCGAACGCGTGGGCGGGCTGGACGCGGTGCAGGACTGGGAAAAGCTGCTGTCGGTGGGCGAGCAGCAGCGCCTGGCCTTCGCCCGCGTGCTGGTGCACGAACCCGGCATCGTCATCCTCGACGAAGCGACCAGTGCGCTCGACAGCGCCAACGAAGCCTCGCTGTATGCGCGCCTGCGCGCCAGCGGCACGACCCTGATCAGCATCGCGCACCGGCCGGCGGTGCTGTGCCACCACACGCACGTGCTGCGTTTGAAGGGCGAAGGCGCGTGGGAGCTGCACGAGGCAAGCGGCTATCAGTTCGATGCGCCAGCCAGTAATCCTGCGGCGGGTGCGCCGTCCGCACCGGGGCCGCGCAGGGTGGCCGCGACGCCATCGCCGGCGGCCGGCGTCCTGACCCATTGAACGCCTGACCGGGCCATCGGCGCGGCAATGGGTTAGGATGTCTCCTGCCGAAGAAAACGGGAGGAACTTCGATGCATCGACGGGATGTCCTGGCACTGGCGCTGGGTGCCATCAGCGGGAGCGGCATGGCTGCCGGCGCCAGTGCGCCCGCACCGCTGCACATCGTGACCACGCATCTGCCGCCCCTGGTGATGACGCCGGGCGGCAAACAGGCCGGCGCTCTGCGCGAACTGGTGGATGCCCTGTGCCGCCGCCTCGACCTGGCCCCAAGCGTCGACTTCATGCCCTGGCGGCGCGCGCTATATCTCGCGACGACCATGCAGCACACCGCCATCTTCCCGCTGACCCGCCTGGCTGAACGCGAAACCCAGTTCCGCTGGCTGGCGCCGCTGTACGAAGAGAACTACATCTTCATGGCGCAGACCGGCAGTGGTTTCGACGTCGAACGCCCGCAGCACATGACGGGCAAGCGCATTGCCCTGCTGCGCGGTGCCGCCCAGTCGGCGATCCTGCGCGAACTGGGTTTCCGGCAGCTGGTGGAAGCATCCTCCATCGATGAGATCCATCGCTACCTCCTGGCAGGCATGGCCGATGCCGCCTTCGGCGAACGCAACATCATTCACAGCTCGCTGCGCATGCGCGGCGAAGAAAAGAACTTCCGTCTCGGCGCGCCGGTGCGCTCGACCACCGCCTGGCTGGCAGGCTCGCTCGACATCGGCGAGGCCGAAGCCCGGCGCTACCGCACGGCGATGGCGGAACTGGTTGCCGACGGCACCCAGGAAAAGATCTTCAAACAGTACGGCCTAGCGTGAATCGAGCGGTCTCGGCGCCACGCCTTCGTTGGTCATCCTGACCGGCCGTATCGTGCCGTCCTCGTTGAAGAACATGCGCTCGATCGCCAGCTCGCGGTGGTTGCCATCCTTCTCGTGCAGGGGCCGGCGGTGATAGGCGATATACCACTCGTCGGTGCCCGGAATGTTCACCACCGAGTGATGGCCGGCGCCGCGCGCAATCCTGCCGTCCTGTTCCAGGATCGTGCCGATGCGCCTGAACGGCCCGGTCGGTGAGGTCCCCATGGCATAGGCGACGCGGTAATCCGGCCCGGTCCATTCGCCCTCGGACCACATCAGGTAATACACGCCCTTGCGCTTGGCCATGAAGGAGCCTTCCACGTAGGCCGGGTCGGGCGTGATCTCCTTGTACGTCACGCCATCCGGGAAAGGCAGGAGGCTGAGCAGATCCGGCGCCAGCCTGACCACGTTGGCGTGCTTCCAGCCGCCGTAAACCATGTAGATCTGGCCGTCGTCGTCCTTGAAGACCATCTGGTCGATCGGCTGGGCGCCGTTGTGGATCTCGCCGATCAGCGGCGTGCCGAGCGCGTCCCTGAACGGTCCCTCGGGACGCTCGCTGACGGCGACGCCGATGCCGCCCAGCTGGCCGTTGCTCTTGATGTCGTTGGCGCCGAAGAACAGGTAATACCTGCCCTTGTGCTCGATGGCCGAGGGCGCCCACACCGCATAGGCGGCCCAGGCCACGCGTTCGACGTCGAGCGCGCGCGCATGCTTCGTCCAGTGCACCAGGTCGGGCGAAGAAAAGGCGTCCAGGAAGGTCTGCTTCAGGAAGGGTTCCCAGATCAGCTGCTTTTGCGCGCGCATCGCCTTCTGCCGGGCCGTGAAGGATGAGGCGTGCGCCGGCTTGCCGGCATCGGCGGAATAGGTCGGGTAGATCCAGTACTGCCCGTTGAAGATGCGGATTTCCGGATCGGCGTACCAGCCCGGCACGATCGGGTTGGCTGCCTGCGCTGCCGTGCCGGCAATGGCCGCCGCCAGCAGGAGCACGGCCGGCACGGGTACGCTGAATTTCTTCTTCATCCTTGCCTCCGTGGCCATAGGGCCTATCAGATCAGTCAGGTTCGTGTGGAAACCTTCCCATTTTGTCAGAAATTTCTTTGCAATTGGTTAATTGTTCGCTAGCATTCCTGTCCTTAAACCATTACATAATTACGTAACGAAAGGAGACCTGAGCCATGAGTACCACGGAAATCTTTCTGCTGGCGATGCTGCTGATCTTCGTCGCCCCCTACCTGGTCTGGCGCCTGTGCCGCACCGATTATTTTGCGCCCCTCGTCATCGTCCAGATCATCATGGGCATCATCCTCGGCCCGGGCGTGGTCGGCGCCTTTTTCCCCGAGTACCACAGGTTCGTCTTCAATCCGGACGTGGTGAAGACCCTGAACGGCATCGCGCAGTGGGGCGTGATGCTGTTCGTGATGCTGGCCGGCGTGGAACTCGACCTCAAGAAAGTGTGGCAGTACCGCCGCGAGAGCGCGACCACGGCCGGCCTGTCGCTGGGCATGCCGCTGCTGTTCGGCTGCGCCGCCGCCCTGCTGCTGCTGAACACCCCGGGCTGGATGGGCCCGAAGGCCGCGACCTGGCAGTTCATGCTCGGTACCGGCATGGGCTGCGCCGTGACCGCGCTGCCGGTGCTGGTGCTCCTGCTCGACAAGCTCGACATCCTGCGCCAGCCGATGGGCCAGCGCATCCTGCGCTACGCCAGCCTGGACGACGTCGCCATCTGGGGCGTGCTGGCCCTGATCATGCTCGACTGGGAGCGCGTCGGCCGCCAGCTCGGCTTCCTCGTCGCGTTCGGCGTGCTGACCTTCGTGTTCCGCCGCCTGATGGTACGCCTGCCGCGCAGCGACCGCTGGTACGCCGCCGTGATCTGGCTGATCGCCTGTTCCTTCGGCGCCGACTGGGCCGGCCTGCACTTCATGGTCGGCGCCTTCCTGGCCGGCGTCGTGATGGATGCCGAGTGGTTCGGCCAGGAGCAGCTGGATGCGCTCTTCAAGAACGTGCTGCTGGTGCTGATGCCGGTGTTCTTCCTCAGCACGGGCCTGCGCACCAAGTGGGACCTGGGCGGCTACCAGGTGTTCTTCGCCGGCGGCCTGCTGCTGTTCGCCTCCGTGCTCGGCAAGCTGGCCGGGGCGCGCATCGCCGGCAAGGTCCTCAAGTGGAAGGAAGGCGAAGCCTCGATCATCGGCTGGCTGCTGCAATCGAAGGGCCTGATCGAGATCATCTTCGCCAACATCCTGCTCGACAAGCAGATCATCACCAGCGAAACCTTCACGGCCTTGCTGCTGATGGCGGTCGGCAGTACCATGCTGACAATCCCGGTCGTGTATCCCAGACTGCACCGGGCGCAGCACAGTGGCTTGGTCAATGCTGGTTCATAGAGGATCATGGCAAGAAGCGGACTCACAAAATCGCAGGTCAGGACCTGCCGCGAGCAGCTGCTGGCGGAGGGGCGCTACCCTTCCGTCGACGCGGTGCGCCTGGCCCTGGGCAATACCGGCTCGAAGTCCACCATCCACCGCTTCCTGAAGGAGCTGGCCGACGAGGACACGGGTGCGGACACCGGCCTCAAACGCGAGGACACCGCGCGCAGCCTGCACGACTTCGTCGACGAACTGGCCGACCGCCTGCACGGCGAGGCGCAGCAGCGCATCCGCCGGCTCGAGGCGGCGCACCGCCAGGTTTTACTGGAAAAGGAAGCCGAGCTGGCCGCGCTGCGGGCGACCGTCGCCAGGCTCGAAGCAAGGGTCGAAGCGCTGGAAGAAGACCGCGGTGCCGGCGGGTTCGTGCGCCTCGATGACGGTCCGGCCCCCGGCACGAAAGGCTTCGGCCTGTTCAGCAGCCGCCTGGCGGCCTCGCGCGGCGGCAGCCGCGACATCTCGCCTTTCAACATGATGGCCGGTGGCGCCCGCTCCGAAGCCTTCGACGTCGACAGCATGCGCCCGCCGGCGCTCAAATTCCTGTGAAAATCCCGAACCTCCCCAACATCAAACCCGAACTGCTGGACCTGCCGACCGTCGACAAGCTCGCGCTCGAGGGCGAAGTGCTTGGCGACCTGCAGCACCCGCCGCGCATCCTGATGCTGTACGGCTCGCTGCGCGAGCGCTCGTTCAGCCGCTTCCTGACCGAGGAGGCGGCGCGCATCCTCGAGCACTTCGGCGCCGAGGTCAGGATCTTCGATCCGATGGCGCTGCCGATGGTGGGCAGCGTGCCGGAGACGCACCCGAAAGTGGTCGAGCTGCGCGAGCTGTGCCTGTGGTCGGAAGGCCAGGTCTGGTGCAGCCCCGAGCGCCACGGCGCGGTCACGGCCGTGATGAAGAACCAGATCGACTGGATTCCGCTGGAGATGGGGGCGATCCGGCCGAGCCAGGGCCGCACGCTGGCGGTGATGCAGGTCTGCGGCGGTTCGCAGTCCTTCAACGTCGTGAACACCTTGCGCCTGCTGGGTCGCTGGATGCGCATGTTCACGATCCCGAACCAGTCCTCGGTGCCGATGGCCTACAAGGAGTTCGACGAGGCCGGCCGCATGCGCCCGTCCGCCTACTACGACCGCGTGGTCGACGTCATGGAAGAGCTGGTCAAGATGACGCTGCTGCTGCGCGGCCGCACCGACTACCTGACCGACCGCTACAGCGAGCGCAACGAGCGCGCCCGCAAGGCGATCGACCGCCAGATCGAAAAGCTGTAGCGGCAGGCGCCTAGCCGACCAGGCCCAGCGATCGCTTCTGCAGGGTCACCAGTTCGCGGATGCCCTGCTCGGCCAGGTCCAGCAGGCGGTTCATGCCGGCGCGCGAGAAGGCCGCGCCCTCCGCCGTGCCCTGCACTTCCACGAAGTGGCCGAGGTCGGTCATCACCACGTTCATGTCGGTGTCGCAGCTTGAGTCCTCGATGTAGTCGAGGTCCAGCACCGGCATGCCCTTGTAGACGCCCACCGACACCGCCGCCACGAACTGCTTGACCGGGACCGAGGCGATCAGGCCGCGCCCCACCAGCGCATTGAAGGCGTCGTAGGCCGCCACCATGGCGCCGGTGATCGAGGCGGTGCGGGTGCCGCCGTCGGCCTGGATCACGTCGCAGTCCAGGTGCAGGGTGCGCTCGCCGAAGGCTTCCAGGTCGAAGGCGGCGCGCAGCGAGCGGCCGATCAGGCGCTGGATCTCCT
>Ga0265798_10005480_pt1 | contig 17036 bp, 21 predicted proteins | sample P3T30metagenome_FD_192430 | JGI IMG/M metagenome (GOLD analysis project Ga0265798, IMG submission 192430) | Plant litter microbial communities from East Loma Ridge, Irvine, California - P3 T30 | ecosystem: Environmental > Terrestrial > Plant litter > Unclassified | place: USA: California... | reverse complement strand
GCAAGAACGTTCGATTCTCCATGGGCGACAAGGCTGCTGTTAACAACATCAGTCTGGCGGACGGTTTAAACGATGAGAGCAGTGACGACGAGATCGATAGTGTGCCTGCGAAGGGGGCCAAGATTAGTTGAGAAGGGTCTTGTTGGTTTGTTGATGGCAGGCCAGGCAAGAGAAGAGGGTTGTTACTTCGCACGTGTATGCGTTTTTGAGCCTGGTGTCTTCTGTTCTCTTCAGCGATTGGGCATTGTACTACTGTGGTCGCCCAGCGAAATTCTGCCCCTTCATTGCTCGAATGGTTTGCTCTGCTCTATTGCATCCGACAGCCATTTGGAAGACTATTAGTAAACACATGACGCGAAATGGAATAGTGTCAATGAGCAACGAACGGTCTTTCCGTGAGATGTAATGTGCGCACTTCACAGCCCCAGCTCTCCATGCTCCAGTCATCAGCCGCTCGTTCGTACAAGAAGAATAGACGGCCGAGTTATGTCGAAGGTATCGATAACGATGCCCATGCTTTCTCTCTCATCACAAGATGACCAACGTCCACCCAGCCGGCCTGTCCTCTCCCACGGCCCATCCCCACTCTCACGCATCAATCGTAGCAATGAGGGTGTCCTCTCGCCCTTCCTCGACGTCACTTCTCGGTAATAGTAGTAGTAACCATCGCAACAATGAGAACCCGAACACCTGATGAAGTCAGCAGCTGACGCAACCTGCACGAAAACTCTCGTAAGCCGGATATCCGTCAACCCTAACTCAATCGTGCAAGGGGTGAGGGATTCGTGCGGAATTCGATCGTCTTTTTCCAAATCAAGACAAACGTAGAATGATATGAGGGGCCTTCTTGTCTCTATCAGTGATAACGACGATTTGAGTAAAAAGGGCGGAAATGGAAATAGGAGCGGCGAGGGCAGGGGAGGGCGGGCAGGCAGGCAGGCACCAGGGCAGCAGGTATGGAGACCATCTACGAAAAGTCTAAGCCCATTACTCAAGGAACGATTTTCTGTTTTCTAGCGGAAGCGCGGAAAGAAGTAGTAGAAGAAGGCTGGAAGGTGTGGATATCGATGATTGATTGTTGAGATCGCGTCATCGTTTGAGATGCCTTGTTTGAGATTGTTTGGATGTGTGAGGAGCGGAATGGTTTGGCTTGAGGTCGATTGACAAGATGTCTGTTCTTGTCCGCTTGAGACGAAAATAAAATTGATTATTCAGACGCTTATGCCGGGAAGACATCGCGTCACGTCGGAGTCGGTGAGACAGGCGTCAAGTGCCTCAGATGGAGGATTACTAGATGGAGAAGACATGCGTCTGACAATTAACACAGAAAGCATAGGAGAACGACCGAGTCAAACATAAGGAAACTTCACCAAGTGCTCAGTCAGTCAGCCAACTTGTTAGTCAGGCCATCCACCGGTCAAATCGACAAACGAGCCAAAGAAACGCTTCCAGTGACATTTGAATCACAAGCCAAGCAGCGACAGCAATAGATAGAGAGACCAGAAAGTAGGGGTGGTGACAACGAAAGGACAAGGGCGAGGCGAGATGCAAGTCGCAGACTGTTGCAAGCTACCCACACAAAGATGACCCACAGATAGACAAACCCTCGAGGGAGATCCGAGTTCCGCGCCACGCGTGAACCTAAAGCAGGGCACAAGACTGACACGCACTCGCGCACGCGTGCGTGATGGACAGCCTGTAGGAGGCAAAACGCAAATAGCGAGAAACCTACTTTTTGCCAACCCATGCAGTCCGGCCAGCCCTGCGTGAGTCGTGCAAGCAGCCTTTCTTCGGACGTTTGCCTCGAAAGCGCAAGAGCCCCAGTTTTTTTCCTCCCACGAAGCCGCCCTGAAACGCGTCAAAAGGCTATGTCAGAAAAGAAGAGATGGAAGGTCTGCGAGTAGGGGAAGAGGCTTCAGAGCTAGAGGCCAGGAAGCGCAAAGCATATCGTGCCGCGCTCGTGACAGAAGTCTGCCAAAGGAAACAATGGAACAAGCCGAGATTCTCCTCAGAGATCTCCACTTCTTGCGACGGCCTTTCGGGTGCTGCTTGCATGCTGCTGACTACTCAGGTCTGGCAGGTCGTCATCATGGCACGCATGGTCGAATCGGAGGTCAGAACGAGGGCGAGAAGATGGGCACAATCGGACCCGAATGGACTACGGCGAACTCTGTAACTTTACCCAAGGTTGGACAGCGCTAGCTCCGTCCTGAAGTTGTTAGTCGGAAAGTCTGTCGCTGCTGTCTACTTGGACGGCATGTCTTGGCGCCGTTCCGATTGTTTGATCGGACGCACGTCTCACGTTGTTGTCGTCAGGTTCCAGGTCCCAATTCACCACTGTATGCACGACGCGTGACGCGGTTACGTCGTCGGCTTTGCGGTCTTTTGGCCGAACGATCTCGAACTCGGCTTTGCCGTGTGCGGCTTGCTTTCCTGGCCTTAGATTGAGGGCTCCACTCGCCAACATCATTGTTGGCCGCCGGCAGTCGAATTATGCCGCTGGCCCTGCCTCTTTCCGTCCTACTTCAACTGGGGCAGAACAGGATGGCTGTGGACAACATCTGGGCCCCAGTGGAGTAGGCAGAGGCGGGTGGTGAAAGGTCGCGGCGCGCCTAAGGCGGTTATGTCGAGAGAGACGTCGGGGACCCGGACCGCAGCGCAGGGCAGCGATATGGAAGCGCGTGAGTCGATCTCCGACCGGTCAGCCACTATCTTCCTTGTCCCGTCCGCTTTCCGCACCGCATCGCATTGCAAGTAGCGCATCGTTCTACTTCGGCAATCCGGCAGCCAGCAGTGGTAGTGGCTGAGATTGGCAAGCTCCTCTCGTTATAGCTTACTAATTTAGCAAGGCAAAAAACGCCCCGTTCAAGCCATCGAAGCCACAAGACGGGGGTTTGATATGCTGTTATTTCCGGGATACGTTGTTAAAGCCTTTGCCTAAAATCTCCTTTGACACATCGAAGGGCTTTTGAGGGGAAACGTGATGTCTCGCTGTTCTTCCGTCGATTCACTAAAACAGCGGTGTCTTATGGTTGTCATCAACTGTGACTTGCAAAGTCCCTTTCTTTCAATCTATCAATCACCGTGGTGCAGCTGAGCAAACAATATTTGACGAATGCCACCTCGGCAGTTTATATCTGAGTTATATCTGAAGTTACTACAGAGGCATCGAAATGATTGTCGTCCAGAGCCAAAGCCGTTTGAGTACGATGCCTCGTCCAAGTCGAGGGCGAGACCGGGCATGTAGCAGTAGCGGTGATGCTTCAAGCGTCTTCGTAGCTGTTAACGAGCGATGCTACTACCCTGCAGTCGAGGTTGGCGCACTTTCCATGTCGTCTAACGAACCGGAAAGTAACGTATGCAAAGGGTCACGCCAGCGCCTTGGCAACTCGAAGCGGATGCATCCAAGAGTGTCGAAAAGATTGCATGTAGCGTCGAAGGATGCGATGACGCCGGGAGTGCCCCCTGTGCCAGGCCTGTGCCAGACCGAGTAAACGCGGGTCGTCAGAGCGACATAGCCGAAACCGCGTTACATGATTGCCCTGCTTTACTCGCCAAACACTCCCTCGGCGTCAATCCAAAGATTAAACGCGGCGGTAAGCTGCAATTTCGATTGGCGCAGGTCCATGCGTATTCTCGGCCGTCACAAGCCAGCTGACAGGACTCGACATGCAGATTGATGCCAGCATTCCGGCTGCAGCCTTGCAAACGGGCGCTCGATCGAGAGAATTGATGTTTTGGCAAGACGGGTATGCAAGTCGTCTCGCTGTAGGTTGCTCGTCCTGGCCAGAAAGCCCTGCAGGCAGGACTCGGTCTCGCCGGACGAGGCAACTGTGCTCACAGGCTGACTCGAGTGGCCGTGGCGTTTTGGAGCTCCCGCCTTCAGCGTACCTTAGTCTAGTGCGTGCGTTTCCCCCACGTGATGAGCAGCAACGTCGCTCCAATGGTAACCAGTCGAGTCTGCACGACAACAAGGTTCTAAGTCATCCTGCCGCGACTGCATTAGCTTTGTGTTACGATGAGCTGATACGCTCGGAATAGTGGATTGATGTTATAATGGGTGAGCTCACAGTGACGTTTGACAGGTTAGCTGCGACCAGAATCGAGCTGCTGGTCGGATGCGTGCGCGCTTCTCCAATATCGGTCCACGGCGCGTTCCGCAAGGTCGCCTTGAAAGCGATGGCGGAAGTAGTTGAAGACGGCAAACTCGTCTTTGCTCAGGACGTAGGAGTCGGGGTAAGAAGTGAGGTTGTTGGAGATCTCCGTGACGGCCTCTTCGAGGTAGGCGGTGACATTGGGGTCGAGATCGCCCTCGGTGTTCCGGGCGATGTCGATGGCGCGCTGGTAAGTCAACTCGCCGATGCCGTCGCTGTTGGCGGGATTGTAGTTGTTGTTGTTGACGGCGCCCATGGCAGAGGATGTGGATGAAATGGATAGACGAAGGAGGAGGCGTTCCGGAGACGATGAGGCGCGACGGGGGGGTGTTGGGTAGGCGGGAGCAGGAATAGAGAGGATAGACATGGTCGGTTTAGTAGTGAGGATATGAGTGAAGGCACGGGATTTGAAGATAGCCTGGCCTGCGCTGGCGCTGGGTTCCCCGAGTGGCAGGAGATGGGAGATGGGAGATGGAAGGGATTGCGGTCGATTGTTGGGCGTGTAGACAACGATGCGATGCCTGCTTACCCCGTGCATCGAGCGCCGACTTGCCTTAGTATATATCATCACCACGCTGGCGGCGTGACTAGCAAGCTTTCGCAGATGCTGCTGCAATCACTTCATGTATCCACCGCATGGCCCGCGACACCGCCAAGGCACTCCGGGAAGCTTTTGTGTTGCAGGCCAGGCGGTGGTGGTGCAGTGGTAAGGTTAAACTTACCACTCCTCGCCTAGGACTAATAGCGACAGCACAGCACAGCGCAGAACAGTACTGCTACAGTACTAGTTGTTCGATGGGCGACATGGCCAACCTGCGGCGATGAAGCTTGGGGTCCACCGGTGGCGCAAGCCTGTGCTGCTCGCTGTAGGAATCGTCGCAGGGTGGGGACACCCTTTCGGCAGATGTGGCAGAATGGCTACCCGTGTAGCCTTGTAGATGATAATGCAGTAGTAGCAGGCCTGTGGTGCTGTAGTCCGCCAACTTTTTTCCCGGACGCAGTATACACTTGCACAACCGGCATTCAACACCAAGACCGTCTTCATGTCTGCATTGCAGCCTCGCTTGTGCGCGGTCTGCCTTCCCTTTGCCGCCGTCATGCTCCGGATGTGATCAGGCGAGGCGCGCCGGCCGAACCACGCCTGGAGCATTTCCTGCGACAAGGGTGAAGACAAGGTTGCCTCTACTCAAACTCAGCTCTGTCCCGAGCCACATGGCCGTTTGACTTTGCATCCCAGGGCGTCACCGCTGGCCTGTCCTCCGTGGTCTCCTTTGCCTCTTGGCCCTACCTCTGTCGTCGTGAGTTTGATTGATCGTAGCAGCGACTCGTGCTCCGTCGAGAGCCTCCATCTCTGTTACTCATGAAGCCCGAGCGCTACTTTCTCGGTAGTTGTTATAGGTACTTACGATATGGCCGTTAAACCTCCTACTTTGAGCCGAAGTGCCCGCCCGATATACAAGAAAGTAGGTCACACCTCCGTGAAACCGTATCCACTGACAATACCGCGCTCGCGCAAATTCGCTTCGTGGAACTTCGCTTGCAGCGTCACAATGATGCGTAAACATGTGTTAAGGTCCAATATCCGGTGTCATGGCCATTCGCCAGTGTCCATCCCAAACAGAGGGTCTGCAAAATGTCAAACACCGCACATGCTGCGGCCTTGCCGGTTGACCACATGTAAACATCGAGGTTCCAGTGCTCAATCGACCGACAACCGGCATGCTCCGTGCTGTGAGTGTGATCTACCGGCACATGGGACGCCCATGGCTTTCCGCCATGCATATATTGCGTTAACTCGCCTCGGTCCCGTATGCTACCAGCGTGCAAAAGCGCAACATGTATCATTTTGAGCTGTCACATTTATTGATCCTTCCATCCTGCGACTTCTGGTTGAGGCGGTTCGGCCGCGGCATTATTGGTGGACTGCGACAGCACCTCATCTCGCGTCGTCTCACAAGTGCGGTTCGGAGTCACAGGCTTTCGATGGGCGGCATGCCCTACCTACATAGTAGAACCCAGGGTAATGGTCGACCCGTCAGTGCCAGAGCTCTCACAAAGCTCGCCTACTTGCTTTCTGACTGGGCCAAGGGTCTAAAGCCGTCTGGCACGGGTGGATAGGCGTTCCTATTCTCGAATGATTTGGCATCATCCGCTGTGATCTTCTTCATCCCCCCTCTCCCCTCCCTCCCTCTCCCGCCCGCCGTGTAATAAATGAGGGCCGTTGGCGTGTCAAAGAGGATGGGTTTCGCGGAGTCGAGGCCGGGGACGAGATGCACATAGCCAATCGGCTTTGCGCGAAACCTAAAGTACCGATCTTGAACCCTCTGGGCGGTTGATGCCCCGCTAGCGGCTTGGGACTTTTCGGCCTCCTAGCCTAAAAGCAGAAAGAAATCACCTTTCTGGTAGGCACAGACTCCCACCATGTGGATGAGCATGCTCCTGCAACTAGCCTCGTGACTTCCGACCTGCGAGCTGCGTGGCTGCGACCTGCGAGTGATGCCAAGGTACAGCCTTGTTGTCGGAAGCCGGAAGTTGATGTTATTAGTGAGAGGGGTTGACAGGTCTTGGGAGTTGGCGTTCGTCACCTGACCTGTCAAGTTTGTACGGTCCACATCGTGATGCGAAGACGAAGCGTCCGTCTACATACACACTGGCATCGTTGTTGTGTTTCTCAGGCCTCCTCGGCAGCAGAACGCATTGCAGAAGAAAGCATCGTCGTCGAGAGAAGCTTAAACAGCTTTGGTGCCTCAGGCAGCAGAACGGATCTAGATCCGCGTCCGGGTCTTTGTCTCCGCGAAAGTATGAAGTAACTATGGGAATGAACACAACAAGGTAGGGCTATCGATACGATACAGGCGGCGACATTCCTATCACCTACGCAGGCAGGCAGGGCCGTACCCTCACATCAATCCATCCATCATGTTTGTCTCTCCGCGCACCGCCCAGCTGTTGCGCCAGAAGCGGCTCCAAGAATCCATCTTCCAGGCAGCGACAAGGCGAACTCTCACCAAACAGACACCTCGCACCCTCAAGATAAACGCATTCTCACGATCCTACTTCACCGCCCGAACAACCAAGTCAAAACCCCTACGATCATGGCAAACAACATACCGCGACCTCCTCCTGCGACCTTTCCGCAACTTCCGCTCCAATTCATCGAAGAACGGCCCCCGTCCTGACCCAACACCGCATCTCGGCAGCCCTGAGCCTACAGGAATCAAAGCGCGTCTACAAAAACTGTCTAGGGAATATGGCTGGGTTGCGTTGGGTGTATACCTCTCCTTGAGTGTCCTGGACTTTCCCTTCTGCTTCCTAGCGGTACGACTGGCCGGGCCTGAAAGGATCGGACAGATTGAGCACGCAATCTTGACTAGAATCAAATCCGTCACCGCGCCGCTGTGGGAGATGGTCGAGCCGATTATTGGAAATTGGCGCAAGGGCAAGGATGCAGTCGACGAGGCTGGCCAGGCGGTCGAAGAGGCAGACGAGCACGCCGAGAAGCGTCCGGCTGCTGCCAGTAGGTTCATCCGTGTAGACGACTGTTTTGGAATACTGCTGACTCGTTGTTAAAAGGCATTTGGACCGAGCTCGCAATTGCCTACGGTATTCACAAGACTATCCTGATTTTCTTGAGAGTGCCTCTCGCCGCAGCTTTGACACCCAAGGTTGCGAGAGTACTTCGTGGCTGGGGCTACAAAGTTGGCCGACAAAAGAAGACTACATGATTGCAACATGTCTGTAAAGGTGGGTGTTGTAAGGATAGAAACTCTACTCGACGTTTTGGTTGATGGGGAGGACTGTAAAATACATGTATTGAATTGTAGAGTGGGAGGATTTGTATATCAAGGGGATTTGTACATATGTTACACAATAATGACCGTGTTAGACTGGCGCGTTGTGAAGAGTAGCTGAGGAACGCCAGGAGTCTGCATGCATTTCTCATAGGCGTCTGTTTATGTTCAAAAGTATACCCATCCGAGTCGTTCTATAGCAACTTATAGTCTATTGCTTCCAATCCTGGAGACTGATCTTCCCTTCCAGTAATTTAAGAACAACTATAGATTGGTCAGGTAGATCTCACTGCAACACCCTACACGCTCGTCCGTCCGTTCGCGGGGAGCTACACCGCACTCTTCCGGTGTACAACACTCCTATTGATGTATTTTCACATCCATCATAACATCGAGCTTTGATCGCTTCTAGAGCAAACATCAGCCCGGTTGTCTACAATCAATTAATATCGACAGACCGAATCGTACGGCGGCCAACACGGAGTGTCACTAAAGATCAGACCAAAAGAAAGGAAAACAAGAAAGACAACACCACTCCACAGAAGAAGAAACCAACAAAATGGCCCAAGCCAACAACCAATTCCCATCATCAACACCGCACCCCCTCTCTCTCAAAGTCCTCCGCCTGTCCCGCCCCTCCCTCGCAACCCAAACCCCCCTATCCGCCACCTCTTTCAGCCCTGCATCCCTCAACATCCACCCCGACGCGACCTTAGCCTACCCATCCACCGACCCGTCATCAACCCCATCGCCTCTAACCCCCCTCCTCACCCTCCCATCCTCCTTCGGCGCAGCCTATGTAGGGGAGACGTTCGCGTGCACTCTCGCGATCAACAACGACCTCGAACCCCCACCCTCAGACGACATCACCAACCCCAACCCCAAACCCAACAACCCAACAATCACCGCCCTCCAAATCACCGCTTCCCTCCAAACCCCCAGCAACCAAGCCGGTTTCCCCCTAGAATTGCAATACTCAGAAGAAGCCTCGGAAGAAGCCTCAGAATCAGAATCCCCAACCAACAACAACACCACCACCTCCTTCCCCCCCACAACCACCCTCCAAAAATCCCTCTCCCACCCTCTCAAAGAACCCGGCCCGCACGTCCTCGCCGTCACCGTAGCCTACACCTCCACCTCGCTGGACGGAAACGGCGTGGCGGTCGGCAGCGCGGCGCGGACGTTTAGGAAACTGTACCAGTTTGTCGCGCAGCCTGTGTTGGCTGTTAGGAGCAAGATTGGGGTGGTTGGCGGCGGTGGGAGTGGAGGGAGGGAGAAGCTGAAGAGGTGGGTTTTGGAGGCGCAGGTGGAGAATGTGGGTGGGGAAGGGGTTGTGGTTGAGAGGTGTTTTTTGAAGGGTGGGGTTGGGGTTTGGTGGGAGGGGGGGATTGGGGGTGGTGGTGGTGGTGGTGGTGGTGGTGGTGGTGAGGGGAAGCCGGTTGGGCTGAGGCCGCGGGATGTGCAGCAGGTTATGTTTGTTGTTGAGGATCGGGAGGTGGGTGGCGGCGGTGGCGGCGGCGGTGGTGGTAGGAGTGGTGCTCCGAAGGCTCTCGCGCAGGTGGAAATCGACTGGAGGAGTGCGATGGGGGAGAAGGGGAGGTTGACTACTGGGTGGTTGGCTGCGCGGGGATGAGAGTGAGGATGCGAGGAGATGATTGTCTGACTTACTAAGGGCAATCGCCTCTTGAGATATTCGACATCATCAGTGGTTTCAGATGTTAGACCAACGGACCATTTACAGGAAGTACATGTTTGTACATCAAAGAACCAAAACAGGGAAAAAGACCCCTTCAAGTACCAACCGACTTATGCTTCACAACCAGATTAACTCTCGCCATCCTCTCTAGCTCCCTCTCGCCCCCCACCAACCCTCCATTTCCCAATGCCCTCACCGCTCCATCCCTAACAGGCCCGAGCCCAGGGTTCCTGCCCAAAACATCAGCGATAGCACCCACGACCAGCGCCCCCAACCTCGCCAAGCCAAGCTCTCTCCTCGTCTCCCTACTGACAGCACCACCACCGCCACCCTCCCTCCCACCACCCACAAACCCCCCAACAACCCCCTCCCACTCCCCACCCCTACCAACTCTCAACCGCTCCACCTCCCTCGCCACGCCCTCCACAACCCCCGCCACAGCGACCCGTCCCTTCCCATCTTGCATCTCGCCAGCAGTGCCCAGAGCCCCACGCCTCAGGACGTCTAGAGCTTCGTCCGCGCTATAAGTCCCCGCTCGCAGGCTCGTGATGATCTCTTCGAGAAGGTTGTTGATGGTGAGGCGGGCGCTGAGGGCTGTGGCGAGCGCGGCTTGTGGGCCGCCGAGATCTTGGGACGCGTGGATTATTGGGAGGAGGGTGAGTGTTGAGAGGTGGCCGAGGAGGGAGCCTGTTGTTAGGTAGGGGGTTGTTTGGTTGTTGTTGTTGTTGTTGTTGTTGTTGTTCTTGGGGGTGGTGGTGGTGGGTTTCGGTTGCTTGGCTTGGTTGAGGGGTTTGTCTTTGGGTTTCTGGGATTTGGATGAGGCGATGGTGGTGGTGCTGTTTGGTTTGACGGTGGTGTTGCTGGTGGTGGGAGGTGACGAAGAAGCGGCGGCAGACTTCCTGCTCTGCAAGGGAGGTTTGGTAGAGGTCGTGCTTGCTTTCGCATTGTTTAGAACGGATGGAGCGCTGACTTGTCGAGACAATTTGGCAGGCAGAGACTTGGGGGTGGTATTGACTTTGGACTTGGCACCAGCAGCGGCAGTAGAAGGACCTTTGCCCGATGAGACCACACCACTAACAGGATGTTTCGACAACCCTATCTCAGGCTTGGTCTCAAAATTACTCGTACTTGATTCGGCACCCGAATTCAGTCTCTCTGCTTTTCGACGAGCCGGATTCTTTCGTGGTCTCTTAGTCGTGGTAGGATCGGATTGCTGATGAGGTGTGTTCTTGTTTACCACACGACTGACGCCGCTGACGATGTTTGATGCTGGGGCTGGCATCTTATGAATGCTGGCGGATTCGTACGTGTACGTGTGTTGCTTGGTGTTCTTCGGCCAAGTCAGTGATGAGGATTGTGTTAACGAAAGGATGCGATGGAAGAAGTGCCACTCCTAGTCTGGGATCTGGTTGGAGAGTGATATCGGCTGGACTATTCTCGTGCTATGGTAGCGGCTGGGAAGCATACATGTCTGAGCCAGGATTCTATCGTTTCGGCTGTGGTGACTATGGGGCGACGGGTTGCATTCGCTCAATTATTCAATTGCTGCTCGTGGGAGCCTCTAGAATTCTCGTGTCTGTGTTGAGGAAGAGCGGTTGTAGTAGCGTTGTCGATGTGGGATCGATTCAGATTTATGATCAATGATAAGTAAAGTTTCGTCCATGTGTCTATGGAATATCAGTACATGTGTACTGGACAGAACTAAAGCAATCAGTTGAGGTCGTCGAAGTTGGAAGTGGAGAACCTGGGAAATCAAGGTTGTCGCAAGGCCGACGCCAAGTGTCGATCACGTCGTTCGCTACAGAAGCATCGCCTTCTTGTGAAAATCATCAAACATCTATTTTACACCCTTAGAGCAAATCCAGGATGCCCTTGTCGGCATCGTCGCCCAAGAGATCGATCATGCCCTGCGCAACTCAATTAGCTTCTATTTCCTCCTGGAGTTCGTGTCTCGAGAGAGCATCAAGTGGCGTAAACGTACCTCTGGCATAATAGCTTTGCCGTCCTTGCCTTTGACATACTTGAAAGGCATTTCCACGCTTTCAGACGCAGACACTTGGATGCTTGGACGGTCGACGTAGGGAACCTCTGCGAGGGGGACTTCATCCGCACATGTTAGCAAGTTGTTTTGGTCCGAAAGAAAAAAAAACAAAAAAAAAAAAACAGGACAGGACAACTCACTCTTCTCCTGCACCACAATCCTCGTAACCCTCGCCGCAGTATCAGTAGTCAACTGCTCCTTACCCAACCTCCTGCCACCAAAACCCTTGACCCTCAACTCGGCCGTGCGATCTCTAGGCGGGTCGTCGCCCAGAATGCCACCAAAGACAAACACGTCGAACTTGTCACCGTCCTCGGGCGCCAGATCACTCTCACCGCGCGGGTCCAGCAGGCACACGCGCTCTTTGGGAATTCCGGCACTGGAAACCAGGTCGTCGACCGAGGATGGGCTCTGCTCGACTTGGGAGAGTTCGGGCACCGCTTTGGGAAGGCCGGAGAGGATGAATTGGGAGGAGGCCGAGGCACATTCCGAGGCGATTGTGCTGTATTCGAGAACTTGCCATTTCTCGAGTTCGGGGTCCATGTGCTCGACGATGAAGGTGTGTTTTTTTGAGGTATCGAGGGTTGCGTTGAAGGAGGCCATTGTGATGGGGTTTTCTCAGATTTCTTATATTTCGTGCTTGTTCGAATCGAGCGGGAATGATATGTGTGATTGCTGTTATGTCTGGCTATACTACCTTGACTGCATCTACCTTAGTCATTCTCGGAATATATTTTATTTGATGCCAAGATTTCAAGCAACTCTCTTTGGCGGCGACGATCAAACCCCGCAGCAAACTAGCCTTCCAGAGTGGTCCAGCTGACACCCTTCTTGAGACCTGGTGCATACCGCCAATTCTGCTGCCATTGGCCTTTTAATATGGGAAAAAATTGCTGCGTGCAGTTTTGTATACAGTAGTCGACATTGATCATCGCCTTTGTTGCAAGCGAGACTCACCTGACATACATGTCAAAGGGCTTGCCGCGTCACAGTTCAACGATAGGATAGATACCTTTAGTCCATGTAACTATCGTGTCTCCACTACTGCAGCTTCCAGGCCATCAACCTTCCTTCACTTCCCACACTTCACTCCAACTCACTACTGCCCTTGCCCAGTCGGAGTATATCAGTCAAGCTGTCACGAGCCACGTTCAATCCATCACTCTCGAGCAACACCCTCAACTACATATCACTCCCAATCCCTCCTCAAACCTCTCCCTCTGCCTCACAAAGCGCCCGACGTTGAGCCGTCCCTTTGTCACATTGAACCCCTCCAGCCCACCATCATCATCATTGACCACTGGTCAGTGCAGCTCAGTCCATCTTGCTGCCCGACTACCCTCAAGACATTGAAATCTTGCAACCAATTGAACAACTCAAACACAAACCCAACTTGAAACAGACACGTCGCACCCATCGGCACCACCACCACCACCCGCAACTCCACGTCACACCCACCGCCTTCGACTGGATAAGCCAAACGCTCCATCCACCACCAACCCGCCGCCTGGCAAACAACCAATACACACCACCGAACCGCAACAATGAACCCCCACCAGAAGAACAAAGTCGACGTCAGCGTACGTACATACATACAGCCAACCTGCCCTCCCAAACACACCCCGCCATCAACCCCTCCCGCTCCCTCTCAGAAAAGAACCCTCCACTAACACCAGCAACCCCCCCTCCCAGTCCCTCACCGAAGAAGAGCAGAAACTCTTCCGCCTCTACGGCAAACTGCCGTCCAAAAAAGACCTGCTGCAAACCAAGCTGAAGGAGCGCAAGTACTTCGACAGCGGCGACTACGCCCTCTCCAAAGCCGGCAAATCCGACAACGCCCTGGTCGGCGGCCTCGGCCACGCCCACCCCTCCCCGGACACCATCCCGCACCTCTCCCAGCAAGTCTCCAACTCGGGCGCCGCCGCCGACGGCTCCCACGGCAGGGGGAGCATCTCGTCTGCGGCCGGCGGTGGTGCCGGCGGCGCTGCTCTGACCCCGACTGTTTCGCACGGGCAGGCGGGCAGTCCGGTCAAGGAGAGTCTGTTGCAGAGGGGCACGAGTGTGGACGAGCAGGACTCGGAGGAGGTGGCGAGGGTTGCTGCTAGGGCGCAGGGTGGAGTTGAGGAGGCTGGGGGCGTGCCGATTAGGCAATAGGTGCACACAGAGGAAAAGGATGAGACGGAGTGAGACCGAAGGGACACGAGAAGGCAATGGTGCCGGGAAGAAATGGAATCCCGCACGCACGCACGCATGCTCAGATGGCAGGGAAGCAAAGAAAGAAAAAAAGAATCAGGAATCCAGGCATGCGTTTTCGCGCGCTCACCTACGGTCTGCTCTGGGACGTCAGTTGCGTCGTCAAAACGGCGCTGCTTTTCTTGCGCTGCACTTTTCTCTTTCGAACCTAGGGCGCTCTGAATTGCTGCGGGCCCGGCTGTATTCTGCGTGTCTTCTCGCGACCGGCAACTGCTGACGAAAAGGATGGTGCAACAGGGCCTTATCTTTTGACCGCTTCACAGCCGCGAAGGAGGGAGAATACGAATCGATGGAAGATTGGGGGTTTTTTCCTCTTCCTTTTTTTTTTTTGCTTGTCTCGTTTACATATCAAAGAAATGGCAAAACTGTCGGACAACTTCTGGAAGAGGGAGGATGGCCGTGGCAAAATGTCACAAGTCAACCGTCGGTGTCACACGTCAGTTCTCGAAAGTCACCATGCCACAACGGAACGGACCTCTTACGGGCATGTCACACGCACTGACAACTGAAACCCAGACTTGCAGAACAACGTCAAATAAAAAAATCATAATGGGGTATCGTACTGCTACCAAAAAAAACCAAGAAAGCCACCACTACACTCTCTTACACACACCAACAACCTCACATCCCAAACTGCCTCTCAACCTCGCTGTGCCTCCTCTGCAACTCCTTCCTCGCCTCCTCCTTCCTCTTCCGCAGCGCATCCGCCGCCTCCCTCTCCATCTTCTCGCGCTTCAGCGCCGCCTCCTCGCCCACGCCCTTGACCCCCTTCTTGCGCTGCCGCTCCTCGTACTGCGCGCGGTTGTCCAGGATCCGCTTGACGATGTGCGCCGCATTCACGTCCTGGAAGTCGTGCGCGGGCGTCTCGGCGAAGATGCACAGCGCTTTCGCGTCGGCGTAGGCGTCAAAGGAGGCCGGCATGAAAGACGTCGGGCCGTGGTAGACGGCGTCCGGGTGTGGTTTCCCGGCGGCGGCGACGGCCGGGAGTGATGTGAGGAAAGTTTTTGTCGGGGCGAAGGGGGCGCCGAAGACGACGCTGTGCACGTACTTGCACTGCACGACGCACAGGCCGCGCTCGAAGACGTTCATGATGGGGTAGTTGATGCGCTTGTAGTGGTTGATGACCTCGTCGTCGTGCACGCCGGCGACGATGTAGGCCGGGCCGTAGTCGGCGCCGGTCTCTTCGATGCGCTTGGCGGTGACGGCGGGGGAGAACCAGTCGCGCTCGTGGCCTAGCTTGGCTTCGATTTCGGCCACGGTCTCGAGGAAGGCGATGTGGCCCGAGGAGAAGAGGTCGAAGCCGCCGTCGACGTAGACGACGCGTTGGCCGGGGCGGGGGCCCTGGCCGTCCACCATAGAGGAGAAGGTGCCTTTGCCGCCATCGTGGTTGTGCAGGCTGCTGCTACTGCTGGCTTCGGTCGGGTTGCCCTTGGTGCTGCTCCGGCGTCTCTCGATAGAGCGGTGTTTTGGGTGGAAGCTCCAGACTTGGACGAAAGGCTCCCGGCCGTCAGGCGCAGCGGCGTACTCCCTGATCCTCGTCTCCACCGCCTTGCCATATGCCACCCTCTCCTCCTCGCTGCCCTTGCCTTCCTTACCAGCAATCACATCCGAGAGACTTTTGATAAAGTGTGTCTTGGTGCAGAGCAGCATGCGGCCGACCAAGTCCGTGGTGCTGATGCCAGGAGTTCTCTTGACGATCTTCATACGCCCAGCCTTCTTGACGAAGCGGTAGCAGTCATTGCCGTCGGCGTCGCTCGTGATGTCGTCGCCGTGCACGACGTACTTGCACCCGTAGTGGCTGATCCACGGCAAGCTGGTCACGTAGGGCGCGTGCGGGACACAGAGGGTGCTGAAGCGGCAGGCGTTGACGGCAGCGGTGCGCTCGGCGAGGTTCATGACCGTCGGGCCCTTGTTGGCGGCGATCTCCTCATCCGAATGTAGGCCTACGAGCAGCGCGGAGCCCAGGCGGCGGGCTTGCAGCATGACGCCGGCATGGCCGTGGTGGAAGAAGTCGAAGCAGCCGTCGATCCAGAGGCGTTTCTCGTCTATGGTTACGTCTGTTTGAGGGTCTACCGGCCAGTCTCCGGGCTCGGGGATTGTGCAGCCGACTTCAGGGTCAATGTTGGGAGCCATTGTTTTGGTGGTGGTGGTGGGTGGTGGTGAGCGGTGAGGTAGTGAGGGGTTAGCGATGGGTTATGGTTGGCTATGTTTCGTGAGGATGCTGGTTCGTGCAGGCCATGTGGAGGTGAAATGGAACAATTGAGGTGATGTACAGTATGAGGTTTGAGGCATTAATAAATATGCTCGCCCGGTGACTCGGCGTGCATTTGCTTGGAAGCGCTCAAGCTGTTGACCTCTCTTCCAGCCTGCAACGTCCATCGCGGGGCAGGCTCGACGTCACACCAGCGCCTCAACTCAACTGGCAGCAGTTGAGCCGACGAATTTCAGGAACAGAGGACAGCAAACACATGCAGTCAACGACCTGGAACACACTGTTCTTCCTCCCACCATCCTCATCATGCCCTCTATCATCCTGCTGGTCTTCGTCATCCAGCTGGCCATCCACCTGATCAGCACCTTTGGCGGGCAAGCCATCAACGACCTGGTATAAAGCGACTCACATCCAATCAACACCGACGACAACCATACTGACCCTCCTTAGCTATGGCTCCTCTACACCAAACTCCCTGTACCTCAATCTAAACAAGCCGCCGCCGGCGCAACCCTCCGCAAAGAAGTCGTCCGACTAAACCGCGAAATGACAAACACCTCCGCCCAAGACGACTTTGCGAAATGGGCCAAACTCCGCCGCCAGCACGACAAGAAGAAGGCCGAGTATGACGAGAATGGTAAGAATATCCCGGGAACACCCCTTCAGCCATTCTATGGAAATCCAGAACTAATCCTCTCCTCTCCCCTCCTCCAGCCCAATCCCTCAAGTCCTTCCGCACTAACTTCGACCGCGTCGCATCCGCCCTGCGCTGGCTCGGCACCTCTGGCGCGCGCTTCGTCATCCAATTCTGGTTCTCCAAGCAAGCCCTCTTCTGGATCCCTCAAGGGTGGGCGCCGTACTACGTCGAGTGGCTGCTGAGCTTCCCGCG
>Ga0265798_10005478_pt1 | contig 17041 bp, 21 predicted proteins | sample P3T30metagenome_FD_192430 | JGI IMG/M metagenome (GOLD analysis project Ga0265798, IMG submission 192430) | Plant litter microbial communities from East Loma Ridge, Irvine, California - P3 T30 | ecosystem: Environmental > Terrestrial > Plant litter > Unclassified | place: USA: California... | reverse complement strand
CGCGACTGGTGATGGGTGACGTAGTGATATTTTGGGATTCTTGGAATTTGCCACAATTAACAATAATTGATAGGTTAGGCACTAGGCACATACATCTCACAAGGGTAGAGAGGCACAGGTGGAGCGGCATACTGAAGAGGGGGTGTGCAGCGCTGTGAGATAACCAGGGGTGTAGTGTGAGTCCGTGATAAAGTACATTGTCTTAGGATATCTCTGCCTACACCTCGAATGCTCCACTCCTCGCTTCCTGCGTATCATCCACACGCGCAGTCTCCAACGCGTTTGCTCCTCCCGATCCTCCCTTCCCGCCATTGACCGGCCCCTCTACACTGATCCATCTTCTGCACTGTCCGCACCTAACAACATCCACCCGAGCTTTGGGCACCTTGCTTGTTGACATCTACTCCACTTCGCTTATCGGCCGCTGGCGCAGCAGTGGCTTCAGGCTGGGAGTCGATTAGGCGGGTCTTGATATCTCTGATCATCTGTCAACACTGCTCAATTGGTAAGAGCAAAAGACTTACCGAGCAAGAGTGAAGAAAGCCTCCTCGACACCTTCGTTGGCCTTTGCACTGGTCTCGAGGAATCGGAGACCAAACTCATCTGCCAAATCTCGTCCCTGCTCTACTGACACAACCCTTTTCTCATCCCAATCACACTTGTTTCCGATGAGTATCTTGTTGACACCAGTGGAAGCGTGCTGGTCGATCTGAGAGTGCCAAGTCTTGATATCTGTCGAGTCAGGTTTTGCTGCGCACGCTAGCGAGGAACATACTGGCAAAGGACTTTTCATCCGTGACGTCGTAGACGATAAGGATACCCATGGCTCCTCGGTAGTAGGCGGTAGTGATTGTTCGGAAACGCTCCTGACCTGACAATATCAGTAAATACTCTCAGAATTCATTCACGCGACTGACCGGCAGTGTCCCACTGCAATCGTTAGCTCAATTCCACCTCTATAGATATCTAACCACTCACAATCTGCAGCTTGATCCTCTTTCCATCTAGCTCAATAGTTCGGATCTTGCTGAGGAAATCAGCTGCCTAATTGCCCCCATGTCGGTTAGACTCACAAGTCGATACCGATAGTGGTGATGAAAGATGGTGTCCACGAATCATCACAGAAACGTAGCAACAAACACGATTTTCCGACACCTGATCCGTCAGTCACCATTCTTAGTGTTCCAAAATGTCACTGACCAGAATCACCGATGAGCAGAAGCTTGATTAGGCTACAGGTCAGCAAGCGGCAAGACGCGTAGAATGATAAAGGGTCGCTGCGGGGCTTTCTACGCGTATATGATGGACTGATCTTGGACGTACAAGTCGTAATGAGGACCTGCCATTGTATAGATGTACCGAGTAGACTATTGAGTATATGTATGTGAGCGAGTGTTGTACAGTATGGATATCCCTATAGAGTGAGTATGGATACTAGGTCATTGTCCCCCTCTCTCTGCCCCCAGATAGGCCGAGCTCGTATCATCCCTGGAATGGAGTATCGGTTCTTTCCGAACTAAGGTACCACGTGTATAAGCGGGAATTTACAATTGTGGCACTCTCGCGCTTGCTTTCTGATGACTCTGTTCATACCATACATTACTACGTATACAATATACCCACAATGTCATCCTCAAATCTGTATAAATCACAGAATGGGAACGGTCTTGGAGGATCTACCAACAGAGCATCTACTCCGACAAGTTTCACCGGTCTTCTAGCGAGATCAGAAGCTCTAAGAGCCAACAACTCCAAACAGGATGTTGGAAGTCACTCGGAACTACCTCAGATCAATTATGGCATAGGTGAAATCGAGAGGCAGAGTGAGATGGTAGCTGGGAAAGGGAAGAGGAAAGCTGTCAGGGGTGAAGGGCAAGTCATCAGACGATAAGCCGCAACTCATGAACTAATCCACAGGCAAGCTCTTTTGTCCAACTTTGGCGTCAACACTTCTCAGCTCGTACACGACATCAACAAGTTACCATCGAGCGAGCCACCCAAATCCAGGAGAAAGAGGCATGTCGCTCAAGCTTCCAGGGTCGCTCCTGCCGAGGTGGGCGGCGCGTACGGAACGAACGATGGTGATGTCAAGGCATGGGGCAGGAACTGGCACGAGACAGTCATCCTTAGTGGAATTGAGATGCAGCGTCAGCGTGTGAGTATTATATGGATGTGTGGCTATGCAGCTGACTGTATAGACGGTCAAGGCTTTCAACGAACAATTCCAACAGCGAATGCTAGCCAACTGGGAGCTCGAGAAATCGAGAATCCTACAGGACGAGCTAGGAGTAACCGAAGAAGAAGTCGCCAAACTAGCTGCATCCGCTTCGCAGGCTGGTCTTGGCTCTTCATCGCTACGTCAAAGCTCGCTGGGACAGAGTACACGAAGGTTCCCCATGTCTTCTTCTGTTTACGGAAGCAAGGTCAGCACGGCGGACCGAGAGGGAGGATTGGCAATGCATACCAAGATGCTCCGCTACTCTCGTGTTGTCAGCGTAGGCCCATATTGCTGCGTTTATGGCTAGAGCTGATCAGCAGGAGCTCAACCACAAGCGACTACGCAAGGAGACTTTTGGTCTCTGCCGAGCTTTGGAAGAGACAGTAAAGGACGATACGGTAGGTCTACCGATCAAGAACAGCTCTGACAACAGAAATTCACTTCCCTCCCCATCGCTTTCCGGATCCTAGCATTCCTCGTTGGCGAGCTGCACCATGGCGATACCTCTGCAAACCCACCTCCTCCACAAGAAAGGCAGTATGCAAGAGCGTACCGCGAGGGTAACGTCGAGTTGAGGCAGAAGTTGGTCGTCGCCGCCAAGTCATTCCTTGAGCAAGAGTGAGTAATGACGAGATAGTGCATAAGCTGATGGTAGCTTTGAAGAAGTGATGCAGGAGGTCATCGACAAAAATCCAAAAGAAGCTGCTCCTGGAGGTAACCCTGAAATAGATACGCGAGTCAAGGGGTATGTTGCTGTTGTGCTTCGATCGCAGGAAAGGATTGATACCTACAAACCACAAGTGAGTTCACTCTGCCTGAAACTTGCTGACGACAGACTCTCAACGGCCAGCACCTCTACGCCCAGATGTACTACCTGCTCCGAGCCGGCTACCCAGATGCCGTAGAGAAAGTGGCTTACGCCAACGAGGCCCACTTGAGCCGAGACGATCCATGCCTACTAGGTGCAATCCGGGAGTACAGAGCATCGCCAAATCGACGAATATCCCGAAATATCCGGGAGGGTCTGCAAAACGATTTCAATGCCCATATCCGAAACAACTCGAATGCCGATCAGTACCGATACGCCCTGTACAAAATCATCGGTCGTCTTGATGTCAGTCGAAAGAATTTGAAGGTCGCTGCCACCACTGAAGACTGGTTGTGGGCCCAGCTTTGCTTGACCCGAGAGCAAAAGGAGCAGGATACACCTCAAGACCGATATGATTTGCAGGAACTATCGAGCGTGCTCAACAAATATGGAAATGAGCGATATGATCAAAAGGGAACTAGGCCATTTGCTTGGTTTAATCTCTTGCTCCTTACTTCTCAGTTTGAGCAGGTGAGTTCATCGAGCTTCCGAGCGTGCTTATCTAACAACAGGCTATTCATTACCTACATTCGAAGCCACAATTACGGACTGAAGCTGTTCACTTTGCGTTAGCTCTGCATTACTACGGTCTCCTCAATCTACCAAAAACCAATGATTCAGATCTATGTAAGTGCCTCTGCCCAACGCGCACAGTCAATGCTCATCCCAGTGTCTTCCGAAGAGACAATGGACAGGGTCATTTCCTACTTAGACTACTCCCGACTAATCAAGCAATACATCGCGCCTTTCCACATCGAAGATCCAGAAGCCGCTCTCAAATATGCCTATTCTATCGCACTTGGTGGTGATGCTCCTGCGCCAACCGGGGACAAGCAGAGGCAGATCGCCTTGGAGGTGGTCAGGGATATTGCGCTGGCTTCGAAGGACAACAGGCGAAAGCTGCTTGGGTCCATCGCTAGAGACGGTTCAGTCAAGGTGAGCTTGCTGCTCCGTGCCCCAACCATCAGCTGATTCCATGTAGCCCGGCGTCATTCAAGCGGACCTGCCGCTACTGAAATTGGTTGGCGACCAGGACTACCTTCGTCAAGTGGTCTTATCCGCGGCCGATCAGTCTGTCCTCGACGATACTTCGGAAGATTCCATCAAGGACTCTATTCGCCTATACCTGCTTGCCGGTTCATACGAGCAGGCTGTCGAGACTGTCAACCGAGCCATGGGCCACTCTCTCGTTCAGTCTGTCCCGCAATCGACGCAAAATAGCGCTCAGCTTGGCTTTGACGACGTCTTTGAAGGCTGCCAGGATATATTCGATATCGCCGCCCGACTCAAGTGGCTCTACGACAAAGACTACACTAAACGAAACAAGGTCGAAAACAGATCATGGGAAACAATGTCGACTCTTGTCACCCTCAAACAAGCTCTTCGGGCATTCGATGCAAAGGACCCAGCAGAGGCACTAAAAATTATCAAATCCACAAACCTCCTTCCACTCGACAACGACGCATCAGCAATCCCAGCTCGAGCAGAATCATTCAAATCACTCCTTGATCAACCAACCATTCAGAACCTTGACGTGGTGATCTTAACGACAATGCGGTCATTACATATGTTATCTCAGCAACTGAAGAGTTCTGTTTATGAGGATGCGAACAGGCAGGAAGCATTGAAGGAGTACAAGGTACAGGCGCAGGCTCTGATTAGGTTCGCTGGATTGTTGAGATTGCGATTGGGTGCAGATGTTTACAGGCAGTTGAGTAGTTTGAGCGCTTTCTTCTAAGCGGTATGTAGATAGATATAAGGAGGTGATGCATTTAATGACGTTCGTGATATTTCTTACTTGGACATCTCTATACTGTTGGATGTAAACAAGCTGACTCAGAGCTCTAAATTGGCAGCAACAACGTAACTAGCGAGGTCAGTCTCCTTGTGCCTCAGCAGTAGTAACAGACCCACCCTTTATCCTCGACAACGTTCCTGGTACTGGAAACGACAGTGTAGCCCAAGACCCATTTTACCGATACCGCCGGTGTTACTTGCTCGTCCCATTTTCCCTCCGAGTTTAGTGGTATAGTACTGTCTAGTGCTGTCGATTGGGATGGTAGGTGGTGTGCGAATTCTTGGAGGATGTTGTGTAATTCAGCCGAGGGAAGTGGGTCTGTATGATTAGATTAATATAGTACGGGTGAAATGGCGACATACCTGATCCCTCTCCTCCTCCGCCCGCCCACAACTGGACACCATTCTCCTTTGCCCATCCTGTGAAGTCTTTTGGGAGATGATGACAATCTGGCGTATCTAGCGAGTTGACCTGAACCTTCCCAAGTCCATCTTTCTGCTCCCCCTCCAAAGTCTTTAATCGCTTGAGCACACCTAAGGGGAGGTACATTGTTCCTAGTGTCTTGACCTTGACCTCCTGCTCCTTCTTCAGCCAGCTGACCAACTGCGTCCAGAATTCCACAATGTGATCTTCGACACCTGACTCGACAGAGTAATCGGCCGACACACTCTCCCCCTCGTCCGTCTTTTTACCCTTGTAGTCCACTCCCTTGAAGCCGATCAAGAGAGTATCGGCTCCTCCAATACCAATTGCAGTCTGCACGAGACCCAATGACTCTTTGATCCATCCCGCCTGTTCCGTTGCGTTGGCAGGGGCGACCAGGTGAATTTTCAGTGTAATCTCGACGTCATCGTGTTCCGGAGCAGAAGGGATATCGTGTTTCCGGAGATGGTCGATATGAGGAATCGTGATCGCTTTCGCAGACGAGATAGAAAGAGATGGAGGAGACTGATCAAGAGCTTGATGGAGAGACCGATGGATAAGGGGAGGCACGATCAGTGCCGGTTTGGCTGGACGGGGGTATCGGCCAGGTAGTGGGTTTTGGGAGGTGGTAAATAGGTACAAAGATTGAGACGAGGTCATCTCGTTGTTGGTATCGATTATGAAGAGAATAGGCGGGTGATCATATGCAGTTTATACAGCTATCGAAGAGAGCCACGAGTCGAGATTATGGTAAAGAGGGTGATGACGGAATATGACTTCTTGTGTGGATTAGGAATCACTCGGATTTACTTCCCGCGGGAGCCAGCTACTCGCATTCGTCTGCTTCGAGGCTCGACAAGTGAAGTACAGAGATGCGGTGCGAAGTATGGTACACAGTCTGCAAGCCAAAATAGACGTATGCATGCATGCGTTGACCGATATGAGCCTTATCACCACCTGAAGCGTATATATTGTACAGGAAAACCTGATTTTTAGTGGAATTGGAGAAATGACCGAGTGGTTAAGGTGGCAGATTTAAGATAAGGCATTTTTGCCCATCTCATCCCTGCTGGTTCGCCGCGTGGGTTCGAACCCCACTTTCTTCAGCGCTTTGCGCATATCTTTTGGTCACACCCGCTGTCATCACCGAACCTCTTTATCGAATCCCGAGAAACGAGTCGGATGGATTTGCAGCGAAGTGGAGTTGATGTGAGAGGTAACGGTCATCCGTGGATTTGTTCGTGTGAATGTGCGAGATGCGAAACGCGATGACTTCCTCTTCGCCCGCTTCTTACAATGGCCAATCGTTGTCATCACTGAGAGTTGGAGGTACTACTGTGTTTGCCGACCACTTGCTACTTACCCAACTCGTGTAAGAAGCGGCAGAAACGGGTCGGACTGTCTACCTTTTTGCACACAGGCCGTCGGGCTGGGACAACCGGAGAGGGTCCACTACATCCGGAAAATAGGGCTTCCGGTCATCCGGTCAGTTCAACGACTCCGAATATTCTGCGCTCTCGTCATCACTTACTGTACAAATGACGACTCCCGCCGCTGCCGACTGGCATCTAGACACTGACCGCCTGCGAATTTCACGTTTGCTCCCTACCCACGAACACGCACAATTCATCGTCGAGCTGTACAACTCCCCCTTGTTTCTAGCCGGTCAAGGAGCAACGGGGATAGATAACGATGAGAAAGCGCTAAAGATGATCACTGGCTTTGTCGACGGACTTTTCGCCAAGCAGAATCACGGAATATACCTCGTATCCCTACATGATGGAGACGAGGACACGAAGATTGGTACAGTCTCTGTGATGAAAGGCGCAGCGTTCACTGTCCCGGATATTGGCTTCGCGCTGTTACCGCAATATACGGGCAAGGGGTACGCGCAGGAAGCTGGGAAAGCAATGATGGCTTATGCGATACGGGACAAGAGCGAGGGTGGCTTGGGGTATGATGGTGTATTTGGATTCACTAGCGCGACAAATGGTCAAAGCAGAAAGGCTTGCAAATCGCTCGGCTTGGAATTCCGTGGGATATACCCATTGGCGGTATTTGGAGGAGGCAAGAGTGCAGTCTACGCGATGAAGGACATGGACAAGGACCTACGAAAGTACGGAGTGGAAGAAGAAAGACTAGACGGATAGGTTATTCTGAATATGCAGGTGGAGGAGTCGGCTTAACAAGAAAACTAGATTACATGCATTTATGGATTATATTGTATGGGTACATATTGACAATCTCACTGTGGTTGAAACAATCGCCTCTCCGAATTGGTGTTATCGCCAATATGCTTACGAGTGCTTTCACGCCATACAGGTATCAACGAGGAGCAGGCGTTGCCGAGCCAAAATCGACCGACGGCGATCCCCATGAAAGTGATGGAATGTCTCCAAACCTAGTATCCCTATATCTCTCTGTCCCCAATATCGTTCGATGGCCGGGTGTGATGAAACCACTTGGAGAATCAATGGGATTGGGTAGACCATGAAGAGCGACATCCATGTATTCTCGAGCTGGGGTTGAAGTTTGCCTAGGCCGAGGACCTTGAGGTACAAGACTCGAGCCTCTCGAAGGGTAGGTGGGATGTTGGAACGCTCTCTCGGTGATGGATGGTGAAGGTGATAAACGAGGGGGAGTCGTCGTTCTATCTCGTGATCTACATGGTGGGAATAAAACAGGTGTCACCTGACGTCTGAATTGTAAAGGAGCTTCGTCCGATTCCGTTATCGTCGTTAAATCCATGTGAGCTTGCGAGACCGCTCGAGGAGCTACGTCTGCCGATGCTCGTTTACGACCGGGCGTGAGCATCTTTGGCATGGAATTGGAAGACCATGCTCGCTGTCGTGATGCCGAAGGCGGTGCGTCTAGCGTAGGACTACGTGGTTCGGCTGGTTTGGGCGTTGTAGCAAAGACTGGATAGGATGATCCGGCCACTGCAAAGCCGACTCCAGGAGTGCGAGACATGTCGTCAAGGATGCCTTGATGAGATGGATCTGGCGTACGTGGATCCCGAACACGGTCGGAAGGTGTGCGGAAGATTCCGACTGTTCCCTGTCGATCGGCTCGAGGGGGCGTAGCTTCCTCACTGGCTGTCTCCGATCGTAACCGTTTGCGACCAGATCCCTGGAACGAAGCGGGTAAAGGGTCGGACGGTGTGCGGAACGTGTCGAAAGCATCTTGTCCATCTATTCTCGGCGGCGTACGTTCTTCGCTGGCGGTCTCGGAGCGCAATCTCTTGCGAGCAGGTTCGCCATGGAAAGTGGAGGGAGCAGAATAATCTTGAAGCAGCGGACGCTTGATAGGCGATGGATCTGTCAACATCACCCGAGGCGTACTAGCCGGTGGCGAAGGGTGGCTTTGGATATTTGGCTTCACGTCAGCACAGGTACACATGTATGAAGGTCCAACGACGTACCTGAGCACTCAGCCATCTAGCTTCCCATCTCTCTTCCACTAATCTCAGCTTCAATTCAAAGTCCGCTTCTGCTCGTTTCAGGCGTTCTATCCACATCTCCTCCATTCTTTGAAGTCGTTGTTCCCATTCTGGCGTGATTGTCGCCTGTACTGGGCTTGGCAAGATAATAGGAATTGGTGGAGCTTCAGCAACCTTCTTCAGTCTCGATGGAGGACGTATTGGCGCTTTGACGAGTCTGGAGCCGGACGCAGCGGTTGCCGGACGTTTCGGTGCATCCTTTGTAATCCTTGACGATGTTTGTATGTCGATACTCTTCAAGCGTCGATTACTGGGTCCGCTAGGGGATTCTGGAGCGGCCGTGTATGCGGAGGATGAGAAATGGACGACGAGCGTGTCGATTAATGCATCTGATTTCTGGTTCGCACCTTTGAGACCATGGATCTACAAAATCAATTTAGACCTTAATGAGTTTCAATTATGAGGGACGGACCTTGTACAAATTTTGCAAATCCGCACGTCTCAATGACTCTAGCTCCTTCTTGGAGTATTGTCTATTACGAGACATTACAGTCTCACTAGATGTGTAAGGTGTGTATGATCTACGTGTGACAAAGGTTTAGATGTTCTTGTTTACTTCTACAGCCGCGGTAATCTCATCGGAAAGATCCGAGATCTACCTCCACTACTGAGGGTGGTAGAGTCGGGTTATCCTCGACTCGTGCAATCTCCAACTTGTCTCGCTATTCAACTATAGACGATGATTTAGGGGAACGCCCCGGGGAGGGAGGACTAGGTTGGAGGAGCAGAAGAGAGAACATATGGTGAAGAGTTTGAGTGAGATCTTGGTGTATCATACTCCAGTAACTGCATATTTTTTACCTACCACTGCTCTTCATGAAATTCCCCTACTACACCTGTCCCCCATATGTATCCGGGCAACGTCTTCTGACTCGGTATGGTAGTCGATCCCTGCCAATCTCTGACTCTCTTCCTCAGGCTTCCGAATTGGCGACATGAATGATGTGGGCGGAATGAGCGCGATGATGTTCATGGCGAGGTGGCCCGCGTGCTGGGGTAAAATGCATAGGTCATCACACCTACCTAATTCTTCACCCCCTGCCTTGTTGGTGTAGTTTGCATAAATGCATAATCTGTCAGGACCGGTGCCTGCTTATATTCTTGGGAGAGCATGGCGACTTACGCTGCCGTACCTCTGAGCGTCTACAAATCAAACATGCGTCTGCGTACAAATACACACTACTGAAGGTGACATCTGAGCTTCTTGTCATGTTCCCCGAAAAATGTCTGGCACTCGAGAAACGCCTGGCTACATTTCTCGAAGAAGATCAATAATTGCATGATCCGGCATCAAATGGCTACGGAATACGAAGCGTTACGATGTGGCGTCCGATTCGTCGAAGTCCTGCCGACAAATGCTTAATCTCGGGCGCTCATGGAAGATGTGACATTCGGGCATCAGGTGTACGCACGTCTCAATCTCGGCTCACCCGTAGAGTAGGGACAGCCGCCTGGGCATCCAGACTCTTCTCAGCGCAGTTGTAAGTCTGATTTCGAATGATCATCGGCAGTCCCGCTAGCCCCAGGTGTGGCTGAAAATAGCCCTGACTTGATTAAAATTTACGTCACAAGCGACCTTGGCCGCTTTACTTCCATCATTGTCGGATGATGGAGCCCAACAGCGACGTAAGGAGCACTGGCGCCAGAAGCACATCACGAGACCCTGCTTACACCATGCCCCGTTATAGACTAGCAGCGTCACCTCGCTTGGAGATGTACAGGACGAAACTCAAATCCTCGAAGCGATGAGACAAATAGAACGATAAGACACCCCGTATTCATCAATCGTTCACATACCGCTATCAGCAGATAAGGCTGGGGTAGATACGTAGATATACAAAAGATAGAATAGATTGGTCGATTATGCCCGCTCAACATCGAGAAACAATGTCAAGAACCGATTCCATTACCACGGCGGCAGAGCCGGTTTCCTCGAATCCTGTAGATGTCGAGAAGCACGGGGCTTCCTCAGACATTGGCAAGGTGCCAAAGACGGACGTCACAGTTGATGCAGTTTGGGGAGATGTAGGAGCAGACGGCCCAAATTATCGAAATCTTGGTTGGTAAGTGAAAATATTGCCTGATGGTCGTGTGATGCTGATATGCCTAGGATCCGAGCAGCGGTACTAGAGACCAAGACCCAGATTGGGTTGGGTGTCTTGGGTATTCCATCTGTGCTTGACACCCTCGGTCTAGGACCTGGTCTTACTCTCATCGTCGTCGTCGGAGCCATCACTACATGGTCAGACTATGTCATTGGTGTTTTCAAGAAGAAGCATCCAGAAGTCTATACCCTCGCCGAGTAAGTTTGCACTCGCCTCTCTTTGAATATATGCTGATTCCAGTGTGGGATACATTTTCATGGGACCTTTCGGAAGGGAATTCTACGGTTTCTTGTATTGGGTGAGTCTATCGTTGCCATGGACCACCCCCGAAAAGGTTGCTAATCTATCAGCTCATGCTCACTGCCATCGCTGGTTCAGGAATGTTGTCATTTTCGATCGCTCTAAACGCCGTCTCGGTCCACGGAACATGTACCGTCGTCTTTGTCGTCGTTGGCGCTATCATCGCCTTTTTGGTATCATGTATCCAGACCCTCGACAAGATCTCTTGGATCGGTTGGGTCGGTGTGGTCTCTATCGTATCTTCCGTCATTACTCTGGCCGTCGCTTGTGGTGTCTCCGATCGACCCAGTGCTGCGCCTCAGACCGGTCCATTCGAGGTTATCGTCAAGGCCTCCGCCAACCCCAGTTTCGTCGATGCCATCAACGCTCTCAACATCATCATTTTCGCGTATGCCGGAACCCCATGTTTCTTCAACATCGTCGGAGAAATGAGGAACGTCAAAGATTACACCAAAAGTGTCTTGGTCTGTCAGTCGGCTGTCACTATGGTATACCTCATCATCGGATCTGTCGTCTACCACTACACTGGTCAATACATTGCCAGTCCCGCTCTTGGATCCGCTGGTATCTTAATGAAGAAGGTTTGTTATGGTCTAGCTATCCCAGGTCTGCTCGTAGGGTGCATCATCAACTCTCACATGCCCGCCAAGTATGGTAAGTGATCCTACCTGCGATGACGGTCTGTAAAGCTGACATTGTCAGTCTTCGTCAGGATTCTAGGTGGTACCCGTCATTTGGCTAGAAACACCCCTGTACACTATGCTGTCTGGTTGTAAGTGCTCATCACTTGTCACTCGGGCCTTGCTTACCTGATTAGCGGTTGTGTCGCTTTCAATTGCTTCATGTCGTTCATCATTGCCGAGTCCATCCCAATCTTCGATGATCTCCTCTCTGTCATTGGTGCCCTTCTCGGTTCTTTCCTCTGCATGTAAGGACCCCAGACATGTTTGAGATCATCGGCTGACGTCCTCAGTATCACCGAAGCCCTTATGTACCTACACGTCACATGGCGCAGTGAAAGGACCCGTAATTGGTGGATCCTTACAGTCGTCAACGTCATCCTGGTACTCATCGGTACATTCACAATGGTCGCGGGAACGTACGCGTCAGTTGTACAGATCAATGATGATATCAGCTCGGGCGCAAGAACAGAGTAAGTGCTTCAGTCCTTTCATGTATCTCGCTGACGATTTAGCCCATTCTCATGCGCCGACAACTCGAATTCAGTCTAAATAAGGGGAGCCCGGGTGATGATCAAGGAAATAGTAGAATAGCAGATGCAACGCATTAGAAGGTTTTAAGTGTTATGGTCATTTCACGGTAATCCCGTTGGGCTGACTTGCGGCTTTTTGTCTTAGTCTTTCTCCTCTGCGTAGAGCCGGGAATGCAGCAATACTTTACGGTAATGCCGTTGCGCTGACTAGTACAGACACGCCCGAGTGGACCAGGGTGACTATCAGTGACGTGGCATTACATTATTTGTCCATGCCGATCGAGCATCTGCCTCTTGGCTCGGGCCCCCACGACGCGTCGTGTGATGGGGTAGTCACATGATGACCGCACTCATTTCCCCCACTACAAGTCTGGCATCTCGTCAGTGCGTCGCATCGACTAGATCACGGGACATCGGGACGGTTCTCAATCTCTTCTTGGTATCGATCACCGTTCAGAGGTCGAAACGGTCGTCCGAGCATCAAAAATCAGAATTCGAGGAAGTCGTCATCGGTCAGCGAACTGTAATTCGGGTTTGCAGCGTTTTGTACGACTGCACCAGTCGCCGGTATTTTCAAAGCATCCCGCCTCCTCAGTTGAATTACGAGATCTGGAACTGTCCTTGATCCCTGCAGACGGTACAACATGGACGCAAGCAGGTCGGACCCACCCAGAAGAAAGTCGTCTGGGGCTTCCCGGCATCAGCCCGAACGGGTTCAAAGCTCATCCTCCGTTGGCAGTCGCAATCGCTCGACTCGTGAAGAGACAACTAGCGACCGACTTCCACGAAAACATCGCGACTCAACTACATCTCGCCGATCAGCACGAGACCGAGCGCATGTTGTCCCGAACCGTTCCACATTAGAAGGCCTAGGGGACTTCAGTGAAGAGCCGGAAGAATGGGAGGGCGGGACGAAGATTGAGGGCGGAAAGAAGAGGAAGAGAAAGAGGGACGAGCCAATGAGCCCAATAGCTGTCGTTGGCTATGTGGTGTTCTTCTATGTCATCTGGCAGATTCTCACGCGATCCGATGAAACGGAAATACTATCCCACCTTCCACTACATCTTCAATCTCTCTCATCGTCGCATCATTCAGACCTGCGACCTCAACAACAGCAATCACAATACCATCTACCTTACCACCTTCCTCAAATCCCGTCGCCGATGCCCAATACCACAGGTGAACCCGCTTCAACCTCCGGAACGATATTCGGAATCATCATGTACCCATTCTACCTCTTGGTGACTATCATCGCTACGCCCTTTCCACTTTTACTGAACGCCTTGCACCTATTGTTCCAGGTCGTCGTCACTATCCTATATCCTGTCACAGCGACATTCAGGGTATTTGGACGAACATTCATCCTCGCTCCGTTCAACATCATCAGCAGTGCAGTGGCCGTGTTTTACCCACTATACGTATTCATCGCCGGAGTGATCGGAGTAGGATGTGTACTAGGTTTTGGGGTAGGCTGGGCTGGGAAACTGTTCCTGGATGTTATGTTCGGTCGAAAGAGGAGATCATCAGGGCACAAGAGGTCACTTCTTTCATCGCGGCCACAAGCGGCTGGAATCAGATTACCGCAACCCGAATCGTATTCACGGACTTCCAGAAGGACGGCTTTGACGCCATCGAGTGGGGAGGAGAGGGAGCATATCTACACGCCGAGGTACAGCAACGCAGCTCTGCGGGAGGAGGAGGATGAGGAAGACGAGGATGATATGGAGTATGTCTCGGAGCGCTATATCGGTGGAGACATGAGGAGCAAGTCGAATCATGCCCCGTCTCGGGAGTCGCCAGTGGTCGGTCTCAGACAGAGGGGAGTGAGGGGTTCTAGCGGTTTCAGGTGATAGATTCAAACACGAGGGCCCAGTTGTAGCATAGTAAAGTATTTTGGGCAAGATCATATAGACGATATACTGTAAGATTATATGAGTGGCCATCCACGATGCATTTAGACATGTGATAGGTGAGCACCGATTGCGAATTCCGTCCTACGCTGCATCTCATCTATATCAATCTAGAACATCATTCTACCATTCTTGTACATTCCCAACATTGGGCTCGAGCCATCCTTGACCCGAGTAGGTCCGACCATCTCCTTCCCACCAAATTTCTCCAGGAACTCAGCATGATCGTAAATGCTCACTTTACGCCGACGGAAGCCCTTGACTCCTGTACTATGTGATGGCGTGAAGAAGGACCCAAGGCCATCTCTAGGTGACAACGTGGATGAGAGAGGTTGTTGGCTGTTTGCCGATGTTGACGGTCGGGTTGAAGATGAGGAAGAAGGAGAGGGATAGTTCATGATGAGGGAATACACATCCTTCAGTAGGTCGAAATCTGCGATGTCAGCTGTGTTTGCTCAAGGCTGGGAGGACTTGCCAGTTGGGAAGAAAATATCAAAGAAGCCCTGCTTGACCAGTATGGTTTCACAGGGTATCATGCTACCCCCGAGTCTGGTCTGGACCACGGGCCCATTCCTCCCCTCAACGGTATCGGGGAGTTCAAAGAAATCGGCAACCATCAGCCGATGTCCTGGTATCGTTTCTCGCAATTTCTCGAGGAAGAGCATAGCTTTGGTGGGTATCCAGTCGGGTTTGGACAGATTGGGAGCGAATGGCAGCGAAGCGTATATGGAGCGCATGAATGATGATTGGATGAGGGGTGGGGTTGTTGATGGCGATGCGGGGAGAAGACGCTGATATGCCAAGTATCGGCGAAGGAGGGGATCGGTACATGGTTCGTAGAGGAAGCTGAAGTCACCATGGGCATCAACGGCCACTACTGCCTGGTATGGTGTGAGGGTCCTGACATCATATCGGATCATGTCATGAGCCAAATTATCCTATCTGTCAGTGCCGAAACGGGAGACCGGATACTACTTACGAAAACCTCCAAGGCGACAACATAGCTTCCCTCTCCCGAGTCTTGGACTCCTGACCACTTGAAGAAATCCTCATTAATCACTTCCACGACATCACTCAGACCTTCCTGCTTTGCCCTCTTTCTCTGAGATTTGGCAAGAGAAGCGGAAATTTCAACGATCTTGTACTTCATATTCTTGTATATCTCGGGGTGACGTTCTTTGATGTACGTAACAGAGTCGACCATGAATGACCCGTTTCCGGCTCCGACCTCGTATATCGTTAACGGGCGATGTGGGAAGTGATTGTGCTTGTATTGCTGGACTATAGCTGCAGTAAGGGTGTGGGCGTAGTATGGCTACCATCAGCTCTTGTCGAAATAGCTCGGACGTACCTTGAACAGCTCGGTCGGAGTGTGCCAGACCTGTCTACCTAGACCTGGGCGGTTATCATCATATTCTGTATCGTATCTCTCAGCTACAGCCTCCTGGAAAGCCGTTGCGTTAGGGTATGAGCTGAAGTCGAAGCCTTTCGAAGGAGGGGTAAAAATGGTGGCGTTTTTGGGGAAGTAGCCGTAATTTGGCTGTTTTTTAAGCTGTCTTTCTGTGGATATGGCGATCATTAGCCTACTCACGTTGTATAGCGAGTCATCAATGAAGTCTCGGACGAGCATTTTGACCTTAGTAGGCGGTTCTCGTCGACTCGTTAAATCTGTTGCCGTCACTCTGCGATAATTGACATGCTATGAGGATCAGCGTCTTGACTCTGCTTCACAGAGAACATGACTCACATCAGGATCTATCTCATCAGAGAACGACATGGACGTGTTGTAGTTGTATCTCTCATTCTCTTTCCCTTTCCCAATCTGCTTTGGCTGATCCGACACAAAGCGGACATGTTCAGCTCGGCCGAGAGAGGGGCATATCGCCTGTCGAGTTCGCACAATGCTTTGAGCTACACTTTGAATCTGACTACCTCGAGAGATAGCCCTCAAAGTTACTCGTGATGTCGAAGCGCTCATGCTTGTGATTATTGCGAGTAGACAAAGAGGTCCAAATTGGTCAAATGATGTACTGCTCGGGGACCCCGATGAAGGAGACGGAGGTTGAACTGAACTCCGAATGTTAGACGCGTCGGAATGGTGATTTCTTTCTTGATCCTGTCAATACATTAGTCAACCCTCACAATACGCGACACCCGCCAATAGGGTATACTGGGACGCCCAACTCGAGATACACATTATATACGGTCTATTCACATCGTCTGATTTTACGCTGCTCCCTCCAAATACTTGATATAGTGGACGGAACGGCTATCTCCCAGCACTTTTCGATTTAGAATCGCCACGCGAGAGAAGTCATCGCACAGCGACTGGAGGTACCGACCTCATCACGAGAAATATCGAGGAGAAAAGCACTACACCGTACATCATGAGTGGGCTCAATTTCGGCAGCGCTAGCCCGTTCATGTCGGGTGGAGCCTCTGGAAGTTCGGACTTGAGCAACGTGAGTACTACCCTTTTGCGCCTGCAGTTGGGGCTGACTCATCAGCTGCCTCTGGAGAAACTCAATGCGAGGTTGACGGTGAATCTTACCAACCGTATGAATATGATGGACAAACGAGAGGCGATGCGGGAAGGAGGAGAAGATGCTGAGGAGGACGAGGACCCAGAGATGCTGGATGCTAACATGTGTGTCTGTCCACTCCCATATCATTCGCAGCTGACATTTTCAGAGCAATGCTGGCCAAA